>JGI20166J26741_10237782_pt1 | contig 16723 bp, 6 predicted proteins | sample TergutCu122P5_FD_26741 | JGI IMG/M metagenome (IMG submission 26741)
GGAGGTTGTGGCTTCACTCTCTCAAGGTCGCACAGCTGCTGCGCAGTGCGGCTTGTTTACACACAAATCAGTCCCGGTCATATTTGAACCACCCTGTACAATGAACACGAAAAAAATCGTGTTAACGCGATACGCACGATCATCGCACTAAAACATTCCTATTGATTTTCATCATATTACAATATTTTTACCTTATACTGTACAGTACTTATTAAATGATAAACTGTGTGTATAATTTCAAATGCCTTAGCTCCTAAAGCTTCGCACGTATAGCACAGAATTACGGCTGTCAATCATTACGTGGTTCACCACCACCCCCGAGATTTTAAAAGTAGTCACGGACAAGTATGAAAGCGACTAAAGCAGAGTCTTCAGTCTTCAGTATCTGAAATGTAAATATGTAACGTGAGGTAGCACTCTTATCCGGGGGGGGGGGACCCAGCGATTACAGAAATAATCCAACGCTTAATATAATGCTCTGAAATACTACGGATATCAAATTGTCGCTCGTTAGCGTATGTGTGAAAGATTACAGCCATTAATCCCACGCATATCTCTAACGCGTTCAATCGTACGTAATTTCTAAGTGACTAAAATATATAACCACGGACCATTTCGCTAAAATAATACACTCATGTATGTCAAAGAATGAAACTGCTGATTTCTTCAAATGACGTGTCAGTCAATGGCCTTCAGCAACCTGTGGCACTGAGCAACACAGACGTCAGAGAAGTTGCCGCTACTTAAGGCGTTCGTGGATGTAACATTCGTTAACGCGCGTGAAAAACTGAGAGGACACATTTTTCTACTTCAGTCAAAACAACTGCATTCACATTCGTAATTTCTACACGAGCCTTTCATTAACCAAATCAAACTACGGCACGTTAACACATTTCAAATTATTTGAAAGGTTACTTGCATTTAAGCTTCAACATCTTCACAGCCAGTTCGTCCATCTACATACATTATTCTTTAGCGGGAACTTAGTATAAACAAGAGGCAATACACTATAAACGTAACACTGAGGAGCGTTCGCGTAACCATTGTTGCCAGGAAGCAATAAGTATTACTTATTCTGAGTGTGTGTTTGTAGCCTTAGTTATGCATCATGCAACGCGCATGCGCCGTGTTATATTGTCACCTGTGGCCTGTCCGACTTACCGTTATTTTTCCACATTATCTCATAAACGGCACCACGTTCGGGAAAAAGTTACTGAACATAAAACGTTTGTTTTGAATTTCCCTACCCTTTATCTGCAACATCTTTCATTCGGAGACGAATGGAGATACTATCACAAATGTGCATTGGTCTTCATGTAAAGTACCCATTATTCTTGTCAGGTTCCAATGAAACATGGACCGTCTCGACAGATTTTAGAAAAATACTAAATATCAAATCTCATGGCAATCCGTCCAGTGGGAGCAAAGTTGTTCGATGAGGACGACCGATCGACGGACGGACAGACAGACCTGACGAAGCTAAGTCACTTCGCAATTTTGTGAACACGCCTAAACATGATCCACTCATAAGCATAATAAACACACCTACGGTTACAAAATTTAACTCAATTAGTAAGTCATAATTAATAACTACGATTCATTTCTGAGCTTAAAATGAAGGATCTTTAGGTCGCAGCTGACCGACGTTTTCAGACCATCGTCACTATCACGAATGTTAACTCAACAAGCCGGGTTTCAGGTACACTTTGTTGCCGGCAACAAACCTGGAAGTAACTACTGCCAGACTCAAAATTACTGCAACGGAAGTTGTTCCAGTGAATATGCACACTAACCCCTCCTACGCGGTCGTAGCTATACGCGCTGTAAGTAATTGAACATATGGAAATAAAATTTTCCGAGAGCTGAAAAGTTTAAATATATAGGGATAAACGCTGGCGGTTACTCGCCCAATCGCCGGGAAGCCGGCAACATTAGGTACCAAGACATTATATCAATGTTTAATGTATAAAAATTCATGTATTTTAATCTATGTGGTGGTGGTGGGGGATCCATAAGCGTCCGCGTCCATGTAACCCCACTTTCCGCAACGCGGCTTCGCCCAAAACTCTCCCGGATCCCCGCGCTGGACTGGGATAATTGTATATTCTCAGCGGAAGTATGAAAATGGACAGTATTCCCCACGTAACGAAATAAGGGAATATAAATAACTTCAACTTAGGTTTTCAAGAATAAAAGTAAAGTTGGCGCTTTGCAAGGCATTAAGGCATATGGTGGAGTAAAGATATAGCTCCACTCAGTTCTACCCTCAACACCAAAAGCATGACTGATGATAACGAGCAATGACCACAGCCGTATCTACGTTCTGGTACGCGTACCTTGGCCAAAAACAGTACGATGACAACACAATCCATGTGCCACTTGTTTCCCAGGCACCCCAAGCGTAAAAGAAACACCTAATAACTGTGACAGACTACTGTAAAGTCAACGAATTAATGAATAAGTGGATGGATGGATGGATGAAGGAATGAATGAACAGCAGTTCCATTAAAACTCAAAGGGGACCTTTTGATGTGTGTCAACCGACTGCACAAACAATAATACTGTACAATAATGTTGAAACATGGTAATTCAGACTGCAATTAAAAAGTTACAAAAATACACCCAGTGGCCAAGACGCTAAAACATTAAAAACTAAACCACTATCTTGTGACACAGTAAACAGCCTACCATGGATCTTGTCAAAGACACTGTAGAACAACTCTTGCTGAATATTCAAGAAAGCTTTACACCTTCAACCCATCCGCATAAATGAATCGATATAATTAACATGGCAGAGTGAATCATATTTGTTAGACGCTATTAGAAAGGGGAAATCCCAAAATAAATTCTCCTTTGCATATGATGTGAATGACACACCACGAGGAAAGATATCTTCCAGTACTGTGGATGAATTTTTACAGCCAATGATCAGCTGTGGTATAATTGTGTTAGTGGCTGCAGGAATGGTGCCACTGCCATACTGGGACATACGGAGGATGGTAAACACCACACAGCATGTGAAGTTCGCACATTACATGATTCACCTTGAATCCCTTGCGGCAATCTCAGAGTGAAGCAAAGTTCTGGAAAACACAACATGGAATTTTTATTAAAGCTAACATTATTTCCAACTTTCTACAATGAAATGTCCTCAAAATATGACCCCTTTTTAAGCGCCATCGCTAATTTTCGAAACGGACTATTAGCTTCATGTCCGTTTGTCTGTCCACATGGGACAATTCGGCTCACACCGGTCGTATATTCGTGAAATTCTGTATTGGTGACATTTATTAAAATCTGTAGCTAAAATTCAAATTTCGTTCAAAGAGACGGAACTACGAGTCTCTCGCAATATACACGAAGACGCAAATACAGGTGTGACATCTTAATTCTTCAAGGAATGAAAACTTTCAGACAAAAGCTGTAGAGGAGAACAAAACACACGTTTCGTGTCCACTACACTGCTTCCGAACAAACCACCGTTTACGAGATAATCACGAAAAACACGGCGCAGACACGATTATACCATCTGAATTGCAAGTAATTAAGACAATAATATACACTTTGTTTGAATAATATTTAATACTGATATCGAATGGGTGGAACTTTTGAGGTTAACACGCTTTCTGCGTGAAAAATAAATGAGACTAAAGTACACAGTCGTAATAATTAATACCTATAAACCTTTTTCCACAATTTCAACAAACAAATGCACACAATTACGTGATTCACAATAACATTTTTATTTTAAAAGATTAATGTAAAAATAAAATAAAAATGTTATTGTGAATAGTATAACAGCTGTGTGCATTTGTTGGTTAAAACTGTAGAAATTGGTTTGTAATGCACGGAATGGAGAATATAAAATTAATACTTATTACTTTATGCGTTATAATTACACGATAATATGGTGCTACATACGGTAGACTGTAATTTGTTGTGTTGTGACGTAATAATCGTGGACGTAACCTTCGTGCTGTAATGTCACGTGCCTATGAAATCAGAAGTATTTAAAAATATTTATTGCTTATATCAAAGAATATGAACTTTGGCATGTGCAATGATTACAAATATACCTATATACTGTGTAAAAAGTATTGATGCGAAGTCAAAAATTACAAGATACTTCACACAAGCTGGCACTTCAGACGTTATGTAGGGCCAATGAAATAAAGAAATGAACATAAGCTGTAAGTTTTTCTAACATACAAAAAGTATCTATTAAGAGCATAACATTATATACATATATACACATACATACACACACACACACACACACACACACACACACACACATATATATATATATATATATATATATATATATATATATAAAATACACACATTTGTACAGTTGTGAACAACAAAATGTGTGACCACCAGTGGATTAAATGGTCTGAACTTCCCCGAAGAGTCCAAGGTGCAAAGATCCGAATACGCCACAATGTTACGTTTTACATGTGTTTCCTATCATGTTACATACATAAGACAGACGGTCATGCCACGGGGTTCAAGGCACGAATCCAAAACCTTAGCTTTCGTGTCAAAACCAAACTTTAGCCCCAAAAATCTGCAAAGACAACAGCTTTTGTTACCCGGTGATTCTGAAGAAATGCATGGCTCGACTTCATATGTAAAAGAGGGAACATAAACTGTAATATTTTAACAATGAGTGACAGGGCTCCAGATTTCCTTTAAAAAAGGCTCTCTCTCCCCCCCCCCCCCCTGGAAACATAAATACGCAATGGAGAACTTGCAAAAATTTTCGGTCCTTTAGTAAATTCTCCAGTCTCTGAAAGTAAACACGGCTTGACTGATGCTGCCATTAATACCCCGCCTTAAAAATGTGCACCAAAACCTTTGCACAAGGTTCCAGGAGTTTCAAACACACTTTGGATGCAGAACCCTTTTAGTGTGCAGCAGGTAGCGATATCTTTCCACTTCTGAGCATGAGAAACTGACAGAATTAACGAATACGCAAATTGAAGTGCGTGTAAAAAAGTACTGTAAAGTTTTGGATATGCATGAATGAGTAACACCTAGACAAATCCGGGGCAATTGCACTGCTCCTACTTCTTGCTACAGCTCACCTTCGTAAAACTACTTCCCCAAAATGAAAGACATTTAAAAAAAAAAAAGCAGAACTCAGTCACATCTGAATTTGAAACCGGAGCTCGAAACAGCAGTCGCGAGTATAAAACCCAGGATGGAAGTTCAATGTCACGCTCATCCATTACATTAATATTTCACAGATGTTTCTTGTAAGCGCATGTGTTCATATTTACGGAATACTCATGCTGTAGTGCGATGGCTAATAAAGTTTACAAACTCTGAGACACGAACATAATCGATGTGTGTGTCAAATCCAAATAACACATTGAGGGGGGAGTGCTCCTAATGCAACCTTATTCAATTCACCCAGCACCAACTAACCTCCCAACCCCCATCCCCGATTACCCAAAGTGACAATTCACCTCAAAGAAACACGATTTCAGAACATCAAAGCTAACCAGAGACACATAACTGCCGAATTAAATGCCATTCCTTAGGATGCTTTCGATGCCAGTTTTGTGCCGCTTTTAGACAGATTAGGCATTACTCTGGGGGGGGACTTATTTCTTGTCACGTATATAATCCCGGAACTTACTGCGTGTGTTTATGATGCATATCCATGACGAAGTTCACAAGTCTAGCTCCAATGGTTCACTTGTCATTACCAACAAACCAGAAGTCTTTTTCGTTTTTCGCATGACCACCACCTTGTTATTAGGCACGTTCGCACAGTCGCGAAAATATGATTAATTTCGTCACGCTCGTCCGTCCGCTCTCCCGCATTTATCACCGCGGCTCCCACTAGATGGATTTCCGTTAAATTTGACATGGAGGGCTTTCGCGTAAATCCGTCGAGAAAATTTAAATTTGGTTAAAATCGGACGAAAATATCTGGCCCTTTAAGCGAAGACCTAAGTAGGTTGTACTGTTGCCGGCAACATACATTCGCCATAAAAGCACTGCTGTGCAACCCTCAATACTTTTATACCGATGACAGTGACGTGAAGATCAATAACATAGAAAGCACTGTTGCGTTTCCACAGTAACAATGGTTACGCGAATGCGCTACAATGTTACGGTATTTAAACTCTGCCTACCTTGCTTACATTCTACAGCAGAATTACCTTAACAAAAGCAGCATTCAGGTATTGTTCACAGGTCTACCACCACATACATATCAGAAGCTCAAGTGGCGCCAGTGGCTTGCCCTCCTAACAGGTTCGCGTATCGGCTATCTTACTATTAACAATGTAAGAAATTACAATGCATGGAGTTGGAATGTCCTCAAGTCGCATAACGTTCATACTAAGTTTCGTCAAAATCTCTCAACTGTTCCAAGCTGAAATGGTGCAACACAGACAGAACGAACTCCTTACCTCTCAACCCTACTCCTTTCATTTGTTTGCATGGAAAGTAGGTTAAAATAGATCGTGACCGCACTTCAGAAAGAATCCAGTGGCCACATTTAAAATCGCTGATGCGGTCGCCCCTCTCTCATGAGTGTGGAATCTAATTTAGAACAAGTATGTCCTGTGTCTGTCTCTCTTAACACTTCTGTCCTTCCCATCAGCACGAAGTCAGCGCAAAACAATCTTTCAGACCAGCAATCAATCAATAATTCCATGTCCTTGGTCTAGTTCTCTCCCTTTCCTTAGGCGATCACCACCCTAACAAATCACGGTCCACCACTTCTAGTTTAATCATTCCTGCCAGAGTACGTATCTTCAAAACGAACATGAGAGGGCAGACAGATAAAACTACGCATGCCTGCTGTACGGAGCACAGTATCAGCTAACAGCAAACAATCGCAATCCCAATGCCGCAGTACTTATATAAAGCACGACGAATCAGTACCTTTGTGTTGTGGCACTCTTGTACGGTCCAAATACTGAAACAGTACCTGGATGCCCATGTTTCAACTGTTTTAACCAAGCAAGGAAGGATATTACCCGAAAACACCGTATATAATTACAGTAAAATTCTGATTCAGGGTTCAGATTAAGCAATGCCCAGTTCTTTGAAAACAAGAAAAGTTATCCGTAACATACAACTCTCACCCCTTTAAAGTTACACCGTTAATTTCACATGCATTTATGATAACTTGCAAATGCGTACATGTTGACATTTGTAAGTTACTGAAAAAATAACAGACACTGAAGGCTGTAATTCATCATGAGCCAAAACCAGTAACGAACTCATACTGAACTTCCCACTTACACCCTTCTGCTACACACACGATACCCTACACGCAGGTCGTATGTGTGAAATCAGTCGACACACTTCTACTTGTGCTCCACAGCAATTCAGTAAGGTTACACACACTACTAAAGCCTCCTCATAATGAAGAATACTTATCCAGTCAGAATGAAGACCCCCACTCGGTTAATAGCACCTAAAAAGGGACACCAATTTTATTCTTAAATGTTACACAAAAAAATTTTCGGGGCGATTCTGCGTACTTATGTGCAAGAGAAGGTAGGTAAATCCTAAATCAACAGAGGATTCAGGCCACAACCAATTCTGAGATCCCTTTCACAGACAGCAACAGCGATAACAGACTTTTAATTTGTCAACAAATTCTGTGACGGACGTAAATTTTCACATTACTCTCTATACTTACAAACACACCGTTAACCACAATTGCATTTCCTGGCAATCACTGAATGCACCTAGCTGTCACTATGTGGCATCGTGGCAGTAAAAAAAAACAGGCAACATATTAGTAGGATTCTTTACTTTTTAGAACCTGAATACACAGTGGCACATTAAAGCCTATGCATTTGATAACGACAGAACTGTGTTGTGAAACACGAAATACGGAGATGAACAATTGACAGACTACTTTTACGTGTAAGTCATGACTGCAATGCCAAGGCAAGCATTACAGAAAAGCTCCAGAAAGTGCAGTGTTTTAAGTGTGACAATTTACACAAAATTAGTGAAATTTCATGTAACAGAGTCAGTGTCAGATACAAAGAAAGCAACAAAGGAGGAAGATATGTAACAACCAATGAAGAAACTGGTAATTGTGTTTGATTAGAAGAGAAAGAAAACTGTTATATCCTATGGTTCTTCAACTCGAAATGTCAAAAAATACAGCCCATGTTGTTACAAAATTGTTACAGTTACAACTCTACAAAATGGCAGTTGTGCGTACAGACTGTGAAGCAGGAATACTTGTTTAATAGTAGTCTTGACCAGGAACTTACATATCACGTGGGTAAAGCGTGCCTGAAATTTTAAGTCAATATGCAGACACTCAAATCAAGAAATAAAGGACAAGAAACCAATAATCCAAACATGGTTATGTGTAATCATCACACACCCAGAAAAGGAAAAACACCTCATTTATCAAGTCTACTGCGTGCATGGAAGTAGCACTTTCTAATCTGCACACAAGCCAATGGTACACTGCACACAAACCAGTTACCACAAAATATGCAACTGTAAACTACTTCTAAGTAAAGATTCTAAGTTCACGCCGTTCAATGTCAGAGTTGAGCAGCTGTGTGCACTGGCACTGTTGAACTGGGATTCTTAAAAGGGTACAGACAAAATAAAACTAAATACTCTCAACATTCTAGCAACCACAGAAAAATTTCTAGACACCGTGGCAACCTGGTGTTAGATTTGTTCAGCCCTGTAGCAGCCATCTCCTAGGGTGCATCGCTGCAAAGAGGTGCCTTTTGCATTCTGTTTTCACGGAACAAACAGTATGTCTGGCACACACAAGTGCCATCTGCAAATTTATATTCAATTAACACTACATCAGCATTCAATCACTGATGAAACTTCTGTCCCTGCTCTCTCTGTATACTTTGAACTCTGAAGATCACTAGACCAAAATGAGGGGCACATTATTACAGATTTTATAAATATCATAACATTAATAAGATGATCTCACAAATCAATGCCAAGTTTACTTATAGTTAAGACTAATAAACCGTGAAAATATCCAAATATGATGCAAGTTATTCTTGATCTATGATACGACATACCTTCAACCACATCAACAAAGATTCTGCATAATATCCAAACCTTGACGAGTCTATTTTAAACTTGGAATGATCTGCAAATTTCTTTACCTCGCATGCAATGACATACACACCTTCTGTGCTAAATTCATAAGGCATTCAAAATCGCCCCTGTCATATTCCTACAAAATGTGGCTAAACATTTTGCAACAAAATAAATTACGGTTTCCTTAGTACAATTTTTTGTTTAGAGAAAACGGACGACTTGTTTATTGTTATTTACTCACAATGACATAAAAAGTCGGAGTACTTTCTGTAAACACAACTGCATACTCGGGTTACGAAGTGCTGCCTGTAAACCAAAGTTGACTGCTCATTCTGAATACACAGAATGGGTTACTACTTAAAAATGGGAATATCCATAACGAATATGATGAAGGTAACTGCACAGAATGTTCTGTAGGACAAGATAACACGATCATTCCTCAACCTGCTCACCATTTATTGGCAACACAACACAAACATCACGACGCGTGTACCGTTTTATTGCAGCGAAGGACAACGTTTAAGCCATTAAACCCGCAAGTCGCCATACTGTAAAAGACAGCATAATGGCTTCAAATCACAGCATTCCTGCTTACATGAAGAGCTGAAATAACGGCGACTCCTAAGCAGGAACAGTGGAAACCTCACACTCTTGTGGAACACAAAAAAGTGTAACACGCCTCCACTGCCAAGATCACTATGATGCAATTCCACCAAGCATGTTGGAGTTGTGAATAAAGAAGCTCTGTTACACATTTTACAAGTGTACTCTGATGGCAATTCCAATTGAAAATGCTTGCATGTTACCTTTCCAGCACAACAATACACAAACATTTTAAACTGGAATTGCATTATACAGCACAAAGGGATGCAAAATGAAGATGGTATTTATTTAAATAATAACCATATCAGTCATTAAAGAATTTTTCGCGGTTTTGCCAGTATGGAACAACACTGATAACTGCAGTTCTGATAACACTACACTTCATAAAAATAAAAGACAGGAAACGGCATTCTCAATGATGCTACAAACATAATCCAACAGAGCAGAAAAATCAGACATTTTCCGAGACGGAAGTCACAAGAATCTATCAGATCGATGTTTTTTCTTATCTTTGGTAACTACTGAAGATTTGAATAAATTTTCCATTACTCTGCAGTTCCTCCTACTTGCAACTGGGTTATTTAGTACAGGGGAAATAAAAATATCAGGACAGAGTAATTAACAATATTACAAGGTTGGTGGTTTCAAGAAAAATGCTTTCATGCCATGAATTATATAGAATTTGGGAAAGACTTTTTTTGTTTCTCACCTTCTATTTGTATTTCTGGACACATTTCCTTTTTCAACTAACAGGTCAAATTTTCATCCAAGAAATAGGCCTACATTATCCAAGAAATAGGCCTACATTCCCACATTAAAAACACGATCAGCTACCATGACGTGTCTGAACACATGCAGGCAAGTGGGTTAGAAGTTGGCAGGAATGTGTAATTTCCTCACCCAAGATATTCACTCTGCATCATGACAAATTGCAGAGTTCTGTTAAAGTATTCAACGCTGATCGATACTTAAAACCAACCTATGGTGAATTAAATACTGACACAATATGTAAGGACCACGCCGAGAGAATGTGTAAATGATATGCAAATATACTTCCGTGTACCCATTTCATATTTGTGGCTCTCACGGCAGTGACTATGAAGGCTACTATCTTCTGGGATATCATGCCAAGCAGTGTGATACATATGAACCAGTGTTTCGGAGAAACCTTCTGCCTCCATCAGCACGGTAGATCTACTCATGACAGATGTCTGTTCCCTCAAAATGTTGACAAGCAGTAAGAACATACAATGGCACAGCCCCAACAACCCCAACCCTCACATCCATGTATCTTTAATCTTTAACCTTGGCATTCAATACAAGATGGACAGGCAAACACTGGTTGATACTTCTCCTCTTCAGAACAGTCTGAAAGGAGGAGATACTTCATGACCATTATTTTTAAACTTTATGCTAGAATATGCCATTAGGAAGTCAAATAAACCAGAAGGAATCGCAAATGAATTGGGAACATCAGATTCTGGTCTATGCTGATGTTAATTATAAATACTATAAAGGAAACCCCACAAGATGTATTTACTCATGATAGGGACAGTGATCCAGATGACAGGGCCGAGATAATTAAGCACATGTTCATGTCCCATGAACAGATGCAGGATATCACAACATAACAGCAGCTAATAACTCCTTTGGGAACATGGTAAAGCTAAACTACTGCAGAATGACAACAAAAGCAGGTTAAATTCCGGTAATGTCTGCTCCCATTTGGACCTGAATCTTCTGCTTCCTGTTTGCTATCTAAGGACATTAAAGTACACAAAACTGTAAGTTTGCCTGTTGCTTTGCATAAGTGTGAAACTTGATCTCTCACATTAAGGGAAGAACATAGGTTGAGGGTATTCAACAATAGGGTGCCGAGGAAGATATTTGAGCCTATTATGAAGGAAGTCAGAGAAGACTAGAGAACACTACATAATGAGGAGCTTCAAAATCTTTAACCCTCACCAAATAATTAACAGGGTGACTGAATCAAGGGGTGGGCCGGGTAGCGTAGTCGGTATAGCGACTGCCTACGGGCTGGACGGTCTGGGGATCGAATCCCGGGGGTGGGGGGGGGGGGCGAGATTTTCCGCACCTGTCCAGACCGGCCCTGAGGCACACCCAGCCTCCTGTACAATGGATACCCGGTCTTTCCCGGGGTTAAGGTGCGGCCGGGGCGTGACGCTGACCCTTCACCCACCCCCATTCTAGTGCCGAGGTCAAAAATAGAGTAGAGCTGTACCTCTACTCTCCCTAAGGGCCTTCGTGGCCTATGAAAGGGTGAAACCAACCGAATCACGGGGTATGAGATCGGTAAGGCATTTGGCATGTATAGGAAAGAAATGTATGCATCTGACTCAGGACAGAGACAAGTGGAGGGCTCGTGACCTCAGTAATGAACTTTTAGTTCTATAAAATGCAGGGAATTTCTTGACTATATGAAGACCTATTACAAGTAGCTTCTCAAGACGGTCTCTGCTCCATGTTGGTTGGTTAGTTAGTTTAGCTAGTTAGCTGGTAGGTCAGCTGGTCAATCAGTCATTAAATTAAGGTCAGTGTACAGCTACTTCTGTCAATCTTTAACTTGAAAAAATAATTCTTCAAAAACCCATGGGAAATTAAAAGGTACCAAAAGCACTTCAGGCAGGGTGGTGATGAAACTCCCAATGCTCCCTTCATGATTCAACTGTCCGCCCTTCATACCATAACCTGACACTCTACTGAACTAATTATCATGGCTTTCTCAGAGCCACTGCAACTCTACTACCTTCACTAATATCCTCTTTCAATTACCCTAAAACGAATACAGTTTAAGATCTAAGGGTAGACTTCTTACATTAATGTGATACTTTATCACAGAGATAAACAAAGAGGTTTATTATTCTAGTAACTCGTTTAAATACTACTTAGAATATTAATATTTCAATGGAGCCATACCCTGAACTGAATTTACTATTTGAAATAATTTATACATACTATTATTTGAAATATTCATTCACATACATATTATATACCATTACTTTCCGATTATTGATAATTTATAAACAAATGAGTGTCAGTGCATGTTTCAATACACACAAGCTCATTTCACATTCTAACTTCATGTTACCCAGACAACATCTCAGACATCCGATTGTGTTTCTACAAATTATATGCTAATTTGTAATATCCAAAAATGTTTACAAGGCCAAAAGTGATTAACACATGCAGAAATGGCAGTACAATGATAAAACAATCCCCTTAACCCCTTGCATGAAGATGTAAATGGCTTTCTCCTATCCAGGAGTGGCCATTTATTTAAATGCACCATGCCTTTTCTGACCCCATTATTTTCTTGGAAATAAAAGTACTGAACACTAAGAAATAAAGTATCATAGCAAATTGATGCCTTACACTGGAAAATTTCAGCAGAGCATAACGCTTCTGATGCGCCTGCTATCCTGTTCTTTTGGATGTTAAATATGTATTGTCCAGGAAAACACCAAGCATTTTAACACATGCTATATTTCTCAGTAACTTAGCAAAAGACTGGCAATCATCCGATATAAGTGGGAAGATGCATACTCAGAACCTCCTAAACAACAAAACTTTACATTTACAACAGAAGATACTCAACAGTCACACTATTTCTTCAGCATCAGCTACTACCCCACAGAGAAAAGCAGTTTCTTTAACCCCATAAAACACTTAGTCTGTCTCAATCATAAACACCAATCACAGCACGAGAACATAAACATCCTAGGTCTTCATGCAAAGTGTCCACTGTTTTGTCCAGTTTTTACAACAATTCCACATATTACATATCACAAAAAAAAAAAACTATCTGTTCAACGTCATTACGTTCTACACAGAAACACAGACATGACAGAACTAATAACTCCTTTTCCCCAGTTGTTCCACAAACACTACTAAAGTACTATCTCCCTGCCATCTGTAAATGGCAGGCATGAATAAAATGCCAGTGTTAACACAAAACTTACAGCTGACACACATTACTGCCAATGGGCCCCAGTACCTGTCACAAATATCACTCAACATTCCCACACAAAATTATGTCATAAAAACATTAGCAAATTAATAATGATCCTTGGTGTTCTATACATAATACAAATCTTCAAAATAGCATTAAAAGATTACCCACAGCCTGTTAGATGCAACATACTTGTCACCTATAAAGAACATTCAACACAAGTGACAACCAAATTACAACAAAAGTGTGCATTTACATGAAAATATTATGACCTAACTGTACCATAACTGTTATAATTTTGAAGCACTACAGGGCACTTCACTAAAATAATATTGCAACTAAAAAAGATGAGAATTCTGAGCATACAGAAAAAATATTAAACATATACTACTTAAACGCCATAGTAATCCTCTGATTGTTACTAGAAGTATACGATGTTAACCTGCACAACATTTAATCAGGAGACAAAACACAAAATACCTACCAAGCAACATATAAAATTCGCATAATCTCTTCCCCATCTTAACTGCCATATGATCTGACCAGGCCCGACTTTGTTAATGTACAAAAATTGACATTTTGCTTGTATGGTACGAAAGTTGACATTAACATGAATGGAAGCCAATGGAGTTCAATTTTTATTTCAAAGTAAAAAGCAGGTAAACTTTTATTATTTAAAATTCTTAGCTTAATACCTTTTCTGGTAATTTACATTGGGTTGTGTAGTCCAAACCAGACTACACAAAACTTTATGAAGCTCTTCCACCACGGAATAATTAGCAGCATTATGATGGACAAGTAAAATAAATTACAGCACACTTCATAACTACAAAGGCACTGAAAGAATTATTCACCAATGGTATGTGGGCTGGTTCACAAAGTTGGAGATTTTACCCCAGTGCCCAATATCCACATTAAAGCAAAATCAAAATCATACGCAAAATCAAAATCATAACAAGAGGACCTTATAAGAAAAAGTACCAACATTCCTTCATCATAATTTAACCTCTGTTCTCATGGTTCCTGTGTTATTACTGACTCCAAGGTAAATCGGCCTCTAAACTTGGCCACCATGTCATGAAAACATATGGGGCAGGGGCCTTTAAGTCTCACATATTCTTAACCACAGCATCTGACAGATAAGTGGCCAGTTTCAGGAACTGGTCACCAAACCCTAAAAAAATCAATTTGCTACTACTCACTGCATAGGGGGCTGGGTGAACCCCTGAACCAATCTGAGCACAGCAGTGAAAAGTCCCTGCCCAGCAGCAAACCCAGGTAATTCAGTGAAAGCCAGTTGCCTTGCAGAACTATTCTTCACTCATTATCATGAGGGAGTACTAAGAAGCATAAACTGGGGTAGCTTCTAATAGTATAACGTTCGTAACGAAGTTTCATGAAAATTTATCTAGTGTTCGAGGGTTCCTGGTGGGGGTAAATATGAACATGTTCACACCATTCATCTATCTTTCACCATAATGTAAGACAAGTGGGCTACATATGATACTAAATTAAATGATGTTCTTCTCTCTGAAGCTGGTGACTTTAACATATGCAGGGGCACTGGAACACCAACTAATCACCAAAACTAGATACTACACAGCAGATATTTTTGTTCCAGCCCACAAACAGGGAAACCTTCATGCAGCCAACTCATTGTCATTTACTGCTAATTTGTAAACAGCAGTTTAGGCAACAGACAGCCTTTGTTATAAAATTACACATAAACATACTGCACACTGTGTCATATTAAAAAGAAAAAAAAATACTGATATCTTGCTCCCCAAAACTTGCTCTAAGTCAGTTTCAAATACAGTGAAACCAAAAACAGCATCTCGAGCAAAAAAAAAAAGGTCCTGTCGATCTCACTAAATTCTCTGAATCATACATTGCTGCAGCATAGAACACTGGCAGAGTAACAGCTCCACAGTCTTTGAACAAATTATTAAAGCCCTAATAACACAAGTAGTAATAAAGGAAGTGACTACACAAGATGACAAACCACATACAGCATACCCGCCACATAATACTTAATAAATTACACCACTGTTTTCAACCTACTCTCCTCCTTTGGAAGAAAACTGCATACATAAATGACCACACAAGGTGTAGTTAGTTGTGTATCTGTGTTCCATTTTCAAATTTTGTATCATCCATTCAATTGTCAATGAATAAGGTTTCAAATGCACCATACACGTTCAGTAACCCTTTGGTTCTGAACATTATGCATTTGATGCCAAAAACACTGAATGTCATATAAATACACCTGTTTTTATGCAGCCCTTTTCTACAGCCCCTGCATATCACTACGAGCACTTAATTCTGGCGCCAAAAGGTTATCACGTTCACTAACCTGTATATTCTTCTTTTCATATACCATCACAATTCAGCTATACTCGTATATGCTGACACAACATTCAAGTGATAAAGCAAACAAGAGACATGCCTGGACAAGCTGACACATAATTACCTGGCTACCATACATAATGGGAACAGTTACCTTATATATTCTCATACTTTTCACAGCAAGACCATGTAATGGTTCTATGACAGCCCTACTATATCCAAATTAGCAACATATTAATATCAATGTACATCACATCTACAAGTTTTGTCACTGTGTCTACATTGTCAACAACAAACCTGAATTTCTAATAAAATTCATGTCTGAAAGGACATCATGCATCACAACAGCTGAACAGCAGCATGTGTGTGTTTAACTAGTCATTTATGAAACAAAATTACAGGCAAGGTAAATGGAAAATTCTGTGATACCTAGTTGCTACCTATGATGAGCTAATTTGAAGAAAAATGTCACTATATACCATAACCAAATCAATGCTAAAATATGTGGGCCTTTGCAGCAGTGACATGTAAAATGCTGTTAATATGTATGGGAAATGGTGCAGAATTTACATTATACAGAATTAAACATATTTCACATGTGTCTGATAACAATAACGAGACTATTTTATTTTATATTACTAGCATACTTTTCTTCCCTACAAGCAGCAAAGGAGACCTATGACATCATCAAGAAGTGTGCAGCTGTGTCTGCCCATGTAACTTTCCACCCCC
>JGI20166J26741_10238893_pt1 | contig 16712 bp, 12 predicted proteins | sample TergutCu122P5_FD_26741 | JGI IMG/M metagenome (IMG submission 26741)
CCAACCGCGTGGACTCGGCGCGCATCGCCGTCGGGCATGCGGGCGAGGCGGCCGCAGGAGCCGTGGCGGCAAGCGATGCCTTCATGCCCTTCGCTGACAGTCTGGAAGCACTCGCCGAAGCGGGAGTGACCGCGGTCATCTCGCCGGGCGGCTCGATCCGCGACGACGAGGTCATCGCCGCCGCTGACGCCGCCGGCATGGCCCTGCTCTTTACGGGGCGCCGCCACTTCCGGCACTAAGACGCTTCATCACTTCAGAAGGCGCATCCCCTCGATCTTCGAGGCGCGTTTATCGAAGGTGACTGTCCCCCTGGTCCGTCGCGTGTAGCCTGATGCTACAATAGCCTCATGTCAACGTCGCAGGCCGCGTCCTTCGAGCGCATCCTGAAGCCCGTCACGTCGATCCCCGCGCTGAGCCGGATCGACGCGCTGCTTCACGAAGGAGATGACGCCACCCTGGGCGTCCCGAGCTTCGCGCGCCCCTTTCTTGTTGCCGCGCGATTCCTGCAAGATCCCGCTTGCACCTTGCTCGTCGAGCCCACTGAACCCGAGGCGGACCGGGCGGCGCGCGCGCTGTCGGTGATGCTCGGGCGCGAGCGCGTCCTGCGTTTCCGTGAACGCGCGGACCTGCCCTGGCAGGAGGCCGAGCCGGACCCCGCGGAGCTCGCGGAGCGGGCGCGGGCGTTGGACGCGCTCGACTCCGGCGCGCCCGTCGTCGTCGTGACCTCGGCCGCAGCCTGTTTGCGCCTGATGGCTCCGCGGCGCTTGCGGCAGTTCGCGCCCCTGCGTCTGGAGCCAGGCCAGGAGGTCGACTTCAAGGAGCTCGCCGCGCGCCTGGTCGCCCTGGGCTACGCGCATCAGACGCGCGCCGACGTGCCGGCCAGTTTCTCCTGGCTGGGAGACACGCTCTCGGTCTTTCCGCCGCCGCCCGCCCGTCCCGTACGCATCGACTTCTTCGACACCGAGGTCGAACAGGTCCGCACCTATATCCCGGGATCCGGGCAGCTGGTCAATCCGCTGGAAGCCGTCGAGATCTGGCCGGTCGACGACCTCGCGCTCTCCCGGACCGAGGGGCGCCGGGTAGCTGAGCTCCTGAGCTCGCTTGCCGCCGCCCGCCCGCAGGTGGCCTTCCACGCCGATCAGCTGGCGCACGGGATCCGCTTTCCGGGTATCGGGCGCTACCTGCCGCTGCTCTATCCGGACGCCGAGCCGCTGGCTGCCTGGACCTGCGCGTCGACGCGCGTGATACTGGTCGAGCCCAAGGCGCTCTTCGACAACGCGGTGCGCCGCTACGAGCAGTTGACGGCGCTTGCCCGCGAGGCCGGTTTCCGAACGCTCACGCACCTCAGGGCGGAGGCGAGCTCACGGGGGCGCGCGTCGGGCGCCGCCCGCGTGCTGGATCAGTCCGGGAACTCGTCTGCGTCCCGCACAGATCCGCTCGTCGGGCTCTTCATCGCGCCAGCCAAGCTCGACTTCGGGGAGGGCCCGCGCCTGCAGGTGCTGACGCTCGCGGGCACGGCTCCCCTCGACGAGCGCATCCCCGCGCGCGCTCCGATGAAGCTGCAGGGGGCAGACCGTCTCGTCGACTTCGTCCGCAGTCTGCTCGCCGAGCACTACCAGGTGGTCGTGGCGCTATCAGACCGGCGCCGGCGACAGCGGGTGATCGAGGACCTGACCAGCGCGGGACTGACCGTCGGGGGCCCGGCTGACGTCGGCACGGGCGTGGTCTGTCTGATCGACGCTGACCTCGAGGCGGGTTGCATCATCGAGCCGGCCCGCCTGGCGCTGCTGACGAACAGCGAGATCTTCGGCACCGCGCAGCGCCGCGGCGCCACCGCTGCCACCACCGCCGCCGCCGCCGACAAGACCCTGCTGACCTTTCCCTTCGCTCCCGGCGACTACGTCGTGCACCAGACCTATGGCATCGCGCTCTTCAAGGAGCTCACGCGGCGCACGGTCGACGGCGTGACGCGCGACTACCTGCGCCTGCAGTATGCGGCCGGCGACACGCTCTATACGCCGGTCGACCAGATCGACAAGGTCAGCAAATACGTGGGCGCCGATGGGAGCGCTCCCAAAGTCACGCGCCTGGGCGGCAAGTCCTGGGTCCACGCGATGGAGAAGGCGCGCAAGGCCGCGCGTCAGATGGCCTTCGACCTGACCAACCTCTATGCCCGCCGCAGTCACATCACGGGGCACGCCTTTGGCCCGGACACGCTGCAGCAACATGAGATGGAGGCGCGCTTCATCTACGAGGAGACCCCCGACCAGGCAGCGGCCATCGCCGACGTCAAGGCCGACATGGAGGCGGCGCGGCCCATGGACCGGCTCATCATCGGCGACGTCGGTTACGGCAAGACCGAGGTCGCGATCCGCGCGGCTTTCAAGGCGACCTGTGACCGCAAGCAGGTCATGGTGCTCTGTCCGACGACGATCCTCGCACAGCAGCACTTCGTGAGCTTCACGGAGCGCTTCAAGGGCTTCGATGTCAGCGTCGAGCTGCTCTCGCGCTTCCGGACCCCGGCCGAGATCCGCCGCGCGCTTGAAGGCTTCGCGGACGGCACGGTCGACGTGCTGATCGGCACCCACCGTCTGCTCTCGGCCGATGTCGCGCCGCGCGATCTGGGCCTGCTCATCATCGACGAGGAGCAGCGCTTCGGGGTCGAGCACAAGGAGCAACTCAAGAACTTCCGCGAGCAGATCGATGTGCTGGCGATGTCTGCCACGCCGATCCCGCGCACGCTGCAGATGTCGCTTTCTGGCGTGCGCGACCTCAGCCTCATCAACACGGCGCCGGCCATGCGCCATCCCATCAAGGTGCAGGTCCAGGCCGCATCACGTGACGTGATCGCCCATGCGATCCGCGCGGAGCTTGCGCGCGGCGGCCAGGTCTACTACATCAGCAACCGGGTCGCCAACATCGATGAGTCCCTGAAGCAGGTGAGCGAACTCGTGCCGGAGGCCCGCATCGGGGTCGCCCATGGCAAGATGTCGCCGACCGAGCTCGAACGGGTCATGGAGCGCTTCGCCGCCGGCCACACCGACGTCCTGCTCTCGACGACCATCGTCGAGTCGGGCATCGACAACCCGCATACCAACACGCTTATCATCGAGGACGCCCAACGCCTCGGCCTCTCCCAGCTCTACCAGCTCAAGGGCCGCGTGGGGCGCAGCCATGTCCATGCCGCCGCCTACTTCCTCTACCCGCCGGACGGGACCCTGACCTCGCAGGCCGTCGAGCGTCTGCAGGCGATCGCGGAACACGACGAGCTGGGCGCAGGCATCAAGGTCGCGATGCGCGACCTCGAGATCCGCGGGGCGGGCAGCCTGGTGGGCGCCGAGCAGAGCGGACAGCTCTCTGCGGTGGGCTTCGACCTCTTCGCCACGATGCTCGCAGACGCTCTGGCAGATGACGGCCGCGCAGAAGAGGTCGCCTTTCCTGAGATCCGGGTCGAGATCCCGGCGCCGGCCTTCCTGCCCGAAGAGTACCTGCCGGCACTGGGCGCGCGGGTGCTCTGGTACCGCCGGATCGCTGCCGCCGCAGACCCCGACCAGCTCGAGGCGACGGTGGAGAAGCTCATCTCAGAGCATGGCGCGCTGCCGGAGCCGGCGCGCAACCTCATCACGCTGGCACGGATCCGCCGGGCGGCCGCGGTGCTGAAGGCGAGTGCGGTCGAGGTCACCGCGCAGGGTGCGGAGCTGCGGATCAAGGGCGTGGTCCTGTCCGCGGAGCTGCGTGAGGAGCTGGGCGTCCTCGGTATCACTTACGAGGAGCGCGCCCATACCCTGAGGGCCGCTTTGCCTTATGGAAAGAATGTGGCAGACGCCGTCGCTTCATATCTGGATGCTATAGTATTCCAGACTGCTCAGTAACCGATGGTTACATTCAACAAGGATGGGATACCGCATGGAGACCAACGATATACTCAACGACAGTGCTGCTGCTCCTTCGGAGCCGGCGGAACCGACAGTGCCGACGGGGTCGACAGAGTCGACAGAGTCAGCGCTTCCTACTCGTTCTTCTGAGAAGACGAAAGCGCCGAAGCAGGCGAAAAAGCGCCCCCTGGCGCTCATCATCGGCGCCGGCGCCGTTGTCGTCATCGCGCTGGCAGCCCTGCTGATCTTGTCCTTCACCGGTAAGGTCGACGTCGGCATCGGCCACGGAGGTCTGGCGGCGCGCGTGAACGGCGCCCGCATCACCACCAAGCAGCTTGACGCCCTGGTCGCCAAGGTCAAGCTCCAGAACCCGCAGATCTTCGAGAGCAACAGCGGGGTCTCTGCGGGACAGATCAGGAGCCAGCTCCTCGACGAGCTGATCAACGAGGAGCTCATCTTGCAGGAGGCGAAGAAGCGAGGGATCAACGTCTCTGATGCGCAGGTCCAGGCGCAGGTCGACGCCATCAGGAAACAGTATGGTTCGCAGAAGCAGTTCGACGCGGTGCTGAAAGAGAAGCAATACACGCTTGAAGCGCTTAAGGCGCAGATAAAGTATCAGCTTGTCTCGCAGGAGATCACCAAGAAGCTCGTGCCGGATGGTTCGATCACCACGAAGCAGGCTCAGGCGTACTTCGATCAGAACAAGAAGAACTTCACGGTCGCTGCAGGAAAGCGGGTCTCTCAGATCAAGTTCGCGTTGGCCGACAGTCAGAAGGCGGCAGACGTGCTTGCGCAGCTCAAGAAGGGCGGGGACTTCGGGCAGCTCGCTCAGAAGAACTCGATCGACGCCGTCAGCGCTGCCAACGGCGGCGACTTTGGCTGGGCGCCCGGCAACCCTCCGCTTGATTCCACGCTGCAGGCGGCCGTCAACAAACTGGATAAGGGCGAGGTCAGCGATGTCATCAGGACAAGCGGCGGCCTCTTCATCCTCAAGGTGACCGATACGCGCGCCGCCAGCCAGAAGACCTTCGCTGACGTTGAAAACACGATCAAGGCGACGCTTCTCAACTCGAAACGCAACAAGGAGTCCCAGAACCTTCTGGCCTCGCTGCGCAAGAAGGCGAAGATCACCGTGTATGACCAGGTCGTTAAGGATTTCCGGGCTAAGAAAAAGCAGTAAGGGCTGATCCGGCCCCTGACAACGAAGGAGGTCTCGATGTCTGAGATCGTCGATGTGTTCGCTCGCGAGGTACTTGATTCGCGGGGTAACCCCACGCTTGAGGCGGAGGTCACGCTTGACGACGGCGCCTTTGGGGCAGCCATCGTGCCTTCCGGCGCTTCGACCGGATCGCTTGAAGCGGTCGAGCTGCGTGACGGCGACGCCGGGCGCTACGGGGGCAAGGGCGTACGCGCCGCGGTCTCCCATGTCAACGAAGAGATCGCCGAGGCGCTGTTCGGGCTTGACGCCTGCGACCAGCGCGCGATCGATGCGGCGCTGATCGCGCTGGACGGCACGCCGAACAAGGGCGCGCTCGGAGCCAACGCCGTGCTGGGGGTCTCGCTGGCGGTCGCGCGCGCGGCAGCAGAGTCAGTCGGGCTGACGCTCTACAGCTACGTCGGAGGCGTCAACGCCTCGAAGTTGCCGGTCCCGATGATGAACGTGCTGAACGGAGGCGTCCACGCCGACAACAACGTCGATCTGCAGGAGTTCATGATCATGCCGGTCGGCGCTTCGAGCTTCTCTGAGGGTCTGCGCTGGTGTGTCGAGATCTATCACACGCTGGCCGGCGTGCTCAAAGAGCGGGGTCTGACCACGGCGGTCGGTGACGAGGGCGGCTTCGCGCCCAATCTGCAGAGTAACGAGGAGCCGCTGGAGCTGCTCGCGCAGGCCTGTCGCCAGGCCGGCTATGAGTTGGGCAGCCAGATCCGCTTCGCGATGGATCCGGCCTCGACGGAGTTCTACGACGCGCAGCGTGGCGTCTATGTGCTCGCCGGCGAAGGCCGCGAACTGACGAGCGCGCAGATGGTCGACTTCTACGCGGATCTCTGCGAGAAGTATCCCATCATCAGCATCGAGGACGGCATGGCAGAAAACGACTGGGACGGGTGGAAGCTCCTGACTGAACGTCTGGGGGAGCGCGTCCAGCTGGTGGGCGACGATCTTTTCGTCACGAACACGGATCGTCTGAAAGAGGGCATCGCGCGCGGCGTGGCCAACGCCATACTCATCAAGGTCAATCAGATCGGCAGCCTGACCGAGACGCTTGAAGCGATCGAGACTGCGAAGCAGGCAGGCTATACCTGCATCATCTCGCATCGCAGTGGCGAGACCGAGGACACCACGATCGCCGATCTGGCGGTCGCGACCAATGCCGGCCAGATCAAGACCGGAGCGCCTGCGCGCAGCGACCGGGTGGCCAAGTACAACCGTCTGCTGCGCATCGAAGAGGAGCTCGCCGGAGCTGGATCCTACCCCGGACTTGAGGCCTTCTACAACATCGAGGCCTAGCCTATGTCGCCGATCCCACTTCCTGATCCCCGCTTCGGAGCTGACTTCGACAACCTCATGCTGCGCCGTGATCGCGCGGCGTCCCACGAGGGCGCAAACTTCGGCTCCCGTCGTATGTTCAAGGAGCTGGCCGAGCGGGTCTTAGGCGAGGTGAAGCCGGGCTATCGCGTCCTGGAAGTCGATGCCGCGACCGGGATCCTGACGCGCCTGTTGCTGGCGCGCGGCGCGGAGGTGACCGCTCTTGAACCGTCGTCGGTCTTCGTCAAGAAGTTCCTTCGCGCGATCGACGATGAGCATCTGCAGGTCTTCACGGGTTTCACCGAGGACCTCCCGACGCAGCCGGAAGACCAGCTCTTCGACCTGGCAGTCGTCAGCTTCCCGTCAAGGCGCGGGATCGGACTTCTTGCCCTGATCGATGAGCTGATCGTACTGGTGCGCAAGAGTATCCTGCTCGTCATGCCCGACGACGGCTCGCTCGACTGGGCCTATCTGACGCGCGGCGCGGCGCTCGAGGGCTACGAGGTCTCGACTCGCTTCATCACGGAGCATAACGCCCCGTCTGCGGCGTTCTCACGGGGCAAGGACAAGAACGCGGACTGCCCCTATCTTCCCCAGGACATCGACATGGTGAAGCGCGCGGTCCTGCTGCATGTCGAACAGCGCGCGAAACTGCGCCCCATCCGGGCCGAGGAGGCCTGGGCGCTTGCGGCGCGCACGATCCACGTCCCCTATCCGGTGCCGCGCGGCGCGGCGACACGACTCGTGCGCTACTTCATGGCGGGCGGCGATCGCGCGGTACTCATCACCACCGATGACGCCGGCCTGCCGCGCCTCTATGGGAACCTGCGCACAGCGGCTCATCGCATCGCGCGCGACGAGGTCACGGTCAGGAGGGTTGACGAGGGCGTCCAACTGATGCTCATCCCTCGTGTTGAACACGGGAGCCACCAGTGAGTACGACGCCGGCGCAGAAGCGGGTCAGGAAGCGTAAGAAGAAAGAGGGCGCTCGCAAGAGGGGGAGCTGGACACTGCGCCCCTACGTCATCATCCCGCTGGCGATACTCGTCGTCGGAGCGCTGATATTCGCCTGGTATTTCCGTCCTCTTCAGATCGCCTACCATGAGGCGCGCAACGAACGGGTCCTGGACGCGAAGCTCAAAGCGGTCCAGACCTATAACGCCCGGCTTGAAAGCGACATCAAGAGCCTTGAGACGACGGCCGGCATCGCCGAGTATGCCCGCCGGGAGCTGAACCTCATCGACGCGGGCGACCACGTGGTCATCGTGACCCGTGACGGCAAGCCGGTCACCGCCGCCTCGCAGGAGGCGTCCCCGCTTGCGGCGCTCCTTAACTCCCCGTCGGTCACCAGGCCCTTCGGCGCCTGGACGGAATTCCTGGATCGGATCTTCGGCCCCCAGTAGGGAACCAAGGGGAACCAGGGGGACAGGCACCGTGGTCCCAGGCGCCAGGGGGACAGGCACCGTGGTCCCACTGTCACACTGGCAGGTCAGTCGGCGAGGGGGGTTGTTCGCGTACGCGAGCGACCCCCCTCGCCTCCCACCTGGGCCCCGTGTAGTTTCTGTCGGGGCCTTATCTGCGAATTGTGAAGACGCCTGTGTGCGCGCTACACTGGGAGGCAGGAACAATCCAGCAGTGATAACCCTACGAGTACACGTCACAGGAGGCGTTTATGTCAACTACAGATACCCGTCGTATCCTCTTGGTCGAGGACGAGAAGACCATCCGCGATGCGGTCGCGGCCTATCTCGAGCGCGAAGGCTACTGGGTGACCCCGGCAGCTGACGGCCGAGCGGCGCTCGACGCGTTCGCCACGCACCCCTTCGACCTGGTCATCCTCGACCTGATGCTGCCCAAGGTCAGCGGCGAAGTGGTCTGCCGCGAGATACGCAACCACAGCGATATCCCCCTCATCATGCTCACCGCGAAAGGCGAGCTCGACGACCGGATCGTCGGTCTGGAGATGGGCGCAGACGACTATCTCATCAAGCCCTTCAGCCCGCGCGAGCTGATCGCGCGCGTCCGCGCTCTGCTGCGCCGGGTCCACACCGGCGATGAGCCGCAACGCGACCGCCTGATCTACGGCGACCTGGTGCTCGATATCACCGCGCATCAGGCCCTGCTCGCGGACAAGGACCTCGACCTGACGGCCAGCGAGTTCAAGTTGCTGACCACCCTGGCACGTTATCCGGGACGCGTCTACTCGCGCATGGAGCTGGTCGAGAAGGTCCTGGGCTATGACTTCGAGGGCTATGAGCGCACGGTCGACAGCCATGTCAAGAACCTGCGCGCGAAGCTCGGAGACGATCCGCGCAACCCGCGCTTCATCTACACCGTCCACGGAGTCGGCTATCGCTTTGAGCCTCAGGACGCTCCTGAGGAGGCGGCCGAGGTCGCCCAGCCCTCCAAGTCGAAGAAGAGCCGTGGCGCCAAGTGATCTGATAGTGCGCAGGAACCGGCCGGACAAGCCGGGCGGCTTCTCGTCGCGTCTGGGTTTCGCCTTCGCGCTGGTCGCCGCCAGTACGGCCATCCTTTCCGGCCTCATCATGTTCCTGGTCTGGAACTACCAGTTCAACGCCTATGTGCGCAGTAACCTGGAGTCGATCGCACAGACGATGGCAGACTCGGCCTCCCGGGCCTACGAGACCTACGGAGGATGGGAGTTCTCGGCATATGCCGTGATCCCGCAGGCAGGCGCGCGCTCTGACATCAACGTGCAGATCCTCGATTCCCGGGGTACGGTCGTCTATGACGAGGCAGTGTTGCGTCAGCATATGCAACAGCAAGGTTCGATGACGGGGGAGAACCCCCTGGCAACGCCGCTTCCCTCTGTGGGGCAACCCAAGGGAAGGATCGTCAGCGCGCCGGTCGTTGTCGCCGGGCTGCAACGGGTGGGTACCGTCCGCGTGTGGGCCTATGGGACGGGGGGCCTGATGAGCGCCCACGACATCTCTATGCGCACGTCCTCGATGATCGCTCTGGGACTGTCCGCCTGCCTTGCGATCCTCATCGCGACCCTGGCCGGCATCACCTGGTCGCGACGCCTGGTCCGCCCGATCAACTGCATCACGGAAGCCGCGGCCTCTCTGCGTGATGGCGAGACCTCGGCGCGCACCGGGCTTGTCGGGACTGACGAGATCTCTCAGCTGGGCGAGACCTTCGATACGATGGCGGACTCGATCGAGGCCGACCGCAAACTCGAGCGCCAGCTTACGAGCGATGTCGCCCACGAGCTCAAGACCCCGCTCATGGGGATCCAGGCGACCGCTGAGGCCATCGAGGACGGGATATTCCCGGCCGATCGCGCCCATCTGTCGATCATCAGCCATGAGACCCAGCGTCTGGCCCGGCTCACGAACGCGATCCTGGAACTCTCGCGTCTGGAGGCGGGATCACAGCCCTTCCAGATGAAGCGCATCCCGGCCGACCAGCCGGCGCGCGCGGCGCTTGACGTCCACGGGCAGCTGATCGAGGGCGCCGGCCTGCACCTGCTCTCTGAATTCGACACCGGCATCTACATCTACGGCGACGCCGACCGTCTGCAGCAAGCTATCGGCAACTTCCTGTCGAACGCCGCGCGCTATACGCCCGAGGGCGGCACGATCATGCTGCGGGGAGAATACGATCGCAAGACCCGCCGCTATACCATCAGCATCACCGACACCGGCATCGGCATCAAGCCTGAGGATCTGGAGAAGCTCTTCATCCGCTTCTGGCGCGCCGACGAGGCGCGCGACCGTGAGAGTGGCGGCGCCGGCGTCGGTCTGCCGATCGCCAAGGAGATCATCGACCGCCACAAGGGCCAGATCGATGTGACGAGCGAGGTCGGAAAAGGCACCTCGATCTCGCTGATCCTGCCCACCGTCAAGTAAGTTGCCGCCCTGAAGGCGAGGGGGGACCGGGGGGACAGGCACCGTGGTCCCATATTGCAGGTCTGTTGGCGAGGGGTTCAGGCGACGGGTCGACTGACCCCCTCGCCTCCGGCGACAGGGGGCCGGGGGTGCTGTCGCATTAGGCACAAGTGGGAGGCGAGGGGGCTCGCTCGCGTACGCGAACAAGCCCCCTCGCCGACTAACCTGAGGGACCACGGTGCCTGTCCCCCCGGTCCCCCGTCCCCTCGTGTTACAATCGCATAAGTTCGTGTTACGCTTTCCAGGAAGGAGCGGCGGTGCATCTGCCCGACGGGATGCTCTCGACCCCGGTCGCCATGATCGCCAACGGCGGCGCCCTCGGCGCCCTCGTCGCTGCCAGCTCCTGGGTCAAACGCCGCCTCTCTGATCAGAAGCTGGTGCTCATGGCGGTGCTGGGCGCACTCATCTTCGCCCTGCAGATGCTGAACTTCCCGGTGGCCGGTGGTACCTCGGGGCACTTTCTGGGAGCGGCGCTGGCCGCGATCGTGGTCGGGTTCTGGCCAGCGGTCATCATCATGGCGGCGGTGCTGGGTATCCAGGCGCTGGTCTTCTCCGACGGCGGCGTGCTTGCCTACGGCGCGAACCTGCTGAACATGGGGATCATCGCGGCGGCGGTGGGCTGGGGTGTCTACCGGCTGGCCTGCTGGCTGGTCGCCCGCTGGCGCGCGGGGACGCCGCCGCGGGGCGCGCGTGTTGCCAGCGCGGCGCTGGGCGCTTGGGCCGCGACGGTAGCAGCGGCGGGCGCGACGGCGCTCGAGATCATCGTTTCTGGCAACGCGAAGGCGGCCCTCATCCTGCCGGCGATGCTCGGTGTACATGCGATCATCGGCGTCGGCGAGGCCGTCATCACCGGCTCTATCGTGGGCTATCTGGCCCTGGTGCGCCCGGACCTGCTCGGTGACAGAAGCCGTTCTGGCGCCACAGCGTCCCCGCGGCCGGTCATCGTCGTGCTCGTGGCGCTTGCGCTCATCGCGGCGGGCTTCTCCTGGGCGGCCAGCACGTTTCCCGACGGGCTCGAGCACGTCTACTTCAGCCTGGGGGTCGGCAACACCGCCGCCGTGCAGCGCGCGCCGCAGATCCTGGGCGCCGGGACGGTCCTGGCCGGCTACGGGCTGGGTGGCGACAGGGGACCGGTCGCCACGGTCATCGCGGCGCTGGTCGGCGTCGCCATCGTGGCGCTGCTGCTCGTGCTCCTCTCCGGGCGACGCGTCGAGGTCAGCGCGCGCGGTAAGCTGGTCGCGGGCTTCCTGCTGATCCTTGCCGTCGTGCTGTTGCCCGGCTTCGACCCGCTCACCTTCCTCGTGCTGCTGGTCCTGCTCGCGCTCGTTGCGCGCCTCCTTGGCGCTCCGCTGCGCAAGGTGCTGCTCAGCGCAGGCCTCGTGCTGCTTTTCGCAGGCTTCATCGCGCTCTTCTCGCCGCTGACGCTGATGACGAGCCTCACGCCGACCGGCATCGCGCACGCCTACGCCCGGGGCTGGCCGCGTATCGCAGAGATCGCCTCGAAGGCCTTCCTCTCGGCCTTCATCGTGAGCACCGTCAACCGCTCCGCCACGCCGACCCAGGTCATAGGCGGCCTCGCTGACCTGCGCCTTCCGGCCGTGATGCTGATGCTGGTGAGCTTCATCTATCGCTTCAGCGCGATCTTCCGTGAGGAGCTGCGGCAGATGCAGCGGGCTCTGGCCTCGCGCGCTCCGCTCCTGCGCGGCTGGGCGCGCGTGCGCCTCTATGGCTCGCTGGGCGGCAACCTGTTCGTGCGTGCCTATGAGCGGGGCGAGGACGTCCATCGCGCCATGGTCTCGCGGGGCTATTCCGGGCGCCTGCCCGACGGCGCGCGCCCGCGCTGGACCCTGCGCGAGACGGCCCTGGTCGCAGGCGCGCTGCTGGTCGGCGTGCTGCTGACAGGGGTGCGGCTGTGATGCGACAGCACCCCCGGCCCCCTGTCGCATCGCGACCCCCTGTCGCATCGCAGGTCAGTCGGCAAGGGGGTTCAGGCGACGGGTCGACTGACCCCCTCGCCTCCCACTTACGGAAAGGAAACCATGCACTGTGAAGCCAACGCCATAGAACTCCAGGACCTCAGCTACCGCTATCCGGACGGCACCGAGGCCCTGCGCGACATCAGCGTCACGCTGCATCATGAGCAGCGGGTGGCTCTGCTCGGCCCCAACGGAGCAGGCAAGTCGACGCTCATCGCGCACCTCAACGGCATCATCATGGCGCAACAAGGCACGGTGCTCGTCGAGGAGGTCCCGCTGACCCTGGACACACTCGCCACGGTACGCCAGCGCATCGGCATCGTCTTCCAGGATCCCGACAACATGCTCTTCATGACGAACATCGCAGACGATATCGCCTTTGGGCCGCGCAACCTGGGCCTGCCTGAAGAGGAGGTGCAGCGCCGCCTGGCCCGCGCTCTTGCGCTGACCGGCCTGGAGGGCCTTGCGCACAAGCCCGGCATGCACCTGAGCTTCGGGCAGAAGAAGCGGGCGGCCATCGCCGCGGTGCTCGCGATGGAGCCGGCGGTGCTGGTGCTCGACGAGCCCACGAGCAACCTCGACCCGCGTGGGCGCCACGAGATGCTGGACTTCACGGCCAGCCTCGACGTGACCCTGCTCGTGGCGACCCATGACCTGGAGGCCGCCTGGGAGCTCTGCGACCGGGCGCTGGTGCTCGACGAGGGCCGGCTGGTCGCAGACGGCGACGCGCACAGGATCATGCGCGATCGCGAGCTGATGCTCGCCCACGGCCTCGACGTCCCCCTCAACGCGGGGGAGTAGCAGGAGCGAAAACGCGACGTATGCAGGAAAACGCCCACTCTCTGTCCCAAAATGACGGAAAACCGACGTTCCTTTGCCTGTTGTCCACTGAAGACCTCCAAAAGGGGCGTCTTGGGACGAAAACTTGTTCAAGAATGTCGGTTTTCCGCAATTCTCGGACATTCAAGACCCATTCTTGTGCAGATCACTCTGCGTGCTGAGCCTTGGCGATCGACGTGAAGCTTGACACAGAGCAATCGACCAGCAATCAACCCCACATGCGACCCCGTGAAAAAACTTCGCACAAGGGGTAAGATTATCAGCAGGCCAGTCGCCTTACTATCAAAGGCAACGCAGCGGCAACGTACCGGGGAGGGGAGCAACACAGGGTGAAAGACACGGACACACAGCGTACGGCAGAGGCGCGCCATGACGCGCGTCTTGTCCAGCGAGCGTGCTCCGGTGACTCGGATGCCTTCACGCGCCTCTATGAGACGCACCTCCCGGCGCTCTTCTACTTCATCCGCAAGCGCACGTCCAGCGACCAGGACGCCTCCGACATCGTGCAGGACACCTTCGTCTACGCGCTGCTCGAGCTCGACAAGCTCGCCGACCCGCTGTCCTTCCGTTCGTGGCTCTTCCGCATCGCGCTCTCCAAGGCGACCGACGCCTCGCGCGCCAAGTCCCGCCGCGCCGGCGATCTCCCCTTAGATGCAGCGCATGATACAGAGCGCGCCCATGACGCCCTGATCACCCCGAACACACCCGAGGCCATCTGCGAGCAGGACGAGATACGCGACGAGCTGCTCGCCTGCCTGGACCAGCTCACCCCCCTGCAGAAAGACGCGCTGATCCTGCGCTACTACGTGGGCTTTTCCACGAAGGACATGGCCGAGCTCCTGGGGCTTACTCCCGCGGCGGTCGACAAGCGTCTGCACGACGCACGCGCGGCCCTGAAGAAGCTGGTCGCCCGCCAGCAGGCGCCGGCGACCGCGGACAGCGAGGCGCTTATCAAGCAGCTGCTGGACCAGGACCGCCAGGCCAGCGCGGCCGCCGGAGCCATCGCCCTGCCCCTGGTCAGCGCGGGCCTGCGCGACAAGCTGGCGCAGGTCCACAGCGCAGATCCCCAGGCCGCAGAGCGCGTCCAGAACTTCCTGGCCGGCCTCGAGCACAAGCGCCGCCCCGCGGCCAGGCCCGCCAAGGTCGCCGCCATCGTCGGCGCTGCCGTGCTCGCTACGGCGCTGGCCGTCGGCGGCTACGCGGCCCTGCGTTCGGGGGAGAAGCCCCCGGCGAAGGCGGAGGCCCCCGCCGTGGTAACGCCGCCGCCGAGCCCGGCTCCGACTCCGGCCCCGACCCCGGCTCCGAGCCGGGACGCCACGCCGGCGGCCCCGGCGACGGAGGCGACAGAGGCAGGCAGCCAGCAGCAGGAAGCAGCGACTCCCGCGGCCCCGGCGCCAGCGCCCGCGCCCGCGCCCGCGCCCGCGCACCAGCCGCCGGTGATCACGGCGCGCGTCGCGAACCTGAGCTATGCGCTCGGGACCGCCCCCACGGCAGCCCAGCTGCTGGCAGACAGCGGCGCTGTCGCGAAGGCGGCAGGCGGCGCCGTCCTGCCCATCACGGTGACGGGCCTGACCAATATCGACGCCCACATCGCAGGCGTCTACCTTGTGTTCCTCAATGCGCAGGACAGCCAGGGGGCGCAAGCCCTGACGCTGGTCCTGCGCGTGACGATAGGGTAGCAATAGAGGCGCAACCGGTCGCAAATCTCTCCGACAAAGCAGCACAAATCTCTCCGACGAAATGCTTGATTGTCACGGCCTGCACCTGAGATGGCAATCTACCCGGGGGGTCGCACTGTAAAAATGGTAAACTATCTACCATGCATATGGTAAACTATCTACCATGCATATGGTAAACTATCTAGCACATCAAGCAAGAGACGGAGGAGGTTTCCGTGAGCACGCACATAACACGATATGCAGATGGATGGCTTGCAGAGATGCTTCCTGCACTACGCGCGATTGTGATCGATGGGGCAAAAGGTGTGGGAAAAACACAAACGGCGGAGCTCTTTGCTCGCACGGTGCTCCAGCTGGATAAGAAGAACGTGCGCGAGAGTCTTGAGGCGGGATATGAACGGCTCTATGATTATCCAACCCCTGTGCTTATTGACGAGTGGCAACGTCTTCCAGAAGTTTGGGACAGGGTCCGCCGAATGGTTGATGATCACATCCCTGAAGGCAGTCTCCTCCTGACCGGAAGCCAGCAGAGCAGCAATCTCTCACTTCATAGTGGAGCCGGAAGGATCGTACGTCTTCGCATGCGTCCGCTCTCTCTGGCAGAACGTTTTCCTCAGCTGGAAAAGATAAAACTTGAAGACTGTCTTGCGGGAAACCTTCCTGAGAAACTCTGGACCGAGTCTCCGGTAACGTTTACGCAGTACATGCAGGAGGTTGTCCGCTCAGGGTTTCCTGACATATACAACGCTTCAGAAAAAGCCCGTTCACTGCTGCTTGACTCTTATATCGATAACATCGCTACAAGGGATTTCTCGGCGCAGGGGATTCAGCTACGCCAACCAGAAACGCTCATCAGATGGATGCGAGCATATGCCGCTGCCACCGGTACCACGACCAGCTACAACAAGATGCTTGATGCTGCTACTCCCGGCGAAGACGACAAGCCTTCAAAACCAACAACGATCTCTTACCGTGAAGCTCTATACAGCCTTTGGCTCATCGATGACCTTCCCTATTGGGGGGAAGGCGAGGATTTCTTCGGCCGCCTGAAGCAAACACCAAAACATTTTCTCGCTGATTCAGGGCTTGAAGCTCACCTCTTAGGACTTCATGCGGAGGATCTTGCCAGAGGAAGCGCGGATTCTCCGCATGACCCAGAGTATGGTTCCATAGCCGGACGTCTTTTCGAGTCACTCTGCACCATGAGTGTCCGCACCTACGCTACGGTTCTTGGTGCGCGCACAGGCTTTCTGAGAACTGCAAGTGGCACGCGCGAGATCGATCTTATCGTCGAGAAGGACCGCAAGCTCGTGATAATCGAAGTCAAGATGGGACCGTCGGTGACCGACGAAGACGTGCGCCACCTGAACTGGTTTGCGGAGAAGGTGGGGGATCGCGTAAAAGAGAAGATCGTCCTCACTACGGGAGAGCGCGCATACCGGCGCCCTGTCGATCGGGTACTGGTCGTTCCCGCTGCGCTGTTCGGGTGATGTATCAATAGTAACGCTGTGGCGTCGGCATCAACCTCCAAAAAAAACTTCGCAGAAGAGGTAAGATTATCAGTAGACAGGTCGCCTTACTATCAAAGGCAACGTACCGGAGGAAGGAAAGAGGGGACCATGCATAAGAGGATACTGGCACTGTTGATGAGCTTCGCGCTCGCGTTCTCGCTGGTGGCGCCCATGGCAGCGCCCCAGATCGCTGCCGCCGTCACGACGACGGTCAGCGCAGCGAACGAGGCCGACCTGACAACAGCGATCACAAACGCTTCGACGACGGCAGGCGACAGCACGATCATCCAGCTGACAGCAAGCTTCAATATCACGACCAACAAGACGATCGCTGCTAACAAAAACATTACGATCGACGGCGCAGGAAATACGCTGACCAGCGCGGTGCCCGCT
>JGI20166J26741_10240004_pt1 | contig 16709 bp, 10 predicted proteins | sample TergutCu122P5_FD_26741 | JGI IMG/M metagenome (IMG submission 26741)
CGTTGCCGTCAATTGAAGACATTGAAAGGGAGCTGAATAAAGGTATTGAAGAAGAATAAATCCTATGCCCCAACAAGATTTCGACAATTTCAAACACCGCTTAAAAGATTGGAAAGAAACTCATTCCGATGAGTATGACTTGTTTGAGGAAGAAATGAACAGCAAAGATGGCGCCGGCTATCAAAGAATTTTAAGTTTGGCGATTACGCTTGTTCCTGCATATTGGAAGCTAATCACTCAAAAAGGATTTCAGAAATACGCCAAGAAAAAGATTTCTATCTCTCTTTGCCTTTTATAGGTTCTTGCTTCTTATTTTTTTGGCGTCATCTGTTGCTTAGAGTAGTAATCTAAATGGCTTAGGGTTGGTATCTTTGTGGCTAGCGATTAGAGTCTTTCCTCCGCAGGAACATTATTGAGTTTGCCTTAAAAGAACACAGATGACGCGGATAACGCGGATTTTCGCAGATAATACTGATAACAGGAATTTGTATCTATCTGATAATAAACAATATAAAAATCAGTGTAAATCTGCGTTATCTGTAACATCCGCATTCAAAAAACTTTTGAGACAACCTCTTGGCGTAGCTTCCTCGTCATAGTCTTCAAGTTAAGCGATATGATAATTTGATAATTCAGCAAATAAAAGTTAGTGCTGCTATAAAGAAGCCGTTAGGGTTCTAATATTGGTAGAAAAAGAGAACGCCTCCATACCGCCTCGCATGCCGTCAGGTATGCGACTGGAATTGGATAAACAAGAAAAAAAGCAAACCGATTCGGTAAAGAGTAGATATAGATATTCAGTTCAGTTGGTTTTTCTTTTCATGGATAGCATGATTTTTCATTGTTGGCGCATTGTTCTGGGTGATTGCCGACTTGCGAGAAACCAATAATCAATATGTCGATAATGATATGAAATACAGATATGTTAAAATGATTGGGCAGGCAAACCAATGAAGACAGTTTTAACCGCTTAGAACATCAATTTCAATACAATGACAGTATCAAAATCATAAGTAAACAATTGGAGAAATATGAGGAGTTGGTGAAGGAACAGGCGGAAAGGATGGAGAGGATAAGGCAAAATAGCGAAGCTGCGAAAAGTGTACAAAAAATTTGAATAGTTGGAATAAAATAAATAATTGAATTGAAAAAGATAAAACACAAAAATATATGACGATACAATTTTTTTGGGTAAATTTTAAATAAATTATGAATTTATTTTTATCTTTGTCCCTTCTTTGTGCATGCCAAATGAAAATTGAATAAAATACAACGGAAACATTAGTATCTTAAAATAATAGAATTATGAACAAAAATAGATTTTTTGGATTATGTTTGTTCGTGTTGCTATCATTTGTGTTCGCAAGTGACGCCTTCGGACAACAACCAATCTATCGTCGATATTTTATTATTGCGTATGATATTTCTACTCCTTTTAAAAGTGCGGAAAAACAATGTCCTGCTTATGAAGAGGCGCTTATTAATTTGTTTTCAAATCAATCCGTTTTTGGTTTTAATGAAGCCTATCAAGATAATTTGATAATAGAAAAAAATAACGGAGTACCTTTTTTTGAAAAAAATAGAGACCAAATTGCATTTTTTCATTTTAATATTGCAGCAAGTGAGTTTGACCAGTTAAGAACAAGTGTAAATTATGGAGAAAATGAGGTAGTATCCGAATATCTCAACTTATTTTTGAAGAATAAAGAAATGAATTATAGCGATAATCGTTTGCCTATTAAGGATTATTGGCATAAAGTTCTTGCCATACAACCAACACCAGTCAATTTTGGCAGTGGTGTTTCTATGTCAAATTTTGTTTATCCGCTTGTGCTTGATAAATTGGATACAGATCAATATGCGGAAGAATATGTATTGATTATTTTGAGTGATTTTCTTACAGGTTCTATGTTAGGAAATACAAAAGACCTTGATAGGGTGAAAGATATATATCGGGTATCGTATGATAGGCCTACATTAGATGACTCACCTGTGAGTTTTATAAAAAAGAAAATAGATTATATAGCTTCTCAATATTTCAGAATTGATTTTTTTCAGTATTCATTTATTTCAAAAGCAAATAGTCAATTGATGGGTATTCTTGCTTATAAAATCAAACCTAAAGTTGGTGTTAAGACACCGGAGGATGTTTCTTTATTTGTGGATGGCGATTTGGATTTATATCAAAGAGGTTACACAAGCGAAAAATTCAAAACCAATAAAACAAAAATAAAATTTACGCATAATAAAAATTTGGAGGCAACGGAACTAAAAATGACTATTGCCTCTAACAATAAAGTATTTTTTGATGATGCTGTTGCGAGTAAAAATGAAGCAGGTAATTGGGTTTCGGCTTACACCAATGATAACAATTTAATGAAATTAGATACCGTTAATCACAGTTATTATTTGCCCGTTTTCAAAATCAGCCTCGATTCCTCAATAATAAACGATAAAGATCCTAATAATCTGAATGTCACTTACCAATTCAAAACGAGTTATAAGGTAACCGGTGCACAACCGATGAATTTTATCTATAAAACAGAACGGGCTTTATCCGGTGAAAATATTCATTATTCAACAAAAGCAATTATCTTTATTATGTATTACTTATTACCAATATTAGCCGTTTTGCTGATAATCGTTTGGTTTGCGGCTTATGGAAAACCTAAAAGGCTGGAATTTCAAATAAATGGTTATCTTGATTCGTTTGAAAAAACGGATTATCAAAACAATGGTAAAACAGTTACCCCATATAAATCATGGATACGTGAAGAACAAATATATGGTGTGGAAAAGGGAGTGGATTTAATTCCGATAAGCGGACAAATGTTTTTCAAATCACCGAATTACCCCTTTAATTGGAAATCACCTGTTAAGTTGCAACTTTCAACAGAGAAATGTCCAGCGGGATTTGAGCTATTTTTGAAGCACAAAGAGAACGACAGTAATGAATTTGGACCTTGTCTTCCTCTTATAATTGACCGAAATGAGAATGGGAATCTTTCATTTTTTGTAGGTATTCGTCAAGTTGATGCAACGAAACAGATTGATGTGCCGGAATTAGTAAAATTCTCAGTAGAAGCCACAGTAAACGATTCGTTCTTAGGTATAATAAAGTCCGAGATAAGTAAAACGATTAATTACATATTTCATATCGGAATAGATTTGCAAGATGTATGGGTTGGGTTCGACCCTGGAACAACTGGTTCTTGCGTGGCAATAGGCAGTTCGAGCAGTAACATTATTTTGGGACGAGATACACAAAACAACACAATTATGCCCTCTGTCATAACGGTTGATAAAACACAAGATTTGAAAGATGATGGTTCTTTTCTATGGAGATATGGTCAATCAGCAATTAAATTTTTTGATCCAAGAAAAACTGAAATATACAGGTCAATAAAAAAGATGCTTGGATTCAAAGATTCTCAAGAAATTATTTTTAATAATGGGGTTAAACGGATATGGACGGGAAAAGAAATTGCAGCGGCATTGGTCAAAGACTTATATCAAGATGTAACGAATTATATTAATCAACCTAATTTCAAAGCGGATGAATATAAGCGCGGAAAAAATGGTGAAGAAAAATTCAACCCGTATCGAGCAGTCGTCGCCATTCCCAACAATTTTACAGCAAGTAAGATTCAGGATATGCTTTATTGTATTACTCGCCTTAATCAATTCAAAGAAATACGCTATATTTATGAAACGGAGGCTGTTTTATTTTATTATCTTTCCAATTATAGTAAATTCAATAAAAATTCAACTTTTGATTCGGAAACAATTCTTGTGTTTGATATGGGTGGTGCAACCATTAACGCAACAGTGATAAGAGCTGATAAAACAGTGGTTAATAAGGGGATAAAATACAACATTGATTTTCTTGGAAAAATCGGATACGGTATCGGTGGCGATACGATAGACTATTGTATTATCAAACTTTTGTTGAGTTGTTGTGATGAATTTGTAGAGTTAAAAGATTTTAATCTTGTTAAGGATAAAGAAAAACTGGCAGATTTAGCTTTCCAAATCAAAAAAGAGATTGTTCACAATTATTATACGAAAAACGAATATTTGATTACAGCTACGAGTTTGGAGCTATATATAAATAAAGCATTAGGTATTTCTATTTCAATTGATGCAGAAAAAAGTAAAATGTATGCATACTTTAAGGAAAATACCAAAAGAGAAACGAAATTACTTAAGCATCCATTATTTACAAAACTGATTTACAACAACATAAAAGATTGCATAAACGAAGTTATTGCATTATCAGGTAACGTCACAATAGATAAGATTATATTTTCCGGGAGAAGTACCGCATTTCCATTAGTAAAAGAAACCGTTAAACACCAACTAAATAATATTACTGCCGTTGAATTTTCACTTGACGAATCAAAAACAGCGGTGGCGCATGGTGCATGCTGGTATGGAATTAATAATAACGCCATTCGGTTAAATAATTTGAAAACCAGCGCTTCTTTTGGATTTATTAAAACAATGTCGGCAGACAGAAAAGATATAAAATATCATGAATTAGTGGAACAGGGTCATAATTTTAATACCGGAATAGGTGGTATAAGAGCTATCGAAGGAAATGAGTATCTTACAGATGATTTTGCTTTCGACGGAAACAAGGTAAATTTTTATCAAATTATGGGAAAAGATACCAACAAAATCATATCCGAACAGGAAAAGCATAAATTCAGTAAAATTGCTTTTATCATAGTAGATCAGCTTACAAGACAAATTGCGATGCAAGTAAATGAAAATGATGTAGTGAATTGCCTCATAAAATTGCAATCCTCTCGCGAATTGTCGGAAAATAGCATAGTAGCCGATCAAGAAATCGGCGAAGCTAATGAAGAACATTATACATGGATAGTTAAATAAGAAAAATACAAAAGAATATGAATCGAATTGCAGTAACATTGATAGCTTTGGTTATGTCGGCAAATTTTTTGTTTGCGGAACAATATGTAAGAATAAAGAAAAATTTTACATACGGTAATATATCATTATATAAAGGTGAGATATATCCACTTTTAAGGGAAGAAAACGGTAAAAAGTATTTCAAAGTTGATACAACTGAATGTTTTGCCAAAGATGATATTGAAACTATGGTAGATACTCCATTGGATTATTCAAAAAGAAAAGATGATTTTATTAAAAAATGGGATGACAAGAGTCTGATACGTATTGATCTTTGCTCTATTAAAAGTGAAAAAGATACAATTATTTTTGTTTCGGCGGATAATATACAAACATCCTTCATTACTAAATCAACTGATGACTTAAACCTAAAAACAGTAGGAAACAAATTCCGACTAATTATTCCAAATATCGTAACGATTTGGTATTCTCCAGATAAATTAACGCCTTATATTGATCCTAACAAAGACTCTGATAATGATGGTGTAATCGATAGTAAAGATAAATGCCCTGATATCGCCGGAACAATTGAAAATAATGGATGTCCTCCTCAAACAGGTTGGTGGTCTGATTTTAAAAGTAGTACACCGATACTTTTTTCTACAATTGGATTACTTGTACTTTTAATTGTCGGGATAAGTTGGTTAATAATTGATGAAAATTTTAAAAAATCTATAAACGTGAATTATGACAAAACAAAAAATCTTGATGAATTTGCCGGGACTCATAATATCACAGTTGATAAATTATTAAAATTGAATAAAATAAAGACACCTAATAATTGGCAAGACCAAAGTGAAATAAATATAATAAAAAATAAATTGGACATAATAGGAAATGTAATTGTTGGATATAAATATGTTTTTAAGAAAAAACAACAAGAAAATAAAATTGATACTAATTACAAAGGAACATCCATACCAAGTGAAGCCACAAAAGGATATGATAATTCAACATCTATACAAAATGTTGATAATGACAACAATAATGTTTTATACGAACTTCAAAATATTTTACCTCAATTTGAGAATAATATTGTTAATAGACTGGGAAACATGATTGATAAAAAATTGTCCAATAATAACGGCAATAATGAATTAATAGCATTAAAAGAGCAAAAGTCAGAATTACAAACCGTTACGAATCAACTGAGAAGTGATAAAAAACAACTCGAAGAACAATTAGAAAAACTTAATATGAACCTGCATTCTGCCAATACAAGAAGTGAACGGGCAGAATTAAATATGCAACAATTAAGTTCCAAAATTATTTCCGTAGATTTTCTAAAAAACTATGCTGCAAATATATCTACTTATCTTCTTTTTTGTCAGAAGATTGTAATGGAAGCTAACGGCTATTTCGATAAAATAGAAGGATTATATCCTCAACAAATGATAACGATTGCTTCTATCTTGCTAAACTTTCAAAAAAGGATTCAAACTCTTCCGGTTGGCAAATGGTTACAAATTACACAAGATATTAAGGAAACAGGCGTAACGGCAAATCCGGAAATGATTCGTCTATTCAGGCAACCGCCAACAGACAACGAAAAACTAAAAGAGTTCCAGAAATTATTGTTTCTTGATTTGTTGACGTCTTATAGCAGTAGCATCCTTATTTTGGCGGAAACATTCAGCAAATTGTCGCATTTCAGTGTTAACCAAAATAGTGTCGCTAATGCAAAATCTGTTTTTGGAAATTATGTTACCGATTTGGTAAATAAAGCAAGAACATTAGATATGGAAATCAAATATATTCCGTTATTTGCCGACGCCAATGAACAGGAAGAATTTAAAATATCTGAAAAAGGGTTATCTATGCCCTATAATTCAGTGAAAGAATTAGGAAAAGACACTATTGTGGAAATTGTTTCCTATGGAATAAAAACAAAATTTGATGATACAAAAACACAAATAATAATCGCATAGTTATGGATGAGTTTATAAAAAGTTTTGAAGTTTATTGGAAAGAAGCGCCATACAATACTTTCTTGTTTTGGGCAATTATCTTCGGCACCATTGTGATCATTTGGGCGTTGACGACTGTCGGATTGAAAATTTTCCGCAAGCCAGGGAAACTGAAAACATCTTTTATAGTAAATAAAGCATGTATAATCAGCTCTTTGATTGTTGCGGCTGTCTTGATTTCCGGCATTTGTTACTGTTGGGCGAATAATATCTTCTCTCAACAGTCTTATCAGCTACCATTGTTGATAGCGTTGATTATCGCTTTGGTTATTCCTATCATTGCTTTTGCGAATTTACGAAAGTATTACAGCAGCGAAAATTTGAAAGAAATTATTGATCAGCCGAAAACCATACAACAATCAGAAAAGGCTATCCCATTGGTTAAAAAAGCATTTACGGCTATTAAATGGTACTACATTTTACCTTTATTAGGGTTTTTATCTTTACTGATATATCTCAATAAAGGGACAAATTTGATTACAATTGTATTTGATAATTCGGGCAGCATGGAAACAAAAAATGCCCAAGATGCCTTGTCCGAAACATTTAATTCTTTGGAGGAAAATAACGAAATAATATTGACTACTCTGGACGGCTATACTTCTCAAAATGACCCTGCAGGGAAGCAGAATATGACTGACTTAATGCAAGTATCCCAATCAAGTAAACTTAAAGGAGGTAAAATAAATGCTTTTAATACACCTATAGAAGCACAAAGCAATTTATCTTCCGTCTTTATTTCGGGACAAACTGTTTGGGGCTCTCCTATTTGTGAGTCAATGTGGAAAACTTGGTTATTTGTCAAAGAAACCAAATCTAATCAGACTTTCAAAAAACGCTTATTGATTGTTATCACGGATGGAGTAGACAACATAGACCCCACTTTAGCGTCAGGAAAATTCTTTTTCGATAATTCGGAATTTTCCGATTATTTTGCGCCTGAAAAATCTTTTATAATTGACTATTCGGGAGGTACTCCAACAAATTTCATGAGACGTTGTGAAGATTCCGGTTGTGATATATATCCGGCTGAAAATAATAAAGATGATTATTTAAATGGGTTAGACAATGCTTTGCAATCTTTCAAAAACAATTGGTATTTGATTTATTGGGTCATTTGCATATTCTCCATATTTACGATTATCGGTTTAATAATTCCACCTAAAAAAATTGTTTAATATGAAACTGTTAATGATTTTATTCTTTGTATGTATAAGTTGTGTATCCATTGGAGCGCAAGAAAATGTGTTTGTGTTGGTTGATGTATCAAAATCTATCGGATCATCCGAGTTAAACGATGCTAAACAAGCATTAACAGAAGTTTTGACAGGGACACAACTTTCAAAAGCGTTTCTCTATGAAGGAAGACAGCAAGATTTGGCTAATTTCAAAATAAATCAGAATGATAAGTTAGCTATTTCGGTTTTTGGCAGTTTGCGTACTTCTTTATTAATTGATCCTAATCTTGTCCCTGTTCAAAATGTAGGAATAGATATAAATAAAATTTTGAATAGCGTTTCATGGACACCTACCGATATGCGAACATATATTATGCTTGCCAAAGCAAAAATTGCTGAATACGCTAAAAATCATGGTATTTCTTCATATAGGTTATACCTTGTCAGTGATAATATAACAGATGATTATGGTCCGAATGGCAGACCCAATTATACTGATGATTATACACGGAAGTTGGTAGATGGCTATAACAGTTCGACCAATCAAGTTACAGAAGCGGGTTATACAAAATTGAAATTTAATCCCAATTCTGACTTTATGCTGTCTTTTTCTCCCAAAGTTGATGTGAGTGCCTATTCGTTACCCCCAAAGCCGAATGTGCCGACTCCGATTCCACCGGTTGATACTGTCGCTATTATAAAAATCGTTTCACCCATCACAGGTAAAAAAAATAAAGAAGTAGAATTGAACAAAGAAATTGTAACTGTAAATTGGACTTGCACCAATTGTCCTGAAGGGATCAGATATACCGTAAGTATTTCGGGATATGATGGTAATAAATATAAGGATACAAGAAAGAATTTGGCAGCAAATACTGTTACATTCAATAACCTTTCTGACGGAAAATATAGAATCACCGTTTCGGCTTCAAATTATTCCGCCAATTTAGATACAACTTATGTAAACGTAAGTACCGGTGGATTTGTTTGGATTATCATTGTGTTACTAATTTTAGCTGCAGGTATATCAGGTTACTATTTTTGGAATAAAAACCGAATGTCAAAAACTGAAAATAGTTCCAGCACAAGAAATGGTAAGAATTCTGAAAGTATTTTCAAACAAGCCGGCACCGGAATAACGACTGCCGATTCATCTAAAACAACTTATTTTTAAATAATTATTAATTATGGGAAATATATTTTTTAATATTGATTACACTTCTTTAACCGCTTTAATGGTTAAAATCGGAGTATTTGCGGCTATAACCGCAATGCTACTATGGTTAATTTATCTTACTCTTGTAAAAACTCTTTTTAAGAAGAGCAAATACGACAGAACAATTACATTGCGGCTTGCATTTCTTTGGGCTGTTTTTTTCTGTTTCATAATATTCAATGCCTATATTTTTGTATTGTTTTATCGCTACGGAATTGACTCTTTTCTATGGACAAGTCATCGGTTTTATTTGGGTATTCTGGCTCAATTGGTCGTTTATGTCGGGCTTGTTATGCTATTTTACATTAAACGTTATTTGTATAAGAAAAATATTAGTATAAACGCATTAAACTAAAAAAATATATGAAAACACCAACAATTATTATCGGTATCGGTACAAGTGGTATGAAAATCATTGAAAATATTCAACGGTTTTGTTATGAAAATTATGGATTAAATAAGCCTAAAAACTTAGAATATATATATCTGGAAACTGATGAGAAAAGTATGCCCGAAGGTACGCCTGCCGGAGATGACGCCATAAAGCGCGTGTATATCAGTTTGGATAATATGGCGGAAATGATTGCCAACTTGAAAGAAACGTGTGATAATCCGTCCTGGTTACCAAATTCAAGTGATGTATTAGCTGCAGGAAAAGGAGCAGGGGGTATTCGTTCTTGCGGTCGTTTGGCATTATGGGGAATAAACAATACAAACGATAACTTCACAAATGTTATTGAAGCTATTAGAAATGCCCATTCTAATGTCATGCACATGATTAATGACGATGTAAATGAAGAAAAAAAACCTACTGTTTACATGGTTGGAAGTTTGACCGGAGGAACCGGTTCCGGTATTTTTATTGATATGGCTTATATTGTTCGTGATATAATATCAGGAATAAAGAACTTGTATGGTTTGTTTTTATTGCCTCCTAAGCCTGCTAATATGAATGGAAAAGAAATGATGTACGGCAACTCTTATGGCGCAATTAAAGATTTGGAATACTATAATCAACCCGAAAATACATACAGCGCCAAATGGCCAAGCCGATTTGTCAAAAATGAAGAACAGCCGCCATACGAATTGGTGCAATTTATCAGTCAAGATTATCTTGACGGCACGCCCGCAATAAGTAATCTCGGCGGATTATATAAAATGGCAGGATTATATTTATTTCTAAACATAGCCGGAATTGATGAAAAAAGAGGAGCACGGCTTATTGATGCAAAATCAAATGGAGACATTGACAAGTACGGAACATTTGGTTTATCAGCAATTCAGTTTCCTAAAGGGCAGATACAGGATTATATCGCCTCACAACTAAGTATTGATTTGTTGCAACGCCTGACAGATTCTCATGAATATTTTTTTAACGGACAACAATATCAGATAAATCGCGCTATTATAAAGCAACAAATGGATAAAGAATTTGGCTCAATTTTGGAAAATGCTTTTAATACGCTAAATACAGTTAGTAATGAAGATTTGTTAATTTCTATTGATAAAGACGCTACTAACATCAATACTGGAAATATTTCAGGGAATCCGGTAGAATTTATCATTTCGATGTTTTCGAGTACAAAAACCGATAATTATCATGCTAAAGTAAATGATAACATCAAGGAAGCAGAAAAAGTGTTTATAGACAATATTTATCAACAAGTGGACAATGCTTTGCAACAAACAGAGAATCTATACTACGCCAAAGCAACATTGGAAGACTTAGTGGAAAGCATTGATAAGACGTTAAAATATTGGCAATCTATTGGAATATCTTCACAAGCGCAAAATTGGGACAATACGTTACGGGAGTTGGCTAAAGGTTGTATAAAAAATACCTACAAAATTGTACTTGAACAAGACGCCGTTGTAAAAGACAGATTAATTACCATTTTTGAAATGATGAAAATGCATCTTTCGGTACGTACACTTGTAGATATCTGTAACCATATAAAAGACGGCAAAATAAAATTGGAAGGCAACAGACACGAATTACCTATATTGAAATTTTTTGATGACTTGATTAATAAACTAAATGCGTTAATTGGTAAAACCGAGGAAGTGGATAATAGCAATATAAACAGTTTTATTCGCAATTTAAAGGCCATTGAAGGTGATATTAACGACACAACACTACCTATTTTAAGGGTTTACCCGTCTAATTCTTTCAAAGAAGAGTGCAATAAGGCGAAAAGCACTTATAATCAACGAGTAGGCAGCAACGTTCGTTCTATGAAAGATATAATTCAACAAAGAAATATATTGACATACTTCAAGGAACAACACTCTAATAATGAATTGTATCTTGATTTTCTCAAATCTTTTCGTATGCGAGTGAATGAATCGAATTGCATAGAAGATTTTAATATTGATACATACATTATCGGTCATATTAGAGAATGTATGCGTACAGCAAATAAAGCAACTTTACCCTTCTTGAAACTGAAAGAGCGTGTAACTTTCAGACAGAGTCCATACCTTCCACGGTTTATAATTGGCGATGATGTGAATGAACTCACAAAAGTACTTGTGGCATTTGCCAAAGAAAATAATACTAATTACCCGGATACTCCCAACGGAAAAGTGGAAATAGAAAACTTGAAAAATATTATTGTCTTCTATGATGAAAAAGGGAAATATATACCGATTACTGATTTATCGTATATCGAATTAATGAAAGAGGTTTACGAAAAATCAGCAGACCCAAACAAAACAGATGCAAAATGGAAAAAAGAACGCAGCGCCTATACTACAAATTAAAAAAATACGATTATGATAATTGGACTCACAAAGCAATTGCAAGAGCAAAGCATACTTGCCATTAAAAGAAAAGTACGAACGGTAACAATAGCGTTTACAGTTGCACTATTTTTACCATTTTTGTTATATGCTCTATTCTATTTTGGCATTATTTCGGGTAAAGCAGCATTTAGTTCCGATATTCAGGAACCGGTAGCCAAAGTAGTTACCGGTAAGGGAATAGGGACTGCATTTCTCATCAATCCAACTACACTATTAACTGCGAGGCATGTAGTGGAAAACAATCAAATCGGCGACCAAGTGGACTTGATTTTTGAACACTCTAAAAACCAATTACAGGTAAAAGCAACTATCAAATACATTGCGCCAACCTCTGTACAGCCGGTAAACGGCACAGTTCCACCAGATTATTTCCTCACAGACGTGGCTGTGTTGACAGTATCGGAAATAACAGACTTTGAGCCATTGGTTTTGGGTGAATCAAGCACGATACGAAATTTGGACGAAGTAATTCTTATTGGCTATCCCAATGGGGATTATTCCATTACCAAAGGTAATATCAACAGCGATACCTATCAAGGATTTAATTTAATTAAATTGGATGCAACTTCTAATCCGGGTAATAGTGGCGGCCCTTGTATTTTGAATGATGACAATACCGTGATTGGTATTTTGGTGGGAAGTAGCGCGATTGAGCAGCAAGGTGAAAATATTGCTTTGAAGATTGATGATGTGAAGAGGATATTAGATGGGGCGGGGGTAAGTTATTGAAAAAAACAATGAGAAACGAGGAAATAAAGGAAATAATAGATAAGCAAAGAAGGCATAATGACGAGGAAGTAAGGCATAATAACCTAAAATATTGGTTCTCGATTACTATAGCCATAGTAATGGCAATTGTAACCGTATTAGCTATTATCGTAGGCGTATATGGTGATATTTTTGATAAATATCTGAGAGAAGGGAAAAAGAAAGATTATAATGTTTCAGATATTATAGGCTTCTTTACTAATCAATGTAAATTGGCGAACGATAGTTGTTATTTGGCACCTCCTCTTGAAATTGAAAAAAATACAACTTGTTTTAATCATCTGATGGTAATCGATAGAACGATGTCAACTGTTTTTATGAAGAATGATAATAAAAAAACACTGTTTCGTAAACAATTATTGGATTCTCTCAGAAATGTTTTTACTTTAGGATATGACACAACAGACATTAAATTACTGTTTATTAATAATCTTTATCGACATATAGAAAAAGAACAACCAGTAAATTTTCGTAATGTTTTTTATGATGGAATTGATCAATCCAATCATATTATCTTTATAGACAGTATACCTAAAAAACATCACATAGACCCTTTTACTTGGGTAAAAGCTTCCGAGAAAAAATATGCTATTGATTTATTGCTTGATTTGCCTCTTTATGCGAATCAAATAAAGTATCAACATACTGATATTAAACATATTATCAGTAAAATTGTTGAACTTTGTAATAATTCAAAACGACAACATATTGTCGTTACTTTAGTAAGTGATTTTGTTCATGAAAATAAAAATGAAAATATCAGTTTTTCAGCTATTGAAAAATTACAAGAAGGAGCGCATAGACCAGAACAATTTAACATCATTTACTTGGTTCCTAATGACTCTAAAATTAGAGCGCAAAGCGATAAAATAGTTAACATGTTTAGACATAAAGTAGAAGGAACTAAGCAAAATTACATTGAAATTTCAACCGAGCTTTATAATGATGATATCTTTACCGAAGATGATGGTATTGCATTTGAACTATCATTAAACCAATGTTTTGCCTATATAAATTCTGATAATACTGTTATAAAATTTTATCATCCACGTAAAAATAAAGATTTTTCAACAGCAGAATGTTTTCTAGTATTAACAGATACTATTTCTGATTTTCAGTGGAGAATTGTTACACCATTTCAACGCCAAATTCCCAGCAAAGAAGGTTCATTTATTATTCATTCTAAAGAGCCTAATAAACAGAAAGAATCTACTTTTGATATTAATGGAGCATGGCACGAGCAAAGAGGAACAGACACGTTACAAATAAAATTTCCATTAACAGCAAGAATGTATGGTGAGCAATTTGATTTGGAGATGATACAGAATGGAGTATGCAAAAGGTATCCTATTTTATTTAACGAATATATTCCTTATCCTGTTGCAGTATTAGGTAAAATTTTGACATGGATAATTTTTGGAGTGTTATTAGCTTTCTCGATTTATTTCGTAATATGGAGTATCCTGCTATTAAAAAAGAAACAATGCAAAATAATATGGTTAACTTTGTCAAGTATTGTTTTCTTGTTTACTTTGGTATGGTTGCTAACTAGGTGTAAATGGATTATATTAGTTATTTTAATATTGATTTTTTTAATTATTTTTCTTATAGTTTGCATTAGTTGGAACCTTGAATTTATAATTCAAAAGTTCCGTGAAGTTAAAAAATTTTGTACGAATATATTATTCAGAATAAAAAATTTTGGGAAAAAACAGAAGAAATAAGAGTAACGAAATACCTATCCCCGATCATGACGTATCTTACACACAGAGTCTATCGTAAAACTTGCATTTGCAACCAATGCTTCCACAATAATTGTGTAAAAATACTGGGTTGATCATTAATACAAAATACTTTTATAAAATGAAAATCACGTCCATAAATTTATTACCGGATACCTGCAAAGCCTTAGGACTTGGCTTTTATAAAGGCATAGAATTAAAAAATCTTGGACAAACGGTTTGTTTGTTCGGTGAAAACGGTGTTGGGAAAACCCGTTTCTTGAAGATAATCTATAAACTGTTAACTGATTTTGAAACAACTAATTATCTTTTAGCTAAATGTATATTAGAGAAGGAAATAGTTTTTGATTTTAACGAAGATGGAATAAAAAATGTTGTAAAAGACTTTAATGATAATCCTGATTCATTGACTTATGTATATTGTCAATATAACAAAGAAAAAAAAGATTCCATATTAACGGAAAATTATAATTCAATTGAAAATAAAGGTAATATACGACAAAAAATTAACACATTAAGTCAATATATCAAACAGCATACTACTCTAATTGAACATAAATTATTATTGGAACTCAAAGACAAAATTAATACCTCCTTTAATCTAAAACCGGAAATAGATTTACAAAATAAAGAAGATATTCAGGAAACCTTGCTTACGAAATTTTTCGATATAACAAACGACATAAATATTTTTGGAAGATTTGCACATCTGTTTGAGAAAATTATGGGCAAAAAAATTGAATTAGTTAATTCAAATGAGACAGTGGATAAATCAAGATCAAGAAATAATAATTGTACATTCTGTAATATTAAAATTGCAAATGATTTATGCCAATACAAAGACTTATCCGATGGAGAAAAAATCTTATTTGCTTTTACCCTTGTACTTTTTTGTTATACAGAAAAAAACACAATACCTTTACAAAATTCAATATTGATCTTTGATGAACCCGAAAAAAGTTTACATCCTTCGGCTATTAATAAGTTATTAGAAAAACTAAAAATGAATTTTAAACCTTCACAAATCCTTCTTGCTTCTCATTCCATTGATGTTTTGGCTTCGCTTGATTTTAAGGAAAGGTTTCATTTACAAAAAGATGAAAAATTTAACCAAAAAGATGTATATGAGATGATTAAAACACTGACAGGTGAAGATTTGTATGCAAAGGAGAATAAATTATTTACCTCTTTATTTTATTTTGCCTACCAAAATTTTGTTATCGAATGTCTGACTCATCCAGAGATGGTCAATTTTGTAAATAAAGAAGATAAACAAGTACAAGCCTTTATTAACAGAATGAAACAGAAAAAAGAGAATAAGTTAAGAATTCTTGAAGTTGGTGCAGGGACGGGTAGAATATATAAATCAGCAAAAGATAATTTGAAAAACCATAGGTTTGAAACATTTGAACCGAATCCTAATTGTAGACAACAATTAGAAGATGAAGACATTGATACATCTTATAAGAGAATCACAGATATACCTCAAAACGCTTATGATATTATATTGCTTTGTAATGTTTTACATGAAATTCCACCAATAGAATGGCGCTGTTCTCTAAACCATTTAATCAAGGCTTTAAAAGATGATGGCGAATTCATTTTTATTGAACAAGAAGTACTTTCAAAAGGTGAGCACACGCACGAATATGATTTTTTTGTTTTTGAGTACGAAGAGTTTAAAATATTATTTAATATAAAAGAGGATTTCAAGGAAATCTGTATAAATAATTCTGAGATTATCTGCGTTCCAATACAAAAAAATTTGATAAAGAGTGTAACAGATACTTCTATTAATAATGCTGTCCGGAAATTACAGAGTAATTCGTGGAATAAAATTGAAGAAATAAAATCTAAATTTAATAATAACGAAGAAATAAAATTAGGGAAAAAATTAGCTTTTTATTCGGTTCAATATATTAATTGTGAAAGATTTTTGAAAAACACGTCACGATATAAATAACTAATTTTTTTACTTCTAAATGTGTTGCAAATTCCAAAATCAAAAACGCTAACAATCTTATTTATTGACTATTAGCGTTTTACTCCGTACCCAGAGCCGGGGTCGAACCGGCATGGAAGTGAATCCACTGGTGTT
>JGI20166J26741_10242226_pt1 | contig 16707 bp, 17 predicted proteins | sample TergutCu122P5_FD_26741 | JGI IMG/M metagenome (IMG submission 26741)
AAGTTCAATCTGTCAACGGCGGCGCTGCATAATGGCGTTTACAACGTGATTGTGTCCGACGGGGTAAACACGTATCAGAAAAAGTTGATAGTGAAACATTGACACAATTTTATCCCAAAATTTCTGTTAGTATAGTAGTTGACATCATGCTCAACTTTCTACCGAAAATTTTGGGATAATCTATTTTATTATGACAACATCTGCCAAACGTCTTTTTCTTCTTGATGCTTATGCATTGATTTACAGAGCGTATTATGCATTGATTAAAAATCCGCGATACAACTCCAAAGGGTTGAATACGTCAGCTATTTTGGGCTTTGTGAACACGCTGGAATATGTGCTGAAACGTGAACAGCCCACCCACATTGCCGTGGCTTTCGACCCGCCGGGACCAACATTCAGGCATGAGGCGTATGAACACTATAAAGCGCAACGGGAGGAGACGCCCGAAGATATCCGAAAAGCCGTCCCGATTATCAAACAGATCATTGAAGCCTATCGCATTCCTATTCTGCAAGTTATGGGATATGAAGCGGACGATGTCATCGGTACCATTTCCACTCTTGCGTCCAAATCGGGTTTTGACGTTTTTATGATGACTTCCGATAAGGATTACGGGCAGTTAGTCAACGAACACTCGTTTATCTACAAACCGAAATTCGGCAGCAACGAGTTTGAAACGCTTGGAGTGGAGGAGGTAAAGAAAAAGTTTGACATTGATTCTACTTCGCAAATCATTGATCTGTTGGGATTAATGGGCGATTCGTCCGATAATATTCCCGGCTGTCCGGGCGTGGGTACAAAAACTGCCACAGTCCTTCTCAAAGAGTTTGGAAGCATTGATAACATCTTGAAAAACACCGATAAACTCAAAGGCGCTGTCAAAGAAAAAATTGAAAATAACAGTCAACAGATTGAATTTTCACGCTTTTTAGCCACTATCAAAACCGATGTTCCCGTAGAATTTGACGAAAAGGCTTTACAATACGAAGAGCCTGATATGGAGAAACTTACAAAGTTGTTTGCCGAATTGGAATTTAGAACGTTGTTGAACAAAAAGAGCGCCACTCAAACAACATCACCCACTCAAAGCGTCCCGCAACAAACGTCTTTGTTTGGAGATGAAAATACTGATACTCAAAGAATTGAGGCTACGGCATCGGCATTTTCCCATTTGAAATCAATTACCAATACGCCGCACCACTATCACGCTGTTGTTACCGAAGATGAACGTAAAAAACTGATTGATAATCTGTTGCAACAAAAATCCGTTTGCTTCGATACGGAAACCGATTCATTAGATGTTTTTACCGCATCGCTGGTCGGATTGTCGTTTTCGTGGAAAACCGGCGAAGCTTATTACGTTCCCATTCCTGAAAATCAGGAAGAAGCGCAAAAAATTGTTGACCTGTTCAAACCGTTTTTTGGCAATGAAGAGATTGAAAAAATCGGGCAAAACATGAAGTTTGACCTGTTGATGCTCTCTAATTACGGTGTGGAAATAAGGGGACGGCTTTTCGATACGATGATTGCGCATTATCTGTTGCAGCCGGAGTTGCGCCACAACATGGACTATCTGTCGGAAATTTTTCTCTCCTACAAAACCGTCCACATTGACGAGTTGATTGGCGCCAAAGGGAAATCGCAGCTCTCCATGCGGCAGGTGCCGCTCGACAAAATTACCGAATATGCCGCCGAAGACGCTGATATTACGTGTCAACTGAAACAAATACTTGCCCCTAAACTGACTGAAAACAAGCTGGAATACCTTTTTCACGACATTGAAATGCCGCTCATGCTGGTTCTTTGCGACATGGAGAAAACAGGCGTATTGATTGATACACAGGCGCTTGCACTCTCTTCAAGAAAACTGACGGAGGAGTTGAAAAAAAGTGAACAGGAAATCTATCAAATGGCTGGTTTTGAGTTTAATGTGAGTTCAGCCAAGCAGGTGGGCGAATTGCTGTTCGACCGGCTCAAAGTGATAGAAAAAGCCAAAAAAACAAAATCGGGGCAATATTCCACCAACGAAGAGATTTTGGAATCGTTGAAAGGAAAACACCCTGTTGTGGATAAAATATTGGAATACAGAGGATTGAAAAAACTGCTCAGCACCTATATTGATGCGCTGCCTGCATTGATTAATCCAAAGACCGGAAAAGTGCATACTTCTTTCAATCAGACGGTTACAGCCACCGGACGGTTGAGTTCCAGCAACCCGAATCTGCAAAACATCCCCATCCGCGACGAACAGGGCAAAGAGATTCGGAAAGCGTTTATTGCCGAACCCGCATGCGTGTTGCTTTCTGCCGACTATTCGCAGATTGAGTTGCGGATAATGGCGCATTTAAGCAGGGATACGAATATGACAGACGCCTTTTGTTCGGGCGAAGATATCCATGCCGCCACCGCCGCCAAAATTTATCATGTTCCTATTGAACAGGTTACCGGCAACATGCGACGGAATGCCAAAACAGCCAATTTCGGCATTATTTACGGCATCTCCACCTTTGGACTGTCGGAACGGCTCGGCATCCCGCGCGGCGAAGCAAAGGAGTTGATTGACGGTTATTTTGCCTCCTATCCTCAAATACGGCAATACATTGACGAAAGCATCGCCGCGGCACGCCAGCAGGGATGGGTAGAAACCATCCTGCACCGAAAACGATATCTGCCCGACATCAATTCGCACAACGCCAACGTGCGCGGTTTTGCAGAACGAAACGCCATCAACGCTCCGATTCAAGGCTCGGCGGCTGACATCATAAAAATTGCCATGGTCAACATTGCCAAACAATTAAAAATCAATAGCTTAAAAACAAAAATGATTTTACAGGTACACGACGAATTGAATTTCAACGTACCCGAAAATGAATTGGTGCAGGTTCAGAAAATCATTACGCAGGAGATGGAAAATGCCGTTTCACTCTCGGTTCCTCTGAAAGTGGATGTGGGGATTGGGCAAAACTGGCTGGAAGCGCATTGAACTGCAAGTACGCAGCACACAGTCAGCAGTATGCAGTGTTTTAATCTAAAAATTTCTTGCCTGCTTTGGTGTGTGCAAAAATGAACACCGCAAACATAAATGCAATAAAAACAGAACCTACAATAATTGCTTCCATATTTTTTATTTTTTACTGTTTATAAAATATAATCCTATCAAGAAACCACAAACAACAATAGCAGTGCCAACACAATATACTGCCCATTTTTGTTCAAAACTTCCTAAAAAAGAGGATATCAAAATTGCAGTAGCCACATATTTAGAAATATCCATAAATCACTTGCCTATTTCTTTTTTCATTGACATAACCATTTACTCTACAAAAGTACGCTATTTTTTGCGATAAACAATGGAAAATCAAAAGAAAAATTACTTATCTTTGTCGTGAATTTTAGTCTCTTATAAATCATAAAATTGCAAAACTATGGACTTAAGTGGAAGACGCGAGAGCGATAACGTAGAAGATCGCCGCAGCAGTACGGGAAAAAAGGCGGGATTAGGCATTGGCGGACTTATAATCGTGGGGGTTATCACTTGGTTGATGGGTGGGAATCCGTTGAGTGTGCTGTCCGATCAAGGATCGAATGTATTTCAAAACACAGCCACATCTGCACCGTCCCCCGAGAATGACGCAATGGCAAAGTTCGCTTCACAGATTTTAGCGGGCACGGAAGATGTATGGACAAAAGAATTTGCCAAGATGGGGCGAACATATATTCCTCCCAAAATGGTTCTGTTTTCAGGCTCAACAAATTCAGGATGTGGCGGCGCTTCCGCCCAAACGGGTCCATTCTACTGTTCTGCCGACCAGACGGTATATCTTGACGTCTCTTTCTTCAATCAAATGAAAGATCAATTAGGCGCTGGCGGCGATTTTGCATACGCTTATGTTGTCGCTCACGAAGTAGGTCACCATGTACAATACCTTTTGGGAACGCTGGACAAAATTCACCAAATGCAAAGCAGGGCAAGCGAGAAAATGAGCAATCAGTTAAGTGTCAGACTGGAATTGCAAGCCGATTTCTACGCCGGTATTTGGGCGTACCACGACAACGAGATGTTTCATTCCCTGAAACCCGGCGATGTCGAAAAAGGTCTTAACGCTGCAAGCGCTATCGGCGACGACCGGTTGCAGATGCAGTCGCAGGGCTATACGGTTCCCGATGCTTTCAATCACGGCACTTCCACCCAACGTGTCCGCTGGCTTAAAAAAGGCGCTACTTCCGGACAAGTTTCGGATGGAGACACTTTTGCACCGAATTATTCGGATCTGTAAAGGAAGTACTCAGTACTGTTGACTGAGCACGTTCTCACGACATTCTGTGTGTATAATCATCATATCCGAATTTTCGGAAAAGCGTGAAGGTATTCTCTTTTGTCCACATCCCGATGGAAGGATGCGACACACCATTAAACATCGTAGTTTTGACGGTGGTATAATGCATCATGTCAAGAAAAATAATCCTGTCGCCGATTTTTAATTCGTTATCAAATGAAAAATATCCAATATAATCTCCTGAAAGACAGCTATTTCCACCAAATCGGTAAGAAAATACGCCTTCTTCTGCTTGAGAAGAAGTTTTTTTGTCTGTAACGACAATAACATCAGGTTTGTACGGCATTTCCAGACAATCGGGCGTATGGCAGGCAAACGACACATTAAGCATTGCCGTTTTTATGTCGCCGTTTTCCACGCTATCAATGACGGTAGAAACCAGTTCTCCCGTTTGCCATGCAAAAGCGCTTCCGGGTTCCAGTATCAGTTGCAGATGCGGATATTTTAATTGAAACGTCTTCAGTAACCGGATGAGATGCTCCACGTCGTACTCCTTGTGCGTCATCAGGTGTCCGCCGCCCATGTTGAGCCATTTGATACATGAAAACAGATGTCCGAACTTTTGCTCCACCACTGCAAGTGTTTTTTCAAGATCGGTGGAACGGGACTCGCAAAGCGTATGAAAATGCAATCCTTCAACGCCTTCAGGTAATCGATCTCCAAGTTGGCTGCTCGTGATTCCCAGTCGCGAGCCGGGGGCGCATGGATTGTAAAGTTCTGTTTCCACTTCCGAAAATTCGGGATTGATACGCAATCCACAGGATATGTGAGTGTTATACCGTTGAATCTGTGGATAGAAACGATTGAACTGATTCAGAGAATTGAAGGTTATATGACTGCTGTATTGCATGATTGATGGAAATTCTTCATCGGTATAAGCGGGTGCATACGTATGCGCTCTACTGCCCATCTCTTCAAAAGCCAGTTGTGCTTCGGCTACCGAACTTGCTGTGGAGCAGGGAATGTACTCCCTTACGATGGGGAAGATGCGCCAAAGGGCAAATGCTTTGAACGCAAGGATAATCTCCACTCCGGCGCGTTCTTTCACAGAACGGATGAGCGCCAGATTTTTGCGAAAGCGAACTTCGTCGATTACAAAACATGGAGAAGGTAGTTGCAAATAATCAATCATCGGATTTTCTTTTTAATTGCAAAAATCTTTAGTTATGTGGGCGAGAGAAGAATTACCGGATGGTAATTTTGTGTGTGAAACTGCCTATTTTAACGATGTAGTAGCCTACCGGCAAATTGACGAAAAATTCTTGACGCGGTTGAGTAATTCTTTGCTCCATCACCTTTACCCCGACCAAACTGTAAATTCTAATAAATTCATTGACCGGAGCATTGGAAACAATAATTCTTCCTTCGACAGCGGCTACGCTACACTGCAACACTGCATCCTGCGTTTCGCGCGACTGCATGTCCTGAGCCTCTAAACTATTGGTAACCACCAAAGAAAAGACTAAAAATAGTACAAAGTAAAATTTTCTCATCTACCTCAAATTATTTTGCTACAAAGATAATACAATATTTGCAATTTGGTTCTGCTGAACGAATTTTTTTTTATTTTGCCAGCAATTGTTTGGCATTATCTATGGCGGCAGAGGTTACAGTGTCGCCACTCAGCATGGTTGCTATCTCATTAATTCTCTCTTTTTCAGTAAGTTGAATAATTGACGTAACGGGATAATCGTCCCTGTTGTCTTTGAAAACTTTATAGTGATTTTTTCCTCTTGCGGCAATTTGCGGCAGGTGAGTAATGGCAATTACCTGCATATTTTCGCCCAGTTTTTCCATAATTAGCGACATGGCATTCGCAATTTCGCCGGAAATTCCCAAATCTATTTCATCAAAAATAATGGTGGGAAGCGACCGGGTGGAGGCAATTAACGATTTGAGACCGAGCATCACACGTGAAATTTCACCACCCGATGCCATTTGAGCTACGGGCTGCATCGCCACATTTTTATTGGCTGAAAAGAGAAATTGTATTTCATCATTTCCATTGATAGACAATTCATTACGCGGTTCTCTTTTTACTTCAAAACGAACATTTGGCATTCCCAATAGCTGAAGTTGCCGAATCAAATGCGATTCAATGACCGGAAACGCGCTCATGCGGAATTCGGAGAGTTGCTCGCTGGCAACACACAACCGGTCATGGAGTTGCTGAGTCAGTTGCTCCATCTGCGCTATCTCTTCGTCAAGCGAATCTACTTTTTGCAATTTTTCATGCAATTGATGCCGCAGTTCAATCAATTGTTCCAGCGAATCTATCCTGTGTTTTTGTTCCAGCGAATAGATGACATCAAGGCGTTGCCTCACCTCTTCCGTGCGGGCCGGATTGACTTCGATGCTCTCCTGTGCTCGTGAAATATCATTGGCAATATCGCAAATATCTATAATGCAGGAGTTTAAACGCTGTTGCCATTCCAATGAAGCAGGATACGGTTTCTCTGCCCGCCGCAACGCCGCCAGCGCCTCTTTTAATGGAGGAAGCGCTGCACCATTCTCATTATCAATGAACCACAACGCTTTATTGAGTTCTGTTTTAATCTCTTCGGCGTGCGACAACAACTGCAGTTCTTCTTCCAACTCCCCTTGCTCTCCCTCCCGCAGATGCGCCTCATTCAACTGGTTAAATTGAAAAGAGAGATAATCCCGTTCCAATTTTTGTTGAGCGGCGTTTTCGCGAAGGAGGTTCAACTGTTGCAGCTGTTTTTTGTAATCCAGAAAAAGCTGCTGATACTCTTCCAGTTGCAATTTATCATTGGCAATGCTGTCAACCACTTCCAATTGAAATGAGGCATTGGTGATAAGCAAATTCTGATGTTGGGAATGAATATCTATCAACCTGTCGCTCAACTCTTTCAATTGTTGAAGAGTTGCCGGAGTATCATTGATAAACGACCGGGATTTTCCGCTGGCATAAATTTCGCGTCTGATTAGCGACAAATCGGCATAGTCCAGATCATTTTCCGAAAAAAAAGATTGGAGCCGGTAATTGTCTATCCTGAAAGCGCCCTCAATCACGCATTTGTTTGCCCCCTCTTTGATGGCTTTGGAATCGGCTCGCTGCCCCAATATCAATCCCAGGGCGCCCAGAATAATTGATTTTCCGGCTCCTGTTTCTCCGGTAATGACAGAAAAACCGTCAAAAAAATCAATATCAAGTTTTTCTATCAACGCATAATTTTCAATATGCAGGGAACTGAGCATAGCTGTATTATTGAGCGCGAATTTTTTCAAAACGACCGGACATATTCGGCGCCACAGACATTAAAAGATTATATACATCGGTTCGCTCTTTGGTATCGCCAACGCTGAATACCTCGGCTATTTCGTCAATACTGGTTTCTAAAAAAGAGGTAGTGGCAATATTTGACGGTCGCGCCTGATTGGCATCTTTCAACAATGTCAACGCAGAAGCAATCTTAGAACGTCCCTGATCGGGGTTGGACGACATGGCATCCAGTCCCAAACGATAATATTCATAATATAGCGCACGCAACGGACTTAAGGCTTGATCCAATATTCCCGTAATGAGAGCGTACCGGTTACGGTCGTTTTCAAATGCTTTCCAGCCTGCTTCGGCAGAACTTTGCATGGCAGTGGCAATAGCTTCGGCACGCTGAAAATAAGGCGTTCCTCCAAAACGGGCAAAAGAGTCGCCGTCGTATCCTAAAATAATGTAAGCATAAAAGTAGAGTCCCGCTATGAGGTTGCTGGTAAACTGGCGGTCATTCGTTTCGAGCGATTGCGATTCGATGTAGTTAAAATTGAAATTTTGATCGCGAAAATTGAATAACGTGCTGAAATAAGACGAATTAAAAATCGGTCGGCGCGATTGTACCTGCAACTCGGCAGTGAAATAATCGGAAGCGTATGCTTTAACGGTTATCAAAAAATTGCACTCTATCCGCTCATTATTCGCATAAACGGCATTTGTCCATTTGCGGGTATTCATCAATTCATTAAGCTGTTTCTCCAACGTGATGAAAACCTGCTTATTAGTACCCTGAATCATACTTGAGTTAACCTGAACCTTGCAGTTTAACTCCTGCGAATGTAGTGCTGTTGCAGCTAAAAATAACAAAAAAACGGCAAAGATATTTCTCATAACGGATGAACGATTTTTTATATCAATTTTAAGCATGGCAAAAATACAACAATAATTTTATATATTGTCGGTATTGCTGCATTTTCTGTTCAATTATATAGTAAACGTAAATAATTGTGAGGTTTGTATGTGGATTCAAAAAATAAAATCCATTGATAGAAGACGATTAAGCCAAAATTCCTTAGCCCATTTGCCCTCAGCTAAAGCAGACAGCGCTGGGTTTTTCACTTCTTCCAATGAAATAGAAGACGCCCTGCAAAGGTTTCAAACCCCTTTTATATCTCACTTTAATAAAGTTTAACTATTATTATTTGGTTTATAATATAAACTACTCTACATTTGCAGCAAGTTTAATTTATCAAATAATCTATTTTATGGAAACAAAATTTTCAGAACAAGAAAGTCTGTCGCTCATCAGTGAAATGATAGAGCAGGCACGGAACAATTTTCGGAAGGGAAGCGGAAACGGCATGATTTATAACGGATTCTTGGTCTCTGCTTCAGCAATTCTTAACATAGCGCTGATATTCGCTTTTGCGAAATGGGGGGTCAATGTCTATTTTTCGTTTTGGATATGGCTTGTGATGATTCCGGGGGCATACATTGGGCATTTAATTAACAGAAAAGTGAAACAAAAATCGCTGGTAAAAACGCACATTGATTCTATCATCGGCACAATGTGGAATGGATTTGGAATTTCGATCTATACACTTTTAGCCGTCATTTTTATCATTGGTTTTTGGAAAAAATTTTACGAGGTATTGTTTCTTATTAATCCCGCCATATTAGTGTTAATCGGTTTGGCTGAGTTTGTGACGGCAAAAGCCTGTCGATTTAAACCGTATCTGCATAGCGCTATTGTCATGTGGGTGGGCGCTTTAGTTTGCGCTGTCGCCGTGGTGCTGTGGGTTTGGGAGCCTGTGATTATTCAACTTTTCATCCTGACGATTTGCATGATTTTTGGTTTTGTAATACCCGGTTATCAACTAAATAAAGTAGCAAAAAAAGATGTTTAAGGAACTTGACCCGTTAATCCATTCACAGTTGCGTTTAGCGATTATGTCGCTGCTGCTGGGCGTGGAAGAAGCCGATTTCGTTTTCCTGAAAGAGAAAACGAAAGCAACTTCCGGTAACCTGAGCGTTCAGATTGACAAACTGAACGAAGCCGGATATATCGGTGTGCAGAAGACTTTTCAGGGAAAAATGCCGCGAACCGTCTGTAAAATTACTCCAAAAGGCGTTGCTGCGTTTGATGAGTATGTAAAAAATTTGCAGGAATATATAAAAAGTTAAATTGTTGGTTTGTACGATTATTTTTCATAATTTTGTTGTGAAATCAACTGTTTATGCAGCCACGAATTACACGAATTGACACGAAATAGTGTTTCGCATTAGTCAATTCCGTGTAATTTGGTGTCATTCGCAACTAAAACTATACTAAACTATGCCTCATTCTCTTGATTATTTTCGTTTTTGTCCGGTATGCGGTTCTCCTCATTTTGATGTAAATAATGTTAAGTCAAAACGATGTGCCGACTGCGGGTTTGTGTATTATCTCAACCCGTCGGCAGCAACAGCGGCTTTCATCGAAAATGAAAAGGGTGAGTTGCTGGTTGCGCGGCGCGCCAAAGAGCCTGCCAGAGGGACATTCGACCTCCCTGGCGGATTTGTGGATATGGAAGAGAGCGGTGCAGAGGCTATTATCAGGGAAATAAAAGAAGAGGTGCATCTTGATGCAGTAAAAGCCGAACTGCTTTTTTCGCTGCCCAATTGGTATCTTTACTCCGGCTTGCACATCCCCACCCTCGACCTGTTTTTCCGCTGCACGGTTGCCGATTTCTCACCATTACAGGCTGACGACGATGTAGCAACTGTTTTTTTTATACAGCCGGAAGCGTTGAATCCTGCCGATTTCGGACTTGCTTCCATCCGCAAAGCAATAATGATGTATAAAGATTTGCTTTGCAACAACTAAAACAGCGATTGTACAGACATGCCTGCCGTATGACTTTATAAAAAATGTTATTTCTGACATGAAAAATAATAGCTGACAGGTATTTTACGTATATTTGAACAGAAAATTAATTGTGTGAAACCAACGATTTTAGTAACCAATGATGACGGATTATCGGCAAAAGGAATAAAACTCTTGACGGAATGTATGCGCACGCTGGGCGATGTGGTGGTGGTTGCTCCCGACGGACAGCGCTCCGGCGCGTCAAGTTCCATCACCGTCACGCTTCCTACCCGCCTTCACAGGGTACATGCCGAGGAGGGGTTGAAAATGTATATCTGTTCCGGCACTCCTGTCGATAGCGTAAAGCTGGCATTGAATGTATTGTTTAAAGACCGGTTTCCCGATTTGTTGGTAACGGGGATAAATCATGGTTCCAACTCCTCCATCAGCGTAGTCTATTCGGGCACTATGGGCGCAGCCATTGAGGGATGCGTAAACGGTATTCCCTCCATCGGGTTTTCGCTGTGCAACTATCATCCTGACGCCGATTTTTTGCAGGTGATGCCGTTTGTAAAAACAATTGCGGAAAATGTCTTGGAGAAAGGATTGCCCAAAGGCGTGTGCCTCAATGTCAATATGCCGGAGTTCAAGCCCGAAGGAGTGCGCATTTGCCGACAGGCTCGCGGGCAGTGGACGGAAGAGTTTGTTAGCCATGATGATCCGAACGGACGTCCTTATTTCTGGTTGACAGGGAGTTTGCGAAATAATGAACCGGAAGCCTCCGATACTGACGAATGGGCGTTAGCAAACGATTATATTTCTATTGTGCCCATAAAAATAGATATGACGGCTCATGAGGCGGTGGAACAGTTGAAAGAGTGGAACTTTTAATATTGTCATTGTTAGTATGCAATGGATTAACAAATTATGGATCGGATTGGTTATTGCCGTCATTCTGCCGGCGCTTTTCGGACTTGTCTTTTTCCATACAGCGTATAAGGGAGAACTGCCTTTCTGGGAAGCTGTTTCAATGACGGCAAAGAGCGGACTGCCGCTGTTCGGAAAACTTCTTCTTTTGAGCACATTCCCCAATTTGGGACTTATTTTTCTGTGTTATAAGGCGGAATATTGGAATGTATGCAGAGGTGTCATCGTGGTGACGGCGCTCTATTTTGCGTCATCGTTTTTTTATTTGACATAATATTGACATAAAAAAAATCAATTCTAATATTGTAATTTAATGAATTGTATGTATCTTCGCACATATTTATAAACACTTTTTCAAAAACAAACACCTGTGACTGATAGCATTGTTATTATTCCCACCTACAACGAGAAAGAGAATATCGAGGCGATAATTCGCACCGTTTTTTCGTTACCAAAAGAGTTTCATATTTTGATTATTGACGATGGTTCTCCCGATGGAACTGCCGCTATTGTAAAGCGGCTTCAGGGCGAATTTCCCGCTTCGCTGCATCTGCTCGAACGGCAGGGCAAGCAGGGATTGGGAACTGCCTACATTGCCGGTTTCCGCTGGTCGATAGAACATAAGTATGATTTTGTGTTTGAGATGGACGCCGATTTTTCGCACAATCCCAACGACTTGATGCGCCTGTATGAAGCCTGTGCTGCCGGCGGCGCCGATGTGGCTATCGGCTCCCGTTATGTCGGTAACGTGGTTAATGTCATCAACTGGCCAATAGGACGCGTTGTAATGTCGTATTTTGCTTCTACTTATGTGCGATTTATCACGGGATTGAAAATTTTTGACACCACAGCCGGATTTAAATGTTACCGCCGGCAAGTATTGGAAACGATAGAATTAGACAACATCCATTTCAAAGGTTATGCCTTTCAGATAGAGATGAAATTTACCGCTTATAAATGTGGGTTTACAGTTAAAGAAGTTCCTATCATCTTTACAAACAGAGCATTGGGTACGTCTAAAATGAGTGGCGGGATTTTTGGAGAAGCCTTCTTCGGCGTCATTTCACTGAAAGTAAAAAGCTGGTTTCGTAAGTATCCGCAAAAACCGATCGCTGCATGACGTGCCACGAACATTAACTGATCATTTTGGAACAATCACACAGTGACGCTATTTCATTGCATGTATGTGTTCTTTATCACACCGGTTGCCAACACATTGATGTGCTTGTTCAAGATTTTCTGTTCGCTTTTTTCTATGGCGGCATATTCTCCGGAATGTTCTTTCAAAAAGTCGTCCAAAATGTCTTTGCTGAACAATCCGATCAGTTTTCCGGTGTCTTTCGGAATGGAAATCTGCCCGATTTTACTCACCACATTGTTCAGCCGGTTTTCTGTTACATATTGTTCCACTACGGATAGCAAATTATTCAACGATTTGCTGTACGAAGGCTCCACAAACAGTTTCGGCGCACGTTTTTTGACAGATTTTTTTTCGGCAAAACGTGCATTTTTACTTTTCAACAACACACGCGAGCCGTTGCTCAGATAAAGCGGCGCAACAGGACGGATAACTATGCCTTCGCAAATATTGTCTTCAATTGGTGGCAAGCCCAGCCATGCGGAAATCTGGCTCGGCGAATCGTTGGGATAGTGCAGGCAGTCGTCGAACGTGCCGCGAAAGAGCGTCTTGGCATAGAAAAATCCGCCCTGTTCAAAAAACGCATTTACTTCATCTACTGTCAAGTAACGACCACTGTCGGCGGTTGTAATGTAGAGGTCGAAGGCGTAAAATTCGTGATTCGGGCAATAGTGAACCCCTTTTTGAATGACCATTGTGCGCGGCGTGTTTTTGACATCGGGATGAGGGTAGCTGCCACCACACATTTCACCAAAAACCGTAACTGTTTTAATGGCTGGAATGTTGTTCTTTATAATTGAAAATAAAGCAATTACTTTAGGCGTGTAACGATCGAGCAACTCCTCATAATCATAAAACTTCTCGCCGGCTTCTACAAATCCGGTTCGTTTGCCGAAACTGACGGTATTCCCGTCGGTTACAAGACAGGTGTTCGATCCGTGCACTTTTTCCTGAACTACAAACTCTTGTTTATCAATGCCTTCAAGCCGTATTTTCTCCAGAAAATCTTTATCAAAGGTATTTTCGATAGAACTGTATTTTTTGAACTGTACCATGTTAGTGATGATTTAATTTCCATATCGTTTCTTACACAGTACAAAGTTATTAAATTTCATCGTACCGGCATAAGAATACCGGAATTTTTTTGCTATCTTTGCTCATCTTGTTATTTTTTTACTGTAATACATTGTCGCAATGAAAAGTCGCTTTAAATATTCAGATAACCGGTTGATTATCATTCTTTTTTTTGTATCGATATTTATGCTGACGGGGTGCAGGGAGAAAAAAGGAAAATGTGATATACACGTGAACGAAATCCCACTAAAAGTAACCATACACCGTTTTGATCGTGATTTTGCCATGCTGAAGCCGGACAGTTTGCAGCAAGAACTGCCGCTTTTGAAAAACAAATATGGCAACTATCTGAATTTCTATTTGAGTAAAGCGCTGACTTTCCCTGGCAAGTCGATGCAGGATATTTCCCAACTGAAGCAATTTTTGAGCGATACAACTGTGCAAAGCGTCTTCAAAGAGTGTGCCCACCACTATTCGAATATTTCGGATATTGAGGCAACCGTGACGGACGCCTTCAAACGGGTACGCCATTTCTTCCCTGACAAAAAAATTCCGGAACTCTATTTTCACATTTCAATGTTCAACCAGTCGCTGATAGTTGATAGCGGACTGATTTCATTAAGCATTGATAATTATTTGGGAGACAATTATTTATTGTATAAACGAATGGGAATATACGATTATCTGCTCCCTAACATGTGCCGTGCAAAAATTCCGTCCGATTTCATCACGGTGTTTTTGCTGACGGAATTTCCCATGCCCGCTTCCGACCGTTTGCTGGAAAATATGATTTACCGGGGAAAGATATTGTACATGCTCTCTGCGCTTATGCCTCAAGAAGCAGACACAACATTGATGGGCTACTCAAAGGCTCAATGGGAGTGGTGTGCGGCTCATGAAAAAGATATATGGCTTGCCATCATGGACAACAAACATCTTTACAGTTCGGACAGGATGATTGTTACAGCCTATATTGGCGATGCTCCTTTTACCTCTACCATTTCGCAAGACTCTCCCGGAAGATTGGGACACTGGATTGGCTGGCAAATCGTTAACAGCTATATGAAACGGTACCCCGACGTCACACTGCAACAACTTGCCGCTGACACCAAGTATCAACAACTGCTGGAACAATCGGGATATAAACCGTAGAACATATTTCAACATATTTTCTGCTAAAATTTTGTTCTTCTCATTTTTTGTTGTACATTTACAGCGACATTTAAACCACAAGCGTATGCTACACATTTTCTACATTTCTCCGCGCGACTGGCTACTGCATCGGCTCCGGAAAGGAGAGCCGGAGCAGTGAGATAAATATGCCTTTCCTTGAAAAATAAATCAATTTAAAAATAAATTCACTATGAAATCGTATAAAAAAACAGCGTTAAAAATTGCAGCAATTTTGCTGGGCTTGGCGGGAAGTATTTCTTGCCAAGACGAAATAGCGGATGCCAAAGGTTCTTGGGTGTGTAACCCTGAGCCCAATGTTACCATTACGCTTACTTTTGAATTAGGAACAGTATATGTAAATACGATACCTCAAAATTTGGCAGGTTCTGTGCAACCGAGTGGTAAGATATACTTGTTTAGCGATGGTAGTCAATTTGTTGTGAGAGGTAACACATTGTATTCTGTGGAAAATCCTAATGCTGTTCCTTCCAATTCTGGTTTTATTGGCACAATGCTTTCTCCAAATAAAATGAAGTTGCAGAGTTTTGGGGATGCATTTCCAGATGATCTTTATGTTCGTGTTAAGGATTATATATTTGAACGCAAAAATTAGACATTATATTGATTAGACTGTAATTATTCTGATTGCCAATTAGTTAAAAACTCAAAAGTTGCTTATTCTATATAAACTTTATTAATTAAGTATGAAAAACAAAATTTATATTACAATATTGTATGCTCTTTTTTCCTTTTCGCTTATTGCTCAGCAAACAAGCGAAAAATTCTATTATTATCAGGGAAAAAAGATTTCTCTTCAGCAAAGAACGGATAAAATGTATCTTAAATTTGAGCCAAATGCCAATAAGGAACAAATACGCGCCATAATCAGCAGTGATACTTCTTTACAGGCATCTGACGTAAATTTGGATGATCATTTTTCCAATTTCATTATTCTTAAAGCCAAAAAAGGAAAACAAATATCTTCAACCACAATGAAATCTTTCAAAAAAAGAGCGGAGATTGTTTCGGCAACTCCATTGTTACAGTATAATAATGCCTCGCAAGGTCTGACGGATGAATTTGTCGTTAAACTAAAGGAGACAACTTCTTACGAACAGTTGGAAGAATTGGCAAAGCAAAATAATTGTAAAGTAGAAAAAGAAAACCAGTTTGTCAAAAACCAATTTATGATAAGTGTTTCTAAATCTTCCGATTTAGATGCGCTGCAAATGTCAAATCTGTTTTTTGAAACAGGACTTTTTGAATTTTCGGAGCCTAATTTTGTTATTTTAGATGCCTTTAATTCAGATGATACACATTTTGATCAACAATGGGCTTTGAAAAATACAGGGCAGAACGGAGGAACAACAGACATGGACATTAGAGCGGAACAGGCATGGACTATTTCAACAGGAGCTAATGTAAAAGTTGCCGTGGTTGATATGGGTGTTGACTTAACGCATCCTGATTTACAGGAACATCTTTTAACCGGATTTGATGCTTCGGGAACTAATTCCGGCGGAGCGCCGGTGTGGAGTGGAGATAATCATGGAACAGCCTGTGCCGGCATTATTGGAGCGGTACAAAATAATAAAGAAGGAATTAGCGGAGTGGCTCCCAATTGTAGCATAATTCCCATACATGTCAACGACAATTTTGGATATATAAACCAAAATTGGGCGGCAACAGCCATCGATTGGGCATGGAGAAATGGAGCAGACGTTATCAGTAATTCGTGGGGTGGAGGTTCTCCTAATACTTCACTTACAAATGCTATCAATAATGCTGCGACACAAGGGAGAGGAGGTAAAGGGTGTGTCATTGTTTTTTCTTCCGGCAATGATAATGCTACAACAGTCCAATATCCTGCAGATTTGACAAATGTTATTGCAGTAGGCGCTGTTGACAGATGTGGTGTGCGATCAGGAAGAATAGACATTGTACCTAATTCATGTGACCCTTGGTGTCCTACATGCAA
>JGI20166J26741_10243337_pt1 | contig 16702 bp, 16 predicted proteins | sample TergutCu122P5_FD_26741 | JGI IMG/M metagenome (IMG submission 26741)
TTTTTAATCCTTTTAAGTTTTTATATTCTATTTTTATTATAATAGTCAGGCTCTAGAAAATCAACATATACTCGAGATCGACATAGTTTTATAAAAATAACTTAAGTTCAAATAAGAATCGCAGTTTGGTAAATATTAAAGCTCGCAAGTATATCATCATCAGTCAAAGAAATCAAAGAATCGATATGTTTTTTTGGTATAACTACAATATGAGATTTATAAGAAGGTCTAGTGTGATAGAAAGCAAGTACATTTTCAGTCTCCATTATTTTTTCCACTTTGGTCTTATTGCTTAAAACTTCATCACAATAAAAATCGCTCAAATCATCATCTCCTTAAAATTATAAGCTACGAAAATATATCAGTTTTAACTGCTACCATATCTACTTAAAAATATGGAAATCAATTCATCTAATATGGGTTCTGCAAATTTTAGGGTTGCACCATCGGACATCAATGCACCCCACGTTAAGCAGCCCTCCACCATTCCATAAAACATTCGTGCAGCAAGTTCGGAGGATTCAAAATTCATTTTTCCATCTGCTTTTGCTGAGTTGAGCCATTCTATGAGTGCTAAATGTGGCTCATATTGCCCTCTAGTAGCTTTTCCAAATTCAATGTTTATTAAAAATGTTGATGTTAATAATCGCGACAGGCCTCTGCGAACTGGGTCGTCAATCAAAAAAAGTTCTGCTTTGGCAAACTCTCGGAGTTGTTCACAGAGGGGAAGTTCGCTGGAGTATTTAATGGGTTTTAAGTTTTCTCTTTCTTTTAAAAATTCAGCTACGATGGCTTGAAAGAGGAGTTCTTTGCTCTGGAAATGGTTATATACAGTGCGTTTTGATACTCCGGAAACTTCGGCTATTTTATCCATACTCGAACCTTCGAAGCCATTTTTGGTAAAAACTTTAACAGCTCCATTCAAAATTAATTGCCGTTTTATATTGGTATCACGCACATTTTTCTTTTTTATTTCATTTGACATATAATTCCCTCATAAAAATTAAACTAAACAGTGTAGTTTACTATTGATATATATTACACTGTATAGTATACTTTATTTGTTAATATAACGCAAGTTTTTATGATAGGGAGGAAAAAGTGTTATAATAAATGAAAGAAAACAAAAAGGGATTATTTTTGCTACTAGGACTTAGTTTGGTAACTCAAGCTACAACAAGCCTTGTGGGTGGGCTTATTGGAATTGGACCATTTACCCAAGTCGAAGACATGGCTATTACTATGAACAATATTAAAGGGAATATAAGCAGTATTTATCTTGGGATGTTTTTGCAAATAGTGACGGCACTTGTGATTGTCGTACTTGCAGTAGCACTATATCAAGCTTGCTATCATTCAGGGAAAACTGCTGCCATCATCGCTGTAGGACTTTATTTGACAGAGGCAATTATTCATATAATTGGTCAGGTTGTGATATTTGAAATTGCCGAAATCAGTCTGCAATTTACAGCCACTGGCGACACATCACTTCTAACTATTGCCAAGTTGATGTTTGCATCCAGAGATTTTATCAGCGCAATCACCATGATGCCTTTCGGGTTTGGTGCTATATTATTTTACTATCTAATAACTAAAGCTAAAGTAATCCCCAAGTGGCTTGGTTTATGGGGAATGATAACTGTGTCATTCATACTTGTGGGATGGTCTTTAGAGGCGTTTAATGTCGTTTCTGTTCCATTTGTCATTTACATTCCTTATGTGCCTTGGGAATGGGTTGCAGGTATATTTATTTTCACAAAGGCTTTAAGAAGCTAAAAACAACACTATAAGTTCGTAATACCGTACTTCGCATAATTTAACTTGAAATGTTGAATCAATTTTACCCTCCACTTAATTACATTCGCTAAAGAATTCTGCTATTTTTTTAGTTGCATCCATTGGATCGATCAACATACCATAAGTGCCAAACATTATAGAGCGAAGCTGTTCAACATCATCAGTTCCTTCACCACTACCATCGATAAGCATACAAATGGTACTGAGAATACCAGGGAGATTTTCTCGCAGATATGCATCCTTATCAGGTTGTTTTAAAAAGTTTGGAAGAAGTAACTCCCTGCTTTCTCTTGCATGAGGCAATGATCGTGCAAGCTCTTCGGCTTTCTCGGTATTACCTGATTGTTGATATAAAAAGCATAGTGTTGCATAAATTGTACCACGACCTTTATATGATGTACATTCTTTCAATGCATGTTCGCACAGTTGAATAGCTCGCCTGGTTTCATCTCCTGTTAACGCTAATGTAGTACCTAAACATGACATTAAACCAGAGTTGTTTGGAAATATTTTTAACATCGATTCCATCAAATCGATTATTTCTTTATAGTTTCTTTCTCCACCCAATTCGTGCATTTTCATAAACAGAATTATATCGCAACCCACCAATAAACGCCGAATTTATCAACTAAGTTAAAGCAATATTCATTCCATGGAACCGGTGCAGGACCATTTGGGTTCTCTGTAGTGTGCGCACCCTCACTTAATACATGATACGCTTGATCGACAGCCTCCCTCGTTCCTAAACCCCAGCAGTCGAAAGACATAATAGGCCATTTGCCGTCCTGTATTTCACTTCGACTCATAACTATAGAATCCTCCGCCACAGCAAGCATATCGCGTTCACCAAACATCAATGAAACGTGTTCGTATGTTCCGTCAGAGTTTTTGAAATTTATCCCAATTGTCCAATTAAAAGCCCTTTGATAAAAAGCTACTGCTTCCACAGACCCTTTTACATAAATTTGACAACCTGTCTGCATAAATTTTACCTCCTAAAATATAGTTGTTTGCACCACTTTACTATATGATGCTAAGTATAATTTTATCATAAATCGAGGTATTTCAAAAATGATCATTTTTAGTTGACGCATTTCTTTTTATAATACCGATAAAATCTAATGGTATCAATGCAGTTAAATTAGATCATATAACTTAGAGCGTCAACTAAATATGAAACACGCCCATAAATCGTAAGCTCCAATTTCAACATTTTAGAAAAAAAGGTTCCTAAATTAATAAAAAATCTTTTCCAAAAATTTCTTAGTATTTCTATAAAAAATTACAATTTTCGCAGAAAGAAGGTCAACTCATCTATGAGCATCTCATATCAACCCAAAGAACAAGTGTTTCAATCCACAGCCCACTAATCATTGTTCACTGTTCAATATTCAATGTTCACTGCTTTGCCCTATTCAGTTATAAATCTCATTTCGATAGTATTTCCTGTAATTTCTTAGCAGTTAATCTATTTACGACATTTTCATCGATTAAATTCTGATCAATATAGTAATTCATTATATTCTGGTCAAAACTTATATTGCAGAAGCGGTTTGCATTGTCTCCAATCATACTTGAGAAATTCATACATGCATATTTCTTTAAATCTATCAAGGTCTCACAAGTTTTACTAAGCAATCTCTTATTTATAGTCACATTAAAGCTTATCTTCTCTGGCACCAAATCCTTTGATTTATCGATTAACTCTTTAATACTCTCTAAAGTGTTTTTTCCATCTCCATTGCCTATTATGAATTTTACCTTATGAAAGCAGTTTATATCCTTAAAATCTATATTCTCCAAGATCATCCTTTGAACATCATGATTCACCTTTGCAAATAGTCTTGCTACTTGTAGGTTTATCCTCTTTTCAAAAAGCAGTGTCTTAATCTCTTCAGATAGATTTCCTAAAACCAGGTAATTGTAAATCGACGAAGTGGACATCATAAATTCTTCTGCCAATTGCAATGCTATATTTGATTCTTTTTTAAACTTCTTTGATTTTTTGAGCAATGCGTGCCTATCCAGAATCATCCTTATGAACACATCCTGTGGAATGGTCCTATACCTGAAGTTTAAATCTAATATCATCGTTCTGAGATAATATTCATCTACTTTTTCTGAATCTAATACGAAGCAGACTGGATATTTATATTTATCCAAAGGATTGCGCTTATACAAGTTCTTTAGAGCAGTTACCCTGGATTTTCCCTCAAGAACAGTGTATTTCCTGTAATTTGGATGGCTCAACACGATGATTGGATTGATTAAGCCAATTGTTTCTATTGAATTCATCAAAGATATAAGCTGAGCCTCATTTGGAAGAGGGAAATAAGCCCAATTTGATGGTGCATCTTCCAATAGAGCGATATCTATCTTTTGAACGTTCTCCATGATATTCACACCTTCAGAGAAGTTATTGAATCTCTTCTTTTGGATTTTCAGCTCATATAATCTGTCTTCTTCTAATTGTTCCTCGGTTTGGGGGAAAGAAAAAGTCTCTAGTTTAGGTTTTCTGGGATCATTACAAACGTAACAACTTGGTGTAAGGTCTTCTCCAAAAGTGGCTTCAGCAATAATATTTTGCATAAATAAATCCTCCAATTATAATTCATATTATATACTATGATAAAAATAGTTCCATAGTGAATGCTATGGAACTAAAATTTAAAATTTTTCTTCTACAGTAGTTATTTTTGTAATACCAACTATAGATTTGAATGGGCTACCCATATATTGACCTCTGTTTTCGATCAATTTGTTTGCTACAGCGGTTAGTTCTGATTCGGAAGCAGTTGAAATCAGATCCTTTATTGTTACATTGCTGGTAGACCCATTATCTAATTTAAATGTTATTTTTGCACTTATCTTATCCATTTTATGCCTCCACTATCAGATACGATAAATCTTGACGTACTTCTTTTACCGCACTGGATAATACGGTTTGTATGCTGGTGCTGATATCTAAAAGTTCGTCAGTAGTGTTATCTTCTTGAATGAAGTTAAATCTCTGATTTCTTTTCAGCAATTTAGCTTCATCTGAAAGCATGTCATAGGATAAAACAAGTGTACAATCCCTTAGTACTTTTATACCCATAAAAAAAGTTCCTCCTTTTCTTAGCTTAATTAAAAGCACTTTTCATTTATATCTTATTCATTTGCTCTAGAAAAGGTGATACAATTTAAAAATTAATTTAGTAGCTAAATCATTCAAAAGAAAATAAAAATCGCATATAATATTATAAGATATTAAATTAGAAAGAAGAAGAATATGAAATATGATTTTAAGGATTGATGCGCTAAAGAAAGCATTTTATGAGGATTCGAGGTGAATTTATTGATTGAAATTTTAGCTCCTGGTGGCAGCAAGGAATCCATCTACGCTGCAGTTTTAAATGGTGCAAATGCTGTATATGTTGGAGGAAAAAATTTTTCTGCAAGGGCATTTGCAAATAATTTAAGCGATGAAGATATGGAGGAAATAATAAAATATTGCCACAATTATTCGGTAAAGGTTTATGTAACTTTAAATATACTCATTAAAGAACAGGAAATTCAAGCAGCTTACAGATATATAGATTTTTTATATAAAATTGGTGCAGATAGCATAATCATTCAGGATTTAGCTTGCATAGAATATATTAAAGAAAGATATCCAGGCTTTAAAATCCACGGATCCACTCAAATGACCATACATTCTTTATCTGGGGTTAAATTTTTAGAGAAGATCGGGGTGAATAGGGTGGTCTTAGCCAGGGAACTTAGCCTTGAAGAAATAAAATATATATCGGATAATTCAAAATTAGAATTGGAAGTTTTTGTCCATGGAGCTCTTTGCATTTCTTATTCTGGAGCATGCCTTATGAGCAGTTTAATTGGATCCAGGAGCGGAAACAGAGGGACATGTGCTCAACCTTGCAGAACAAAGTATACATTGAAGAGCAGCAAGTTTAAAGAAAAAGAAGGGTATATGCTTAGTCCAAAGGATCTGTGTACAATAGATGTTATTCAGGATGTTGTAAAAACTAAAGTCTCGTCGCTAAAGATCGAGGGAAGGATGAAGAGACCAGAATACGTAGCTTGTGTTGTCAAAGAATATAGAGAAGCAGTAGATGAGAACAGCCCGAAAAATGATAAGAAGCTGATGCAGATTTTTAACAGGGAAGGATTCACAAAAGCTCATCTATATAAAAAAGCTGGGAAAGATCTCATGGCTATGACGAGTCCAAAGAATAGAGGATTATATTTGGGCAAAATATTAGAGGATAATTCAATCGTGTTAAATGAGCCTATTTCTCTAAGTGATGGCATAAGCTTTAATGATGATGGGTTTATTATAACTTCAATCTTTAAAGATGATAAGAAAGTAACTTCAGCAAAGGAAAAAGAAAGAGTGGTGATCTTTCCTAAAAAATATAAAATAGGGGATCATATTTATAAAACCTTGGATGAAAAATTGACTAAAAGCTTGGAAGAGAGCTATAAAAATATATTTTTAAATAGCATAAATATACCGTTAAAGGTTTATTTTGTGCCTGGTGAGAGGTTTAAACTTGAAGCAAAATTTAATGGTGTGTCATTTATACATATGGGAGAAGAGCCTGAAATTTTCTCAAATGCACCTATATCAAAGGATAAGCTTAAAGAGCTTTTAGAAAAGAGAAAGGACACTAATTTTAAGTTCTCGCCAATAGATTTTGAAAGATTTGAGGAAGGCTTTTTAAATGTTTCAAAGATAAATCGTTCAAGGAGGCAGCTTATTTTATATATTGAAAACTACATGAATAGAAGGATAGTTTCCTATAAAAAAGATGCAATTCATCTAGCTAAAAAATGTAAACTGGATGAAATACCAAAAGCACTTATAGGAGTTAAAACAAAGGATCAATTAAGTGCAGCAAAATCTTTAGGCTTTAACGACTTTTATATAGATCCATTTATGAGAAATAATAAGCTTAGCATAGATGATTTTACTGATGAGGGATTATATTTACACGTGGAAGCCATAGTAAAGGATGATTTTAATATTACTACAGATAAATTTAAAGGCATTTTAACGTCGAATTTAGGAATAATAAATGACTTTTACGATAAAATTCCCATCATCGGTGATTATAAATTGAATATATGCAATTCAAAATCGCTGGAATTATACGATGAATTCGTCGATTTGTTCAATTTATCTCTTGAACTAAACTATGATGAATTCATAGAGGTTGGAAAAGAATACAAAGCAAATATTATGTATTTTATTTACGGCTATGTAGAAAATATGGTTAGTGAATATTGTCCTATTGGATCGAATTATGGAGATTATGATAAAGGTAGATGCTCTATGCCTTGTAATAAAGATACCTTTTATTTAAAAGATAGAGTAGGGGAAGAATACGAAATTACAACAGATTGCAATTGTAGATGTTATATCTTAAATTCTAAACCTTTAAATTTAATTCCTTATGTGAAAAATTTAGAGAACGTGGTCGATTGTTTTAGGCTAGATTTTAATCACGAAGATTATGACGAAACTAAGAAAATTCTAAATAGTTTCATAAATAAAAAATTTTCATATAATAATAAGAGCTATACTATAGGTCACTATAAACAAGGAGTAGATTAGTCATGGAAAAGAGAGTGTTTAGGACCCTTGAATTTAATAAGATCCTGGATAAAATAAGCGATTACGCAATTTGCGATGGAGGGAGGAGGATCATAAATGAAATAAGCCCCTATGACTCTATATACGAAATCGAGAAAAGCTTAAACGAAGTGGATGAAGCCATGAGGATTTATATAAAAAAAGGAACTCCTCCATTTGAAGGAGTTTACGACGCTAGCGAGGCTATTTCTTTAGTTTCTAAGAATTACACTTTAATACCAATGCAGCTTCTTAGAATAGCTTCTATTTTAAGAGCAGCGAGGAATTTTAAAAAATATATTGAGAGAAAAGAAGAAGATGAGAAATTCGTAAATTTAGAAGAGATACTTTTAAATGTAAGGGATCTTAAAAAAATCGAAGATAAGATTTTTAATGCCATCATCAGCGATGATGAAATCTCAGATAGAGCGAGCCAAGCTTTATTCAACATAAGGAGATCATTAAAAGAAAAAAATAATTCAATAAAGGATAAACTTGGCTCATTAGTAAAAAACTATTCAGGATATCTTCAAGATAATCTCTACACAATAAGAGGGGAAAGATATGTTATACCTGTAAAAGCCGAAAACAGGCAATTTGTTCCAGGGCTTGTGCACGACCAGAGTTCATCAGGAGCCACATTGTTTATCGAGCCTATGAGCCTTGTGGAATTAAATAACGACATCAAAGAATTGAAGCTCAAAGAGCAGGCTGAAATACACAGGATACTCACAGAATTATCAAATGATCTGTATAAAGAATATGATAGTGTGAAGATAAATGAGGAAATCGTATATACCATGGATTATATATTTGCGAAAGCTAAATATGCTTATGAAAATGATTGCTTTATGCCTAAAATATCCAAGGAAAAGCATGTAGATATTATTCGAGGAAGGCATCCTTTGATCAATAAGAGCACTGTAGTACCTCTTGATTTATATTTAGGAAAGGATTTTACGATACTCGTTTTAACTGGACCAAATACAGGCGGCAAAACCGTTACCTTAAAGACTTTGGGGCTTATACATTTAATGGGATTAAGCGGTATTTTAATTCCAGCATCGGAAGGCTCCACTTTAGGTTTTTTTAATGATATATATGCAGATATTGGAGACGAGCAGAGCATAGAGCAGAGCCTCAGCACATTTTCATCTCACATGAAAAATATAGTATCTATAATAAAAAATGCAGATAAGAACAGCCTGGTTCTATTAGATGAATTAGGAGCCGGAACTGATCCCACAGAAGGTGCAGCACTTGCTTTTTCTATTTTAGAGACGTTAAAAAATAGAGGATCTTTTGTATGCGCAACTACACATTATAGCGAGCTTAAAACATATGCTTTAAAAAGCGAAGGTGTTATCAATGGCTCAGTTGAGTTCGATGTTGAGACATTAAAACCAACGTACAGGCTTTTGATTGGAATACCAGGAAAGTCAAATGCTTTTGAGATATCAAGAAGGCTTGGGATAAGCGATGATATCATAGAAATAGCAAAGGAAAGCATATCGTCTCACGTTTTAGAATTTGAGGATGTAATACAGAACCTTCAAAAGAGCAGCATCGAAGCTAAAATCTATGCTGAGGAGGCTGAATCTTTAAAACTGGAAGCAAACAAATTAAAAGAAAAATACGAAGAAAAATTAGCCGGTATCAATAATTTAAGGGAAAACATCATGGAAAATGCAAAGGATGAAGCTAGAAAGCTTGTAGCTGATGCAATCAATGAGTCAGATGAAATTTTAAAGAGGATGAGAAAGCTTGAAATAGAAGGCAATAGCAAGAATGCATTAGAAGAAGAAAAAAAGAGGTTAAATGAGGTATATTCCAAAATGGAATCTTCAATTTCAAAATTTGAAGATGGTGAAGTGATAAAAGATGTTGCAATGGGAGAAGAAGTATACCATAAAACCTTAAATCAAAATGTGACAATACTATCGTTGCCTGATTCTAAAGATGAAGTATTGGTGCAAGCTGGAATAATGAAAGTAAAAGCAAAATTAAAGGATTTAAGGCGAAACATTAAAAATAAACAGGAGAAAAAAATAACAAAGCGTGAAGCAAATTTAAGGCTTAGTAGCGTCTCAAACTCCATTGATTTAAGAGGTATGGATTCTTTGGAAGCGAGCTATTTAACGGATAAATACCTAGACGATTGTTTTTTAGGAGGATTATCCGTTGTGACTATAATACATGGAAAAGGGACAGGAGTCCTTAGAAATTCAATAACGCAGATGTTAAAAAAACATTCACATGTAAAATCATTTAGGCTTGGAGAATATGGTGAAGGCGGAAATGGGGTAACTATTGTAGAAATAAAAAGATGATGGATTTAAAATACTATCTGAAGAGGATTTAAAATGAACGATAAATTTAAAAGATTGATTTTTGTATTTTTAGCTGTATTGATCAGCATTTTTATAATTATTTTCATCGTATATATCATGGCAAAACCTACTGAACAAGAGATTTCGTATTCTGATTTTTTAAATAAAGTTTTAGCTCATGAAGTAAAGTCAGTTAAAATTACATCTAACAGGATTGAAATAATGCCTGTAAATAATGGTATCATTAAATATAAATATATAACTGGGATAATGGATGACCCAAATTTAGTAAATGTTTTAAGGAACAATGATGTGGATTTTTCTGCTCAAATTGTTGAACAAGATTCAGTCTTCTCTGCCTTTTTATTCTGGAGCCTTCTTATGGTATTAATTGCAGTATTATGGTTCTTTTTATTTAGAAATGTAATTGAAAAGAGCGGCGGAGGAGTCATGTCATTTGGTAAAAACGCATCTAAAATATTTGGAGAAAAGAAAACTGGGATTACTTTTAAGGACGTTGCTGGGCAGGAAGAAGCAAAGGAATCTTTAGTTGAAATTGTAAATTATCTCCACGATCCAGCCGCTTATATCGCAATTGGAGCTAGGCTTCCAAAAGGTGCACTTTTAGTTGGACCTCCTGGAACTGGAAAGACACTCCTCGCAAAAGCTGTAGCAGGAGAAGCAAACGTGCCTTTCTTTTCCATATCTGGTTCTGATTTTATCGAGATGTTTGTTGGAGTTGGAGCATCGAGGGTTAGAGATCTGTTTAAAAAAGCAGATGAGAAGGCTCCATGCATCGTATTTATAGATGAAATCGATGCAGTTGGGAAGACAAGAGGTGGTTCTTTAGGTGGTAACGATGAAAGGGATCAGACTTTAAACCAGCTTCTATCAGAAATGGATGGATTTGATTCTTCAAAAGGTGTTGTGATTTTAGCTGCTACAAATAGGCCTGAGACATTAGATCCAGCTTTAATGAGACCTGGAAGATTTGACAGGCAGATAATTGTGGAGAGGCCGGATTATGCAGGAAGATTATCTGTTCTCAAGGTTCATATTAAAAACGTCAAAGTAGGCAGTGATATCAACCTAGAATTCATAGCGAGAGCGACACCTGGAGCTGTAGGAGCAGATCTTGCAAATATTGTAAATGAATCAGCTCTGCGGGCCGTTAGGATGGGTCGAAACTATATAATACACGAAGATCTGGAGGAATCAATGGAAGTGATAATTGCAGGGAAGCAAAAGAAGGATAGGATTCTTTCTCCATATGAAAAAAAGCTGGTAGCTTATCACGAAGTAGGTCATGCTTTGGTAGCAGCACTTTTAAAAGACGCAGCTCCAGTCCATAAGATTACAATTGTTCCAAGGACCATGGGTTCATTAGGTTATACTCTTCAAGTGGATGAAGATGAAAAATATTTGATGTCAAAGGATGATATTTTAAATAAAATTAAAATTTTTATGGGTGGAAGGTGTTCAGAAGAAGCGGTTTTTAACACTCTCACCACAGGAGCAACCAGTGACATTGAACAGGCTACTAATCTGGCTAGAAATATGGTAACGATGTATGGGATGTCAGACGAATTTGGAATGGTAGCTCTTGAAAGCATGCAAAATAAGTATTTAGATGGAAGGACTATTATGAATTGTTCAGAGGAAACTGCAACAAAGGTGGACGATGAAGTAAAATCCATCATAAATGGCTGTTATAATTCTTCCATTAGATTGATAAAAGATAATGTTAAAACCATGGATGAAGTGGCAGAATTTTTAATGCAAAAGGAGACTATCACTGGAGAAGAGTTCATGGAAATATTCAATAAAAATAAAGAGCTATTATACGATGAGAACAAGAATATAGAGCTTTTAAAATAAGGGAGTTCTTCTCCTAAGTTAAAAAAAGACAAGCCTATTAAGATTAAACGAAAGGTCAGTACAATATGTTTTTAAACACTTTCATGAGCATTTTTGCATTATTTATTTTTATGATATCGGGTTATTTTTCGGGCAAAAAAGGTTATATCGATGATAAAATAAATGAAGGGATAAATAAAATAGTCTTAAATATCACTTTTCCTTGTTCTATTTTATCTTCTTTCAAGAAGGAATACAATTCTATTGAAATATATAGAGATATTTTAATCTTATTTATAATATTTGTGATATTTAAGTCATTTTGTTTGATTTTAGCTTTGACTTTATTTAAGGAAAAAAAGGATGTTCATCATTCTTCAGATAGATTTTCTGCGGTGTTTTCAAATACTAATTACATGGGGATGCCTATTACTAAGGCAATTTTTGGGGATAAAGCAGTGATATTTACTTCTATATATGTTGTGTTTTCAAGCACCTTAAATAATACGTTAGGAATTTTATTTTTTAAAGGGAAGGCTGATTTTAAAGGATTGATATATTTGTTCTTAAAGCCTGCTATCATTGCAGCTTTTATAGGTATGATTTTGTTTTCGTTTAAAATCGATCTGCCCATTATTTTAAAAAATTCAATTGGTACTTTAGGACCTATGACTACTACTTTAAGCTTTATGTCTATAGGATATGTTCTTTCAAAATCCAATTTTAACAAATTGTTTAATGAGTATAGAGTTTATTTCATATGTGGACTTAGACTAATCATAATACCGCTATGCGCTTATTTTATATTTAATTTTTTTATTAAAGCTACTTTGCTTTTTAATACATTTGTAATCATAGAGTCTATGCCGGTGGCTGCTGTTTCCATCACGTATTCAAGTTTATACAAGCCCAAGGACTTAGAGTATATGTCTAAAGTAGTGTTTTTATCTACTTTGATTTCTCTATTGACCATACCCATTATTGCTACGATGATTTCAAAATAAATATCTAAGAAAGGATATAATATGTTTTACAATACATTTATTAGCATTGCCATATTGATAATATTCATGGGAGTTGGCTATTTTTCAGGATTTATTAAGTTTATCACAGACGAGGTCAATGAAGGCTTAAATAAAATAATCTTAAATATTACCCTTCCATGTATGATAATAGCATCATTTAAACAAGAATATAATACACCAGGTGTATATGAAAATATGCTAATACTTTTCATCTTATATATCATATTTAAAGCAATATGGTTTATAATTTCACTTATATTATATAAAAAAAATAAAGATCATAATGTTTCGACAAATAGATTTTCAATTCTATTCCCAAATTGTGGATATATGGGCATTCCGGTGTCACAAGCCGTCTTTGGGAATCAAGTTTTGATCTATACTGCTATATATATAATGTTTTTTAATATTTTTACTTATAGTTTGGGTATTGGCATTTATAGAGGCAGTGGTAAAATAAATGTCAAAGAAAATGTAAGAATCATGTTGAATCCAGTAATTTTTTCTGTTTTTATTGGGCTTGGTATATTTGTTTTAAAAATCACACTGCCGCAAATACTATTAAATCCTATAACATCTTTAGGAAATATGACAACGCCTCTTAGTTTTATAGTTATTGGGTATTCACTTACAAAATCCAGTTTAAAAGAAGTCATTAAAGGGAAAGCTCAATATATTATATGCGCTTTAAAATTAATTGTGATACCAATTACAGCTCTTCTTATCTTCAGACCGTTTTTGGGGAACAATTTAATTTTAAACGATTTTGTAATAATTGAAGCTATGCCTGTTGCAGCAGTAGCAATAGTCTTTGCAAATAATTTTAAAAAACAAGAGTCAGAATATGCTTCAAAAGTTACGTTTTTAACAACTATTTTAACCATCGTCACAGTGCCTTTAATTGCTTTTATAATCAGTATTTGGAGGTGATTTCATGGAACCATTAGCAAGTAGATATAGGCCTTTTACTCTAGAACAAATAGTAGGTCAGGAACATATAATAGGTAGTGGGAAGATATTAAATAGGATAATAAATTCTGGTCATATGATAAACATGATATTTTATGGACCGCCTGGTACGGGCAAAACGAGCCTGGCTAATATCATCGCTAAATCTATGAATATGAATTTCTATAAATTAAATGGTACCATCGATGCTACAAAGGATATAAAAGAAGTCTTGGATGATTCATCGACGCTTTTAGGCTATAAGGGTATACTCTTATACATAGATGAAATACATCATTTTAATAAAAAAACTCAGCAGCTTCTATTAGAATATATAGAGAATGGTAAAGTCAATTTAATAGGGAGTACAACAGAAAACCCGTATTTTTATATCTTTTCTGCTCTGCTCAGCAGGTGTACAGTGATTGAATTTAAAGAAGTTTCTTCAAAAGATATATTGATTTTATTAAAAAACACCATTAAAAGATATGAAGAAGATCACCATGTTAAAATAACTTACGACGAAAATGCTTTAATTGATATAAGCGAATATTCATCTGGTGATGCCAGAAGAGGGGTAAATATATTAGAATCCATAATAGAGATTTATTTTGCTTATGAAAAAGATATTCATATCGATGTTGAATGCTTAAAAGATATTCTTCAGGATAAAGTTATGAAGTACGATAGAGATGGAGATGCCCACTATGATATATTGAGTGCATTTCAGAAATCAATACGTGGAAGCGATGAAAATGCAGCTCTTCATTATTTAAGTAGGCTTATAAAATCACAGGACTTGATTTCCATATGTAGAAGGTTAATGGTGACAGCTTGCGAAGATATCGGTCTCGCATATCCGAATAGTATACCCATAGTAAAATCCTGCATAGATTCGGCTGTTCAATTAGGATTTCCTGAAGCTAGAATTCCACTTTCAGATGCTGTGATTCTCCTCTCTAAACTTCCAAAATCAAATTCAGGAGTGTGTGCAATAGATGAAGCTATGAATGATATAAACACAAGAGATATAGGTGATGTGCCCATGCATTTAAAGGATGGCCATTATAGTGGAGCGACTAAAATGGGGAGAGCCTTAGATTATAAATATCCACACGGGTATCCAAATAATTTTGTAAAACAGCAATATCTTCCGAACAAATTGATGAATAGGCAATATTATAAATATGGGGATAATAAATTTGAAAAATCTTTGAAGGATTATTGGGATAAGATCAAGAAGGATTGATTTGGCAAAATGGTTCCAGAGGAAGAAAGGCAAAAATATTTAATGAGTTAAACAAGAGGTGATGAGTATTTTGAAAAAATCAAGTCGGGCTTTGCTGATAATAAATCCTATTGCAGGAAAGGCGAAAACTGAAAAGAAAATTGAAGAAATAGTATACTTACTTAAAAAAAATATAGATGTTGTAACACCTCTTATCACTTCAAAGAAAGGTGATGCTACAGAATTTGTATATGAATATGCAAAAAATCATGACATTGTAATCTGCTGTGGTGGTGATGGGACTTTAAATGAAATAATATCTGGATTAATGAAAATAGAATATTCAATTTCAATTGGATTTATACCAGCAGGAACTACAAATGATTTGGCAAATACTCTTGATATTTCAACAGATATTAGAAAATCAATTAGATCTATTATCGATGGAAGACCACTTTACCACGATGTTGGAGTAATAAATGATTCACATTATTTTTCGTACATTGCATCTTTTGGTGCTTTTACTAAGGTTTCATATGATACACCACAGTGGCTTAAAAATAAATTTGGACATTTTGCCTATGTTCTCGATGGAATAAAGAGCTTTAATGAAATTAGACCATATAAAATTAAGATTAAGACAGAGGATTTTGAAGAAGAAGGCGAATTCGTATTTGGTAGCATATCTAATAGTCTATATATTGGAGGAGTTGTAAAATTAAATACAAGCGAAGTTTCATTGAACGATGGGAAATTTGAAGTTCTCCTTATCAGAAACCCACATAATCCTGTTGAATTAAGTGGGATTTTATACGGAATTAGTCAAAAAAAATATGACAGAAAATATATAATATTTTTGCAGACAAGTGAAATTTATCTAAGCTTTCAAGAGGAAACAGATTGGACCTGTGATGGAGAACACTTAAGGCTAGGAAAAGAAGTGTATATAAAAAATTCTCATAATGCAATAAAGCTTATCCTATAGAAACATAATCACATATTCGTGCATAGAATGTATTGTAACTAATTTTAAAAACTATAGGAGAAATAATATGGACGCATATGGAAAGATTATTATATTGGCTGTACTTGGAGAGGCTATAGTAGAGAACTTAAAGGTCGTCTATGAAGATGGCAAGTTTAAAAAAGATAGAATTTTTGCCCTTTTCATTTGTTGTATGGTTACTACGTTTGCAAGATGTGATATATTCGAAATTGTAGGGATTTCTTTTTTGTTACCGGTAGTTGGTCAGTTGTTTACTGGGATTTTGATTTCGAGAGGTGCTGGTGCTGTTCACGATTTATTGAAATTGTTAGAAAAAAAGTAGAGAATTCTTAAAAGAATCAGGCACAAAGCTGATTTAAAAAAAGCTTTGTGCCTGATCTAGAAAAACTAACTCATTCAACAACTTAAGCACTGAGATTACGGATGATGATCCATTATATTTTATTCATAAGTTCATAAAATAGAACTTAAATTTTTAATCATAAACAGAAAAAGAGCCTTTTATTTTTAAGATCACATTTTTTAAGGAATAAGGTGCAAAGCTGATTTTAAAAAAGCTTTGCACCAGTGTTAAAAGAACAATGTTAATTGAATAATTGAAGGTATTATATTCTATTCAGAAAATAATAAAATAGAACTTGAATTTTTTAATTACTAATTCCCACCCAATATTGTTAATAGAAATTTGCATCAATAAATGTTATATTATTAGTATCAATTTTTTAGTTTTGAAGGAGGATATAAATAATTACTAAATACGTATACAAATATATTTAAAAATTATATAATATATTCATAAGGAGGTATCTTTATGGGTAATTATAAACCAAAAGAATTTGCCGAAATGTTGGGAGTCTCAGTAATAACCCTTCAAAG
>JGI20166J26741_10244449_pt1 | contig 16695 bp, 16 predicted proteins | sample TergutCu122P5_FD_26741 | JGI IMG/M metagenome (IMG submission 26741)
CACCGGTCGCCTTTACCCCCAGGAAATACACCTGGTACTCATTTCTGTTAGAGGCTGAGTCGACCCCAGGGCCATAGTGGGACCGGAAGGATTATGTCACCGAAAAATTCCAATGACACCATCAGGAATCGAACCCGCGACCTGCCGGTTTGTAGCCTAGTGCCTTAACCACTATGCCACCGCGCGCCCCCCTGCCCTCCTTGTAACATAATGTAATGCACAGCACAACTGTACATTACCCCTTTTTTTATGATCAAGTGAAGTTAGTTGCTTTGTTGTAATAATATGCTGTATAAAATTACATTTGTTGGTTTATAAAAGTCTTGGTAAATATAATAACAGCCTGTAATTCCATATGATTTATTTACTGTTAAGAAAACAAATTTATGATAGGTCTAATCAACAAGCTTTTTGGACTACAGTCCTCACACTTTGTATAATTACTTCAGCCATATTTTAATATGATATTTTGCTTTACCCAGCTAAAGAAGATGCAGAATTTTGCAAAAGTGACATTTATCTTCTAAACCTTCATTGAAAATGGAAAAGTCCATTTAAAAATATTTAAATTTGAGAGATCATTTTATAGAAAATAATAATAATAATAATAATTACAGTCTTAAACCAAGCACTGTCAGTGGAACAGAATGAAAATACTTGAATGCAGTTGTTATGATATTCATATTACATTTGTTTGGATTGGCATAAGTGAACCATGATTGCCTACCTTACACATAAATATACAATTTCCAGGAAGAGATGATTTATTTGTTAAAAAGGAAATTAGGAATTTAAATTCCCTGTTTTGCTTCCAGATAGAACTATACAATTTAATCTTAAGGTGATCCATTCCCATTGGGCTTTATTCAAATGTTTGTTAAAACACAACTTTTAAGGAGTATCTACATATCAAAATTGGAATGATTACAAGATGAAGTAACTTGCTTTATGAAACTGGATATCTTAGTGCCTTTGAAAATGCAACATATCAGATATACTGCCTACCAATTTTATTAATTTTTTTCCATGTTTATTCATTTTTATTTTTTATTTATATCAAAAATTATTACAGTGAAGAGCTTTCCATGCTTCATACTTTACCCACATTTTATATATTTTATTTTAATAATTTTATAACATATGTAACAGAATGTTATTTCAATCCTACTTGCACAGGTAAGTTTCATTGCACGATCTTGATAAGGAAAAGGTGTGATGATGATGATGATGATGATGATGATGATGAACTCTCTGAACACTAGTTAGAAAATTGTATACATGTTATGCAAGACTGTGTTTTAATAAACATTCATAGAATTTAACAATGAGATATTTCATGTATTGTGTTTTTTGCATAGGAAGCACAGAAGCTGCTGTGGAATTACGAAAAGAGTTGCAGTCATTGCGTTCACGTGTTGAGAGTTTGGAACAGGAGCTGAAAACCAAGGATGAGGAGATGAAGAGGATTTGTAAACAGCAGTCTTTGCCAATTGATCAAATGTCACTGCAGGGTCGTTCTCAGGATGAACGCTGCAAGGTGAACTTTGACTTCAACTGTCATATTTGTTTGCAACATGATTATGAATAGTATATTTTTATTACACCATAATTTCATTGGACATCACACTAATTTTGAAAACAAAACAGTACCTGATAGTGCAAGGTCTGTAGTTGATCAAGAGTCTGCATGTACAGTGTTGTAGCACGCTGTACATATATCGGACTAGGAGGAGCTGATTATTTGATTCCTGTTTTCCCCCAACAGTATGACCTCCGTTAGTTTAATGTAAACCTCACAAAGTGCCAACATTCTGTTGTGTAGACCTCTTGTCTTCAAAAAATGTTTCTAGGCATGTTGAAGTTTTCTTGCAATAACAAGACTTGCCTCCTGCATATTTTTTTTTTCCATTTCCTTTAGTGACTGGGGATTATTGACACTGTTTTTAACCACAGGTCACAGGGATTTAAATTTGGTCACTGGCCAGGCCAAAGTTGTCCCACGTTCATAAAAACAATGTAAGTTAACACATTCATAGAGCTTCCTGTCACAGTAAACATCAACATTTATATGATCTTTCTAACATAAACAAACTATATTTCATTGGTTTCTCATGTTACTCTCTGGCTACATTTCTTCATAAAATGCTAAATATATTAGCTAGTAAGTCAGAACTTTCACAAACAATGCAGACCGCTTTACACGGTTGTTGATATTTGTAACTTCGACCTCATTTTTGATGTGGTTAGTCTTCTTACTAATGTACCAGTTGATGGAAGTTCCTACGAGTTGCCATGATTTAGCACGAGCAACATAATGATGCTTCATTCCATGGGGAGAATTTGCCCACAAGTGGGGTCATGCCTCTTGGTTTAATGTTTATACCCTATGTGGAAAGTATTTCTGAGAAGCTTAATCATTACAACATTAGGATGATCCTCAAAATGCAATGCAACCAAAGGAGCTTACTCTTGAGAATTAGACTGAAAATGAATGCACATCTCATGGCATTTTGTGTCTGTGGTATTTTCTGCAAATGAGGCACAAGCTGTGAAGGCATAACAGGCAGACCTCTAGCCATCTTGCTGAAGGGTTATAAGTACAACCAAAAGGAGTGCCTTGTAGAAAAAACTGAAAATTGCCCAATGTACACAGAAAGAAAATCCTCATTTGCAAATTGAAACAGGTATAGGAGATAATGTACCAGGAATCTTCAAACATGACAGATTTGACAAATACAGTTAGCCAACTTGACTGGAAACTTAGCCCATAAGGAAACCCTTGATCAGCAAGGAAATTGGCGAGTCTGTATTTACTGGAATGCAAGACTAGGTTTTTTTCTCATATTTGATGCTTAAATGTGTGAGGTCATACTAAATTCTTGTATGAAGCACCAAACCGGATTGCTCTGAACTGGACCATGCAGAGCCAAACGAAGGCCTGCATGGCAAAATTGTCATGTGTAGACAAAATATAGAACAGACCATTACTAATGTTAACTGACAAAATCTTATTTTTTTGGACTTTTTGTCTAAATTTTTACAGAAGCATGACATATCCAAAGTCAGCTCTGTTTCTGTCTTCAGGCAAAGAAGCACCTGGTTGACCCCTTAGATCAAGCTATTCTCAGTCACTGGGCACCACAGAAACAGTAAACTTATTAAGATAGGCACCTGAGAATAGATCTAGTCCAAGGGTAGTAACAGGAAAATGGCTATTTAAAAATTAAAAATTAACTACAAGACTCAAATATAAAACCTGGACCATTCCACAAATTAAGAACCATAAAAAGAACCATGAACTCAGACTGATCAGACCAAAGACACCACAAAAATCCATAACACACCAATTTAAAATTCTTAACACAACTAACACCATCTGTGTAGAAAATTGTGAATCTTCATGGGTTCATGTACGTTCATAAACCAAGAAATATAAATGTATTATTTAGTCAAATGTGAATCGTAATGGCATGACAGCACATCTCACCAGAGCATTTGTGCAGGGTTTTAAGAAGTGCTGTCTACTAATTGCAGTTGGTGAGATTGATGATGATAGTTGTGGAATGACAGTGAGGAGGATGAGAATGTTAGGAGTTAGTGTGAGGAAGATGAAGGCACTGACTATGAAGTTGGAGACAGTGACACTGATTGGTGGTGGTAGATAGAACCTGATGTGCTCTGTGTTTTAAATTAATAGTAGAATGTTTTTTTCTTGGCAGACAATTTATTATTGGGGGGGAAGGTGGGGGTCTTAATTTTGGATAATCATATTTTCCCTTGGGAGATGTGTTTTATTTGGGGCGTCATCTTAGAGTACAGTCGTCTTGCATTTGGGTAAATACAGTTATAAGGAAGACTGTTAGGATGTGGTAGTCCCTATGTTTTTATTTGTCTTAAGTTTTGTGCTTATCCATAGAGAATCCTAGCAATAGATAGGTAATATATGTTGTTACTTTTGATTTTCTTTCATATATATGTTTGGTGGTATTAATTTTGACTGTGCTATCTGCTGTAGCTTTAGTCTTATGGGTATTCTTGCAATTTTTGCTGTATAGTGTCTATAATCTGCCATGGACAAACCCTCATTGTGGGTAGTTAAATGACACAGAAATGTCCTGTTCATTTTTAGGCATTCTTTACCAATGAAGCTTATTTCAAGCCTGTTTTTATAATTTGCTTGTATGTTCCTATATCTGTGTATCAGAATGTGTTTATGTGTTAGTACTGAGTGTCCTGAGATGCTCTTGCATAATGTGTAGAGCTTCCAGCCTTTTGCTTTCTTGCCCATAAATCTGAACTGTAATATTTTTACAACCTTTTATCGTGTTATGTCTCTGAAGTTCATTTCTTTAGTAAATATGTTTTTAGATTTTAATAATAATAGTAATAATAATTTGTATATTCTCTCTTTTTGTCTATTGTGGTACAAGCCTGCAAACTAGTTAGTTAAAAAGTAGTAATTCTCCATTTTTGCTGTGGATGGTTGAAGTCAGCTACAATACAACATGCCAGAAGGGTTATCTGAATAAATGCTGTCATATTAAAACTTGTATGTGTACAATTGTGATGGTACTTATATTCAGTACTATAAGTTATAATCTGGAAGAAGTAGCAGATAGCTGCACTGTAAAAACACCCCTAAAAATTCCTTTTATATGTTTAATTAACAAGGACAAATGCTGCATTTTTAAGATGTGCTGCATAATCTCTCTTGTATTTCCCCAAAATTCAGTTTGATTCATAATCTTATCTTTTCTGTTCAAATAATATGCACGTTTTTCATAAACTGTGTGCTAAAATTTAAATACTAACCTGATCATTTAAAAGTTGAAGCAGATATTAAATACTAAATGGGTATTTTATATAGCGTTTTAGCATATGAAGTAATAAGCTTTTAAGATGTGTACTGAGATTAAGGCAGATTATTTTACCTGCTCTCTGTTTCTGTGTATGGGGCATGTTTTGCTTGTTCTATTTAATATACTGTGTGTTACAGAATCTGCAGCAGGAGAATGCAGAGTTGCAGGCTGCTGTATCATTAGCACAGGCACAGCTAGAGACAGCTCTGTCAGCTCAGGAATCTCAAAAACGTGTTCTGGAAACACTGAATGCACAGTTGGCAGCACGACTGCAGGAATTGGCTGGAATTCATCGTGAGATTGCCACAGCTCTACAGACATGAGAGGAGGCTCATAGCATCCCTTACTGGTCAAATGTGTAACATTCAGCCACAGCTCAACTGTTGTGACAAGGTGAACAAACAGATGTAAGAGACAACCATGCTAATGATTGAAATGTAAAAGTGGGGTTATTGAATTAAAAGGGGGGGGGGAGACTAGTAAAATAAATGGAAAATGCTTGTGTAAAAAAAATAAAAAGAATGAAACAAAAGTTGCTAGAGTTTTCCCTTATGCAAATGGAAGTGACCATGTTAATGTTGAATTTTTAAACATGATACAGAGAATAACGAAGCATTGAAACCTGTATATAAAATTAAAACCACACTTAATTATCTTCATGTTTCATGTGTGTTATCATGAAGCAGAGATGACCATTGAGGCTGTTTAAGTATGGTTGAAATGCAGTGTTCTAAAAATGAGGAACATTATTTCACCTCTCCTTTCCATGTGTCATATAATACATATGGAATAAGTTAATACACTGAGTGGATTCAGCATGTAAACACTGTCAGTTTGAAGGTTTTGCCAGTGTTGTAATTGCCATTGTTACAGAATTTTTTATGTAAGTTCACAGGTAAGTATTGAAAGTACTCATGTGTTATATTAATAAAAGAGAAATTCCAGTGAACATTGGATAGTTTCAGGAGGGCAAGATAATGCAACTAAAACTGAGAGATGTACAAAATTTTAAATCATGAGATTGGTGCATGCCCCTTATTACTTTTTCCATATTCTTTGCATGGAAAATAGTCGATAGTAAGTTTTGATGTCTTTCTTCCCTGCAAGACTGATGTTCATTAGTTACAGTAGAAATAGCACATGCTGAGTTTGGTACACAATTCAGATTTCTTAAGAAACAGCTGAAATGGAAGTGTGTCATGTATGCTACTCAGTCAGTGGAAATGTTAATCTTAAATATTGGACATAAATCCCCATTGCTTTAATTTGCGATTTATTCCAATTAATAAGAAAATTAGTTAATCCGGATTTTATGCCATTGGTTTGTGTATTATAATGTAGTACTTGCCAATGCATATGCCAGTTCCCATGTTGTTAATATGTAATGAAACTGAAAGTCTCTTACCCAGATATGCATTATTAAACAAACAGTGCATTGTGTTGGGATGCAAAGGGAATTTGATACACATTGATATTTCTCATATTTGTTAATGACTCCTAGGAAAATAAATATGATTTATTTTTTTGTCATAACAGCAAGTATTGGACTTTGTAATGTACTAGTAGTAATTGTTTGTTTCTCTTTATGTAATAAGAAAGATTATAAGTTGTTAGACACATAATGAAACACTATGGAAAACTGATTGTGTTGGGTGAGGCAGCTGGTTCTGCACAAACTCCCCCTGAGAGACATAGTTGATAACCACTCTGAACACTGCCCAACCATTGGAAATTGTTAGATATTCAGTACAGTTTATGAAAACAGATTCAGTGAAGAAACAGTGATTCAGGTGTAAGTGATATTGTGAAGATGGGGTTATGTTGTGACACTCTCGTATGTGAGATATGATATTTTATAACTTCTAATTCTGAGTTGCCTTTATTATACTCTACTTTACATCATTTGTAACTGTATTTTGATGTGAGGTATTTGGTTTTTTATGCTTTATTCTATATTTACGCCTTGACTTCTTTTCTATAGTTGATTTCTATAAATTTACTAATGTAAAAAAAAGTTTCACTTGATAAACATTGAAATTCAAGACAGTGAGATCCATTACCAAGTAGAGTATATACACAGTTTCTAGTAAAAGATATTTATAACATAATTTTCAGGACAAAGATAATAGAGCAAAGATAGGATGCATATACCTACATAACATTCATAATAGTTTCATTAGTTACTTTTAATATTTATATATTCTGTATTTTATTCCATATATATGGTGTGTTTGTGGTACAGTTGATAAGAATTGTAAAACAAGTCCTAAGAAAGTCCCTGAAAACTGTTCAAACATTAGAGGAGTTAGTATGTCATAAGTAAATGCACATTAGATTAGCAACTCACAGAATTGTTCTAATATGTAATGAGCTGCAAATAAAGCTAGTTCGCCTCCATTCTGATATGTATCTGTCTTATGATATTGTGTGTTGGTATTATGGTATCATCATGGCACAAAGATCAGTTGCACAGTGAATACTTGGGACCAAATCCTGTTACCATAACAAGTATTCATCTTATGTATTGACGAAGCATTGAATGGCAATTCCAAGTAGAAATGACTTTGGTTTCTTTATTTTAAAAAATTATTAGATAAAAGGTTAAGAGAATATTCTCAGAACTTACATTCCTTTTCCAGCAAATTGCTTGATTTCACTTAGAAATAAACAGGTGTCGCATTCAATAAAGTGATATTCCTCATTATCAGTGAGAAGTATTCAGCAACTTTTGTGCTCCTACTCTTATTTCTTTGTGTTTTGTAATATGAATGGATTTAACATATACTGGTCATTTGTTAGCAGAAACTCGTATCACATGGGGTGATTTTTACACATGTGGGCTGAGAGTTTATGGGTGTTATATATAATTACTTGTAATACTATTGGACACACTAAGTATAACTGTCAGTGAAGTATGACATGTCGATGACAATTAAAAATCACCAAACTACTCTTGCATGAAGCAAGAGGTTATTTAAGGTCAGTTTGTGGTTGTATTCATATCACATAAGCTGAAAATGATATGCTTGCTTTGTAAGGATTTCATACAGCTGTTTGAAGTAGCATGTTTTAAAATGTATCACATAAGATCTCAAGGGGGAGGGGTATTTAAAATGGTATGTTACTGCAAACATGGATTGAAATTTGAAAGAAAAGACTGAAACATGAATGTGATGCTGATAGCATAATGACTAAAATAATTTTAAGAACTGCAAATGCACTGTGCCCAATGCTTATATTGATTTGTTCCCTGAACATTGCTGTTATGTAGAATATTATTATTTGTACATGTGATTTGTCTGGGTCTGAATATTGTGTATATGCATTTTTTAAGAAAATCGCACAACTTGAATTTTGTATTGAGCCTTATTTTTTAATTATTTGTATAAACATTGCTTTACACCTTGTTATTTCAAGCCAAGCAATGAATTATAGTGTTTGAAAGTCAGCTTTCTTCACACACACACACATGCAATAAGCTTGTCTGTTAATTCCTCTCCAATTACATTTGTCCTAACTGTTATGTCTTTAAGAAAGTTTTGCAGAAAACAGTCCATCTTTATTTGAAAAAAGGTACTACTCAGTTGAACTGTATGTGAGATATATGGATATCTACAAGAATGGTACACAACTTAGCCTTCCATCATTCCTCTATTGAACACGGCAGGTATGGAATATAAGTTGTGAGTTCTCATAAGTTTTTAATTTTTGAGTGCTGGTATGCATATAGATGTGCCTGTGTTATTTTTTGCTGAGAATTATGTGTTTTATGTAAATTCTGAAAGACAGAGTGTATTAAAGATATATGAATGCTGGGGAATTGTAGTTTTCCATTGTTAACCTGTCAGACATAACAGTATACAGAGTGGTAACCATGTGGTGAACACAGTCTACATTCCTTATGCTCTTGTATATGTTGCCTCTGATGGAATGGATGCAAAATGTTCTGTAATCTCTTTCAGTTGTTGAACATCTGTTATCTTTGTAGCATTCATCCAGTTTCATAAAACCCCTGACAAAATAAATTCATGAGCTTCAAGTCTGCTGCTTTGCTGGCCAGTCAGTAGGACCTTAATAACCACTTTATTGAAAAAAATGTCCAACAAATCAGCTCATGCCTATACAAGTGAAGCAAATACCTTCTTAGTTGGGAACAGACACCTCTGGTCAGACGTATCTCAACCAGGGTTGGGATCTGACTTTGTTGCATGAAGGAGTGCAAGAGAGGAAGTGGCTTGGCAGTGTAACTTTCATGGACTTAAGACTGTAGCTTTTACTAGTCTGTATGATAAAAGACAGAGTAACTATGTAGGCACCACTGCTGCTGCCGGACTTGCCGGATGAATTCAGAACATCGCTCCCCTGAGCCTGCTTGATTGTGAATGAGTATGTAGTTCAACTTATGGTCTAAAGAAAAGTATGAATAATTCATCATCACGTGACGGTTTCAACAGTCGCCATTCGCTCCAATTGCCTGAACTTTGACCTTCACCCCACAGGCCTCACAGTGGTCATAGTGGGCATGTGTGCAGAAACTTAGAACTGAGCCCTCATTCTGGATTTCGTAAACCCAGAATTTCACAAGTGGAAATAACATAAGGTATTACAAATTAATATAAAATTACAGTAAAACAGTGCATGTTGGTACAACTTTACAACAGGAGTAAGGATTCAGTGTCATCCCATAGGGATCCGAAGCTCTGTCCAAAAATTTCCACACATACTCAAATAACTCTTCCCAATAAAGCTGTTATTATTTTTGTCCATCAAGAAAGTTTGGTATATTTTATTCTGTAGGTGTTGTTATGTGTGGATTCTGTTAATATGTCCTTTAAGTTCTCAGACTGCCTTATCTGTCCAAGTAATCCACCTAATGAAATAGGGATGCTTTCTGATGTTACTCAGTATGTTACTGAGAAATTTGCCTGTTATGTACTTGTGTTATTTCAGAATGCCATAGTTGTTGAGATGGCATACTGTCTGTGACAGATGAACGACTGAGTATTTATTATTGATGGAATACTACTAACAGGGAGAAACTGCACTGCTCAAAAAAAAAAAAAAAAACTACCTGTTCCAAAGCCATTTTGCCCAACCCAAATCCCACATGGACTAATCTTTGCTGTCACGTTCAACATTTTACAAAAGCTGAATTAGTTTAAGATAATGAGCCTTGAAATGCAAATTATGAAAGATTATTTTTGAAGATAAAATGCCAGGGATGTAGTGATTCTTTATAACATAAAAGAATTGTAAGTCAGTGGTGTATTAGACTTAAAAGAGTGTTTTATTTTTCCTTGTAACTTTTGTTCAGTACTTTATTTTTGTCCACGCCATAAGAACTTTGTGAGTTACACTTGAGACACATGCAGCAGTTCGTGTAGAGTGAATTATTTTTCCTGATTCTAATCTAAATTGGAATATTTAAATGTACGTTTTATCAAAACCCCCTGCTGTTAAATTTCAGGGAACTGTGTTGTATAGTTGTGAGGTTATTACAAACAGAGAAACATGTAAGAAGCCACGATATAATATTTTGCAGTTATTCCTTACTAGTGAGTACACCAGAGAACTACAATCTCAAGTTATCCAATCAGAATCCACTCCAGGTTCTTACCTAAGGGGGGTTGTCAGATATTTCTTAAATATTCTTGTGAAATGTGCTATTTTTTTGTAGCTAGTGTTTTGTAGCAGTTACAATTGCCTTGTGAGTGGTTTTATGTCAGAATTATCATGCATTTCACTGAACAGAGTTGCATACTAATACACCAACCAAACACAAAGTTTCAGTTTCTAGGCTTGCATTTTCTAGTGCACATTGAACAAGTACCAACAGGGGACTATAAATAACATTTAAATAAAAGAAATGTGTACTAGAATATAGCATAAATGAAGGTGTGCAATTAGAATTTCACCAAACATATCTTTATCACAGCACATGATCAAAGCCTTCAGAGGAAAATAACAATCCTAATACATCTGTGAGTATGTACTAACATTAATTAGACCAGAGTTGGCCACATAGATAAGATCTGGATGCTGCAGTTTCCAAGGAAACTTAAACAAGGGCCATAGATTAAAAAAAGACCTTTACCTTACTGGATGGCCCCTTTTTTCCATTTATCCGACTACAGCTGGTTGCTTTTACTTGTTACAAGTACCCTTTCTTTAGAAAATGCTGTTCACACTCAACCTTGTATGCATGCTACCTGAATATTATTATGTGCAGGTAACATGTGCGAGTCCAATCTAGTGTGAGTCATGTTGTGGCCAGCCCTGAAATAGACACACAGATTTCATGGACTGGATACACTTGATATATTTCCTTCATGGATAGAATACATTGATTGATTGATTAACATTGGGTTTGAGCCCTTATGGTTCCGATGCACATAGGCCTTATATACAGGTCCTTTGTTCCCCATAATCTGTTATCAACTCAGGAGGGCCCTGTTCCTTTATTAAAGTTCTGGATGACCCCCAGACCTAAAATCTTAACGTCCTCTGGGTCCAAGAATGGACCCCAGACATACTTTCTCTTTTCTCTCAAATATCCTGGCAAACGAACCCCCTCCAGGTTCCCCAAGAGGGTCCCTATGGAGAGATACCCATTTACAAGGCATGTGCATCTCTCTCGAAAACCTCATAAAAATTCCTCTAAATAAGACTGCCCCAAGAAAGAAGCGCACCTCCATGTTCCCCAAAAGCGGGGCCCCTATGGAAGCAGACGACCATTTCCGAGCCTTGCTTAACATATCTTTCGGGGTACCCAGTAAAGGAGCCCTCTCTCAAGGTCCCCTTCATGGAATCCCTCACACATAGATGCCCCGTTCCTAGAGCCCTCCATCTTTCAAAGTCTCCAGTATATGAACCCACCTCCAGATTCCAATTTCCCCTCGATTCTAAAGGGGCCCCTATGGAGAGAGATGCCGTATCCAGATCCTTTCTTAACATAACTTTCAGGGTCCCCAATGAAGGCCCCCCCCGGGGCCCTCTCCTCTTCAGAAAGAGAGCGAGAGAGACGCTCCATCCCTAGAGCCCCCTTTATCCATCTCTCAAAGTCCCCGGTAGACAAGCCCTCCTCCAGGTTTCCCAGCGAGGCCCATATGGAGAGAGATGCCCGTCTCCAGAGACTTTTCTACATATCCTTCAGGGCCCTCAGCAAGGGACCCTTCCCTCCAGGTTCCCTTCACAGAACTTCCACAGAGAGAGACGCTCCACCTCCAGAGCCTCTTTCAACCATATCTCAAAGTCCTTGTTAGATAAGCCCACTCTAGGTTGCTCAACTGAGATCCCATGGAGATGCCCGTCCCCAGAGCCTTCCTTTTATAACCTACAGGGTCCCCAGCAAAGGAGCCCCCCTCCAGGTTCCCCTAGAGAGAGATGCTCCATAGCCAGAGCCCTCCTTCAGCGAATCCTCAAATTTCCCAGTAGACGGACTCCACCCCCCCAGGTCCCCCAAAGGGGCCCCTACAGACAGAGACACCCATCTCATCCATCTCTGAAAGTCCCCGGTAAATGAGCCCCCTTCCAGGTTCCCCAGCAGGGCCCCTATGGAAAGATGCCCTTCACAAGAGCCTTCTTAATAACCTTCAGATTCCCTAAAAAGGAGCCCCCCTCCAGGATTCCTTCACAGAGCTCCCATAGAGAGAGATGCTCCACCTCCAGAGCCCATTACAACCATCTCTCGAAGTCCCCAGTAAATGATCCCACTCCAGGTTGCCCAACTGAGTCCCCATGAAGAGAGGTGCCTGTCTCTAGAGCCTTCCTTTCATAACCTACAGGGTCCCCAACAAAGGAGCCACCCCTGCAGGTTCCCCTAGCAGAACTCCCATAGAGAGATGCTCCATAGCCAGAGACCTCCTTCAGCTAGCTTTCAAAGTTCCCTGTAGACCAACCCCCTCCCCAGGTTCCCCAATGGGGCCCCTATAGGGAGAGACACCCGTCCCAGAATCTTCTTCCACGTATAAGCCCCTGGCATATGAGCCCTCTTCCAGGTTTCCCAATGAGGTCTCCATGGAAAGAGGTGCCCATCTCCAGAGCCTTCGTTTTTACGACTCCAAGTTCCCCTAATAGAGTTCCCTTAAGGAGAGATGCTCCATTTCCGGAACCCTCCTCACAGTTCCCTGTAAACGGACTCCCTCTCCAGGTTCCCCAACGGGACCCCTATGGAGAGAGACACACCGGTCTGCAGAACCTTCTACATCCCATCCCCTGAAAATTCATCTTTCCCTCAGAGTCCATGGTAAAAGAGCCCCCCTCCATGTTCCCCAAGAGGGTCCCTATGGAGAGAGATACTCCGTCTCCTGAGCCACTGGTCTATCTATTCATTTATGTCGGCCAGAGTCCCCCAAAAAGAAGCCCTCCTACAAAATGGGAAAAAACATAAGGTCACCATCCAAAAAGCCCCACACAGATGGAAGGCCTACATACAATGGGGTGCGGCCTGGTTCCCCAAGGGGGTTGTTAATGACACTGCTGTCTTTACCACAGTGCCATGCAGCCCTCGGCATGATACCTTCCACCTTGGCTTGGGTAGACCAGAGCCCCGATATCCAGCGTGTGTCGTAGCAACCCCCAACAGAGTATACCCTCCAAACCTGTTATCACCTCCCACGTAACCCAGGGTAGAGTAGAGTACGAATCTACGACACCCCGAAGTATGGACGAGGGTTTGGACTTATGGAAGGCTGAACAGAATACACAGCTGCATAAATCAGTTGGCTACAGAAATTTGGTTAAACATATGACAGAGAACATTCTTCTGGGATGTTTTGTTTAGTTGGTTGGTAGCAATGTGCCTGTCCAATCTTCAACAGTCAAGCAGTCCAAGTATATCTAATCAAATCAGTTGTTTGGCAAATGCACCTAAAAATTCCATTTATGTTCTAAAAAAGAATTCGCACAGAAAGGTTAAAACAAGATGGCGGAAGTAGACTTAGGCGATGTTGTGCGATCTGATATTCAACCTCATTATTCGAGTAATCATATTAATGGTAACTGTGTAAATTGTATGTTAACGAATGAAAAATATCAGGTAGCCTTTGTGGAATTGAAATCTCTCCGATTAATCAACAATATGCTACACGAGGAAATAAAAATTTTGAGGAATCAGCAGGAAGGTGATAATGCATAAGGGAAGAGTCATTCAGCCCATGTAAGAAACAGAAAGCGATTGGTGTGCAGTGTTCAAGTGTGAGGGCACAAGTGACTTGTGATCTTAACCCGGGAGAAGTGGCAACTACTCATTATCTTTATGAGGCGGCATGGGGAATTTCATGACCCCATGGAAAAGAAACAATTTCTTTCTATATATGAGTAACTTTTCGCATGTATTTATGCCTATACGTTTATATTTGTAATATTCTAGCACGTTACTTGAATTTATACCCAAATTACAGGACAGTTATTAATTTCATAACTCACCTAATTTTACTTGCCTACATTGTAAAGGGAGAATGAGAAAAATTACATCAAACTGTTATTCTTATGCAATTTTTATACACCTTCCTGCTGATTTTATTTTCTTGATAATGCCTAAGTCAAACCACATTATGATCTTTTAACATTTCGGCTCCGCTGCACAATATTGACTCCAATCTCAACTCCAACGATTCGCTGACCGCCACGTGTGTCGCAGCATTCGCTCCACCCACAATTCATTCGTTCAATACACACAATGCAAAATATATCTGGGAAGCCGTCCATCCAAACAACAGCGTTTATGTAATGTAATGTAATTTATTTGCTGTCAGTAGATCCAATTTCAGATATAATCCTGTGGATATAGACATTGTCATATACATAAGTTATAACATGCTAACACATTTTACATAAGGTTAATAAGGTATAATTAGTAAAATATTTGAGTTTGTAAACATCAGTATCAGTAAAATAATTCTAGGTTTGCACTGGTTCTTGCTAAGTAAAGATTAATAGTTAAAATACATAATAAGCAGTTTTAATAATAAATGATTTAACTCTTCACTCTAATACTTAATTCATTAATTAATGGCATTCAGCGGCAATAAGCAAATAAATGGTGGTGTAAAAGTTTACTAAAAACACCTAATCTTGTAGCTTGGGTTTCCTTAGTTTGCAAGTATTGTAAAACTTGCCTAAGGAATAAATTGAAAACTCCAATAAAAATTTTTTTAAGCTTGATCTAATGCTAACAAAGCTATGGAACTCAGTTTTTAAAAAAGTAGGAAGGGTATTGTACAGTTTTAGTCCCATGTAGTAAGGTCCTAATTGATATATTTTTAAGTTTACTAAAGGTTGGTAAAAATTCTGCTGCTGCCTTGTACCAAGTGAGTGCAGGTCTTGGTTTACATGAAAAAGTTTTCTATTCTTTATCGTAAATAAGAGGAGACTAAAAATATATTGAGAGGGTAAAGTTAGAATGCCAAGTTCAGCAAACAGTTTCCTACATGAGTCTCTTGGCCCACACCCTGTCATAATTCTAATTGCCCTTTTTTTGCAATAGAAATACCTTTAAGCTAGCTGACGATTGACCCCCAAAAATTATACCATAGGACATTAAGGCATGAAAATTTGCATAGTAAATTACTTTCAAAGTCTGGTAAGGAAAATGGGGCTCAATCGTTCTCATGGCAAAACATGCTGAGCTCAGCCTAGGTAATATAGTGTCAATATGAGATTTCCAAGACATACAGTCATTAATGGTTAATCCCAAACATTTTATTTGATTAGACTGAGTAATTAATTTGTTGTCTAACGTAATTGGTAAATCAATATTATTCTGATTTTTGTTGTGGTACAAAAAAAAGTACGTTTTACTAACATTCAGAGTTAAAAAGTTTTGCTAAAACCATTTGTTTAATTGTAAAATGGATGTAGTAAATTCCTTTTGAAGTTCACAAGTATTAGAACTAGCAATCAAAAGACAAGTATCGTCTGCAAATTGTATTGGAATTGTCCCAGATGGGACCTCCTTTGGCAAGTCATTAATGTATAGAAGAAAAAGCAGGGGGCCCAGTACTGAGCCCTGGGGGACTCCGTGCTTGACACTTTCCCATTCTGAGACCACATTAAAGTTTGTTCTGAAATTTTTTAAAATTACTCGCTGGTATCTGTTTGATAAGTACGATTCAATAAGCTGCTTTGCCTTACCATAGTAAGATAGTTTTTTAATTAGAAGGGAATGGTTTACTGAGTCAAAAGCTTTTTCTAAGTCAAGAAATATGCTTCCCACCTTGGACTTATCATTTAAAGCATTCAAAACTTCATGTACCAGTTTAAATATAGCCTCATCTGTCGAATAACCTTTCCTAAACCCAAACTGTTGATCTGTCATAATACTATTGTAGGAAATGTACTCAGCCATTCTCTCATACAGGGCCGTTTCTAAAACCTTACCAAAAGAAGTTATCACTGATATAGGTCTATAATTTGAAGGATCGGTCAAAACACCTTTCTTATGAACTGGGGTGACTGTTGAGTACTTCATCCTGTCAGGAAAAACTCCCATGGAAATAACTCTATTACAGATATGGGTTAAAGGCGAAGATATGTAATTAGCACTTATTCTAAGAATCCTTGGACTTATCTCGTCGTATCCAAAAGAGTTTTTGGTTTTAAGTGATTTAATTATTGAAATTATTTCATTAGTTGAAAAAGATTTAAAAACCATTGGTGGGTAGGGGGTGCTTTTATCAAGTCGTAAATAGGTGTATAACTGACTGGTGTTATCACTTGGAGTTGGTAGCTTAGTTGAGTTAATAACATCCACTATAGAGGTAAAATACTTGTTGAGCCCTTCTGCTATACACTGCTGATTAGTTAGGTGGGTTCCGTCCACTGTTAGTTTTTGAAT
>JGI20166J26741_10245560_pt1 | contig 16694 bp, 10 predicted proteins | sample TergutCu122P5_FD_26741 | JGI IMG/M metagenome (IMG submission 26741)
AGGCCATTTATGAGAAAAAATCATAGTAAAATTGTTTGCATCAAGTTGGTACATCTTCCTTACTTATATATATGATGCATGGTCACACTTATATCAAATTATACATAACTCTGTACACAATTTCTACACTGTACTTGCACTGAATAGCAGATGTACAATTAGCTGCAAGTGACTTACTTGAGAACATGTGTGTGCTTCTGCAGGTACCTTAAGGCTCTCTGAGCATCATATGAGATGAAGCTTTGAAGCAATGCAATGAGTCGGTTAAGGAGAGAGGAAAGTTCCTTCACATGTCCATGACACTGAAAAACAACATACAGGAATGTATTACCTCACTACTGAGACAGACATTGTTATAAATGATATTGTTATGTAGAGAATCACCCTTTCAATTTTCATGTTTTGTATTTCAATGTTTAAGTTTCTTCTCATTTTATACCATCTACTGAAAAGTCATAATAAATAAGTTACATAACAAATAAATATTTACTAGTTGCATAATACAAATTATGGTACAGTGAAACCTCTAGTCATCATTTCTGACCAGATCGAGGGCAAAAGATAAACACATGAAAATAACAGTTGCAGGGAAGTGTTAAAGGTGTCACATTAAATGAAAAATACTTGCAGGGCAACAATGCATTAAAAAAAAAAAAGAAGAAGAAGAAAGAAGAAAACAAAAAGATTGAAGTCTCACTGTACAATGAAATGTTGCCAGGAATTCAAAGAGGATCAGTAATTATAAAGGTGGACAACCATATACAGTGATGCTGCTTAAAAGTTACTATGTGCCGTGTTACATTTGACATTCTGAAGTTGTTACAGATAATAATAGAAGTAAGTTCCTAAACAAGTGGCAAATCATCCTTGGGTTTTCAGACAATGAAATAAATGAAGAATAAGAGATCATCGGTTTCTATCACATTCCAATTTTTCTTGTTTGACGGAAGTTAAAAAGAATCCAAAGCTCATCACTTTGTCTCACGATGATTTTAATAGTATTATAAAAGTCTATTCAAAAGACTACCAGTTTTTCATACATCCTCTATCACCTCAGGTAGGAGAAAATAATCTCTAGACACACACTGTAATCAGCAGCAAGGACAGCAGAGTTCCTATAATAATGTGTCTTTTGGCAGGACAACAAAGGAATCATGGTTCAATTCTCAGCAGGAATATGAGATTTTTCTCCTTTTCAAAGCCCAGAGACCAAATACGGGGTTCACAAAACTACTATTCAATGGGTATTGAGGTATTTTACCCTGGAGGTAAATCAGTCAGGGCATGAAGCTAACCACTCACATCAATCCAGTGATGAGATTTATGAAGTTATGGATCACTTTCTTATACACCTTCATGGCATTATGCTTAATTAAGCACAGAGATAAAATTAAATTTATGCTGTTTATCATTTCTCAAAGCTGTTACTTTCTCCTTGTAAGATCAGTATACTAAGTAAAATGTAAATTTCAGTTATTAAGAGGAATGTTACATTTATGCAAACCAGACGATCATCAATATTTGATATTTCTCATTCTAAGGAAAGAATGAGTTTTCATGCTATGGGATAGTGAGATGTAACAGTTTAAAACTACTGTACATATTAAGTGCAGGAACTGTTACAGGCAGGCCCCATCTTATTTATCTTACAGATATCACAACATTTACAGCTTGTAACCTTCTATATTAGATGCAGACCATGTTCTAGAAATCCTAAAAGGACTTGCAGAAAGTAACTGGTGCTTCAGTCACATAATCAAATTTTATTCTTGTTAAGTTTCTGAGTTAAAAGGAAAGGTCTGTTCTACCCCAGACATGCTTTCCAGTCCTGTAAGTAACAAAGTTAAATGCAATAGACTTTACTTACCTACCACAAATAGCACAATCTCTAAGTCAGAGCAAAATTACAATTATTCACTCACTCCACTTTCACCACCCCCCATGACTGGGTTTGGATTACTATTTGCTGATATATAATAATGTGAACATTTGGTTTGAAATGCCACTTTTAGATCCATATTTTGGCAAAAGGAAGCATGGACTTTGTATTAACAGTATCTCTCTAGTGAAATTTGATCCTTACATTTCACAATATTCACACCAAATTTTTCAGACAACATTTATGTATTTGAACACATACTGAAGTGTGCACATCAAATGAGGAAGGAATATGTCAAGAGTCAAAACTGCTTAGGAGCATAGTTCAATGTAAACCCACAAGAATGCTGGTACGTACACAAATGTTGATGATCTAAAATGCTTTAATAAAGAGGTCAAATTTCATCAAATGCAATCATGGAACTAGTATTTGTTCATGACCACTACCATCTTCTGAAATGTCAAACTATGTAGGCGGACATTTCAGAGAAATGTCCTGCTGCCATCTTTAGGGTAGACACTGAGGTAGTGCAGATTACCAGCAATTGTTACACGATAAGTAACCATGTATATGACCTGACTTATTGCATACAGTAATTATAATGTGCAAATCAAGGCCAAAATTAAAAACATCTACCACAGTATAGCATAGAATATGTAATAAGAAGCTTGTTGTAATAGGACCACAGAGTTGATACATCAAGAAAGCTATAATACAAACTGTACTGTGCAGATGGAACAATAATACTGCCCATCTTTGTCAGTTAATTTTACAATACAAAACACAGTAAACTGTAACAAAGAATATATATGAGTCATAACATTAACATTCAATTCTTCTTTTAATCACAGCAATTATTTTTGCTTGAAATGGATCTTAATTCAATCCAAAACTTGGGTTTTTGAGGATAATAGATTTTGAAGAACTCATAAAGAATTTTAACAACAACACGGAAGATTTAAGTCTTTTGGGTTGTGATGCTATATCACTGGGTGAGTAGTGCATGATGTTTTCAAAGGGCCATAGTATGTTCATATTCGGTGTCAAGCAGTCCATGAAGAATAACTCCTGATATGAATCCATCTATCTCTTGAGAACATACAAAGAATAAAAACAAATGGACAAATATACATTTGTCTGATTGATGACTATGACAGTATTGAAGCTGTTTGATTAAACTGGATGCAGCAGCAAATAACATAACTTTAATATGAAGGGGTCAGAATTTCCAGATTGAATTCATTACCTTAAAGAGAGCAAAATATGAATGCAAGGTATCTTCTAGACCCTCTGAGTATTCCAACAAGAATATGTGTGGTTGAAGCAACTCTAGAATGCCTAGAACTTGGTGGAAGAGATTGAGGTGATTCTGTGATCGGAACACTGCGAAGTCCAAGTGCGCTCTTCCTCGCAATGCTGCTGCCAGCATGGGTAACTGTCTGTAACCCATAAAATAAAATAAAATTGGTGATCACAAATGTTTCATTATTTCTTCCCCACACAGCTTTTACATGAACATACTTAAATGAGGACTAAGAGTTAGTGTACTTCCAACATTCAAATCTTGGGGCCATCTAGGTCAAAAGCTGTTAGTACCTACTAGCATGGTACATAATTCAGAAAGGAAACACCATTAATCCAGTTCTAACAGAATAAACATATAAACAAAAATCATATGGTGATATGTAAGTGTCAACAAGAGAACAATTCTAAAATGGTCCATTGCAGATTACATTATTTGTGAGGGTTTCACTCATGAAAAGTCCCATAAATACTGCAACCACAATGCACAAATTTAAGACCTAATGGGCAAAATGGGGTTAGAGGAACCACACACACAAAATCATGATAATGTGTAAACAAGACAATATTTGTGTTGGTGCTAACTTACAGAGATGTTGGTGTTCCAGGCTGAAAGCTGTCTGACTTATCAAACAATAGAGTGTATGGTGGAGATAAGAGAAAAGATTTGGTGTAGAAAGGTGCAAAATTCAACTTGTTGCCTTCTGCGTATCCTTATACACCTTCTAGTATTGCACCTTAACAGTCTACACCTCAATCTTCCAGCAATAAACACAAGGCCCTTTCCACCTCTAGGAGGAAGGCATTACGATGACTTACACAGGAAGGCATTACGATGACTTACACAAGAAATTTTTGCACTCAATGGAGCAATTGCCTTAATGCTTCTGTGACCATGTTACCATTTCTCCTGATGAAGTATATCACTGATTCATTTATGTCAAAATCATTTATATCCAGCTACAGCACTGGTCATTCCCCTGTCCATCAACAGGTACATCATAATTTCCAGAAAAAATATGGGGCAGATCTGGCCTCCTGTGTATTATCCCTGTGCCTACACTCTGGCGACCATGAAGGAGTGAGGGATCTAGACCACACACACAATGATTGCCACAATAATTCTTGTGCAAATAAGCAGAACTAAAATTACAATGTATAGACTTGCAATAAACAGGGTCTGCTGTACAAACCTAACCACACTCCAGGCTGTATGTTAGCTTATCACACAATATTACTTCTTTACCTCAATTGTATCTCATAGACCATGAAACATTTCAGTGCCTTTAGTTTAATTCCTTTATTTGCAGTGTTTTAGTATGTTATGATGCATGCCTATTTGCTATGTTATATGTCCATGCCCAGGAAGGCTTGAAATTAAATGGTACACATCAGCTGTTGGTTTATGCTGATGATGTTAATATATTGGGCAGAAGCGTATGTACTATATAGAAAAACAAGGAAGCTTTAGTAGTCGCTAGTAAGGAGATTGGTCTAGAAGTAAATGCTGATAAAACTACGTACATGGTCATGTTTTGAGATCAGAATGCAGGACAAAGTCAAAATATCAAGATTGCAAATGTGGATGAGATCAAATACTGGGAACAACTTTAACAAATCAAGATTCTATTCAAGAAGAAATTAAGAGCAGACTGAAGTCATGGAATGCTTGTTATCATTCAGTGCAGAAACTTTTGTCTTCCAGGTTGCTACTAACAATACAAAGATTAAGATATACAGAACTATAATATTGCCTGTTAATGTGTATGGGTGTGAAACTTGGTCGCTCACAATGAGGGAGGAACGTAGGTTCAGGATGATTGAGAATAGGGTGTTGGGGAGTATACTGGGGCCTAAGAAGGATGAGGTAACAAGGGAGTGAAGAACACTACATCATAAGGAGGTTAATGATCTGTACTCCTCACCCAATATTATTCGGGTGATCTAATCGAGAAGAATGTGATGGGAGAAGCATGTAGCATGTATGGGGGAAAGCAGAGTTGTATACAGGGTTTTGGTGGGGAAACCTGAGGTAAAGAGACTACGTGGAAGACTCAGGCATAGATAGGGGGATAATATTAAGATAGTTCTTCAGGAAGTGGGATTTGGGGGCATGGGCTGGATCGATCTGGCTCAGAATAGGGACAGGTGGCACTTGTGAATGCAGTAATGAACTTTCAAGTTACATAAAATGTGGGGAATTTCTTGACTAGCTGAGAACTGGTTAGCGTCTCAAGAAGGACTCTGCTCCATGCAGTGAGTGAGTGAGTAACTAAGTAAGTGAGTGAGTAAGTAAGTAAGTGAGTAAGTAAGTAAGTAGGTAAGTATGTACATGCCATGGCTCAGGCAGTTTGTCACCAGCCTGTTACTGTTCAAACCAGGCCACTCCTTGTGGGATTTGTTGTGGGCAAAGTGGAACCAAGACAGGATTTTCTGTGACCCCCCACAAGTATCATTCTTCCAATAGACCACAAGCATTCATCCATTTGCCACCTCTATTATGTAATACTAGTAAGCAACAGTGACATTAAAAACTCACTGTAAAAAATGAACCTCGATATTCTTCACACTATCAACACCAATCAGATGGATCTTTTATGTATCTTTCATGCTATGTCTTGAACACATATGAGAAAGACAGCGTAATATAAAAAGCATTTTGGTTATTTACACTTCATGCATTTGATATTTTATGGCCTGAAATCTGAATGATGCCAAAACATGTAATCCATTATTAAACACTGTGTTAACTGTGTCAGAATTAACTTAAATCTGTCATATGTGCTTCTTGTTAGATGGGAGGGATGTTAGGAATACCAAATAACAATCACACAGTGCTCAAGTAGGGTAGAGAGGAAAAATAACACTGACAACAAAAAATAATCATAAAATACTAATTAGAACCTTTCTGCACTTTAGAACTGCAGTTAACAGCCATCAACACAATTATTTACTCTAAGTTGCTGCTAGTTTAAACTGTGTAGATTCACTGTATAGGTGAAACTCAAGTTCTATATATCATCCATTCATTTATGAACTGATATGTCTTAACATAGTCATCTCCATAAACCTTACCCATTAAGTACATATACCACAAATCAAACAGAAATTTAGAATTCTTCAACATGACATACAACAGTTGATGTATTTCATCAATAAGTGATGATGATCACATTTATTTGAACATTCCTTACAGTTACAGACTTTTACCTCAACACTAATATTGGATGTGCTGATGCCATCTTACGGGTAAGAAGTTCATATTCCTGAGATCGTCGAGTCCAGTCTTTGCTCTGTGATGTAGCAGTAACAGCCGTGAAGAGTGTGTGTGACATACCATCCAGGATACCGCTACTCCACTCTACGATAAAAGCAGACATACTGCACGTTTAAAACTACAATAAGGCAATCATATCATCCATATACTCACTACCAAACATGTCACAGGATGTGGCTAGTAAGGATAGCTATCATGACCAACAACATTACGAGATGTTCTCAGACATATTCACTGTCATATACTTTTAGAATGCAAATCATAAATACAATATAACAAACATGCTGTGGATATAAGTATGGCAGAATATCATTTACTGTACGAACAGTTATCACAAAACAAAAATCCCTCTAATGTCAATTCCCTCACAATCATATCTGATACTAGGATGCATTACAAACCACTGATATTAAATTCAACATATTAAATTTGTAAAATAAGGCCAATTGAAATTTAGATTGGAATAATTTCTTTCATACTAACTTCCCATTACTTTCATACTCTTATCTCCTCCTCTCATTTCTCAAGCATTCCTTTCTCATAATTTTCATTTTTCTGTAATACTGGTAGGCCTCTCACACTTCCTTTTTTTAACTTTGACCTGTGTTTTGTTAGAGCAGTGAATTAAGTTCAAGTTAGTGTCTTCTGAAAGGGTGCATCATGTTGCTTATGTAGGTATGTACTCACAGTACCACATCTGACAGAACAGTCCTTTTACAGTCACTTCTGCCAGACCATTAAATCTCAAACAGTGAATTAAAACATATTTTCATGCATATCGTGGCATATCTTGAACAAAACCTGCATATACATCACAAATACATGCTTAATGATATTCACCCTATGTCAGTTACCCAGTGTCCATGAGGTCTCTACTCTCTGCTGTGATGTGAATGCACATATACACAGAACAGATCTTGTGTATAGAAAGTCACTTTACTTACATATGGCCAAATTTTCACTTGATTTCATTTGACATTGAACACAACATTTTAATACATAGCTGTACATTAGAAAAACTAACCTTTGGCATATGACAGAGAAGTATGCACACAGACATTACATACAACCATTGCTAGTCACTTGCTGTGTGGTCTGTTATGCTGGACCCATATGCCCACTATATGCCAAGCTGACATACAATTTATCACAGATTAAGTGAGCCATCTCTTGGTCACTGCACATGTTTCATATAATAAACAAATTCTGTGACAAAGTATGTGAAACAAGAATGGATTTGTTGATGGTGTACATGACAGAGAAACATACACTACATCCATTCTGTTCAACATGGATCCTTGGATTCAATTTACATGTTTTGTTGACCATGCATCCCTGTATAATCTTGTAAATAAAGCCAACTTGATGCACAATTTTTCTTAGTATGTTTATTTCTTAGTGTATTTATCAATCTCTACATGTTTCAGGCAACTGTGTGCCCATCATCAGGAGATACAACTGTATTTATGTGACATTTGATACTTGTTACTTTGTATGGATGATTGGCTGGCATACCAGACAGTCATCCATACAGAATAACAAGTTGCATAAATACAGTTGTATCTCCTGATGATGGGCACATAGTTGTCCAAAACATGTAGAGATTGATAAATACACTAAGAAATAAATATACTAAGAAAAATTGTGCACCAAGTTGGCTTTATTTACAAGCTTTGATTCAACTCAACAGGTACATGAACTCTCAGAAAAACAGGTATCCCATGTTAATCCACAAATTGCCATTACAGGGATTATGTTAGGATGTATGGTGTGCTGTGTGCAACTATTATTACTGGGACCATAAATTCACACTGATATGTTAAATATATTCCAATCATATTTTCTGAACATGTGTTCAGTTACGAGAAAATCTACTTTTTGAGCAAGACAGTGCAACAGTTTGCAGCACAAACAATTAAACTCATTATTTATCACATTCATCATGTACCCCGTGACAGATTTTGAATTTAATTAAGAATCATACCATCATAGCACAACATATTCTGAATGCTTTATTTCAGATTATCTTCCGTGCAAGGATTTTTACTATACATGCTCTCTTTCAATATGCCCCAAAAGTAAAAAATCACAATAGGATTATTAGGCCCACCTTTTCCCTGAAACCAAAAATTTGCACCATTACATTAGACATATCCCAACCACATTTTTGCATTATTTATGAAGTGTTTCTGGTGACAAAACAATAAGCAGGGAAATATGGTCTCCTCACATGCCACACCTAAATCCATGTGATTTTCATTCATGTGGCATGTTAAAGGATAAAGCATGTATTAACAGTCATGCTGAAGACAATTTGAAAGAAACACACTCAAAATATAGTATTTTCAGTTTCACCAGAAGAACTATGATGTGCAATGAACAATGTGTTTCTTGTGGGTGATGCATACCTGTGAGCCGAAGGAAACCATTTCTGCCATTTGTTTAAATATTATGAGTAAAAACCTAACATTAACCGAAATATATTGAACTAACACTTTCCAGCATGTTCTTTACACGTGGTGAGTAAATAATATTAACTGCAATATCTTGAACCATAATGTGTGGACCCCAACTCATGGCAGATTGGAACAGTGGTAATTACTGGACCTCCTATTGTCATGTGAAATGGTCCAAGTGATGAGTGATGTAATCTGTTAGACAATATAATGTCACTGTCTATACATTCTGTTTCTAAGGCACTACTGATGTATTATACCAGTTATTTTCTCTTTTAACACATTAGTGAGTGGAATAAATGTTCTTGCTAACTTCCCTGGGAATTAGATCCCTATGCATGTTCAACACAAAGTATATTTCACCTCCATATCCAAATGCAATGGAGAGAAATAGGAAGAAAAAACATGTACCTTACATGCCTTCAAATCTTCTACTACACACTTCTAAAATACACCAAGAAATGGCAACAGAGCTCTAGGACCTGCAGGTAAAATTGTAAATGAATGCAGCCTATCAATGATATGTTAAAAATTCTGCCATTTTCTTACTTTAGTACTGTAAAAAACTGTCCAGTATTGCTACGTTCAGCTATGTTCATATTACCAGTAACAGAGGCCCCTGCTAGGAAATTGTCCAGCTCTACATTCACAAGATGCTGTATCATGCTAGGTGTTCGCAGGTACAGTTTCATCAGTAACTGGTGTGCTATATCAGACTTCACTCTGAAAAACACATTAATGGATAATTTGGATTGTTTATTAAGTTATTTGATGACATTTCAAGAAGTAAGGTTACAGTGCTGAATGATAAGTGAAGATAAAAATAAATGGTAAGTTAGTAAGGCCATTTGTGTGTGGATCTAAGTAGTTGTGGCTTGCATTTAGGTATTATTTGGATAGGCACCTGATAAGATCTGAAATTATAACAGTAAGAAGAGCTGATAATGAAAATGAATTCAATAAGAGTATGTCTCAACTTGTGTCTGAATTGCTACTGATATACCAATCTGCTCAGTGTATCAGCAGCCTTCAAACTGAAGAATGATGCAATTCTGACAAGGTTATGTTCTAAATGAGGTGTGAGCAGAACTCACCAAGTGAACTTCCTTGCTGCACAGATACTTGTTCTACAGCTCTATTACTGTTACTTTAATTACTGTACAGACTTTATATGTACGGTCTGTTTGTGTTAAATACGTTGAACATAACCTCAGAGTTTTGCACCATTGTTCCATTTCATATTAACCTCCAAACACTATTTCATACACAATCCATAGGAAAGTTTATGATCTATGCCTGCACCAAATTTAAAACAAGTCATTCATTATCACCATCAAACTGAGAGGAAAATAAACTGTCTGCATGGCCACAGCATTGTTACTTTACAGTCTACAAACAAATTTAACTTAACAAAAGTTGCATACTTCCTAAAAATCTATTACTACATATCACTCCAGGACTCTTCAATGAAGTGGCACTAGTGTCACACCCATATCACAAGTTCACACATTCTACAGATCGTTAGTATTGACTAAAGGAAATAAAAAAAAATAAAAACATGACATTTTGGGTGACATCCAGAGCCCATAATGTAGCAAACCATCACTGTTCATGGGGATTATATTCTTGAAGATCGCATGAAAACATAAAACTGCAATGTGCAAAGTTAAGAGCTTGTGGGAAAAATGGGGTACAAATGACCCCCAAAATATGGTAACATTTCAATTAAGGAATAAACATGAAATCATTAGTATTTGCATTTATTAGAAAGGTTTTATGACACAGTCCCTCAAAGCACAGCAACAGAAGACAAAGGTGATACAATACCCTGAAACTTTAAAATCTGGAGGATTTTATCATTCTCCTATATGAATGTAAAACACTGGAATTTTCTCACCTCACTGGCCTGTCTCATCAAGGCTTAAAAGACATGCTGTGGTAAGCAGTCCTTCTCCTCAAATGTCTTCTTGAAGTACTGTGGACATTTAGCACTAGTCACATAATCAGCAGATGATGATTAATCTGCTCGCTCCAGATTCCACAGGCTCATTTCCAAACCACCCTTTAATGGCATGGAAGCTACCCTTCTCCTCATGCCCCAGACTCTGCAGGGTAGTTCTGTAACTACATGGCCTTCTCCCTCACCACACAACAACTGACAACCTTTTCTGTCTCATCTTCCAGCCACAATCCATTAGACTCCCTCCATCTTTTTAATGCAGGTGTCAAGCAACTAACACAGGAAATTTTAGCACCTGATTGAGCATTGGTCTCAAAGCTTTCCCTGACATTGTCTTATTTTTTTTGATGAGATGAACAGTCGATTAATTACAGCACAATGGTGTGCAGTATGATGCCATGCCAGTGACTTGCACGTGGTATACTGCATGCACTTTATATTTTTATTTTTCAAGCTGGACCCCCACCCTCCTCCCCCCACCTCCAAACTTCAAACATTTTGAGATTTGCACTCTTCTGGGTCATTATGCAGCATATAGTAATTCTGTACTGACTTTTCGAGACAACCAATCGGTCCCAGAACATCGGTAACGAATTATCACTGTACACCGCATAATAACCCAGAACAGCGCAGATCTATTCTACATCACACATGAAAACATTTTGTTATTACACAGACAACATTTTTTATATAATTTATTCACATTTCTTGAGCAACCACTGCAATCAAACCTAGGGCTATATATATTAATCTGGCCTCAGAATAAATGATGTTCCAGTATAAGTATAATTGTAATTTTACTGGTTCTTAAGAACACTAACACTTACAAGGTTGACACACGTAGCTGTGTTAAATAATAATAAAAGTTCACAGTGTCAACGGTGTTAATTATTTCAATGGAATTATTAAATTACGATACAAAACAGGACATGTAACTTTAAAAACAACACTAACCCTGTTTTTGCAGACATAATACCAACAAGACATCTGGCTACTGCTGCCATTTCCTGTCCACCACTGGCACATTGTGGTAAAAGGGCAAGGCGAGATTCCATTTTATCTAAAGCAGTCAGTTGTGAATGAGTTTCACCTTCTATAAGTGTCAGGACAGCCTCTTCAACAATATAACCAACCAGTGCCAATGTCTGAAACAACAAATGAACTCACACAATGCTCTTCTCACATGCACAAAGGAAGGTACAGTTTAGAATGCAAAGAATACCTTGACACAAGCCTTTGAAATGTTGCAAACTATATAACATATGGCATCACTCCTCAAAATGCAGCAATCTTAAAAAATCAATTGACATTTCAACTACACAATACCTGTACACAGTCCCCAGATATGCCATCTCCATAGAGTGACTTATCTATTTTCTCCAAAATTACAGAAACATGCATGCATGCATATACACACACACACACACACAGTTGTTCAGTTGACTCTGTATCTTACCACTCCTGATGTGTTCCCTGCAGTTCAGATTCTTCATTGATTACTGTAACACACACTGCAAGAAGACAATGCTTGTGCAACAGAGAGTATCTACTTTTTGCAAAATAAGCATATGTGAATGCTATAAAGATGACAACTTAATATCTTCTTCCATCAATATCACTGATTTAGAATCACTCATTCTCTATAGGGTATATAAGACTGGCAAACACAAATGCAGAAGAAGAGGAGGAGCAAGGAGTAAGTGAAGGATAACAAGGAAAACTAATAAAAATGTTCATATGGACTGGAAACATGAGTTACAAAGATTTGGTCACATTTTATTAATAGATATCCATGAATGTATGCTATTTTTAGGTATGGAGAAGGGATGGGAAAAATTCATATATAACATCATATTATTTATTGGGTCAGTGATTAGTCAGTTATATAAATGTAGCTTACTACCCATGTGCCAAGCCTCTCACCAGAATTATTAAACTGAACAAAATGGTTAGCTTACAAAACAGACCAACCATAACCCTGCCTTTGAAGTTGCAACTTATTATTTCTCACACCTTATTCTTGCTGCAAAATGTAATACTGTACACAAGACACGTACTATACTTTTACTATCTTACACATCAATGCCAGTGTTCATTAACAGCAGTGTGAAAAATGATGGGAACTGAACAGTTTACTGCAGCAATATATAATCCATCTGTAAATTCATACACACATCATTTCAAATCTTCAAATCTTCTGGGCTGTTACACAGCATACAGTGGTAGTTAGTTAGTGACACTGCAGGACAACCTATCAGTCCCATCTATCTATGCTGCATAACTCCCAGAAGAGCAAAGATCTTGTTTGTACCATTGCAGAAAACTGAAATCATGCACACTACTTCATGTCTCCTACTGCACAAAACTGAAAATTAACATGGTAACTCAGACAAAGAAATTAAAGAACTGAATACCTCAATTCACACACTAAACACACAGAATATGAAGAAGAGGAAGGCATAAATAATAAAAATGTATACTCTTTTTTGCTATTTTGAAAATGGGGGCTCATGTATTATCTGAGTGTACACAGAATTTAAACAAAATATGGTAGGTACTGGACCAATCACGGGAAAAAAGCCACAAACTATAAACTTAGTTAAAAATGTATAATATTTTTGTCTAGTCTATGAACCACAAAAAGTCTCAACTGATATTTGAAACTGACAGGGAAAACCAGAGTAATCTGAGAAATGCCTGTCCCAGTGTCACATGGAATATTATGTATACAAATAAGCTAAATTAACCACTACAACATAAGGTTTCATGCACTCACTGTGAATGGCATCAATGTATCCATTTGTGTAAACTCCCATATTTTGTAGAACTTTATACCGCACTCCTTGCAATACACAATCACATGGAGCCTTACCTGAGGTGGTGTGAGCCCCAGTACGTCTTCTGGGGAATGATGTTTGGGTGTACACTTCTCACGACCCTGCCAAAGTTTAGGGTGATAGGTGAGAGCCCACAGAAAGTCAAGTACAGCAGTTGGGTCATAGTTCTCTTTACATTCAGCTAACAAATTTTCTAAGCAGCGGTGCAGTGTTCCCCAGCTTGCTTGATGTGTCAACAGAGTAAGCAGATATGGCTGACATGACTGGGTAGCCGAGCTTCCTAATTTTGAAACTGCCATTTGACGCTTGGGGGATTTGGAAAACAGAAGCTGCATCTGAAATACAGCACAAGGAGGATTCTTCATACACACATACATACAATGCAACCTGATTAAGGTCTCCACACTCAAAAAGTTTTCCTGTCTCAGATGTCAGAATAATTTAATAGAGAGTAGAGAGTTCACCCTATGATCAGCCATTTAGGCACAGAGGGGGAGCTCTACTCGTTATTTAACCTCAGCGCTAGGTGGGGTGGGTGGTTAATGCCATGACCTGACCACTGTATCCCCAGGGAATGACCCAGTACCCAATGTACGGAATAATTTTGTACCAAATTTTTCCCACACGACACATATATGCTGTCCTGTTAATAAGTTTCCCCTTTAAAAGGATTTCCTGCTAAAAAGTACCAAATATTTCAATATAGAACATTTTTTTTACCCACTTAATATGTTGTAGCATCAAAATCTTTAAAAATTTCCCATTTGTTCAATTTGCTACCAATATACAATGAAAAAATCCTACAGTCAGTTCATAATGACTCATCTCCAAGGTCATTTCCACCAAGGATTAGAGGTACAGACAAGCAACTCAATGATAATTCATGGAAATGTGGGGAGGGAAATGACTTCACACTGCAAATATACAGCCATCTATTTCTACATGTGCATTTCACACAGTACGACACAGCATCAAGGTCTGAGTGTGTAATTTATGTGAATCAGCACCGGATCAATGCAGCGCGCTCTGACCATGACTGTTTTACCTGAAGTACACTGTACACAAAATTTATACTTTCTGTGTTCACTTCAAATTGCTTATGTGTGTACAGCTTCCATCCTGTAGATCCATTCATTACTGCGCATGTGATCAGCATGCTTAGTAGATTAAAAAAAAAAACCTGGCATAAAATGTAACCTGTTACTTTAAGGTGTGTCATCCCCGTTGTGTGTGTAACTCGTTGGGAGGGAGGAGGATCGTCAATACAACACAACTAATTGTATTGTTGTCAATACAAGCAGTTGGATATTAAAAACACAGTGGCACTATTTGAATTTTCCTTGCAAGGAAAAACCTTTCAGAACCTCACATTTCTGCGTCAACTTAAAATATGAGTCATATTTCCCAGTTTGTAAGTGAACACTTCAGGCAGGAAAGGTGAAAACAGCAAAATATGGTAAGGCAGAATTGATACTATCAAATAGTTCTGGTGAGAAGGGGATCTTCATCTACTAGTCATGTTTGCAAAATAAAATGTTATCTTGTGTTTGAGAATGTGTCAAAATCATTAAAGATGAAAAGACTCGAAATGTGGTTGCATGCTGAAAATTACAATTTATTGCACAATTTCTGTAAATAATATTCTAGTAAAGGGAATGCAAATTTCAATACACAATTACAAAACAATATTGTTTTCACATTTACCCCTTTAAGATGTTTTCCTACTTAATAAGCCAAATTCATTACATTTTCCCAGGAACATCTTAAGAGGGTTTTATAAGCCCCCACCCCCAAACACACACACAGAGCCAAATATAGCAAAGTAATGGCATCTGAATTCTCTATTATTATGGGAAGAAATATGAAACACATTTTGTGAGATTTTCTGAAAACTCTGGTCTTGATACTCTGACAATTTTGGTTTCAACAAATTTCACACTACAAGATTGATAGCCACTGAAAATACAAAATTATTTCCATTTTATTGGTTCCAAATATTATATATACATATATATCAAGGCACACTCATGATTGAGTTGGCGGCTGCAAGGAATCACCCCGGCTTTGTCTTCAGGAAATACTGGGTTTAAATTTTAGCCCAGTGACTATCATGACAACAGGTTTTTGTGGTTTCTTAGTTCCTCCTGGGAAATACTGCACTAGGACCTCAAATCTGATGGCAACTGCATCCTTCCATATCAATTCCAATTAATTTTTTATTCAGCAACTTATCTGTCAATATTCTATAATCTGAGTAACTGACATAATCATTAATAAACCACAAATAAATAAACAAATAAGTAAACTCATGATCAATTTATTAACATTTTAGGTAGTAAGAATCATGTTTACTGGGGTGTGCTAACCGCATTAACACAATAACAAAGTTGTTGCTATGCAGCACACAAGGGCATGCCTGGCATTTTCCAGGCAGAATACTTTAACAACAGCCTGCAGGTTCACAACAAAGCCTGAGTTCAGGCTACACAAAACAACCAAAACCCTTAATTGGTAATTACCTGTAATGATGTACATGAGCCAATAACTTCAGGTTCCAATGAAGCCAACCAGTCTGTTAGCAGGCCTGTCCGATCAGGTCTTGCTACATGTGACGCACTGTCTGTCTGTGTTGGAGACTCAGTTGTATCTTGAATTAAGAGTGTACTAATTGCTTCAACCAACTTCTCTGTATGGTGCAGTTTTAAACCCTCATCCAGCAATAACTGTCCAGTTTGTTCCAGTTTCAAAATAGGAGTCTGCTGAAGAACTGGAAGAAAGAAAATATTATCACACAAAACAACACTCCTGCAGTAAATAGGAATCTGCTGATAGTGCAGATATGTGCTATATTAACCCACTGGAACACTCAGTCGTCTCTGACGTGACCGGTCTCGCCATTCGTTTCAATATGCAGTCGTCTGCGAGACGGTTGAGACATCGTTGTCGTTTGCTTGTAATTCTAGCTTTCTGTCAGTAGATGGCA
>JGI20166J26741_10246671_pt1 | contig 16694 bp, 25 predicted proteins | sample TergutCu122P5_FD_26741 | JGI IMG/M metagenome (IMG submission 26741)
GGGGTGGTTGAGCAGGCGGGTTCGGGGTTGGGGTTGCCGGTGCCGGCGCGGGGTCAGCGTGTCCTGTCGCGGTGGTGGTGGGTTGCCTGGTTGGGGGCGGTCGCAGTGGCTGCGGGGGTGGCTGGGGGGCCGTTGTGGGGCCATGTGGCAGCCTTGTTCCCGCACGCCTCGGCGGGGGCATTGTCGGGGCTGCGCATGGGTCTGTGGGGTCTGCTGGGGCTGTTCGGGGCGGGCTGCCTGCTGGTGGTGTTGAACGTGTGGAAGGTGGGGTTGGAGTATGTGATGGACGGGTTGCGGGTGGGCAAGGTGCGGGTGCGTCAGGCGAGGGCGAGGTCGGGGAAACGGAAGGCGGAGTGGCTTGGCGGGGCGGGTGATTCGGATGGGTTGCCGGAGTCGGATGTGGGGACGAAGACGCGGTGGGTGTTCCCGTTGCCGGGGACTGTGTTGCCGGTTGAGCCGGGCCGGTTGTTGGGGTTGTTCGCGCCGCCGGAGGGGGTTGAGGCGACACGGCAGGTTGAGGTTCCGGCGCCGCTGGTGGCCAGGTGTGGGCCGCTGTTGGGGGATGTGGATGGGGTGGGGGTGCATGTGGAGCAGCAGGGCCGGTTTGAGGGTTTCGGGGTGTTCGGGAAGCCTGGGAAGGGGAAGTCGGTGACGTTGCGGAACCTGTTGGCGTTCGATCTTCTGGATCGGGCGACACCGCAGGGTCTGCCTGGTTGTGTGGGGGGTCGGGGGGCGCTGGTCATCGTTGACGCGAAGGGCGGCACGGATTGGGGGCGGACGTGCGACCTGCTGTCGAAGGCGGGGGTGCCGGCGGTGTTGTGCGAGTTGGGGGACCCGTCGACGCCGGCGGTCGACATGTTCCCGGCGGGTGAGACGGTGGCGGAGCGGGCGGCGAAGTTCGTGGGGTTGATGCAGTCGGCGATGAAGCCGGGGGCGATCGAGTATGCGTCGTCGAAGACGTTGCAGGAGACTGTCGCGGCGGGGTTGGTGTGCACACCGGGCCTGTTGGGGGAGGCTGGGTTGGGGCCCGATTTGGGTGTGTTGGACGCGGCCGGTGTGTTGTTGGGGTTGGGTGGTGATGGGGTGGCGCGCAGACTGGCCGGGGTGCTCGCCAGCCATCGTGGGGACAGCGCCGACATGGGGTTGGCTGTGGATGGGCTGGTGTCGCTGTTCGGGATGGAGAACCCGGATCGGTCGGCGGCGCAGACGGTGCGGCGCCAGTTGTCGGCGGCGCCACAGTCGAAGGTCACGGACTTGTTGACGATCCCGGGATGGTGGTCGCCGGGGCGTCCCCGGTTCTCGTGGGAGCAGGCTTTGCGGGAGGGTTGGGTGGTGGTGTTGGGGGTTGGCCCGTCGTCGAACGGGGTGTTGGTGAACGAGTCGACGGCGAAGACTGTGACGGCGATGCTGTTCTCGATGTTGTGTCAGGCGTCGAAGACGGTGTGTGACGGTTGGCAGGCCCAGGGGCGGTCGTTGGGGCTGTTTTGTGACGAGGTTGGGATGCTGGTTGCGGGTGGGGATGGGGCGGATCTGGCGTGGGCGAGGAACAAGGGGCGGGAGTTCGGCTGGTGGTTGTCGTTGGCGACTCAGCAGGCGCAGGAGTTGCCCCGGTTGGCGTTGGATGCGATGTTGTCGTTCGGGTCGCTGCTGTGGCTCCAGTTGAGCGACGAGGTGGGGTTGCGGGTGTCGGTGGCGGACTTGAACGCCGGGGGTGGGGACTGGTCGTCGGGGGATGTGGCGAATCTGCCGGATGGGCATGGGATTCTGCGGACGCACGCGCAGGGCCGCAGGTTGCCGCCTGTGCCGTTGCGTGTGTTGTTCCGCCCGGACGCGGCCGGGTTGTTGGATGCGCAGCGCGGCTAGGCGGGCGGGTTGGGGATCGGATCCCAGGCGCCGGGGATGGTTGCGCCACGGGCCGGGGGCGGCTAGCATCATCGTAGGAGACCACGGGGGGATGGATTGGAGAAGGCGCCATGGGTGATCGTCGCCCGGGTTGTTTCGTCATCGCGGCGGCTGTGCTGGCGGCGATAGTCGGCTACGGGGTGTACAAGTTGAAGACCAGCCCGCCCGGTTCGGGGTGGGGTATCACGACCGGGGTGTTCTACATCGTGTTCTTGGCGGTCGTGGTCATCGCGGCCGTTGTGGGGATCGCGAAGTTCCTGTCGAGGCACATGTGACAGTGGCGCCAGACATGGGTGAGGCGCGGCGGCGCGAGACACTGGTCGACACGTTCGCCAGTCTCGCGTTGGAGGGCATGCGGCCCTCCCCGCGCGACATCGAGGACGGCCTCGCCTACATCGAGGGCCGTGTCACGCTGGAACAGATCATCGACGGTGTGCTGGAGCCTTACCGTCGAGGAGCCGCCGGCTAGCGGCGCGCCGCGTCATGTCCGGCCCGTTGGCCTACAGGGCGTCGACTGGTTGGGGCTGTCCCCACCAGGCGAGGTTGAACGCCTGGTTGAACAGCCGGTCGTCGACACTTGGGGACTCCAGGGTGACGGGTTGGGCCATGATCTGCTCGACCAGATCGTGTCGCCCCAACGCTTCCAGGAACCCGGCGCCGACCCGGCCGAGCGGCTGGCCGGTGTGGCCGGCCCACTGCCGGCGCTGCGGGGCGGACAGCTCGAACAGGTCGCAGATCAGGTGCCGTTGGGCGCGCTGCACAGGGGTGTCGGCGGCCATCTCGGGGTGTTCGGCGAAGTGGGCCTGGTTGTCTTCGCGGCTCAGATGCGCGGCGGTGTCCGCAGGGTCGCTGGTGAGGTTCCGGGCCACCTGGGAGAGGCGGTTGAGGTCGTCGAGGTCGTCGAGGCGCGCGGGCTGCGGGGGGAGGTAGTTGTGGGTGACGGCGACCCACCCAACATGGTCGCAGTCGAGGGTTTCGATGTGGCGCCCGTCGGGGTCGAGGAAGGTTATGGTGTCGCCGACCGACAGGGATCGGTGGCCTTCCAAAGCCCGGTGGAGCATCATGGAGGCCGGGTCGACGGTGCCGCCGGCGCCGGTGTCGTAGACGGGGTTGTTGTCGGCGTCGAAGATCACGTCGGCCAACCGGGTCGGTGGCATGCCCGCCAGCGAGGCGGGCAGTGTGATGGGCACATGGGTCTGGGTGGCGTTGGGGCGCCAGCCGTCGATCATCGGCAGGTAGGAGCCACTAGGTTCGGGCATGTCGGTGTCGTCCGGGGGGCGGGCGCCAAGGTCGGGCTGGTCGGTGTACGACACGATGATGGAGGCGGCCTTGGGGGCGGCGTCGACGTCGATCTCGGCGCCCTTGCTGCGTGTGGGTTCGGTGTACAAGCCGCCGTTGCCGGGCTGGTTGCGGTCCTTGCGTCTCGTGGTCGTCATTGCTGCTCCTCGTCTTGCACGTCGAAGTATCCGGTCGCCTTGGCCCGCTGCTCCCACCCGTCCAGCCACGCTTCCAGCACTTCGGCACCGGGGGTGCCGACAGGCCCGTCGAGGAGGGGCCGCAGCTTGGGATCCATCGCCGGGATCCGCGATGTACCCTGGTCGAACGCTGCGGCACCGAGCCGCTTGGCGGCCACCACCATCGCAGCCACCACGTCGCCGGTGGGCAGGCCGGAGGCCAGCAGATCGTTGTGGGTCGCCGCCAACTCGGATGGGTAGAGATGATCTGTGTAGTAGGTGATGTCTGGGTGTGGGGCGGTGTGTGGCGGGTCGTCGGGGTGGGTGAACTCGTCGGCGATCGCCTCGACGGCGGCACGCACCCGGGGGTCGTCGCACGGCATTGACGGGCCACGGGTCCACTCGTACAGGTGGCGCCCGTCGGGGCCGGACAGGAACAGTTGCGACACCCGCCCCCCGTACAGGCCGAACGGGGACGGCTCACCGTAAACCTCGGCGGTGAACAGCATGTCGCCGACCGTGCCTCGCACCTCCCGGCCGGGCTGCCCGGGGCGGGGCTTCGCACTGGCCAGGCACACTTTCGGGGTGATGTCGACGGGCTGGCCGGGGGCGCGTCCGATGTGCTTGTAGGAGCCGGTGTTCGACTTGGGGCGGCCCGGCGTGCGGCCCCTGGCCTGTGCTGTCATAGCTGACATGGTGCGCCTGCGGGCGGGCGGGCAGGGACAGCCAAGACTGGTGCTTAGCACCTAGCCGGGTCGGGTGCCGAAAACTGGTGGTGTTGGCGGCTACTGCGCCGATGGTGGGGGCCGCTATGCTGCCAGACGTGAGACCAGGACAGCCCATGCGCGCCTCGGGGCGCGGCAACACGGGCTCGTTCTGGCGGGTTGAGCGGGCCCCGTGTCCGCTCGTTGAGATTGGAGACGATGATGGTTATGGCATTGCCGGAGGTGTGGGAGACGCGCCTGCGCCAGGTGTTGGCGGAGCGCAGCAACCCGGACCTGGTGACCGACCTGGAGGCGGGAACCCTGTCCGATCAGGACAGGGAGACCCAACTGCGGGCCCACCTGGTGGGGGCCTCCGACCAGCAGGCTGGGGAGGCGCTACAGATCACCGACCAGGGTTTGCTGATGGAGATCGCGGCGGGCTGGTGACGATTGGGGGGCGCGTCGTGCCCGCCACGGTGCTGCCCGAACCGGAGCGCTACCGCCTCGTCGCAGCGAAAGGCAAACCGACACCGCCAGTGTTCGAGTTGCACCCGTCACGGGAGGCTGCCGAGGCGTTCCATGCCGCGATCAGCACCCACTGCGAGGTGAACTTGCACGCCTCGTCGGTGGATGTGCACACGGCCGAGGAGTATGCGGGGATGCGTCTGTTCGCCACCGGGGACGGCCTGTCGGGGTTCGCGGTCAAGGATGTTGACGAGCTCGTGTCGGTGTTCTCCCATGCCGGGTCCGGCAGGGGCCGCGCCCTGGCGGCTCAGGCGGTGGCGGTGGGGGCGAGGCGGGCCGATTGTTTCGCGCAACCCCAGTACGCGGGTGACATCAGCGGGTTCCTGCCGCGCATGTACATCGAGGGTGGCGGGTTCTGTGTGGTCGGGGTGGTGGCGGTCAACCCAGATTACGGGCCGCCACCGGATGCCACCCACGTCGCCATCCTGGCCGTCATGGACGACCCGCCCGAGGAGGCTGTGATGTTCGACCGTGACGGCTACGATGCGGCCTGCCGGTACCGTGACCGGCTGGTCCATGGGCACAGTTGGGGGCTGTGATGTTGACGTTGCCGCCCGTGTGGGAGGCCCGCCTCCAGCGGGTGCTCGAAGAGCGCAGCGCACCATGGCAGGTCACGGACTTGGCGGCGGGCGCCCTGTCCGATCAGGACAGGGAGCGGTATCTGCGGGAAGAGTTGATGTGGGCCGTGTACCCGGCGCCGGGTTCGACGTGCACGGCCAGCCCGGAGGACGCGCTGGCGATGCGGGACAAGGCGATCCTGTACCGGATCGCCAACGGGCTGTAGTGCTGTCCGACGCGGTGCTGCGGGCACCGGCCGGCTGCTGGTTCACCAGTCGCGCTGGTGGCCTTCGGGCAGTGGGGCGCGGGCCACGATCTGCCCGTCGGGGCCGGTGACATCGGCCCACAGGGCGGCTTGGCGGGTGGCGGCGGTCAACAGTTCCATGTAGCGGCGGTATGGCACCGGGGTGTTGTCCAGACGGTCCACATAGCCGCTGTAGCCTTCCGCGGTGAGGAAGTCGCGGCATAGCTGTTGGGGGCCGCTGACACCGATCAGGTTCTCGAACGTCTGCCGCTGGGGCGGGGCGCCGTCGAGGTAGCGCAGCATCGCCACAGCGTAGCCGGGTGAGGCGTAGGCGTGGCGGTTGGAGTTCGCGACGTCCATGGAGTGCCTGTAGCCCGGTTCGGGGTCGAACCCGGCCTGTTGGAGCGCCTGGGTGAGGGCATGGTCGCAGTGGGAGCCGCCCTGCCGGTAGTCGTGTCTGGGGTTGTCCAGGTCGATGGGCGGGGCGGCGGGGTGGAGGGGTTGGGCGAACGAGGTGCGCGTCGATTTGGGGGTGGTTTTGCGGCGGGTGGGGGTCATGGGGGTCACATGGGGGGTTCTGGTTTGGGGAGGCAGCGGGTGCAGCCGCAGGCGCGCCCGTCGGGGCGGAGGCAGGGGCCGGTGTCGGTGTCGTGGTCTGCGACGAGGTGGCCGCACAGGCAGGTGGGGTCGCCGTGGAGTTGGCGCCACCAGTGGGAGGTTCCGCCGCGGATGTCGTACTGGGGGGTGCCGTGGTAGGCGTCGGCGTAGGCCGCCCCGATGAGTTCGTCGTCGACGACCGGCCGCCCGCCGGCCTGGCAGGTGTCGCGGATCGTGTCAACCAGTTTCACATGGCCGTGGTCGGTGAGGTATTCGGCGGCCAGGTCGGCGGCGCGGACCCCGGCGCGCTGTTCCCATTCGGCGCGCCCGCCCCATCCCAGGGCGCCGAGGTTGCAGATCAGTTCGCGCCGCCACTGGCCCGGCGGGGTCTCGGTGGGGGCGAACTGGGCGAGGTGCGCGCGCAGATGGGCCTGCTTCTCGGCGAACGTCGGCGGGTCGAACGCGCCACGCCACGGCGCGGCCTCCAGCACCTGTTCGGCCATCTGGTTCATCACCGCCACATCACCCGGATGGCCGAGGCTCGACTGGGGGGCGGGGATGTCGACGGGTTCACCCGCCGGGTGGACTGTGGGGGCGAACGACGTCGAGGTGTTGCGCGGGTTGCTGGTGGTCTTGCCGCGCCGGGGTGTGCTGGTCATAGCCCCGATCATCGCGGCGCCCGGCCCCGGTTGGGCCCAGCCAACTCTGGTTGCGGACGGCGGGCGGGCGGGGCCGCTACCGTGACAGCATGTTCGACAGCAGGGTTGACCCGTTCCACACCGGGGTGTGGGGCGGGGGCGCGGCGGCCACTTGGAGCGGGCGCGCGCAGGTCGAGCAGCGCGTCAACCTGGGGGTCGGGCAGGCGCCGTGGTGGCTCGCCATGGGTGTCGGGGAAGCGGAGCAGGCGATCATCGCGCCCCGCTGGCGGACCGTCAGACTGACGGGGTTGGCGGCGGTCCACCTGTGGCGTGTCCTGACGGTGGAGCAGTTGGCTGCGATCACCGGGGAACCCTCTTGGGCGGCGCCCCGCTCCACCCATCTGGGGGTCCTGGCGGCGGCCGGGCTGATCGATGTGGGACGGGTGGCCGCCGACGGCGCACAACAGTTCCCCACCCTGATCCGCCCCAGCCGGGCGACACCAGTGGAGCCGCTGCTGGCCCGCCTGCGGGCCCGCGACACCGCCGGGATCATCCCGGCCCGCTGGCTCGGCTCAGGCAGCGCGGACCGCCATTCGCTGCTCGCCACCGAGCTGTGCCTGCGGGTCGCCGAGGCGGGCCTGGCGCCGCTGGTGGTGGGCGAGTCGGCCTGCCCGATCACCGACATGATTCCGAACATTCCCGCGTCGAGGCGGCGCCCCGACGGGGCGTGGGTGCGCGAGGACGGCCTGGTGGTGGCGGTCGAGTTGACGGCCACCTTGACGAACGTGGCCGGGAAGCTGAAGTATTGGGCGTCGGTGCTGCCCCACAGCCCGGACATGGTTGTGCTGTATGTGGTGGCCGCGTCGCAGGGCAGGATGGCCGCGCAGTTGCGTGCCGAGATCGGCCGGGCGATGCGGGACTTGTCGGCGGTTCAGGCCGGCACGCCGGGCAGGTTGCTGGTGGTGGATTGGGTGGATTGGTTTCCTGCCGCGCACCAGGTGAGCGGGGCGTTCGAGTCGCTGGTGGTGTGGCGGTTGGGGGGCCCGGTGTGGGGTCAGGCGCCGCTCGGGCAGGTGCCGGGGCCGAGTGTGGACAGGGGTGTGTTGTCCCGTGCGGGGACCCTGTTGGGGGTGCCTTGCTGGCAGCGGGGCCGGTTGGGGCGGGTGGATGTCGACCGCTATCTGGAGGGCCTGCTGCAAGTTCCGGGGTGGCCGCTAAACTCGGGCCATGGATGACCGTGTTCGTCTCTCGTACAGCGAGTGTGGGGTGGTTGTGGCGTCGCTGCTGTACTACCGCGCCTACCTGGCCCGCCACGTCAAGATGGGGATGATGGATGTGGAGCGCCGCATGGAGGCGCTGTCACAGATCGGGGTGGCGGATCGGCTGATCGACCGGTTGGACGGGTTTCTGGCCGACTGGGAGGCGTGACCTGTTTGTGGCTGCTCTGCCGTGTGCGGGTGGTGTCGCAGCATGGTGGCATGTCGATCAGCGAGCAGGAACGCGCGGCCCGCGAGCGGGCGCGGAAGGCCAGTGGCCGGTTCGGACAGCAGCCCAGAGGCAAGGGTGCCGAGGTCGAGGTGCCGGATCCGCTGTCCGCCGGGTGCGCCATCTGTGGGCATCCGATTGGCGCCCACTTGCGCTGGGGGGCAGTGCGCCTATCTGGTGCCGCCCGCCGCGCCGTGCCGCTGCGACTACCCGGTCGAACCCGGCGACCCTGATGTGAAACCGTTGTGCGCCGAGTGCGGCCATCCGCACGCCGCCCATGTCCTCGACGACCACGGCCGCCGCACCCGGCCCGCCGGGCTGGGCATGTGCACATGGCAGTCGTGTCTGTGCCGCGACTGGTATGGGCCCGACGCCAAAGTGTGCCCGGACTGCGGGCATCTTGTCAGCGAGCACACGCGCATTCGCAGCGCGCTGGACTACACGCTCTACTACAACGTCTGCCAGCGGTGCCAGTGCACCAGCCCGAGCAGGCCGGACGGGCCGCAACGGGTCCCGACAGTCGAGCCTCGATGCGACCACACGGTGTTGGCTGTCGGCCCTGACGGCTGGTGTCGCTGTCCCGTCTGCCTGCTCTCATGGCCCGGTTCACACCCGGTGACACCGTGCCCCGCGTGCGGCAGGTGCCACACCGCCCACCACTGCCTCGGGGCCAGCGGGGCGGCCGTCGGCAGATGCCATGAGTGCCACGGCGACGGCGACGAGGCCCAGCGGCAGTGCCCCGAGTGCCATGGAACGGGCGTCGGGCCGAGTGATCTGGCGTTGTGTGTTTGCGGCCACGTCTGCGGCAACCACTGGGAACACGGCGACACGATTTGCTGTGTCGACTGCGACTGTGCTGCGTTCCACCGTGCCGCCCCGGACATGTGCTGCACCGCCTGCCCTCACACGCTGGTGGCGCACGACAGCTCCGGGCGGTGCTGGTTGTGCGGCTGCAAAGGGTTCACCGTCTAGCGAGACCCGGAGCCTCTGCCGCCTCGGCCGCGTTCCACCAACCGTCCAGCACCTCGACGTGCTCCGAGACGGGTGACAGCGCCTCCAGCGCGCGGGAGATCACATAGTCGTGAAGGATCTGGTCTGGGAACACGCCGAAGTGTGCCTGCCACTGCGCCGCCTCGGCCTTGGAGAGCCCGAACATGCTGGTGTCGGGGATCGGCACCGCAGGGCCGGTGCCGCGTGGCATCTCACCCCATCGTCCCCGGACATCCCGCGGCTGCCTGGCGGTCACCCTGCGTCCCCCATCGCCTGGGTGATCTTCTCCCGGGTCTGATCATCCAGCCCGCCGGCCAGGCGTCGCAGCCGCCCGGCGTCGACCATTCCGGTGAGTGTCTTGATTGCCGCCGCGGCCTCGCCGGGCATGCCGCCGAGGCTGGGGGTGGTGATGAGGTCGATCATGGTTTGCTCCGGTGTCGTGACCCGTATCTGGCCGAGCACGGTGGTGACTGGCTGGGTGTCGAGCAGGTCGGTTCGCCGTTTGGTGAACACGACGGGGAGCCCGGTTTTGAGCATGGCGGTCTTGTGGGCGACGGGTGTGGCGATGGTGGCCACTGCGATGGCGCGGGGGATGGCGTGCCACTGGCGGGCGGCGGACACGCCGTAGAGGACGGGTCTGTCCGGGCCTTGGGCGGCGACGGCGTAGGCCATGGCGGCGGCCTCCAGCGGGGGGTGCCAGGTGGGGTCGAGCGGGTCTGGTTTGACGATGTAGGTGCCGTGGGCGATTTGGAGTAGTTGACTTCCTCCCCCGCGTTCACGCGGGGGAGGAAGTCAACGCACAGGTAATGCCATGGACACTACCCCGGCGGGCGCGGAGGCATCAGCACGGTGACGCCGGATTCCAGATCGGTGTCGACGAGGCTCAGGGCGGCCTCCAGGGTGGCGCGCACCGCCCCGCTGGTGTCCTGGTCCAGAGCCGCGAGCAGACGCCCCCAATCCCTTATGTCGCCCCGCTCAAGCACAGTCAGCACATCCTCCACACCCCGCGATCCGACCGGGCCGTCCGGGTCGGCGCTCAGGTTACGGAACATCGCCGTCAGAGGGGAATCTCTGGGGCTTTCGGATGCTGCCTTGGGGCGTAACTGCCACTGGTGGACGCCGCAGTCGTCTTGCGGCGGACTGGCACACCAGCATGGGAACCCACCGGGGTCGCGCCCCACACATCCTTGAACCAGCCACTCTTGGCGGAGTCGCACAACACCTGCACCTGTGGCAGCAGACGCGAACCCAACTCGCCGCCGCCACCCACCCCGGCCGCCGCGTCACGAACCGCGTCCGGCAACCGGTCTGCGACACAGCGGATGCGGTCAGTGACCTGATCGGCGTCCAGCCCGGCCGCCGCCGCCAGCGCCGCCCAGTGCGCCATGTTGACATGGCCGAACCGGTTTTCGCCACCGATCTTGAAAGCGAACACGGGTTTGCGGCCGGGGAACTGCGCATCGTAGGGCAGGACGGAGGCGACATCGTAGAGCGGCGCGAGTTCGACGGTTGAGTCGTGCTCCAGCAGGGAGAAGTTCTTGGCGTGGCAGTCCGGTGCCCCCAGCAGATAGTTGACACCCAGGTAGTCGATGAACCTGAGCGGATCGTCGGGTTGGGCGTTGTCATGCGGCAGGCGGATGATCGCGGACGCCGTGGGGCCACCGTCTGACTCGTACTTGGATGCGGGGTAGACGGCGAGCGCCTGGCACATGTCTTCTTGGTGGATTCGCAGCACTCGCCCGTCGATGGTCATGCGGTCGTAGCGTTGGACGACGATGGCCGGTTCGCCATCGAACATGGTGAACCGGGTTGAGGCGGCGGGTAGACCGAGCCGGGTGGCGGCTTGGAGGCAGATGTGTTCGTTGAGGGCGCTGGCTGCGAGTCGTGGGATGCCCGGTTTGAGGATGTGGGTGGTCGGTTCGCCACCCGACACCTCGGCCCACCCGTCGGGGGTTTCGCGTGGCGCGATCTTCGGTTGCGCCCCGGCCAGTGACCATTCCTCGAAGTCGGTCACCCAACTGGTGTCGGCGTCTTCGCGGAGGCGGCGCAGGCGGGTGGCGACATCCTGGGTTGACACCGGGCGTACACGGCCCGCCTCTGCCATGGCGGCGTCGACACCTGCGGGTGGGCAGAACTGGACGGCGCCAGCGCAGTCCATGCCGATGTGTTCCAGCAGCGCGAACGGGTTGTTGCCTGACACGTTGAACGCGCGCCCGATTTGTTGGCGCACCAAGGGGTTGTCGGTGAGGAGGCCGTCAAGGAAAGGTTCGACTGTCTTGTGGGGGTGGCGTTTCGTGGTGAGCGGCATCGCCATCGACAGGGGTGTGCGCCCCGGTTGGTCGCTGTACTCGAAGTCGTGGCGGCCGGTGTCGGTTTGGGTGAGGGTGCCGATGCGGTGGTTGTACAGGACGACGGCCAGTTGGCGGGCCATGTCACACCTCCGCCTGCCGGATCTGCTGGTGGACGCCGCCTCGCAGGCGGGGCGCATCGATGACCACGAGCGCCTTGTCGAGGGTGCGTAGGACTTGCAGGATGCGTCCCACGCTGGCACCGCTGGCCTGTCCGGTTTCGGCGCTGACGAGCCAGCGCAGTGACACGCGGGCTTGGGTGGCGACCTCGGCTTGGGTGAGGTTCAGGTCGCGTCTGGCCTGGATGAGGGCTCCGCCGAGTTGTTTGACGGTGGTGATGGTGGTGTCCATGGCGGCCACCATACCAGTTATGTGCATGATTCTGCACATCCGGTGTTGTGCGGGATGTTGCGTATGCTGTTGTTCCCACTTGTCGTGTCGGGTTACGAAAACTGGGGGCGCTGGCGGCTGGACAGCGGCGGCGGGGGCCTATAGCGTGCCACTCGGAAAGGAGACCGGCATGGTCAACACAAGTCCCCACCGGGGGAGCGCCAAGATCAGCATCGACCTTGGTGGCCCGTTGTTCGTCTTGTTCATCGTGTTCCTGGTGTTGAAGCTGACGGGGGTGATCGGCTGGTCGTGGTGGTGGGTGACGGCGCCGCTGTGGGGCGGTTTGGTGCTGCTGCTCGCTATCTGGGGTGTGGTCGTGGCGGTCGCGTTGCTGGCCGTGATGGTCGACAAGGTTAGGCGGTGAGCGGGCATGTCTGGGTACGGTGATGCTGGTCACGGCGACTGGGATGTTTGGATCGGGCGGGCCGTCGAGAAGTTGGGGGACCCGCACAGGGGCGCGGATGTGGCGTCGGCTGACGCGCTGGTGGCGATCGCGAAACTGTTGGCGTCGCTCGTGCCGACCGCCGAGAGCGGCAGTGAACCGGACGAGATGGCGCTGTGCGGGTTCTGCGGCCACTTCCGCTACCTGCACCAGGTTGAGGATGGCGGGGGCCGCTGTGACGCTCGCATGATCGCCGGCGACTGCCCGTGTGACCGGTTCGTGGCAACTGGCGGGACTCCTGCTGGGCTGGCGGGGTCAGGATGTGCACAGCAAGACGGGCGGCCAGTGGATCGTCCCGCCGGGGCTGCCGTCGAGGACCCGGACTCGCCCTCATCCCCAGCCCGGCAGGCCACCGGTGAGACACCAGACGGGCCGCCGGCATGTCCCGGCTGCGGGCACCCGTGGAACCTGCACCTGCCGTCCGGCTGCCGCGCCGGGCACTGCCCCTGTTACCAGATTGAGCCCCCGGACGGGTCGGGACACAACCCCAAACCGAACCCAAATCTGGCCAACGATTTGGGATCAGTCACCCAAGCCGCGCGGGTCGCCGACGACATGCCAACCCACCAAGTCACCTCCCAGTGGCTGGGCGACAACACATGGGACCACCGCTGCGACTGCGGCTGGAACATCCGAACCTCCAAGAAGGCGTCCTCCATCTGGTGCCGCGACACCCACACCGCCTACGTGGCGGCACTCAACCTGCTCGGCCAACTACCCCGAACCCAACCAATGTTCACCCGCGCCGACATGGCCCGCCTGTTCCAGCAGACACGCGCCGCCACCCTCGCCCACATCAACGACGACGGACCGCTGCCGCTCAACCCGTTCCTGTCCGACGACCCCATCGCCGACTCCCGGGCCGCCGCATGGGAACTCGCCCCGCTCCGACACGGCTGGCGCGACACCCTCACCCAGGTCATCGACATCCTGCACACCCACACCGGGTCCGGGATGCCCGACCTGCAAGACGCCGCCCGCCTACTGGCCGGGCTACCCGTAGAAATGACACCAACCGATGACTGACATCAGCGCCGCTGTGGCGCCACAGATCGTGTTGCGCCGAGATGACCTGATGGTGATGCTCGCCGCCATCGCGAAGCATGCCGATCTGGACGCCTCACCCCAGATGCCGCCCGGCCTGCGCCACGCCATCCAAGTGTGGCGCGCCGCCCCCGACGGCGCGATGATCGACCTGGTGGTAGAAGGGTCGACGCCTTGGATGCCACCAGACGACACGGAGGCCACGGCATGACCGGGATACGGATACTGTCTGTGCGGCAGCCTTGGGCGTGGGCGATCATCCACGCAGGCAAGGATGTCGAGAACAGGCCCCACAACCCCGCAGGCGGCTACCGCGGCCCGATCGCCATCCACGCCAGCAAGACCGACGATACTCAGGCGTGGCGGGACGCCATGGAGAAGTACAGCCCCCTCGGGCAGGCGATCAGGGCCCGCCGCATGGAAGCGAGCCACAGACCGACCCACGACGAGTGGGTCATGCTGCACAACTATGCGGCGCGTGGCGCGATCATCGGTGTCGTGGACCTGGTGGACGTCCACGAGTACCGGGCGGGGTTCGACGGCCCCGAGGCAGCCGGGGGCTGCGGCACCTGCTCACAGTGGGCCGCGCCCGAAGGTTGGCATCTCGTCCTGGCGGACCCCCGGCCGCTGCCAGCGCCGATACCGTGGCGGGGCAGTCTGGGGTTGCGCCGGTTCGACACCGCCGAAGTGTCCGACCACGGCCCGGCCCGCCACCCCCTGCAACCCCTGGAGGCGCTGCTTTGACCGCCCCGGCCGCAGAGTCCACGATCCTCGTCGCCGCCCTCGATGGCGACATGGCGGCGGCGGCCCGCCTGCTCGACGAGTCCACCACCGAACTGCGCCAGCTCGAATCGGCGTGCGCCGCGATCTGTGACGCATGCTGGCAACGCATACAGGCCCGCCGCAAAGCCGTTGATGCTTTGGTTGAGTGGCGGGCAGGCGAGGCATGGGGCACCGGTTCAAGCTTGGCCGACATCGCCCGAGCGGTGGGCAAGACGCCGACAAACATGCGGACGCAATACTCATCCCTGGAACTGACAAAAACTGCCGTCGAGCAGGCCCAGAAGACAGGTCAGCTTCAACAGGTCGAAGTTGCTGGCTGGCGTTTCACTGTGCAACCCGAGAGGACAACCCTATGAGCGGCGAGGATCGGGCACGGATGGGGTTGACCACTGGGAAGGATGCGCTGATCCCCGCACTGAACCATCTGATTGACGATCTGGCCAAGGTTGCTGTCCCAGAGCAGGAGAACCGGCTCGCCGGAGAAGAGGAGCTCCTCGCACTGTGGAAGCTCGTCCAGATCGCAGACGGTGTGAAGCTACTCATCGAGGTCACCGTTGGGCAGGCGCTACATGCCCGCCTTCCGCTGTCAGACATCGCGAAAGCGACCGGAAAGTCAACCTCAAACGTCCGCAGAGACTTCTTCGTGTCCACACAGATCGCGAATCTTCTTGACGCAGTGCAGACCACCGGCAACCAGGGGCAGGCAAACCCCGGCTGGCCATTGAGAGTCGCCCCCGGATGTCGGCCCGTTCTCGACCCCACTGTGCGCATCTCGACTGGCACATGGCTGTTCCCATCCGCTGACACCACAGTGAAAGGACAAAACGGTGAATGACCAGGATCGGACACGGCTGGTGTTGGTCGATGGGCGGGAGGCGCTGGGGGTGATCCTGTTCCAGCCCGGCGACACCCCCGACGAGGTGGTGATGGATGTCCAGTCGAAGACGTTGAGCGCCGACCAGTTGGGGTTGTACGCGCTCGGGGCGGGGGTCGTGCTGCTCCAGAAGGCGGGGCGGTCGAGGCGGGAGATCGTGTCGGCGATGCGCCACGAGCTCGACGCCGCCGGGTTGGCGCCGAAAGTAAGCGACGATACGCGCAGCGCCGGGTAGGCCATGGTTGGCTGGCGGGCCACCCACCCGCCCAGGGTGACACTTGACCCCATGAGACGACCATTCAGCGCCACAGCCATCAAAGCCCGCGAGCGGGCCCGCGACAAGACCAGCGGCGAGTTCGGCCAGCAGCCGAGACCGGTGACCGCGGAGATTCCCGTCATCCCCGCGCAACCACCGCCTGACGGCCTGTGGCCGCCTGCGGACGGGCGGACGGTCGCCGGCTGGATCGACGCCAAGGTCGACGCCCCGCCGGGGTCGAAACTGGAGGCGGCGCTCGGGTTGGAGCGCGTCAAGGCGGCGCACACGTTCCTCGCCGGTCTACCGGCCGGGGCCCGCGTCATGTACGGCGACGACACCCATCCGGTAGGCGAGTGGGTGGTGACCGCGGCGCTGCACAAACCCCACCCCGACCGCTACGAGCCGTGGGAGACACAGCAGATCAGCCTGCGGCCCGTGTTCCCCGGCATGCCCCAAGACGCTTTGGAAACCGTGCATGTCCCGGCCGACAGTTTCCACCCCCGCTCCCCGCGCCGGCCTGTGCTCGCCCTGATCGGAAACCTGCCATGACCCGGCCCCGCGACCCGGCCCATCCGCGCGACCCCAAGTCTCAGCGGTACGTGCAGAAACCCCGCCAGGTGGCCCCGCCCATCCAACTGATCGACCCCGAGTGGTGCGACTGCGGGCACAGCCGGTGGGATCATCTGGACGACGGGGTGTGCGTCCACGAGGATCAGGTCGGCAACTACGACTGCCACTGCGACAGCCACAGCCCACAGTCCGGGCCTGCCACCCCGGCGGGGCAGCCGATGTGTGTCTGCGGCCACGGCCAGTCAAACCACTGGGACGGGCCGTGCCGCCACGAGGACGCCACGGGTGTGGGTGACTGCGGCTGTGCGGGGTTCCGGCACTCGGGCCAGTCCACCGGCTGGCTGGAGGACCGCCCCGACCACGCCAGTGTCATTGAAGAGCGGGAGGATGCGGGGGCCGACGCCTATCTGCGTCAGATGTGGTTCCGCTAGCCAGTCAGAGACATGTCGGCACATGAAGGCCCTTGGTGTGCTGGGGTTGTCGTGCTGGCTTCCCGCCGGCCCAGACGGGGTGCCCGTATCGTTTTCGACGCCACCGGCCACTTCCCCTCAAGGCGTTCAAGGCCGGCGGCAAGGCCCGGGGGCTCCCCTGCCACGGGCCGGCGCCCCAGTGTTCATGGCTGTCCACTGGGGCGCCACCATCTCAGGAGCACACCCCGTCCGGCGACGACCATGAGATCGACGGCCACGACCCGTCGCTGGTCGTCGCCGTCCCGGTGATCGACCCGCCCGCGGCGACATGCCTGGGGCCCGAGGGGCTGATGGTCCCGTGCCCGGTGAAAGTGACGGTCGCCGCTGTGGAGCAGTGCACGGTGATCGAGGTGGTCCGGGTTTTCGGCTGCGGCGGCGGGGGTGGTGGGGGCGCGGTGGTGTGTTTCGTGGCGGGTGGGG
>JGI20166J26741_10247782_pt1 | contig 16687 bp, 9 predicted proteins | sample TergutCu122P5_FD_26741 | JGI IMG/M metagenome (IMG submission 26741)
TAGGCCGAAACATGTAGTTTCATATTAGAATAAATATCTTTTCTAATTAGTTGTGTTGTTCGACTATATTTTCCTCCCTCTCATTAGTTACACACACAACAGGGATGACACACCTTAAAGTCCCATAAGGGAAGATAATAAAGCCACACTTCTAAACACACTGGTGCCGGAAACCATAATGTTACAACCAGTGTAAACATGCCGGCTGTCCAAAATTCTAATATTGTGTTCTGAAGCATCATACATTTCAGTTCTACTCTGCTTCAGTACATGTCAGATGGCTGGTCAGTGGCTTCTTATTACATAGGCCTGGGTTTGATCTCAGAGCAGTCCAGTGGAATTTTTGGTGGAGGTACTGGCATGGGAGCGAGTGTTTCTGTCAGTACTTCAGTTTTCCCTTGTCGGTTATCATTTCACCAATGATAGTCTAGATCAGGGGTCTCAAACACATGGCCCACCAATTTATTTTATGCAGTACTTGCATTGATCTTGTTATAATTATAGAATGTGGCTGGCCCGAGTGTCGAGTAAGTTATTTTATTTTTTATTTACGATTTTTTTGTTCACTGGCCAAAGGGTTAAAGAAGGTTTACAACCTTTTGTCTAGGTTAGCTATACGTTTTTGTCAGTGCAGGACTGAACATCAGGAACTCCCTGCTGTGCGGATGGTAATTGCTGCCAAGGACTTGGGCATTTCCCTGCGTTTTCCTCAAGCAGGACAAAATGCTAAAGTGGTCCTTATGCAGTTATTGTTCAGTGACAGTACTAGCGCCAAGACAGTGTTGCATACAAGTGAAAAACAGTATTGAAAAGCCTAGGATCTTGTGTTAATTCACTGCAGTATCTTCTGGGTTACTGTTGACCATAACTTGAGATAAAAAATAATTGTACTGTTGCAAATTTTGAGTCAAAACAATTTATATTATACCTAAAATGCAACAAAGTACACATCTGATGAAGTTAAACTTTACAAAGGCATGTTCACATGTTTGTAACCTGTATTCTTTTGGACTGGATAGTTTTCTGGTGATGGTAACAATTGCAAATAGTTTTCTTGGATCCTGTATCCTGTGTGAAACAATAGAAGAGCAATTGGAAGACAAGTGTCATATATTGCAGGGAAAATGTATTTCTTAGAGTAATGTATGACAATTGTTTGTCTCACTTGCAATAAGGGGATCTTGGTGCCTAAGAAATACAGGTCATGCCATCATTACAAAACTTTATGGAAGGATAACTTCAGTGTTCCTGAAGTTAAGAATCTTTAAAGAATCTTAAATGTGAACTGCAGTGGCAGCAGAATATATTTACTGTTCGTACCAAATCAAATGTTGCAGCATTTCGTGCAAGTTTTCCCATTTCAAAAATTATTATCAAGGAATCACAACCATTTATGGATAGTGAATGTGTAAAGGAATGTATAATGAAGGTACTGGAAGTACTTTGATGTGGAAAACAGTAGCTTTTTAAACTGTCAGTCTTCAAGCATAATATCTGATCATGCATTGCAGATTTTGTGGCATATTTAGTTGCAGTTTGCTATATTACATACAGGGATATTTATGTCTTGATGTTTTTATTTGAGACATATCTGCTTCATTTTCCACAATGCAAGAATTCTGGGCAAAAAATTGCCGTGACTTATGGAGTGACCCTTGTGTAAAGGAGTAGTCTTAATATGTTTTATGTTTAATTTTAAACAAAATACTTAACCGTGCGTGTGTGTATGTGTGTGTGTTTGATATGTATATAAAATATAATGTGGTACAGTGATGGTGTAATTTGTGTAATGACTGTGCTGCGTGCTAGATGATCGGGGTTTGATTTGTGGAAGGGGTAAGAAAATTTTTTGTCCTCCAAAATATTCAGACTGGCTTTGGGGCGTTCACACAACCCTCTAGTTATTGGGTACCAGCGTTCTTTCCCTGGGGGTAAAGGACTAGGGCTTGAATTTGATCACTTACCTGTGTCTAGTACAAAGATTAGAATGAATGGAGTTGTTTCTTTGCACCACCTATATAACTTCAAGGCATGGACAGGAACAACTTGAACTTTGCATAATCATATATTGCTGAAAATGATATGCAGCCCAACATAGATTTCAGAATAATCTGGTAGGTCCACATACATCTCCAGTTTGACTCTCAGCCAGGATAGTGACTGGTCCTGACTGTTTTTTAGGCATGTTCACAAAAATGTGAAAAGAGACCATTGGCTTTGTCATGTCTGTCTGTCCATCTGTCAGTCCATCCATCTTTCTGCAAGGAACAACTTTGCTCCCACTGGATGGATTTTCGTGAAATTTTATATTTGAGTATTTTTCAAAAACTGTGAAGAAAAGTGAAGTTTTATGAAAATCTGAAAAGGATAACAGGTACTTTACATGAAGGCCAATATAAGTTTTTGATCAGATATTCCTCAGTTCCTCTTAAAATGAGGAACTTTTCAGGTTAAAGTTGTAGAGAAAACCAAAACTTGCATTTCATGTTCAGTAAATTTTTTTTCCCCCCAAAAAAATCATTCCATTAATGAGAATAATGTGGAAAAGTACTGTAGAGCCAGACAGGCCACAGATGACAATATTGGCGCATACACATTGCATGCCAGATTTCTAATGCTTCAAATACACCCTCAGAATATGTAATACATATTGGTTTTCCATTGCAACAGTGGTTGCATGAAGGCACCTCATTGTTACATTACACATACATTGTCTTATTCTTTAATTTTCTGAATGCAACCAGCACACTCTACCAGCAGAGTACCTTAAATCCATGGCGACTTCTGTCACATTTTACTGAAATCATTTTGTAATTATTATTTAATTCCCCATTGCACATCTTATAGCTTGTTGTCAGTTGCACAGCATTATTAAGTAAACTAAAATATTTTCTGTCCCAATATTTGTTTCAGAATTAAAAACCTTGAGTCTCTCACAACTGAATGAACTTTACCTGGAACTTGAAGTGTTGATCCGAGAGTTTTCAGAGACACTTATTGCTGAACTTGCATTACGTGATGAGCTGGAATATGAGAAGGAGCTAAAAAACACTTTCATCTCATTACTGCTGGCAGTTCAGAACAAGCGGCGGCAGTATCACGTTGAACGCAAACGAACAGGACGAAATAACACTGTGCCTCGTGCACCGAATGGTCTTGACCCAAAGGTAAGAAAAGGGGTAATCTGATTTCATGGACACTCTCTGCATTTGGATAAATCAGTGCTTTTGTTGGTACTACTTACAGTGGACTGTGGCTGGTAGCTGAATTTAAGCACATTCTGCATACCAACTCTGTTAACTTAAAGTGTGTGGTACAATGTCAGCATTTGCAAATTTACGCTTTCAGTGTAATTACACAGTCTGTAAGTCTGATCACAAAGGAATTGATTTTGTATAACATCAGAACAATTTTAATTTTTCCAAGAATGGTTATACACCTCGGTTGATGCATCTGTTCACTAATGGTTTAAATTTCCAAAAAATGCTTACAGAATTTTAGACTGTCAGGTAATTTTTAGGTACTGTTGGTCACTCAGGAATATGACTTTGACCTTGCTAGTGGTTGCACAGGAAGTCAGACAATTAGATGCCTATGACCAGTAACCATTGTATTTCCATAAACAATACTTTTGGCTGAAATGTGATAATGCCTTGTGAGGGGAAGTTAATTCTCTTATGTGAGAGTTTTCTGTTGCATCCTGCCTGCTTCTTCTTTCACTTCTTTTTCTCCTCCTCCTCTCCCTCCTCCCCTTCCTCCCCCTCCTCCCCCCTTCCTCCAGCTCTGTTTCGGAGCTTGTCTTCTGATACAGTCTCCCTCCATTCCCGATACAACACACCATCTTACTGCTGTTGATGTGTTGCAAGGCCTGCTGCTATTATTTGCCATGCATGCTTTGGATGTGTTATCATCTAATGTCTATTTTAATGTTACTTGTATCATGCATTGTGATATAATCTTATAATGTAGACCAACAAAGTGCACCTCTGTTAAATTTAATTCTTTACAATATTTTCTATGTGTACGTGTTTCAAACCCGAGGGCTCATCCAAGAAGGTAGACATTGGTAAAAAGTACAGGTATGGTATAATACGTGGTCGGACACTAAAGTTCGCGAACTCGCCACCGTGTGATTGCCATGGCAGCACTGGACAAAAGCCTTAGTATGGTTTGATGACGACATATTAGCGTTTCACAGCTGTGTTGTTGTTGATCTATGGCAGTCTCTTTCTGAGTGGCATCTATTACTGTCTGCGAGTGTTATGGTGTGCTGCCACAAAAATGTCAGAGCTTGAATTAGAGCAACAAATGAATGAAAATTAAATTTCTTGTTAAACTTGGAAAGTGTGGAAACGAAATCAGAGATATGTTAGAGCAAATTTACAGAGATAATGCTATGAAGAAAACAGCAGTTTACAAGTGGGTGAAACATTTTTCTGAGGGAAGAGGAAGTGTCACTGATGAAGAGAGATCAGGACAGCCAGCAACAAACAGAACTGAAAAAACATTGCAAAAGTTCGTCAAATTGTGCGTGAAAATTGTGGGCTGACTGTCAGGAGCATAGCAGAGCAAGTGAACATCAACAGAGAAACAGTTAGGAAAATCTTAACTGAAGATCTTGAAATGAGGAAGGTGTGTGCAAAAATGGTCCCAAAGGAGCTCACCGAAGAACAAGAGCAAAGAAGAGTCACAATTTGCCAAGACCTTTTGAAGAGGCAAGATGACATTTTGGGCCATGTCATCACAGGTGATGAAACATGGATCTAACCAATACAACCTGGAAACGAAGCGGCAAAGTGCACAATGGAAGACTGCCAATTCCCCACGACCAAAAAAGTTCTGTCAGTCGAAATAAAGAGTCAAAACAATGTTGCTGACTTTTTTTGATACTAGAGGGATTGCTCATTATGAATTTGTACCAAATGGACAAACAGTCAACCAGGTTTACTATTTGGAAGTACTGGAAAGGCTGCATGAGAAAGACGGAAACGACCCAAACTTTTTGCCAACAACTCGTGGATCTTGCATCACGACAATGCACTTGCTCACACGGCACTGTCTGTGAGGGAGTTTTTAGCTACTAAACAAATAACTGTGTTGGAACACCCTGCCTATTAACTGGCTCTAGCCCCAAGTGACTTTTTTCTGTTCCCGAAGATAAACAAAATATTGAGAGGAAGGCATTTTGATGACATTGATGACATCATGAGTAATACAATGGCAGCTTGGAAGGCCATTCCACAAAACCAGTTCCGAAATTGTTTTGAAGGGTGGACTATGCGCTGGTATCGGTGCATAGCTTCCCAAGGGGAGTACTTTGAAGGCGACCAGGGTGGTATTCAGGAATGAGGTATGTAGCACTTTTACCGCGATGAGTTCGCGAACTTTATTGTCAGACCTTGTATATGTCTATATGAATGGTACACTGTGGTACACCCTGAAGATGAGCCCCTGGGGTCGAAACAAGTACATGTAGAAGATATTGTGAAAAATTAAATTAAATTGAAGAGAGGTGCATGTTATTGGCCCACATTATACAATCTAATATCATCTTTATTAGCTTTATTATTTTTCCTGGTATTCCTTAAAATTCCGAGGCTATAAATAGTTGATTTCTATCTGTGCTGTTGAAAACTTATCTAAAATCAATAAATGCCATGCCCAAGTCAGTGTTTTACTTGTAATATTTTTCTGTGATTTGCCTCATAACAAATATTTAGGCCAATTTTACTTCTATTTGATCTCAATCCACATTCATATTTTTCTCTTATCACTTTAGTGTATGCATTCAGCCTTTTTACAGTAATACTGGACACACTTTTATATATCATGTTTAACAAGTTAATCCCTGAATGGTAGGTGTATTGTAATTTGTTTCCTTTCTTAGAAATTGGGCACATCAGACCCTCCCCCATTCAGTTGGTATTCTTTCTTGTTTCCATATCAAACCTTAACTAAGGTATTATTCTTAATAAGGTTAGACCTATGTATTTTATTCATTCAGTGAATATGGTATCTTCACCAGGGGCCTTGTGATTTTTTAGTTTCCCTGTTACATCTTCTGCTTCTTCCATAGAAAGGTGTTCAGTCCATGGCTGTACAGTTAGGTGTCTGTTACTTTAGCTTGGTTTTTGGATACTTTTTTCTCTGCAGTTTCTTTTAATAGTTCTTCAGAGTGTTCCATCCTTCTGTTGGTGACCTCATCTTCATTTGTATTTCTAGCCTGGCTTGTCTTTGCATGCATTTAGTTTCGGTTGATACTCGGAGGGGGTTTGGTTCTGCTTGGTTAGGTCTGTTCATAAATGTAATTTAATGTTTGTAACAAACTTAATACCTATCAAATAGTGACCAGTGGAAAGCACCCACAGATAAGGGACTGCCACCCATGCTATCGAGGGCAAAGCTGTACTCCTGAGTAACAATCAGTACATTTAATTTACAGTGGAGTTCAGATGTTAATTAAACATAGAATATAAATACATTGGTAGAATTTTAATGAGCATAATGTTATTTTCCAATATGTTTGTGCTTTCAGTACCTGACAACAGTAATACCTTATCACTTGGGGAGTGGCCCACCAGATAACCAAGCTCTTCAGGTACTCATCAAAAGTAAGTGTTACAAGTGAGACCTGAGGCTTTTATGGTGTTAATTATGAAGATTACGGTCTGTAGAATGTTATAGTGTGTAATTCGGTTTAGGTGCCAACATTCAGAGGAACCTGCTGCCTCTGTTTGCAGGTAAGAGAGCCTCTACCTCTGTATCTACCAAACTATATGGTGTCATATCCCAGAAGGTATGGGATCTTCTAGAGTTATGGGTATTTTGGATTCATGAATAAGACAAGTGCAAATTCAGTGTAATAATTGAAACTTATGAGCTATGGAACTGTGAATTATGAAATCAAATCTTGTGAAATAAGACAATTTTTCATTTTGAATTAATTCGTATTCATATCTTCATAAATCATGAAAATGTTTTCAACTGACTACTTTAAAAGTAAAAAATTTTTTCATCTGCTTTAATTGTTGTTTTGTGTAAATATATGGGGAGAATGAAGGAACTGCTACATGCTTTCCTATCCCCAGTATGCAGTTCTCCTCCACAGTGAACAGATATAATTCTGTTTTGTGATATTTGAGGTTCTTTTGCTTGTGACTGTATAAACTACTGCTTTGTGCAATGTGATGTTGCGTAGACTAGAAGATATTTTTTTGACTTATAGGAATGTGTTGTCTCCATGTTTAATACGGAAGAATATCATTAAGATGGAGACAGCATGTTCCCCAAAATTTTAAATTTTTACCGTACTACACTGTGTCACAACCCAGAAGTCAGTATTCTTCAGTTTTATGTATTCCTGTCAATATTTTGTCGTAGGTTTGTTTGAGTTTGTAATGAGAATTTAAACTTTCACTGCATATAAATATGGCTGATTGCCAGGGGAGACTTCATTGTTGTTTGTAATAAAGTTATGGTTTTGTGATTGTTGTGTTGTCATTGTTGTAGTCGTGTTGTTGATGTCATTGTCATCATCATCATCATCATCATCATCATTGCTGTTATTGTTTTTGTTGTTACAAAAGGTAAAATGTTGTGTTTTCTTTGGGCTTGAGCTTTATACCATTAAGTGGGATTGGAAGTTCACATAGTCTTTCTTTTGCACGTTATGAACTAAGTGGTTTGCAGCATGAGTCATACACTTTGTTGCTGGCAGCTTCTCTTGGCTGGGAGGCCACATGGGCTTCAGAGTGAGTTTGGAAATACCTTGCCAGAAATTGAGCCCTGTTCATCCAGCAAATAACCAGTCAAGTTTACTGACTTAGCTATTGTGACTCAGTATTATTTCTTTTCATGCTAACTACTGCTTAATCTGTAAGCAGAAATTTATGTGACATTTTATCTGGTGCTTAAGTTTACTTTTTTTTTATTGCAGTACTGAAAGCTATCAATGAAGACAGTCCAACTGTTCCTACATTACTGACAGACTACATACTGAAAGGTGAGTAAGTGGAGGAGACATTGTGCATGCTTAAATATGTAGATTAGTAGATATGCTTGAAAAGCCTTATCAAATAAAATTTCAGATTGGCCAGAATGAAAATAGCTGTGTGAATGTGTTTACAGCAAATATGTTCAAGTGACATTTGAATCCTTAATACTTGCAAATGCTGCAGGAGTTATTGTGCAATTATTCTAAAGGCCTTTGCGTCATGTCTGACATTGTGTGCTTTTGCGCAGAAGTGAGTCGGCCAGTTTCCTTTTTCCCTACCTTGGAAGGGCCTCTATGAAGCAGTGTTAGTGAACTAGTTTCCAGCTACTGCCTTGACATTGCTCAGTCTTTCCCAGTATTCAAAATTTCTCCTCTTTTGTTCTTCACCATCTCCTTCTCAGTCTTCCTTTTTGTTGTTGTTTTTGTTGTCCTTGGGCGTTCCAACCCTATGTAGAACACCCAATTATAATTCTCCTACAAACCTACATGTGCATCTTTAACCTTTTAAAGCCTAGTGGTTGCGTGCACCAACAGGTTTAAAACTTTAGAACTGACATTCTCTCCACACTGTATTTGTTTTATATTTATCTCAGAACAAACTGCGAATCTTGCCTCGTATAACATAAACTGATTGGTTTTTATCACTGAGATTACAAGTGTTTACTGCACGGTATGGACTGGGCCTTTAAATAAATCAGTCTGCTCTTTGTCTTTAAAGGGTTAATCCTTAACATTTTCTCCAATTTCATTGTTATATATTAGATAAATCCTGTGAATTGCCAGTCATAAGTGATGTGTTGTGTTTTTCAGTTACTGAATTAGGAAAAATTCTCATCTTTCACAGGATGTTGCAGCAGGAATCTGCCATACTTAGAGAAAATGTTCTTTTAGTTGAATTACTTACTCCATGGAACAGACTCCTTGAGAAGCTAACTGGTGCCCAGCTAGTCAAGAAATTCCCTGCATTTTAGGGAACCCAAAGTTTCATTACTACATTTACAAGTGTCCGTCACCTGTCCCTTTCCTGAGCCAGATCAATTCAGTCTATTGCCCCCCCCCCCATCCCCCCATCCCACTTCCTGAAGATCCATCTTAATATTATCTCCTCATCTGTGCCTGGGTCTTCCAAGTGGTCTCTTTCCCTCAGGTTTCCCCACCAAATCCTTGTATATACCTCTATTATCCGCCCTATGGGCTACGTGCCCCACTCATCTCATTCTTCTGGTTTTGATCACCCGATTAATATTTGATGGGTCCAGATCATTAAGCTCCTCATTATGTAGTTTTCTATACTCCCTTGATACCTTGTCCCTCTTAGGCACAGTTTTTCTTGTCGGCACCCTGTTCTCAAACACCCTGTGCTCATGTTCCTCCCTTAATGTGAGCAACAAAGTTTCACACCCATACAAAGCAACAGGCAAAAATTATAGTTCTGTATATCTTAATCTTTATATTTTTAGATAGCAAACTGGAAGACAAAAGATCTGCACTGAATGAGAGCAACATTCCCTGACTTCAGTCAGCTCTTAATTTCTTCCTGAATATAATTTTGATTTGTTAATTTTTTTCCCAAATATTTGAACTCTTCCACCCTTTCAGAGGAACTCTTATCAATATTTATATTGTAGCTTCATCCTGCATTCTGATCTCAAGACATGACCATGTACTTAGTTTGATCAGCATTCTTACTAGCAACAACTAAAGGTTCTTTTTTTTTCCTATAGTATATATGCTTCCACCCAATATTTTAATGTCATAAGCATGAACGTAAGAAACTTTCTCCTAGAATATGGCAGACAGCCTCTGAAACACCCTGTGTTTGGATAAATACAGTAAATCTATTCCATGTGGTTTAAGTTTAAAATAAACTGCTGTCTTAAATATATTATCATTGAAGATTGTTGTGTATTTTCAGTTCTGTGTCCAACGTAAGACGATGGCAGTCACAGTGCAACAGATAAGTCAACACAGCGTTCTGTTTATCATCACTATTTAATGTAACAGATTATACGCTTTGAAACTTCTTATTATATATGTGAGTTACACATAATTGTAAATTACACATGTGCTAGCAGCAGAGTATGATCCACAAGTTTCAATGGTACACATTAACTGATTATCAGCATAGATCAGTTTGCCACAGACATCATGGAAATGATGACCTCTTACTGATCCAGGCACTTGTGCGAAAATATTAGTTTCACTCAGAAATGTTCTTGAATTTGAGCAGAATATTTTTCAGATATTTCTGAAGTCTGTTGCAACTTTTTATCACACATACATCTTTTATTGTGAAGTGAAAGTTATATGAATAAGGCTGCAGTGGTTGTTAAATTATTTTGTTTTGAACATTGTTTATGTGGAACTTTGAAACATTCCCTATATATTTGATGTTGGAGATGCCTGAATGTGTTGTTAATATTTTATTATTTTATGATGTGGCTTGCATTGCTCATGGTCTGTTATGTTCTAAACTCAGCAGTTTTTGTATCAGACATTTTTCTTGTGTCATGTTCAGTGGGTAAGACATATATTCCATATATACTTTTCTTTCCTATTTACCTGAGAAGTTTTTGAGTTGCAAACGAGTTTTCACATCTGCTACAGGTGCATACATTTTTTCTGCACAATCCCAAGGACTTTTCAGGCACCTAGGTATGAAATATGTAACTATAGTCACTGATAGAAGTTTATCATATTTGCTTCTGTGACAACATTCAACACTCAACATTCTCTGCTATCAGTGGATAGAAATCTTCAGCTAGGTGAGAATACGATTGACGTATCTTTGAGGTGCTGGTGATCTTGAAGAAAGACTACGCTAGTATGGCTGTTGCATGGAATGCCAAATAATTACTGCTGCTGCTACAACAGCAACAACAACAACAACAACAACAACAACAACAACAACAACAACAACAACAACAACAACATCAACAACTCAACTACAACTACTACTACTACTACTACTACTACTACTACTACTACTACTGCTGCTGCTGCTGCTGCTGCTGCTGCTGCTGCTGCTGCTACTGCTACTTAAGACATTCAGTAACATATTCTGAATAGTTTTATTGTAAAGTTGTCGCTGTACACTCATGAAGATGTGTGGGGGGAGTGAGGCATAACTTCCATCATTTTTAATGTTGGCACTAGATGGTGGCAAGTAGCCAGCTTATGCCCTGACTGCTTTATCTCCTGAGAAAGAAACTCTCAGTCCACACTGAATAGGAGTCTGGGTGGGCCCCAGATCTAATCTGCATCTTTTGGAGACTAGAAAATCTCTTGTCCCTGCTGGGAATTAAACAGTGATTCTTTGGTTGTCCAGCTTGGAATATATTGTACCTTCAAAGTATACAGTGTTTAAACTTCATTAAGGGGCTTCATCATCATTCTATCATCAGATAATGTCCTTAGAAAGTGACTAATGTATCTCAACATACTTCTGGGGCTGATGAAGCGATGGATGTGGCAAGTGACAAGTTACCAGTAGCACTAAATCTTGTTTCATGAAATATTTTGCTAGACTGGTCGCCAGCAACCTTCTCAATGGCTGGTGTGATAAACAGGTAGTGGAAGGCAAGAAGAGGTAAAATGGTGACTGAAAACAAACTTGTTGTTCTGCAGACGATAAAACAGGAGGAAGGTGTTCTTTTTGGGTCTTTTTGAATGATCTTACAAAACAAAAGAAATGTGAGGAGTAGAAGTGACCAAGATTGTGGAGTCAGTAGGACTGGCCGTGGCATTACTTTTGCAACACTCTGTGGTCAAACTGGCAAAAGAGGACATTGGTGAGTAAGTAATGTAACATATGGGTAGGTGTAAACTGTGTAATATTTATTTTGGCGCTAGGTTCTAGGAAACCAGTGGTGTAGCCAGGTGCCCACCTTCAGTTCACTCACCTTAATGTTATTCATTTCCATGCATTAATATACGATTCATACAATAAAACCAACAAATACACTAATGTTAAATTATATTTTTACACAAAATTTGTCATAACTCTGACATGTTTTGATCTATCTTGATCAACTTCTTTGAGTTACTTAACATAAATAAAGCATATATAAAATCATGCCCTCCATCCCACTTCCTGATGATCCATTTTAAACCTATCCTCCCATGTATGCCTGAGTCCTCCAAGTGGTTTCTTTCCCTCACGTCTGCCCACCAGAACTCTATATGCACCTCCACTGTCTGCACTACATGACACATGTCCTACCCACCTCATTCTTCTTGATTTGATCATTTAATAATATTTGATGAGGGTATGAATTATAAAGCCTGTTACATAGTCATCTCCACTCCCCTTTTACCTTGTCCTTCTGAGACCCAAATATCCTCCTCAGCATCTAATTCTTGAACACCCTCAGCCTCTGTTCCTCCCTCAGTGTGAGAGACAAGTTTCACACCCATACAAAACAAATGGAAAAATTATAGTTCTGTATAGGGATTTATCTTGATATTTTGGACAGCAAACTGAAGACAAAAGATTCTGCCCTGAATGATGATAGGAAACATTCCCTGATTCGGTCTGCTCTTAATTTCTTAGTGAATGGAATTTTTATTTTTGGGGTTGTTACCAAATATCTGTTATAATTTATATGTTTTTGTGTTTTCTTGTAAGGCAATGCCTATTTATTTACAAATGTGTTGAACTAAACTAGCATCATTAACTAATGAAGGGCATTTGACAGCCCCGTGAAAGTCATCAGATTCTGGCGGACAAGGAGCTTCAGTGAACACCTGAAGACATAATGGTAGCCTCGCCATCCTTGGAGTTGCATTCAGAAGCAGCAAGTCTGTATTGTTGCTAAAGAGTTACAGAAAATATCTGGATGTCATGTTTTATTTGCTGTGTATCAGTAAATGAACATGTTCTGTGATCATAGATGGACTCCAAAGAGCATAGTGATGCAGTATATTGATGATGAAACAAAGTACCAGGATATCAAAGTGTCAAGTTAAAAATATGGTATAGTTGTGTCATAGATGTTTGGACAGAATATCGGATGACATTTCAAAAGGAATGCTAGTTTACAATGGGTTGCATTTATAATATGAAAGTGATTTTGTTGTGTGAGAAAGTTATTTCTCAACCCATTCACTGTCTGGCTAACATTCGTGACATATTTTGTATTTTCTTTGGTTCCAAGTGACTTTCATGGAAAGATCTCTCCATGAGCCTTCAAGGTAATATCTTTGTAGGTGCCAGTGAACTGTGGTAATTTATTGCAAAAATGGCATTTTTTGTTACTTTTTTATGTACTAGTAAGCAAATGGGTTTGATCCATCATCTATCTGATGGATGTCATCCTTTTATGAATGGCAGATAACTATTCTGGCACGAACATCAAATATATAATGAATGTCTTGTATTTATTTATAGCTTTATTATTATTATTATTATGTGGGTGCAGGAAGGGGGGGGGAGTTACAGATGAATGTAACACACACAACTTCTTCTAAGTGTGTTGTGTTGAAGGTGTACAGACACCTCGTGAGATCTCTCTGATACAGTACGGTAAGCAGTGTTCATTATGTGCTGGTGATTTTTCCATATTTTTAGTAGGCTTGAGGTTCCACAGTGTTGAAAATGTTGGATTTGGTTTGGGTTGTGACACCAAGTAGCCCTGTAAGTAGTTGCTACTATTTTGAAGGAACCTGCTGCCTTCATCTTTAGGGCAGAAGATGCAGACAGCTTGTCCCTTCTGTAATTGCCTGCCAAACTACACAGGGTATAATGGGGCAGAATACAGTTAATGTTATTTTCTATATGTGAATTAGGCAAGCAGTTAGTGTGTCTTGTTCTTTCTGTTTTTTTATCCATATTACTTGTCTCTTCAATCTTTTATTGTTGATTTGACAGAATGTGACACCTTCTTTTGTGTTCCAAATAAGTTTTGATGACAGATGAGGGAGTAATAGTCCTAACTGTTATACATGGATATAACGATCTTGTTGCTTTTAAAAATTTGTTCTAAGAAAATTGAGCTGTGTAGAGTAATGGCAGTTTTAGAGCATAAAGAAATCTTAGAGTGTTGATTGTCATGAGATTTCAGCATGAATTCCATTACTTTAACTGATGACATTCTGTTGTGATATATGAACAGCAGGAAGGAAGGGCAGACCATCAGTCACAGTATTAACATTTTTATCAGTTTTGTTGCTTGATACATATTTTGGCTTTTGGGAAAGACATAATCAGGCAATTAAAAATAAAAGTACATAAATGAAAATGTTAAAAGTTGTTTTCCACTACATTGGGTGTGAAAGGGAAGTTCTTCATTATAACTACATGGCATATGGTGCAATCTGTAGACAAGAAAATTAAGAAGACCAATTTTCTTTTTAAACCATAACAGAATATAGAAGAATGGCTATTGCATTGACAAGAAGGTCATACTGCATATTAATTTTTATTTTGGTTGATGCTGGAGAGGTACTTTATACTATATGTATGTAGTATACTGCACACCGAAGTAGTATATATTCTGTAGCATAACATACAGTAAACTATACCTCTGCAGTATTGACAGAATAAAAATTAACGCAAAGTAATATCTTCTTATGAATGTAATAACCATTTTTGTATATTCTGTTATAATTTAAGAAGAAAATTGAGCTTGTAGAGATTCTTGTGTACAGATTGTACCCCATGTACTGGAAAACAACTTTGATATTTTAATATACAATCTTATTTTACCTAGTTTTGGCTTATACAACTCCAATTTTTGTGAAGTTGAAATTTCATGTATTTGAAAATAACATTTTGTGAGTTGTATTTAAATTGTATTTCTCAAAGTACTTTTATTTTAATTGGCTGGTGATGATTTTCTGAAAAGCCCATGCACGTAGCCAGAAAAAGAAAGTGATAAAATATCAAGCTTTGATTGATGGTCTGTGCTTCTTTCTAATGAATTCCGTTAGAAATTTTGTATATACTGAAATGGTGGTCTGTCTCATTCCAAACAGTGAATCCCTGAGTCTAACTTTTTTTTTTGGCCCGAGAGGGAATTTTTACTGAGACTGTCCCCACTCACTCACCAACTCACTCACTCATGCCCTCCCCTCCCATCAATGCCCAAGAATTTGGACAAGCTACAAATTCACATTCATGAATAACATGCAAATATCACTCGAATGAGACTGATTACTGTTTTGTCATGTTGAGAATTGCTAGTGGGGGTCACATTGGAATTCAAAAAGTGACAACAGTTACTTGATGCTTCTTATTTGTGCTCTACAAATTTAATTACTGCATGTAGTTTTTTTAGGGAAAAAAAAAATTAAAATTGTAAAGGTTAGAAAAGAAGGTATACCACAGTGATATTATTTTGTTGATAAATGGCATAGTATAAAATTAGTTTTGAAAATGTTTATTCTGAAGGTTCCTCTTGCAGGACAGGTGTGTGTTTAACCATTTGTTTGACATCAGATGTGATCCTGTTTATTCTAAAGATCCATAAACCCATGGTTCCAAATGTTTAGCAGCTTACTGAATGATGTGCCTACATAATTCAGTTGTGTAAAAGGATTCTTAAAGTCTGTTTGTGATTCTTAACGCTTTCCAGGTCCTACACTTGAGATTTTTCTGTGTGTCATTTACAGCCTGTTCTGTGTGTATATATGATATGTTCCACCATCTGACCCTTGCTTGTGTTGCTCATATTTTAGTTCATGTGAAAGGTCTCGTATGTCCGTAGTGCTGTGTTAATGAACTGGACTGATGACCAAGAATGTGCACTACAGTGTTCAGAGTTTTGGCTGAAAAAGTGAACAGAATTTTTGAATTTCTGTGAACTTTTTGGAGCATGGGAAGTATTAAATAATTTACAAGCAACTTTCCACGTTAGTTGCAGTTTCGTGCTGTTATTTGAACGTGATGAAAGAAAATGTAACAACAGTTTGAAGGTGGACAGAATAGTGTGTCTTGTAAATACTGTGATACCAGACACTGATAAACACAGATGAATAATCACATAAACTGAAAACAATCTTGTTTTGAGTAATCTGTTTCAAAACGGAAGTGTGACATGTTGTTATTTCTCTTATATTACACTCCCAACAGTGCCAGACTATACTGCAGCCACATAAAGAAATCCTTTGTATAGTAACTTTAACAGCACCCAAGGCTTGCTGTGATCTTCCTACTGTTGTATTCCAATCACACCTTCCAGGCCTGTGTGAGCCAACCCAAAGTAATTCTCTTTACTGAAGGTTATCACGGATATTGCTACCAGTATGCATGTGAACGGAATGGTTAGGGGTGTAATAGGAAGGGAAAGTATGATATGTGTAGCTTGAGTGAGATGTCGAGATTTTCAATCCGTGGGACTTCATTCTGGACTGCAGTATGACCTATGAATGACATGAGGTACGAGTGTGTTAGTATGACATATCCAGATCATCCCATGTGTAAAATACTGTGGAAGGTTCTGTGTTCTACAGAATTTCTAGGAATGAAGGGTTCTTTTAGAAATGATTATTTCTAGAGTGAAGTAGCAGTCGACACTAGTCAGTGGTGCCATGGACAAAAAAATAACATACTTTGAATTGTTGAAGCTATTCACAACTGATCAAGAAGAGCAGTGTTCCCTAATACAAGGTGGTTCAAATATGACCGGGACTGATTTGTGTGTAAACAAGCCGCACTGCGCAGCAGCTGTGCGACCTTGAGAGAGTGAAGCCACA
>JGI20166J26741_10250004_pt1 | contig 16676 bp, 11 predicted proteins | sample TergutCu122P5_FD_26741 | JGI IMG/M metagenome (IMG submission 26741)
CGGTCCAACTGATCTTCTCCATCCTTCTCCAGCACCACATTTCAAAACTTTCCAGTTATTTCTGATCTGCTGCCCGAAGCGTCCAAGTTTCAGCACCATAGAAAGCCATGCTCCAAGTGTAGCATTTTATTTAATGATATACAGCAAAAATTGCTCAACTGAACTGCATCACAATCCTCCTATAAGCACACAAGACCAAGTGCAATAAAACCATTCGTAACTTGGTTCATTTAGGTAATAAGGCAGAAGTGACTCAAGTATTTTTCTCTCAGATTGCTGGAGTACAAATATGGCCACTGCGCAACAAGCCAGATGGTACATTTGACTTGGATGAAATGGAGGAAAAAGTGCGGGATCATGAAGATGACCATGAACCCAAAACATCTCTCATCTGTGTTGAGAACACACATAATTGGTGTGGTGGGAAAGTGTTACCTCTGGAATGGCTGGATGATGTAAGTACCATACACACTGATTGTGAATGAACGCCTGCAGCTTGTCACTGTGAAGGTTTACCTTCACCTAAGTATTTTAAAAATTCATTTTATACTTTACAGTAATCACTAGTATTCTCCATTATAAAATCAGTCTCTTACAGTTATTTATAAAAATAATATATTTTTTATTGTGAGAATCACAAAAAGACGCATACACTTCGCAGGCAAAATGCCCATTTTTTAAATGTTAAAGCTGGAGGTAGATGTAGCAGCTGTTGCCATCGTGGAGTATGACATCACATCGTTGGTATATCACTGCATTTCAACGGAAATAGATTCTGCGCCCATTAGCAAGATGGTCTGTTAATGTTGGTAGAAGCCATTTCTGTAAGAACTGCTTTGCTGTTAGAGGGTTGTGTGTCAAGAAGTGGCAGATAGCATTTCATTCTAGTTGAGGATTTAGGTCTTCTGGAATGTGACACTGTGTCATTGGGTGAGCAGTTCCAAACATTTCAAAGGTTTGCATTGCCTTCATCTTCAGTGGTGAAGTGAATATGTATAAATCTGCAGTGTCAAAAGAAATTATTTCTGTAAAGTGTTATAAGACTGACCATATTGACATATGCGAATTGATTAATCCACTACAACAAACTACTTAATACCCTCTTACTTTTTTCAGCTGGCAGCACGTGTCAAGAAACTTAACATACCTCTACACATGGATGGTGCTCGACTGTTTAATGCTGCAGTTTACTTAAAAGTACCAGCATCACGTATTGTCAGAGATTTCGCGTCTGCCACATTCTGTATCAGTAAGGGACTAGGCGCTCCTGTGGGTGCCATTTTGATTGGGGACAAGGAGTTCATACGCAAGCAAGTGTCATTTTGTCTTATTGATAGGCTTAGTCCTCTTGCAGTTAAGCTTTTGTGTGATGTGGTGACCCAGTCAGGTTGGTATTTTCACATTACAAGTAAGATTAAAAGTATGTCTTGGTCAGGTCTGAAAACTGGTTTAGTGGTACTGCATTACAAACAGTTCTAAGAGGTAACTTCATGCTTTTTACTTCTTGTTAATGATGCCTAGCAGAGGAGTAGAACATCGAACACTGCACCATGACCTGTCAGGAAAGCTAAGCACAGGCACATATGCAGGATGTACAGCTGACAGTGCAATCTGCTCTTGGAAGATACAGGCCCACTCATAGCAGTACTGCATAGCAACCAGTGACACTGCTCTGCAGTACTCAGTTCCATGTAACAGTGAAATGGCTCAGGAAGAATAAACTGTGGAAGCTACCTTATGAGATTTGAAATTCTCACAGTGGTGCTAGATAAGACTGAAGTCTTCTGGGATGTTACATCACTTGTTCCTATTATTAGCCAGATTAATCCAGTCCACAGCTTTTCATTATTTCTTCAAGATCCATTTTGATTGTTATCTTCCCACCTGTGTAGGTCTTACAGTTGGTCTCCATCCTTCAGGTCTTCCAACCAAAACACACTATGCCCTTCTCCCTCATACAAGCCATATTCCCTGCCCATCTCATCCTCTTGGAGAGTGATACCCCATTTTGTTCTATAAGTACATTAGAACACTCGTTAAATGCATTACTTTGTACTGTAATATGTATACTTGGTTTGGTTACAGGAGTCGACGTTTAAGGAAGGCATTAGGTGGAGGAATGAGACAAGCTGGTATCATAGCAGCAGCAGGAATTGTGGCTCTCGACTCAATGGTTGACAGGCTGCAGGAAGACCACAAGCGAGTGAATACCATTGGGAAAGGTGAGCAGTACATGACTGCAACTAAAAAGGGAAGTTTTTCAGATGCTACTGGTTGTTTAGCAAGTCAAGACATTCCCTACCTTTTATGGAGCCATTTGGTTCATTACAGAGTTAAAGACAGCCACCAGTGGCTCTCATCCTCATCCTGATGAACTGCAACCACAGTCTTGTACTGTATTATTAAAAGAAATGTTGCAATATCACGCAAGTTTTGGGGTTGTCATGGTCAGGCTGCTGAAGATTTGACTGTTCTGGGATGTGACACTGCATTGTGGGGTTAGTAGTTCCCGGTGTTTTAAAGGAGCACAGCACCTGCATGTTCAGGGTCAAGCAGTCCAAGAACTAGACAACTTGACCCTGAACATGAAGGTTCTACAATCCTTTAAAACACCATGAACTACTCACTCAAACAATGTCAGATTACAGAAGAGTGGAGTCTTTGGACACGAATTGAGGATTCTGGCAGCATTACATTTTGTTGAGGATTACTGGTTTGCTGGAACATGTCCAGTGTCTAGTGTGCCAAGCATAACACAGTACTTTGCAGACTGCACCCATTTTTGTCTCCAGTTGAAACTCTGGGAAGGTCAACGGATTCAGTGACTGAAATTAACTCATCCTATGTGACAGGTCTCAGTACATCCTCAGGCAAAACTGTGTGTGAAATGGAAAATTAGTAGTGGCTATTACATGGTTTGCATGCTTGTACTAATGCAGGCATGCCAGAGATTGTTATTAAAAGTTAGCAAATTACCCTGAAAACGTATGTTCTAAAAGACGTAGACATAATAAAAGGCTGTAAAAATACAATTCCAGGATTCTTGTATATGTTGACAAACACCACAAACCTGTAATTCTCCCTGATGTTGGCGAGGATTGACTGACAAATGTCAAGAAGTTTATGTAAGTAAATACAATATTGTTATTTAATCCTGGTATGTATGCAGTGGACTGTATTTTTCATTATTTATAATTGTCAGCTCAGAATAATAGGTGATGCACAAAGTTACAAAGCCCAATAATCTACAGTTATATTCCTTGCATGAACATGTGGACAGTGCTTATTATTTTCAGCTGTTGCTGAGTCTGGCAGTAAAGTCTTTGAAGTGGATTATGGGAAACTTCACACAAATATCCTCATCATAAAAATCAATAGTCAGCAGATCACCGCTCAGGAATTCTGTGACCGTTTGGCCATGGTAAGGATATAATACTGACTGGTAAAGGTAAACTTCACACTAGAACAGGCCACGAAGGCCCAGAGGGGGAGTAGATATATAGCTCTACTCTTTCTTTAAACTGGGCACTAGATGGGGGTGGGTGGTCAACGTCACACCCTGTCTGCTTTACCTCTGGGAAAGACCTGGTACCCATTGTATAGGAGGCTGGGTGGGCCCCAGGGCTGGTATGGATGAACGCAGAAAATCTCGGCCCCAACCGGGATTTGATCCCCAGACCGTCCAGCCTGTAGAGAGTTGCTATACCGACTAAGCTATCCTGGCCCCCCTAATACTGACTGGGGACTTGTTTAATCTTAAACTTCTGAAAACAGGCATAAAGTAATGTGTAAGTTACAATCACCAAGTTTTGACATTCTGCAGTCAAGTAGTTGGCACACCTGCTGTGTGTTCAGGAGATCATGGCTTCAAATCTCAGTCCAGAGACTGGCCACCCTGACATATTTTCATGGTTCCCCTCAGTCCCCATAGGCAAATCCAGGGATGATAATCCAGATGTGGCCTTTATGAACTTTACTGGAGAAACGGGAAGCCTGTGTCCTGTTAAATGTAACTCTTCATGGACGAAAGGGAAAACACGATTCTGTGCAAGTGCAGGCATGAGCATTTAAAAATGACAGCAACTCCAGCTATCAGCAGCTATGTTGTGATTTAAAGGCCAGATGACAAAGGTTAATTACCATATTTACCCAAGTATAAGATGACCCCATTTTGAAACCTCCAATTGTCGGGAAAATACCTGTACAAAACTTCCTGCACAATTATGTAAGGCAACCTCCAACACTGCAGACAGTGAACTTGGAAGAACTTCTCATTTTACGTTTGGGTCAACACAGTAATTATCCATTATCATATTGTTGAATGGTAAATAGTATGAATTACTAACAGGAACACTGGATAAAAATACATATAAATAAATGGATATGTTGTATAATGTTCCCCAAAACTGAAAAAAATATCATTGCATTACGATGCCAGATTTAGATATCAATAAAATAATTAATGTGATAATTATAAAGAAAATTTTACAGTGCAAGATCACTCTTACTTACAGGTTACAGAAGATGAATCTGCTAAGCTTGGAAGCAACACAGCAATTATCAAGATCTGTCCTATGACAAAGAACACTGTTCGACTTGTCACATACTTTGAGATTACTGACGCTGATGTTGAAGCAACAATTGACAAACTGAAATTTGTTATGCAAGAATATGAATAATTTTGACTACATATGTAGGAACATGATTCAAGTCAAACTTGCATTAGTGTTGATAAAATATAGCAACCATTGACGCAACGTATTACAGGACTCACACATAACCTCAAAACATGTGCATATGATCCCATCTGGAAACAATATGATTCACCTATGTATACAACAAAAAGATCCCCTTGTAGTGCAATTTAAATACACCACACTGTCAACAGCAAAAACAAATCAAATATCTGTACTTCAGTTTAATGGCTTCCAAATTTAAATTATTTAGGTCCTCTTCTTCTGGTGTACTGACTGGGAGGTGTGTATAGTTAAGCTCGGCAGTTTTGTGAGAATCAGAGTGCTGCATTACCAACAGTGTGAACCCTGGGACTTTGTACTGTCTGTATAGGTGCCAAGAAGTGTGGAGGCTGGTGGAAATATTCTAGCAGAAGGGGAAAAAATAAGTGAAAAATTTAAACATAAAGTAAAAATGAAATAAAACTCATATAAGAGATATATATATCTTGACCCTGAAAACTGTTACTGCTGGGTAAATGATAGATCCTGAAGATGAAGGCGTTATGGTCCTTGAAAATGTTGGGAACTACTCACCAAACCACACAATGTAATATGTTGGAACACTAACATCACTGTAAGAACCTCATATCTTCCACTGTTAGTATCACAGGCAAGCACCATGTCTCCTTTCCCAGTTGTCCTCTGTTAACTGGGTGGCTGCAGCTTGTGCTAATGGAGACCACATCAAATGTAGCAACCACATAAATTTTAATGTCAAATGTAATTCTGAACTTTTGTGATTAACAGACCTTTGAAAAATAAGCATGCTATACAAAAACATATTACATTTATCAAAATGTTTTAGTTCAGGTCTCATCTCAATGGGGATGGAGCCAGGATAGCTCAGTCAGTATAGTGACTAGGCTATGGGCTGGACACTGTATAAGAGTTTGATTACCAGGAGAGGAGAGTTTTTTTTTCTCTTCTCCAAAATGTGTAGACCAGCTATGGGGCCCACCTAGCCTCCTGTTCATTGGATACCAGGAGTTCTTTTGTCAGGGGCCAAGTGGCTGAGGCATGAAGCTGACCACTTAGCCCCATCTATGGCCAAGGTTAAGAATGAGTGGAGTTATACCTCTGCTCCCCCTACATCTTCATGGTATGCACAGGGACAACTTTACGATTCTTATCTTATCTCTGTGTGTCTACATGTTCAGGGACAATTTTGACAGATACTGTATGAATGCCATACTTCTCATATGAAACTGATACCAAGAAGATACCGTTCATTGCCAACAGATTTCCTTATGATTTGAGGTTTTTACAGTGGTGAAGATTCATATTGTGGTCTTCAAAGTTATGACACAAGTTTTCTGCCCTGAAGATGGAGGTAGTCTCTCCAAAGTACTGGTGTCCACGCACCATACTATACAAATCCATGATAAACTCATGAGCTGTGGGTGGATGTGGCTAACAGCATGCCCTATTCACCTGCCATTCCATATTGTACAGTCCCAGTTAACTGTGTTGAATGTGGCAGGGAAAATGTGAAGAAATGCAAAGTTCTGGGTCAAGATGGAACACAGTGTGATGTATTGTGGGTGTAGTGGTTGAAGGATTACACATAACAAAGATGTAATCAAAGGGTGTCACTATGCCACACATTAATTATCTCTTAAATAAATAAACAAAAGAGTTTATTTCCACAATCCCACAATGCAGTGCAAACACATGTGCCTTACATTTTCACTGTGTATTAAAATGCACAAAATAAACACCATACAAAGACAGTGGTCTTCACACCATTACATTACACTGCAATCAGTGTTCTGTAATCAGGCCACAGAAATAGTCACAAGGTTAATCCCCTACCCCTAGATGTTATGCTTTCCTTCCAGCATGCATTACAATCTTGATGTTTGGAATTCAACTTTTTGTGATCACCCATTTTAATACCACTGTCTTGACCTTTGCTGACTGTTTCCAGTGAATCTGGATAACATGTGGCTGCCATGTTGGTTTCCAAACTGTCCATTGTGCAGATCACTCCCAGCTCCGTCAAGCTGTATCTTTCATTAAGTGAGGTTGATGACTTTCATGCATTATACAATGAGACTCGCTCGTGATTATGTATTTTATGCTTCTAAAATTTGTATCACATTTCAAATACACTAGCCTTGCAGTTCACATGGATGTTGACAGCAGTGACTTGTTAGAACAAGTACTTCGGCCTGGTTGATAAGGCCAGAGGGGTATGTAACAACAGACAGAACAATAGGCAGCCTTGAACATGATCACCCATACTGCCTTCCTAACAGCTGCCAGAGTTACCCAAATATAAGACAATTCCCTTAAAAATTTTAAGTTTTCCAGAAAATACCTATACAGAACCTGTTGAGCTTTGTGAATGATTACAGGCAATGGCTCATTTTTCAAATGATGAATTAGCAAAAAATTCTCATCTTGTATGTGGGTAAATACGACCTATATTGTTGGTACACAAATACATCAGACTCCCCACCCTTTCCACTACCACCTGTTTTACTATTCAACACAAATGAGCTTTTCTTTGTACAGAAAATTAAATTTGCTGTTCCACGCACACAGATTTAGTTGGTACAAAAATCTGTTATCCAAAATTCACTCAGATGAGAAAGATGATCATATTATGCAACAGCACGATATGGATTATCAGCACACTGTTAGGCTGGTATTGTGAATTACTCTACTAACGATTTACCCTCTCCTGTATCACCACTAACTTTACAAACTTACTGCCACATTATTTATTTGCAAGTAAATTAAGCTCTGGCACAAGGAAGAATGCAAATAAAGATGATGGGAGAGGGTTAATCTTAATCCATTAGAATGGATCATCTCATAGAATGATGCAGTACCAAATATATCATTATACATGATCAGGAAAACATTACAGTAACTCTGAGGATTATTAATCATCTAAGAAAAATCAAACATGTTGAAATATTTCACAAACTGGTAAATAAAATTTAAAAACCATCACAAAAATTATATTAATACAGAGAAACAATAATGTATGATTCTTGCGTGGCATTATGGGATTGGAACTTACTATAAAACAGGAATGCCTCTTCAGTGTTCAGATCCTCTTGATGGATGAATAAGGATACAACGGTTGAAACGTGTTGTCAGCTAAACAGACATGTGAAATGTGTAAGGACAAAATGTAAATACAATAGAAAGATTTCAATTTAAGATTTTCAGAATACATGCATATGATTACAGACAGTGACACCATGCAATCTTGTAGACCAGTGTTGAGGAGGAACTGCTGATTCAGTCATTGCACTAATAGTGACACACTGGTAGCTCTCTAGCATACTGCATGCCATCACTTTCCAGAAGAATTCTTCTAAAGCACTGTAATACAGGGCAGACACCAGCCCAAACATTTAGAAGCCACAATTTTTTTTTTTAAATTTATGTTTTAATGATTAAACAACTTACACCTCCATTATTGCTTTTGATCATGCTATGGTGTCTAAAATCACAAGATATTCATATGCAACGTATTCTTCTGAAAAGACATCACCTGTTATAATTTTTTTTCAAGAGCACCCCAAAAAGCATATAAAACAAAATGCAATATATTGAAATACAAAGTTTCATATCAAAACTACTTACTACACACTACAGTACAAACAAATGCAACTTGACAACTACCACAGACCACCCACCCCATCAATTCCTGCTCACTCACCTTTCACGCCCATTTTCCGCCCCAATCACAGCTAAGACAATTACAGTTCCTTGCACACATTTTTATATTGCATTGAATTGACTGCAGTAATCAGACTTCATTGGTGGCGATAAGCAGGTTGTTTAGTGATCAAGTTTAGGTGGAATGGGGATAAAAAAATACACAATACATGTTTACAAAATTCCAGGCGCCATGCCAAATTATTGAGGAGATGTGGTGACCTGTACCCAGGATTTGTTGAGCCCTGCCATAATATTCCTAGGTTAGTGTATCACTCAGTTATTTGAGGCACAGGATCTCGTACCTTGGCACTAGATAGAGGTGACAGATCAACTTCTCACCACTTGCTCTGCGCACCCCTCCTCCCCCACACACCAAAATCAAATCCTGGATCATCCAGGCCATAGCCTAATCACTATACTGACTAAGCTATCCCAGCTCTCACATTATCAGGGAACCAAATGGAAATATTTAATACACCGTCACCAAAAACACTTTCTGAAAGTAAGCCATTTTGAAAAAGCCCTAAAAGTCTATGAAATGGTACAATGATGATGCCAAATTACAAAGACCTTACATGAACTGAGAAGCTGTAGAGAAGCCATGTTACTAAATCACAATATACAAAATGACGACTGCTTATTGATAGCACAAAAAGTTACTACAGTTAGTTGTAGGAGTTGTGTGAAACTGGGTCACCTTGTACCATGGTCTCAAACAAGAATATGTGAATACAGAACACATCTGAAGTTACGATAGAACCAAAATGCTTGGAGAAAAGACTGTGCCAGTGCACCTGTGTGCGCCACAAATCCTATATGGACAACTCTGGGGCTGAACCTGACACTGCAGAGGGAAGCTATGATCCATGACAAAGTCACAAGTCACCACAAAGTCTGTGCCAGCATGTTCACTGTGAGTCATGCATATGTTCATCATATTCACTCACCTGTCTCTTCATCATCAGCATCTTCATTGTCTGACTCGAAGGTGTTGTCTGGGATATCATACAGCCGAATCATTGGCTTGTTGGGATCTTTCATAATGAGATATTTTCCATCTTTCTGTTTCATGCAGATATCCACAATACAGCGGAGGATTCCCCATGCATTATCCATATTCAGTGTAATCTGCGTTGCAAACTCATTTGGCTTATATTGTTGTGTACCCAAGATCACGTGTTTGGATGAGTCTCGGACATGAGCACGAGACACATACCTAGAATTAGAATAAAATAGTTTGTAAGATTTCAAGTTTCCATGGCGGTAAGTTGCCACGTTTCTCTCTTTTGGGATACCATGCCACTTAATTTGGCACACAGGTTAGAACAGTTCAGAGGATCATGCTGCCTCCACCTTCAGGGTGGGAAAAGTGAAATGTGTGCACAGTATGCAGCAACAGTAAGTATTTGATTTGAGCTTCTAACAGCACTGTTGTTGCCAAAGATCTTGTGGGATACAACACTGTGCTGTTGGGCAAGTAGCTCCCATTGTTTTAAAGAATTGTGCTGCCTTCATCTTCAGGGTAGAGTCCAAGTAATTCCCAAAAGATGGCATCCATTCACACCTGGTATAGTACATCTGCTCTCAGGTCAGGCAGGAGCTGGTGGGTCTGCATATCCTGTTGGTAGCTTGTGATAGAATACATTGGCAGAATTGCAGGAAGTGGGGGAGAATGTTGTAGTTCCTTTGCTGCAGGAGGGATAGGGAACTGAGGAGTTCAGTTTTTCATTCCTATTGGAATGCTGAGACCTGAACAAGAATGCACTCGATCCTACAAAACGTAAAATGCTTGCCCAGTGACAAACTGTCGCATCCCAGAAGAATGGTCTCTTCAGCATTACTGCTGTGTGAACATCAAATATCACAACCTACATACACTTTGGTACTCTGATCAAAGTACCATATTTATTCAAATACAAGACAAGTTTTTTTCCCATAAATTTGGCGCTTAAAAATGTGAGCTTGTCTTAAATTCAAGTTTGAAGTGCCAAACCAAACCACGCCAAACCTGGCTGTTCTGACCCAGACCGTATGGAGCAGAACTAACCCCTGCATCGCCCAACTGTCATATTTAAACAAGAGAGAGAACAGAGCAACACTTAAGTTAAATGACTCATTCTTCTTTTTGGAAATTCCCCATCATATTAATTTTTTTAAAGAAACACTACATTTCATAAGCCAGCTTGGTTTTTGTTTTGAGGCAAAGAAGCAACTAACCTGATGTACCCCTTACATGAAGCTATTCTGTCATTGGGCAACCTAGAAACTTGTTAAGATATGTACCTCAGAACAGATCTAGTCCAAGTGTAGTAACTGGAAAATGGCTACTGAAAAATTAACTACATAGGTCAGAAATAAAACCTGGACAAATCAACAAATTAAAAACAATAAAAACAGCCATGAACTCAGACTGCTCATACCAGAGACACAACACAAAAATCCAAGAACACACTCAAAATTATAAACCTTCATGGGTTCAATTAAGTTTACAAACCAAGAAATATAAATGCACTATTTAGTCAATGAGGATCATAAAGGCATGACAGCGCATCTCACCAGATGTAACTGCAAAAGGTTTTATTCAGTGAACACCATAAATGCATGAGGGGGATAACAGGGATAGTGCCACTCATTATTAACCTCAGCATTAGAGAGGGGTGAGTGGTCAGTTTCATGCCCTGGCAACTTTGCTCCCAAAGACAGAACTCAAGGTACTGGGTGGGCCCCAGAGCAGGTGGGTTGATTTGAATAAGACACATATCTCTAACCCCAGCCAAAAATCAAACCATGACCTGTTATCCAGCATATAGTGAGGTCACTATACTGACTATGCTACCATGATTCCTTTTTCATCCCCAAAGAAAAGAAAGCCTCTTGTCCACTGCTTTTTAATCCGGGTTGCCAGCACCCCCTGTGTGTGACATGCCCTTTCTGGGAGTGTGATGCCAAATTTTTCTTAATTTTACAGCAATATTAAAATAAATACTTAATTGTATGTCTTTCACTCTATAGTTATTGTGTACCTTAGGTTTAAAATAAACTGACCGACTTTAATTCTCTTTGACATATGTTTGAGAACATCCTTTGAGTGCCAGAGGGGTGCAACATGCAATCACTGTGCTAGTAGTCACTAGAGATGGCTGTGAGGGTACATTTGGTCTTGTTGTCCTAACCAGCAATTCAGCCACACTGATAGCAACTCTACATACCCAAACTTGATCTGGTCTGACCCTGCCAGAAGAGCCTGAACAGTCCACTTGGCAAGTTTGCAGGCATTATTCCTTAACTCATTTGCAAGCACAGCTCCTCGCTGAGTGTCCAACTTCTGACGCCACTCAACACCACCAGACAGCTATAAACAAGAAACACTCACATTCATAGTCCCCATCTAGTGTTCAAGTTAAGAGTATGTGGATCTATGGCACCACTTCCCCTTACTCCAACATCTTACTTAACTCAAGCCCATCTGATTCAAATACCCTCATCTAACAAAGACCCACGAAATGTCGGCAAGAGAGGCTACAGGCAGAGAAGCCACTGGCTGCTACCATTTACAAAATGTACTGCTGGCAGCCATATATGTCATAGAATCAGATACAAACACAATTACACAACATTACAAACAAAAACCACAGATGACCAACACAGCCTGTCACATTTGTGAGAAGATACAATACGTGAGGGTCACCACAATGCTATCACTTCTACATGTTTCTCTGGAAAGCGAGACTGGAGCTCAAAGAGCAACACTGCACAAGATTCAAGTCTTCTGGCATGTGACACAGTGTCATTGGGAAAGTAGCTTGCACCATTTTAAATGATCATACTGGTTTCATCCTCAAGGTAAAGAAGTTCCTGTAACAAGCTCTTGTGAATACAGCAATGAAACTTTAGGTTTCACAAACAGGAGGAAACTTGGGTGACTGAGCAACTATGAGCTTCTCCAGAACACTGCTCCATTATGTCAGTTAATGTTTTACTGCATTTTATTGTTAGCACATTCCTCACATTTGTGGTGGCCAGGATACCTCACCACTACAGTGACTAGGCTATGTGTAGGACAGTCCAGGGTTCAATTCCCAGCACAGCAACAATGTCCACGCTGGCTTTAGGGCCCACCAACCCTCCTACTGAATGAGCATCAGGGGTTTCCCCCCAGGGGTGAAGCTGACCACTCACTTGCACATAGTGCTGAGGGTAAGAATCGGTGCAGCTGTACCTCTGCACTTCTATATGCCTTCATGGCACAGACTGGAGCGTCTTTACCATTTTACCATGTGTCAACATACAAGCAGGCAGTAATGTACCTTAGAGTCCCACTCATTCAGAGCCTTGATGGTAACAAACTGCAGCTCCCCATTAGGGCCATGCATTACAGCATCGTGCTCGCAGCGTGCAATCAACACCACTCCATTATCCAGATCCCATTTGCGATATCTGTAAGCAACTGAGGCAACCTCACCAGCTTCCTCTTCAGAAATAAAAGGATTGCCTTCATCAAACTTGTACCGCGGTTCACCCTGTCAACATCACAAGAAAATAAAACTGATCACAGTCAGTGGGCCATGATGTATTAAGTGACAAAGATTAAATGCATATGCCTGGGATGGAGGAAAAAACCACACACACACGCGCACGCGTCAGGACTATAAGAGTAATGATGAAAGATAAAATATTTATCATAAGACGTGGGTTGCACAGTAGGACTCCTGAACATTCAAGTCTTCTGGGATGAGACCCCATGCTGCTGGACAGGCAGTTACTGAAATTTTGGTGGAACTCACTGCCTCAGCTTCACGGGTCAAGCAGTCCAAAACCAAGAAGCTGTGGTCCATCAAAATGTCAGGAAATACTCTCCCAACACAGTGTCATACCCTAGATGACCTAAACCCTCAGAATACCTGAAGCCTTGCGTGCTTAGTCAATGCCATCCAGTTTCCTGGATGAAAGATGACAGCTTTTGTACTGTACAGCTAATGCGTTCATATTCACAAAAATAAAGTTGTCCAGCACCTCCAATGTTAGGACCCATAATCAAAAAGTCAGCCGTCTGGGCGATGGCCACACCCCAATGAACAAGTGACCCTTTAAAACAAAGTCAAAACATTTTTAATATTCAAAAACTCTGCACCATGCCTTTGGAATAAAATGCAGCATGTTTCAGTGAGAGGAAATGAAAGTTTAAATGTTATTTAAATGCACTTCATTCTTCAAGGCCATGCCACAGATCAAGCAATTAGTTACCATCCTCTCACTGTGAAGGCCTGAGTTTGAGGCCAGGCCAGTCCATGACCAACGCTCCATACTCCTTATCAGATGGACAGACAGAAAAAGCCCATGCACCTCCAACAAACAATGCCCTCTCACATAATGGGGAAGCACTGAATATGAGAATTAATTTCATCTTTTCATGCTGCAGAGAATTAAACTCTAAGTTACCGTTTTCAACACTTGCTGTGAGAAGTTGTGATTAATGAACGTGGCTTCAAGGGCCAAGTTGCGGGGTGAATTAAGGCTGTTGCCATCATCCTGTGGTGGCTCCACTGATGTCTCATTCACCGTTAACAAATCTGTAATAAATAAATTAATAAGTGACATGACCACCAAATGTGTTTTACATCAAACTGACATTAGCAATGAACAAGTCAGATTATACAAGATCTTTATTTTTTTGACAATAATTTGTCACTTCTGCTACTTCACTGTGTGTGTGTGTGTGTGTGTGTGCAGCTGGCTGAGTGGACTATATTAATACAACAATTAAGCTGAGAAGAAATGGCAAGCAACAGTTGTCAAATAAAATAATGAGACTGTAGATTACCAAATTCAGTGTTGTCTCTCTTGTCAAGAAACAGTTTGTCTCCAATTTTCTCAATCACAATGTCCCATGAATAATTCGAGCGTGTGCAGCACATAAGTGTAGCCAAAATGGCATCTGTGGCATATACATTGCCTTCCGTCTTACTGAGTTTACGTATCACTGGATCATCTGTAGTCGTCACAGTGTGGAAGATGCGGTCTATGCGCTGCAAGGGTTTCTCATTTTTCACATTCACACGATCATATGTCTTGTCATAGTACTCCAGTGACCCACAGCAAATACTGCGGAAGAAAACACAGTTTGTGAATCACACTGTGTAACTATCAAAACACAATGCACACAGCATACTTCCCTAGCAGCAGAAAAAGAAATTCCTTGCCTTTGTGACTGCCTAACTAACTAAGTCATCCATTCACTCGCCCACTCCATCCAAAAGAGTCCTTGAAAAGCTAGCACTTCCTGAGAAGGGGAGGGGGAACAAGATTTTGGTGGGGAAAACAGATGGAAAAAGCCCACCTGGAAGACCTAGGAATAAGTGGCAGAATAATACTAATATGCATCATAAAGAAATAGGATGGAAAGATGTGGACTGGACTCATCAAACTCAGGACAGGGACACATAGCAGGCTCGTGTGAACATGGTAATGAACATTTTGGTTCCATAAATAGTGGGGAATTTTTTGATTTTCCTAGCCCCTGTTAATTTCTCAAGAAACTTTGCTTCATGGACTTGGAGTGGGAACAGCAAGTGTTCGAAAGATAGTGAAGTGCAGCTGCCATCAGAATGAACATTACCTGTAAGTGAAGGCCAAAAATGCTGAATGGCAAATAATTGTCCCCTTGGGAATTACCTTCAAAGTTCTAGCAATCCATTTCAGTTACTGTGGTTACTTGTCACACAGAACAACTGGCAAATCACATCCAAAAAAGCTAAGATTATTATTATTAAGTTACGACAATTCACTGTTTTGGTCTTATCCTAAGCCCCGCCTGCTCAAGTGTACTGACAACATGAAGAAATTAAATTCACAACCCAGGCAAGGGCATCAGCCACACTAAACTGCTAGGAAATGCTGGTGGTCACCAAAATATTTTCCCAGCCACAAGATTTTCACCCCTATCCTAAAGGCATAATTAAACCACGGTACAGGTTAGTGCTGACAGACACATGCTGTTTTGCTTCCACTTTAAAAGGAGCAGTGACTGTCTTCCATATTCCCATTATTTCTGTAACTCACATATCTTCACCCTCCTTGACATTTGGCAGAGACAATTTGGCAAGCCGAGGAAAATCCATTTCTTCAATAGTTGTCCAATCAGGTCGAACAGTAACTGATGCATCACGACTCTTAATTGGCGGCTGGTTCTTGTTGTTGCGCATACCTTGACGCTGTGGCCACTTGCGCTGCTGTCTTTGGTTCCTAGTGATACGTGGTACCAATTTCAAAACAAACAACACTAAGATGTACTTTTATTTAGATAGGTGCTTAAACTGTGAGGTGTCTGCTGCACTGCTGCAGTCAGTGTGCTATGAATGACACACCTCCTAGCTTAACCCATTACTGACTAACATTGTCTCCAAGATGTAGTTGGCTGCTCTGTACAAACAGCTGCACCACATCTCCCTGACATTCTGGAGTTCACACCTACACTGTCATCAACAGCTGGTACCCTTATGCACTGCAGTATTCTCTGTGAATAAAGAATAAACGCTATATACTGATATACACCAACAGAGACACCACACAGGAAGATGGCGACATCTAAAGAAATCTTCAAGAGGAATGCAAGTCTTCTGAGAAGTAATGCATGCTCTTGAGCAGCAGTTTGAATTTTTTACAAGAATATGGCCCCATCTTTTTCAGGGCCCAGCATTCTAATAAATACTGAACTGCCTGACTCTTGGACTGCTTGACCCTGAAGATAAAGGCAACACAATCTTCTGAACAGTTGGGAATGATTGGTCTAATGACGTGGCATCACATTCCAGAAGAATTAATCTTCAGCAATATGACTATGACAACCTTACACCTTACATGTCTTCAAGGGGTTAAACACAGGCAGAGATTCATTTGGAAACTATGAGAATATCTAGCAGGTTGTATCACAGACAGACAGAGCCGATACTGTTACAAACTCAAGTACCTGTTTTTCTCTGGGTACATGTTTACTTTGTCAGATCTCAAGACAGTAAAACCCTCATTTTAGATTTCTGTGTGGTGCACTGGATTTAAACCCTAAACTGAGAATGTATTACAAATTCTGACTGAGACATAATTAACTTTGGATCACTGAAACTGAATGCTGAACTGAGAGACATTAAATGGGGGCTCTACCACACACAGCAGCTAAAACATTAAGATACAGCTACGCTGCACACAGCAGCTAAAACATTAAGATGCTGCTCCACTGCACACAGCAGCTAAAACATTAAGATG
>JGI20166J26741_10251115_pt1 | contig 16674 bp, 16 predicted proteins | sample TergutCu122P5_FD_26741 | JGI IMG/M metagenome (IMG submission 26741)
AATTCATTATTTCTTTTGCCGTATCCTTCGTTTATTTTTTGATTACTTTAAGCGTCGTGGCGGGGTGTTGCGGTTCAACGCCCTACTTGTTTATAGCGATAAGCGCTTTTGTATTCGTGCTTATTAAAAATTTTATGATTTATAAAATCCACTCCCCTTCACCCTGGCCTAAAAACGCGCTTATATTTTTGCTCGCCGGCGACTTAATAATAGGTTTATTGCTTTATATTACCGTCGGATTTTCAGTATCGTTGCTGGCTCCCCAAATATTTGGTTGCGCATGTTCAATGTAATATAAAAAACCCGCCGCGTTTCATTTGAACGCGGCGGGTTTTTTATTTCAATAACAATTTATTTTATATCAAGAAGGTCAACTTCAAATACCAGCGTGGAGTTGGCCGGGATTCCGGGCAGCGCGCGGGCGCCGTAGGCCGTCGGGGCGGGGCAGACCAGTTTGGCTTTGCCGCCTTTGCGCATTTGCGCGACGCCTTTTGTCCAGCAGGTAATAACCTGGTTTAAAGGGAACTCCGCCGGCACGCCTCTTGCGACAGAACTGTCAAAAACAGAGCCGTTTATCAGAGTGCCGGTATAATTTACTTTTACCGTGTTAGAGGCTGTGGGGGTTACGCCCTGGCCTTCTTTTATGGTTTGCACCAGAATGCCGCCGTCAAGTTCTTTGACGTTGGGTTGTTTTTTAAACTGCGCTATAAATTTATCAGTATCGTTCATGCCCGCTCCCGTGTTTTGGTTTGTGTTATTGCAGCCCGCCGCCAGCATAAAAAGCGGCAGCAAAAAAATAATTTTTTTCATGTAATCCCTCCCGTCTAAAAATATTATAGCTTTTTTACGGCGGCAAAAAAATCCGGCGCAAAAATTTCGCGCCGGATTTTTTTGTTTCTAAAACTTAATTCTTGGTCGGCAGTACAAGCATCACCAGCAGCGCTATGTTGGCTATCGGGACAAACCCGAGAAGCATAAACCAGCCGCTGAAACCCGCGTCGTGCAGTCTTCTTACGCCGGCTGTTATGCTGGGTATAATAACGGCAAGCAAGAACAGCGCCAAAATAAGACCGACAAGCTGGCCCAGCGTCGAGGCCACGCGGCCCAAAACGGTGCCGAGGACGATAAGCACCACTTCAATAATAAAGCAGGCAAGTATGTAGTACCAGTACTGCGGCCTCGTCGCGCGCCCTTCCACCACAAAGTATTTCTTCATAGCGTCCATAAAAGCTTCTTTGAGAGTATTCATTTTTCCTCCGGGTATGCAAATTTGACTTCTCATATATATTACAAGATTTTTCAAAAAAGCACACGCGCAATTTCATAACGGCGCGGACAAAAAAATCCCCGCGGCTCAAACCGCGGGGATTTTTTGTTTTAAACTTTACCGGCACTTGCACGGCTTGCCGTCAAAGCAGCCGCAATGGTGTTCGGGCGTGCACTTGCAATTCGGAGAATGTTTGATTTCCTTTTTGTGCCCGCCGCAGCATCCGCATGACATAATCGTTTCCCCCCGTTTGAAGACTTGAAATACCCTCTGCTTAAAGTATACATTTTTAATTTTCTATTTTCACCACGGGTTTTTTCGTCGGGGTCTTGGGTTTTGAAGTTTTTTTGGCGGCGTTTTTTTTAGCCGCAGGTTTTGTTGCCGCCGCGCCGGACACGGACGGTTTGTATGACTCCGCGCTTGAAATCGGGGCCGAAGAAACTTCCGGCTGGCCCGGCTCGTCGTGAACCAGCACCACGGGCGCAGGCGTGGGGAGGGTAATAGGCGGCGGCGCGACCACGGGCCCGTCTTTCGGGTTTACGTAAAAACGCCCCACCCAGAATTTGGACGTGTAATAGTATTTATACCCCATAATGCGCTCGCAGAATCCGCCTTTCGCGGCGGTATAACGGTAGTCGTCCACCTCAAAACACAACATTCTGTTGAGCGGGATATTGCCGTCCCTCAAATCCCTGAAAACATAAGTAAGCCCGGCCGCCCGGTAGTGCCCGGATATTAAAGCGCCGGTGACGGACTCAAACTGCGCGGGCGGCAGCGTGTTTATTAAAATTTCATAGTGGGGGAAAGTCCTGTTGGAGTCCGACGTAGGCACCACAAGGCCTATTTCCGACGTGGCCGGCCGCGCCGGGCTTTCAATCTGCAAATTTAATTCCTGGAACGTCATGGCGAATTTTTTGTTTTTGGCGAAAAACTGCCGCTGCGCGTCGACGGTCATTTTAATCAGCGTTTCCATCTGTTGCGCCCACTGGTAAGCCACGGCGCGCTGCAAAGGCGGTACCAGCAGCCCGAGAAGGGCCCCTATCAGAAAAATATAGCCGACCAGCGCCAGCACGCTTATCCCGCGTCTGCCGAAAATATTTTTTAACATGCCAATATTTTACAAAAATTAAGATTGTAATATATTATAAAATTAATTTATGGACAATTTAACGCCCAAGAAAGATTATTACGCGCCCATGCACACGGCGGAGCACGTGCTGAACCAGACCATGGTCCGCGCTTTCGGCTGCCCGAGAAGCGTAAACGCGCATATCGAGAAAGACAAAAGCAAATGCGACTATATCCTGCCCGCGCCGCCGTCCGACGGGCAAATAGCGGAAATTGAAAATAAAGTAAATGAAATTCTGGCGCAAAACCTGCCCGTGACTGAAAAATTTATGCCTCGGGCGGAAGTTGAAAAAATAGCCGACACAAGCAAACTGCCGCCGTCCGCCGGGGACAATCTGCGCGTGATTTTCGTGGGGGATTACGACGCGTGCCCGTGCATAGGCGCGCACGTTAAGAACACTTCCGAAATTGGTAAGATTAAAATTATCAGCCGGAGTTATGAGAACGGCCGCCTGCGCCTTAGATTTAAGTTAAATTAACTGGGGGGAAGTATGGTTAAAAAACAAGCCGCAAAAATGCTGACTCTGCTGCCGTTTATAAATTTATCCACCGTGGGGGAGGACGGCACGCCCGAAACGCGCGCCATGATAAACCTGCGCAACGCCAAAATATGCCCGCACCTGCAATATAAGTTTGAAGATTCGGACCCTGTTTTTTATTTTACCACCAACGCGTCGTCTTCAAAAATGGGCCAGATAAAGAAAAACAAAAAAGCGTCCGTCTACATGACGGACCCCAAAACTTTTGAGGGCCTGCTTCTGCTCGGCGAGATTGAGGAAGAAAAAGACCAAAAAGTAAAAGACGAACTTTGGCACGAAAGCTGGAAAATGTATTATCCCGGCGGAAAAGACGCGGGGGATTACTGCATTTTGCGCTTCACCGCCAAAAATTATAAATATTACGACGGCAAATTTAACGTGCAGACCGGCGAGGTTTAATGCTTAAAAAAGCGGCGGCGTTTTTTTGCGCTGTTTTAATTGCGGTCTTTGCGGCGGCGGAAACGCTTGAACAGCGCTTTCCGCCGCCGCAGGGTTTTACGCGCGTTGAGGCGGAGCCCGGTTCTTTTGCGGCCTATCTGCGTTCCCTTCCTTTAAAACCCGCAGGCAGCTACGTCAAATATTACGACGGTCTGGAAAAATATAACCCGGGCGTTTACGCGGCGGTTGTCGACATGCCCATTTCGCCCAAAGACTTGCAGCAGTGCGCGGACGCGGTTATGCGTCTGCGCGGCGAATATTTGTTCGCGCAAAAAAGATTTGACGAAATAAAATTTAATTTTACGTCCGACAATAAACCGCGTTATTTTAAAGACTACGCCAAAGGCGATTATTCTTACGCGGAATTTTTAAAATATATGGGCTATGTTTTCGCGTACGCGAACACCGCGTCTCTTTACAAAGAATTAAACCCGGTGACGGATTTTAAAGACATGCGGCCCGGCGACGTGTTTGTCCAGACCAAAAAGCCCTACGGGCACGCGGAAATCGTCGTTGACGTCGCGCAAAGCACGGAAGGGAAAAAGGTTTATATGCTGGCGCAGAGTTATATGCCCGCGCAGGAAACGCAGATTCTGCAAAACCCGAAAGACAAAAACCTGAGCCCGTGGTATGAACTTAAAGACGGCGCGGTTAATACGCCCGAATGGGTTTTTTACCCGGAAGATTTGAGACGGTTTTAAATTATTTTCCGCCGGACAAAAAATACGCGCCCGCGTTTTATTCAAACGGGGGCGCGGTTTTTTTTAACTTATAAAATGATAATATTCCCGGTTTGGTCGCCCGCAAACATCAGGCCGATCGTATTCATATCCGCTTTTTTAATATCTATTATTTGGCATTTTTTGTCCATAAAGCCCTTGACCGCGGTGTCCGTCACTCTGAAGACAAGGCCCCTTTTTCCGGAACCCCCGGCGTCGTCTGATAAGCCGATATTAAAAAGATAGAAAAAACGCGGGGTTATTTTACCGTCGGCCATTTTCAGGCAGCGGGTGGTCTGGGCTTTTTGAAAACGGTCAACGCTGTTCTGGTCAAACAGGTCCGCCGGTTCCAAATTCGCCGTTTCCATGTTTTTGCTGATGTCTTGCGCTATTTGCTTGGCGATTCCGGCTTTATTGGAGAATGTGTACAGATAACGCCCGTCAAAAGGCCCGCCGCGTATAAGATACTGGGCCTTGCCCGACATGTCGGAATCCGGCATCTGCTCAAAATTAATCTGGGCTTCCGCGCGCGCGCCCGCGGCGGCCAGGGCAACAAATAAAACAAAAATGATTTTTTTCATAACTCCTCCGTAAAGGCCTGTATACAGTATAATTGTTTTCCGCGTTTCCGGCAAGCGGTGAAATTTTATACGCGCGCGGGTTTTATAAGCTAAAATATATATATGGAAAAATATTTAATCCTCTATTTTTCGGGCACGGGCAATACGCGGTTCGCGGCGGAAACTTTGCGGGAAAGTTTAACCAAGCTGGGCCAGGCTGCCGACATTGACAAAATTTTGGGGTATGATTACAATAGGCTGAACGATTACACGGCTTTCATTTTTTGTTACCCTGTTTACGGCTTCGGCATGCCGCCGGCGGTGCAGACCTGGCTTGAGGGCATGCCCAGGCTCAGCGGAAAAAAGATATGCGTGTTCGCGACTTTAGCCAATAAGCTGCACTTGGGCTGGGGGCTGTCAAAAGCAAAAAAAATTCTTTGGCGCAAAAAATACAATATCGTGACCGCCGCCGCGGTACTCATGCCTAGCAGTTTTACCGTCTACTCAAACCCGGTTCCGCCGGAAAAAGCGCAGCGGCTGGTTGCGGCGGCGGAGCGCACGCTGGGCCGCATGGCAAAAGACATTGTGGCGGGCAAGTCCAACATGCGCGCTTTCAGAACGCCGTGGTTTTTGAGGCTGCATTACAGGTTAATGTTTAAAGGCTTCCGCAATCACATGATACCGAAAGGCTGGAAATGGTGGAAGGTATCAGACGCCTGCACGTCCTGCGGCGCGTGCGCAAAAGCCTGCCCGGTCCAGGCCATCACGATGGAAAACGGCCGCCCCGTCTGGCGCGAAGGCTGCCAGCAGTGCGAATTATGTTTCAACCTCTGTCCTGTCCGCGCCATAACCCAGCTTGACTGGTTAGGCAGAGGAAGCAAAAGAGACAGATATTTATTCAGCAAAGTTAAGAAATAAAAAAGGCGGCCCGGAGGCCGCCTTTTATTTTGTCTAAAGCAGCGGCTCAGTTGCCTACGCGGGACGGCTGCGTGTTTTGCAGCGGCGCGTTGATAATCGCCGTGCCCGCGGTTGACGACCGGTGCATTGAATAATGGCTCCAAGCCCAAAACAGACCGAGAATTACCAGCAAGACAATAACCACTATAACAATCTTTTTCATAATGCCCCCCTGAAAATTTACTGCAAATACATTATAACAAATTTACATAAATATATTACGGTACCGCGCCGGAAAATAAAAAAGGCGGCCGCGCGGCCGCCTTTTTACCCGGCAAGCCGGTTTATTGTCCCGCCACGGGCCCAGTCGTGGCCGCGTTTATGTGAGTGCTTGTTGTTGACGTTCTCTGCAGAGAATAATTGCGCCACACCTGGAACAACGCAAAAAGAACCACTAATACGATAATCACTATAATTACCTTTTTCATAATACCCCCTGAAATTTACTGCAAATATATTATAACAAATTTACCCAAATGTATTATGGCTTTGCGCTGCCGGGAATAAAAATCAGGATTTTTTAATCGCGACGCATTGTTTGTTTACGCATTTGGCGGCGTAATTACTGCTGTGCGGAAGCAAAATCTGGCATATGGCCAGGCCGCGCGGCTCATGTTCCGCCCACAATATTTTATTGTTGACGTTAATGGCCATGTCTCCGACGTACATCACGCATTCGCCGTCTTGTTCGCAGCGCGCCAGCATGGCGGCAAGCTCATGAGCCGCCTTAATTATTCCGGGGCACGGGTCCTCCGGCATGGTTTCCGTCTTGAACGGGTTACGCGCGGAGGAAGTCCGCCGCGTTTCAAAAATTAAGAATGCGCACAGTATGATTAAGACGGCCAGCGGTAAGACGAATTTTTTCATAAATTCTCCGATAAGATAATAAAATATAGCAAATTTGCTATAATATTAACATAAGTTTGCGGATAAAATATTGTTTAAAAAGCTGTTGCTTTTGTCCGCTTAAATTGCTAAAATAATTTAAAGGTTGTACGAGTAGTTAAAGATTTTGGCACCGCGAAGGGACGCTCACCGGATTTTAAATAGTGGGGAGCGGCCTTTGGCTGTCTTTTCGTCTTTTGAAAAAACGGTTGTTTTTACGACGGAGAAGACAAGAAGTGCCGCGAAATTTTCGGCGCAAGCCGGAAAATCAGTGAAACATAATGAACCTGACAAAAGAACAAAAAGTAGAAAAGTCTCAAAACTTGTCTAAAGAAATCAAAACCGCGGGCGTACTGTTTTTCGTGTCCTACCAAGGGCTGAAATTCGGCGACATGGCAGCGTTAAGAACTGCGTTATCACCCACCGGCGCAAAATTCCGGGTGGAAAAAAACGCGATAGTTAACTTTGCCGTAAAAAACGCGGGAATAGAAGGCGCGGACGCAAAACTGTTCCAGGGCCCTACGGCGATAGCCGTGGGCGGGGACGTGGCGGCCGTCGCGAAAGAACTGGTTGATTTCTCCAAAAAGTTTGAGGCTTTGAAGCTCAGGTCCTGTTATTCCGACGGCGTCTGGTACAATGAGGCGCAGGTCAAGCAGCTTGCTTCCATAGGAAGCAAATCTGACAACCTGTCCAAACTTGCCGGCGCGCTTTACGGCGCGGTAGCCCAGTCGGCGCAGGTCCTGCAAGCTCCGTTAAGGGATTTGGCTTACGTTCTTAAAGCCGTTGAAGACACAAAAAAATAATTGTGTAAATATTGCATAATCAGCAATTAACTTCAATGTTGTTAGAATTTTTAAAGATTTTTTCATTTTCTTTCCGCGCAGGAGGATTAGTATACTTCAAGCGGAAAAAAATGAAAAAAGATTTAAAATTCTAACGGTGTAAGCATAAAACTAAAAGTGAACCAAATCCAACCCGCCAAAGAGCGGTGGTAGTCCGCAAGGATAAATGCACGGGTTTAAGCAAGGCTTAAACAGAAGCGCAGCTACCCTATATAAAAAGGAATAAATAAAATGGCAAAGAAAGACGAAATACTTGAAGCTATTGCCGGCATGACCGTTCTGGAACTTTCCGAACTCGTCAAAGCCGTTGAAGAAAAATTCGGCGTAAAGGCCGCCGCCCCCGTGGCGGCAGTCGCAGCCGGCGCCGCGGCTCCCGCCGCAGCCGCAGCCGAAGAAAAGACTGAATTTAACGTTGAGTTAACCAGCGCCGCCGCGGACAAGAAAATCGCGGTCATCAAAGTCGTCCGGGAAATCACGGGCTTAGGTCTTAAAGAAGCCAAAGATTTAGTGGACGGCGCGCCTAAGGTTATCAAAGAAAACGTCGCCAAAGCCGAAGCCGAAGAAATGAAAAAGAAAGTAACCGAAGCCGGCGGCGTCGTAACCTTGAAATAATCAAAAATAATTCTTGCCTTGTCCCTCTCCCCCAAAGGGAGAGGGGAGGGCGAGGGTTCAGCAAACAGAAATAAAGTTGTTTTCCACTCTAAAACACCACGGGCATAAAATTAAATATTTGAGCCCGGACGGTGAACGGGTTTAAATTCCGTCCTTAGACGGAAATATAAACCTCCGCCAACACTGAAAATAAAAAAATGAAACAGTTAAATTTTGGCAAAATTTCCTCCAAACTCCAGTTACCGGATTTATTAGAAATGCAAAAACAGTCCTTTGTGGACTTTTTGCAGCTTGACGTTCCCACGGCAAAAAGGGAATTAAAGGGCCTGCAGGCCGCTTTTGAAGACGTTTTTCCCATTGAAGCTCCGGACGGGAGCATGAAACTTGATTTTGTAAAATACGAACTCGCGGCGCCGCGCTACTTAACGCCGCAGTCCGCCATAGTGCGGGACGGCACTTACAGCGCGCCGCTCAAAGCCGTGCTGCGTTTGTCCGTCAAGAAAAAAGACGGCAAACTTAAAGAAGCGTCGGAGCAGGACGTCACTTTGTGCGACCTGCCTTTAATGACTGACGCGGGCTGTTTCATTTTCAACGGCGCGGAACGCGTGGTTGTCAGCCAGCTGCACCGCTCCCCCGGCATAATTTTTGAAGAAGACGAAGAGAAAAAGCAGTCCACCCTCGGCAAACGCCTTTATGTGGCGCGTATAATTCCATACCGCGGCGCGTGGATAGAATTTTCCTTTGATATTATGAACACCCTCTGGGTCCGCATTGACCGCAAGAAAAAAGTGCTTGCCACGACTTTCCTGCGCGCCTGCGGATTGGAGACCAACGCCCAGATTATCCAGGCTTTTTACAACTGCGAAGAAGTTGACATTAAACCCGCGGAAATAGACAATGTCGTCGGCCGCTACGCCGCGGAGGACATTGTTGACCCCGTCACCGGCGAAGTTATCTGGAATCTTGACGAGAAAGCCGCTTTAACAGTTGACGACAAAGCTTTTAAAGAAATGGTCACGCGCGGAATCAAAAAAATAAAAATAATTTCCGGCAATCCCAGGCAGGACGACCCCGCTATTTTAGCCACGCTTGAAAACCGCAAAGAGCCCATCAAAACCGCCAAAGAAGCGCAGGCGGATATTTATAAAAAAATGAGAGGCCAGGATTTCGTCGTCAAAGAAGCGGCGGAAAGCTTTTTGGACAATTTGATTTTTGACAATATCAGGCGCTATGACCTCAGCTACGTCGGCCGCTATAAAATCAATAAAAAATTCGCGCCGATGTTTGACATTATTGAGAAGCTGAAATTCAAAAAGTTCACGCGCCCGACGGACAAACGCAGAACTTTGTCCCCGGAAGACATTATAGTCACCGTCAAATACCTGCTGGCCTTAAACGCCGGCGAGGACGCGCAAAAGATGTACGGCGCGGACATGATTTTTAAGACGGACGACATTGACCACCTCGGCAACCGCCGCGTGAGGGGAATCGGCGAACTTTTGGAAAACCAGATCCGCGTCGGCCTGTCGCAGATGGCCAAAACCGCGCGGGACCGCATGAACAAGGAACTGGCTTCCCACACGCCGCGCGCGCTTGTTAACGCGCAGCCGGTGCAGGCTATAATAAGGAAGTTCTTCGGCACTTCCCAGCTTTCGCAGTTCATGGACCAGATCAACCCGCTTTCGGAATTAACCCACAAACGCAGATTATCCGCGCTGGGCCCCGGCGGTCTTAACAGAAAACGCGCCGGCTTTGAAGTGCGCGACGTGCACCACACCCACTACGGCCGCGTGTGCCCCATTGAAACGCCGGAAGGCCCGAACATAGGTCTTATTACTTCTTTGGCGTGCTATTCAAAAGTTAACCAGTACGGCCTTATTGAAACGCCTTACAGAAAAGTAAACGCCGGCAAAGTTACGGACGAAGTTTCCTATTTGACGGCCGACCAGGAAGACGATTTAATGGTCGCCCAGTCCAACACCCCGCTGACTGACGGCGGCAAACTCAACACGGACATGGTTTACTGCCGCGTCAGGAGCGATTATCCTATCGTGCCGCCCTCCCAAGTGGACTATATGGACGTTTCCCCGCTGCAAGTAATCAGCGTGTCCGCCGCTTTGATACCGTTCCTTGAACATGACGACGCTAACCGCGCCCTCATGGGCTGCAACATGCAGAGACAAGGCGTGCCTCTGCTGTTGGCCGAGGCTCCGCTCGTCGGCACGGGCATTGAGCATGAGGTGGCCAGGGACTCCGGGTCCACCATCACCGCGCAAAAACCGGGCAAAGTAATTTTTGCTTCCGCGGACATTGTCGCCGTCGAGCCGGAAAACGGCGGACAGGCGGATATTTATGAATTAGTCAAATACAAACGCTCCAACCAGGACACGTGCATTAACCAGCGGCCCCTGGTTAAAACCGGCGACACCGTCAAAAAAGGCACCATACTTGCCGACGGGCCGGCCATGCAGGACGGGCTTTTGGCGCTGGGCAGAAACCTGCTTGTCGGGTTCATGAGCTGGGAAGGGTATAACTACGAAGACGCGATTTTGGTTTCCCACAAACTGGTTAAGGACGACGTTTTTACGTCGGTCCACCTGCACGAGTTCAGCGTTGACGCGAGGAACACCAAACTCGGCGCGGAAGAAATAACCAGAGACATTCCGAACATAGGCGCGGAAGCTTTGTCCCACTTGGACATGGACGGCATTATCATACCGTCGACGGTTGTTGAGCCGGGCGACATTTTGGTCGGCAAAGTCACGCCTAAGGGCGAGCAGCAGCTTACGCCGGAAGAGAGGCTTTTAAAAGTAATCTTCGGCAAAAAAGCGGACGACGTGGTTGACGCGTCCCTGCGCGTACCGCCGGGCACAAGCGGCAAAATCATAGGCACCCGCGTTTTCGTAAGAAAAGAAAAACTTACTAAAGCCGAGGAAAAAGCCAGAATCAAAATTTTGGAAGACGATAAAACCCAGAAACTTGAAACTTTGAAAGAGCAGAGAAAACTTGCGCTTGAGCACATTAAAACCAAATTCGCCAAAGAGGCGGAGAGAAAGAAAGAAGAAGAAAAATTAAACGCTTTCTACAAACGCCTTGAGAAAAAAGTGCTTGAAGATTATGAGCGCGAAATGGAATTTTCAAAACAGGGCGACGAACTGGCGGTCACCGTCAATAAATCCGTAAAAGTTTTCATAGCCAGCAAGCGCAAGCTGATGGTGGGGGACAAACTGTCCGGCCGCCACGGGAACAAAGGCGTCGTGGCCAAAATCTTGCCGGAGGAAGACATGCCTTTCCTGCCGGACGGCACGCCGCTTGACATTGTGCTTTCCCCGCTGGGCATACCGTCCCGCATGAACGTAGGGCAATTGTTTGAAACCATGCTGGGCTGGGCCGCGCACAATCTAAATTACAACGCCGCCACGCCGGTTTTCGACGGCCCGACGGAAGACGCGGTTTTGGACGAAGTCCGCAAAGCCAAAAAAGCTTTAATAGCAAAGGGCGTGCCGGAAAAACATCTGCCGGACGATTTTTGCAGAATCACGCTTTACGACGGCAGAACGGGACTCCCGTTTGACGAAAAAATTACCATCGGCTACATGTATATAATGAAGCTGATACACTTGGTTGAGGACAAAGTGCACTCCCGCTCCACGGGCCCGTACAGCTTGATTACGCGGCAGCCGCTGGGCGGAAAAGCGCAGTTCGGCGGACAGAGGTTCGGCGAAATGGAAGTGTGGGCCATAGAAGGCTACGGCGCCACTTATACGTTGCAGGAATTTTTGACCGTTAAGTCGGACGACTTCGCGGGCAGAACCAAAATGTATGAATCCATTGTCCGCGGGGAAGCCCCGCAGCAGCCGGGCGTGCCGGAATCTTTTAAAGTTCTTGTTAAAGAACTCCAGGCGCTGGGCCTCAGCGTGGAGCTGCTTAAAGACAATAAGCAGCAGGCGGTTGAAGAAATGACAAAAGCGGCCGCCGCCGCGGAAGTTATTGACGAAAGCAAGGTGAGCTAATTTATGTCAGATAAAAATAAAAAAACAAAGAAACTCGACGAGCTTAACTTTTTTGACTTTGACGCCATACGTTTAGGCGTGGCCAGCCCGGAACAGATTTTGGCCTGGTCCCACGGAGAGGTTAAAAAGCCGGAAACCATTAACTATCGCACCCTGAAACCGGAGCGGGACGGCTTGTTCTGCGAGCGCATTTTCGGCCCTACCAAAGACTATGAGTGCTCCTGCGGCAAATACCGCTGGGTAAAATACAAAGGCATGCAGTGCGACCGCTGCGGCGTGGAAATTACCGAGTCCAAAGTCCGGCGCGAGCGCATGGGGCATTTGGAACTTTCCACCCCCGTCGCGCACGTGTGGTTTTTACGCAAAAATCCGTCCAGAATCGGCATTATGCTTGACATGAGGACGACCGACCTTGAACGCGTGGTTTACTACGCCAGCTACGTCGTGGTTGAAGACTGCGTGGACAGCGTCACGGGCAGAATTGATTTCAGAAAAGGCGAACTTTTGTCAGACGTGCAGGTAAGGGAAGCGCGCAAAAAGCACGGCTCCCGCCTGAAAGTGGACATAGGCGCGCCGGCCATTAAGACGCTGCTTGAAAGCATTAATTTTGAAAAAGAACTTCCCAAGCTGCACGAAGAACTTAAAGAAACGCAGAGCGAACTGGAAAGGGGCAAATTAATCCGCCGCATTAAAACCATGGAAGAATTTAAAACCAGCGGCAACAGGCCGGAGTGGATGATTTTAACCGTCCTCCCTGTCATACCGCCGGATTTGCGCCCGCTGGTCCCGCTGGACGGCGGCAGGTTCGCGGCTTCTGATTTGAACGACCTTTACAGGCGCATTATCAACAGAAACAACCGCCTTAAACACATTGAAAGTTTAAGGGCGCCGGAAGTGATGATTTACAACGAGAAACGCTTGCTCCAGGAAGCCGTTGACGCGCTTATTGAAAACGGGGCGAGAGGCAAATTCTTTATCGGCGCGGGCGGCAGGCCTTTGAAATCCCTGTCCGACGTTATTAAGGGCAAACACGGCCGGTTCCGCCAAAACCTGCTTGGCAAACGCGTGGACTATTCGGGCCGCTCGGTCATCGTCGTGGGCCCCAGCCTCAAACTGCACCAGTGCGGTCTGCCCAAATTGATGGCGCTTGAACTTTTCAAACCTTTTATTATCGGCGAACTTATGAAGAAAGAGGGAGTCACCCTCAAAGCCGCCAAAAAAATGTTGGAAAGAGTGCGCCCGGAAATCTGGGACATTTTGGAAGAAGTCACCAAGAACCACCCGGTGATGTTAAACCGCGCGCCCACTCTGCACCGTCTGGGCATACAGGCTTTTGAGCCCGTGCTTATCGAGGGTAAAGCCATACAGCTGCACCCTCTGACCTGCGCTGCTTTCAACGCGGACTTCGACGGCGACCAAATGGCCGTGCACGTTCCGTTATCTTTGGAAGCGCAGCTTGAAGCCAGAACGCTGATGATGGCGACGAACAATATTTTGTCCCCCGCATCCGGCCGCCCGATAGCGGCCCCGTCGCATGACATTGTCATGGGCGTGAGTTTTCTGACAAAAGTCAAACTGAACGACAAAGGCGAAGGCACAATTTACGCCAGCAAAGAAGACGCTTTGATGGCCTGCGCTTACTGCAGGGTTTCTTTGCACGCCAAAATAAAAGTGCGCGGCTTAAACGAACTTAAAGAACAGGGTCTTGAAGAAAAAGACGCGCTCAACGCCGCCAAATGGAAAGATTTTACGACGGTGGGCAAAATTATTTTCAACAATTCCCTTCCCGCCGGGTGGCCGTATATGAACGGCCCCGTCGGCAAAAAAGAACTGGCGGCCATCGTGGACGAATGTTACAAGAGCAAAAAGTACGGCAAATACGAGGCCGTGCAGCTTTTGGACAGAATCATGAAACTGGGCTACAATTACGCCACTCTTTCGGGCTTGTCCATATCCATAGCGGACATGATTATCCCGGAACTCAAACAAAAATATATTGACACCGCCAAAAAGAGAATCAAAGAAATACAGGCGCAGGCCGAGGCGGGCATCATCACGGAAGGCGAGCGTTATAATAAAGTCATAGACATCTGGACCCGCGTTACGGACGACGTGGCGGTGGAGCTCTTCAAAGACATGAAAAAATATGAAGACGCGCCGTACTCCGGCAGCGGCCAGAAGTTTAACTCCGTATTTTTAATGGCGGACAGCGGGGCCAGAGGCAGCAGGCAGCAGGTCAGACAATTGGCCGGCATGCGCGGCCTTATGGCTAAACCGCAAAAGAAACTTACCGGCGGACAGGGCGAAATTATTGAGTCCCCCATCACCGCCAACTTCCGCGAAGGGTTGTCCGTTCTGGAATATTTTATTTCCACGCACGGCGGCCGCAAAGGTTTGTCGGACACGGCTTTGAAAACGGCCGACGCGGGTTATCTTACGCGCCGTCTTGTCGACGTGGGCCACAACCTCGTGGTGACGGACGCCGACTGCGGGACTACAAACGGCATAGTCGTTACGTCTCTGATGAGCGGCGAAGAAATGGTGGAGCCTATCGAGGAAAGAATTTTAGGCCGCACCAGCCTTGAGAACGTCGTGGTCAAAACCAAAAACGCGGCGGGCAAAGAAGAAGAAAAAACAATTATTAAAGAAGGCGACGTTATTACGCTTGAACAAAGCAAACAGGTCAAAAAGTACGGAGTGTCTAGCGTGAGAATACGCTCCGTTCTGACGTGCGAAGCCAAAAACGGCGTGTGCTCAAAGTGCTACGGCATAAGTCTTGCCACGGGCGCGATGTCCAACGTCGGGGACGCGGTGGGCATAATAGCCGCCCAGTCCATAGGCGAACCGGGCACGCAGTTAACGCTGAGAACGTTCCACATCGGCGGCACCGCGTCGCGCGTGTTAAGCCGCTCTCAGGCCGTGGCGGAAATAGCGGGCAAGGTGGCTTTCAAAGATATAAAAGTCATCACCAACCGCATGGACCAGAAAGTTTGCATTTCAAGAAACGGCTCCGTGTTTGTCGAAGGCAAAGACGGCTCCGTCAAAGAATATAAAATCCAGTACGGCGCTAACCTGCTGACCGAAGATAAAGCGGCGGTGGAAAAAGGCGCGCTGATGGCGGAGTGGGACCCGCACTCAATTCCCGTGCTGGCGGAAGCCGAAGGCTCGGTCAAACTGATTGACGTGACGGAAGGCATAACGCTTCAGGAAGAAAGGAACAAAGTCACGGGCGTTATAGAGCGCAAAATCACGGCCAGCCGCATGGGCAAGAAAAACCCGCGCATAGTCGTGGAGTCTAAAGGCGGCAAAAAACTAAGCCTTCCTCTGCCCATTGACACGATATTATTGGTAGAGTCCGGCGAGGAAGTTCAGGCGGGCGACGTTTTGGCGAAAATCGCCAGAGCCGCCGGCGGCACAAAGGACATCACGGGCGGTCTCCCGCGCATAGCGGAACTTTTTGAGGCCAGAAAACCGAGGAGCGCGGCCATTATGTCGGAATTCGCCGGCATAGTCAGCCTTGAAACTTCTCCGAAAGGTTTAATAGAAATAGTCGTCCGCAGCGAAGAGACGGGCCAGGTCAAGCAATACGCCGTGCCGCAGGGCAAACACTTGGTTGTGTACGAAGGGGACAGCGTGGGGGCCGGCGAGGCTCTGACCGACGGCGCCATTGACCCGCACGACGTTCTGCGCGTAAAAGGCATAAAAGAAGTGCAGGAATTTTTGCTTAACGCGATACAGGAAGTCTACCGCTTGCAGGGCGTTACGATTAACGACAGGCACATTGAAGTAATAGTGCGCCAGATGCTGGGCAACACAAAAATAGTTGACGCGGGCGACAGCGCTTTCTTAAAAGGCGAAATCGTCAGCCGCCATCTTTTCCAGAAGGAAAACGATAAACTGGCGGCCGCCGGCAAAAAAATCGCCGTCGGCGAAACGATACTTTTAGGCATAAGCAAAGCGTCCTTAGCGTCGGAAAGCTTCATCTCCGCCGCGTCGTTCCAGGAAACGACAAAGGTATTGACCGACGCCGCCATCACGGGCCAGGTCGACACCTTGCAGGGCTTAAAAGAGAACGTCATAGTGGGCCACTTAATCCCGGCAGGAACGGGGATAAGCGCCCGCCAGTTCGCGCACGATTTCGAATCGTGCAGAAAACCGGCGAAGTAATAAAATTTCCTCCGTCTCCCGCAAGGGAGACTGGAGGTCACCAGATTTTGTGCCTCCCGCAACAGATGGGGAGCATAAATAATGCATGCGGGCGGGGATGTTAAGGCTTAACGGCCGGAGTGTCCACCCTGCATTATAAAAAATAGGAGAAATAAAACTAAGATGCCAACAGTAAACCAGTTAGTTAAATACGGCAGAAAAGCGGCCAGAACAAAAACCAAATCGCCCGCTCTTCAGTCCTGCCCCCAGAGACGCGGCGTCTGCACCCGCGTTTATACGACGACGCCCAAGAAACCGAACTCCGCTTTAAGAAAAGTGGCGCGCGTAAAATTAACGTCCAAAGCCGAAGTCACGGCGTATATTCCCGGCGTCGGCCATAACTTGCAGGAGCACAGCATAGTTTTAGTGCGCGGCGGAAGGGTGAAAGACCTGCCCGGCGTGCGCTACCACATTATACGCGGCGCGCTGGACGCGTCCGGCGTGGAAAACAGAAAGCAGGGCCGCTCTCTTTACGGCGTAAAGAGACCCAAAGCCGCTAAATAAATTT
>JGI20166J26741_10253337_pt1 | contig 16669 bp, 12 predicted proteins | sample TergutCu122P5_FD_26741 | JGI IMG/M metagenome (IMG submission 26741)
TAAAATAACCACTGCCACCGGGTGACAACCCAATTGCAGTTAATAAATATTATTATTATTTAAAGCCAAGCTTAAGAATGTGTGGAATAGTTCCACTACTCCGTATATGCCTTCATGGTGTACACAGGGACTTCACCGTCATAGGCATTGTTTACAAAGTGATAATAGAACACCGTTTGCCAGATTTTCATGAAATTGGGTATGAGAGTTCTTTACAAAAAGTATGACGTATGCGTGATTTCTGTGAAAATCGGTTCAGTGACAGACATACTTTGGGCTGTGAGTGAGTTCCTTCCTATACTCTCTATACATACTGGCCGATTTGGGTGAAGCTCAGCCTAGAGAATCTGCAGGCAATGCTATTGAGAAGTTTTGAGTTTCGTGAAAATCGGTGCCTTGGAAACCGTACTTAATGTAAGGGTGTAAATGAAATTTTGTCGTGTTTTCTACATTTTCGTATGCTGTGGATAAAATTTGGTATTGTCTGTAAAATCTGTTGGTTTATTTTGAATTTCATGAAAATCTGCGCAGTTGACATACTTTACTTTCGGTCGTAGATGAATTTATGTCAACACTTCGCGCATATATTGTCCAGTACAATCAAAATGTAGCCATAACTATTGCAACCAAACACACCTTTGGTTCTGAGGCCCATTTGGGCCAATTTTAGAGAGATCATTACCTTTTAAGTTACTTTGCGCAGGGTGCATGGAATGAGTATTTAGTAAAGAGGCCATATCAGATGTCGATATTTCGGAAGAAAATGCTGCTTCCTTGTTTAGGGTTGGATTAGATGCACTCTGACTTAGCTTGACAGCAGTGTCTCACATTTTCTCTTCCTCTCTTCCACGTCCTTTTCTCTTTCCCTAATTCCTCACATTTCTTGTTCACTATTCTTATTGACCCACACCAGTCTGTAGCTCATCTTCCCCACCCACTGTATGATATTTACTGTTAAATGGGGGGGGGGCTTAGACTCTGTTGTATCTTCCTTTGTATGGTGTTTGTGATGACAAACTTGAGGATTGCCTAAGTACAGGCCAAAATATGTAGCAGGTATGTAAGGGTAACCACTTGAATTGAAATAAACCTGTTTTGTGTTAGACTGAATAAGTTTGTTTTGTTTGTACTTGTTATGTCTGTCAGCAACAGTATACTATGCACAAGGCTGGTATGTGTTAACACTGTATGGATCTCCTGAATGTTTTGTGTAACTTCGGCACTAAACTTCTGTTCACATGGTATGTGTTTAGTGAAATGGTGGTAAAAATCATTTACAATTGTAAGCATTATAGTATCACCTGTTTGCCTGCTTTTTAACCATAGATACTGAACATTAATAGGTCCATTTTTAATGTACTGTTTGTAATACAGTCGTAAATATAACTGGACAAGATGTGTACTGAAATTGGCATGTATCCTTCTGCTCCTTTCTTATGGAACAAGGAAATTATTAAAAATTACTGAATTGGATATACATATCACTCATGAAACAGCTATTTGTTGTAACCCACACAGTTCATCAAAATGACATTCCCACATTGCTAGACAGCTGGGTTACAAACACACCTTCTGTTGTGTCCACAGAAAATTGCTTGTCGTTATATTTTTGTAAAAACATAACATGTGCAAGTGTTGGTCTGTTGAGGAGAGGCAAAGATTTTTTCTCTCACTTTTAAAACAATATCAGTGGGTTAGGACAAACTGCTGTTTCATGACTGATATGAGTTGGGGTCTGACTGTGTAAATATTTGGTGGTTTGTCTGGCTTGTTTATGAAGGGCAGAACCATATCATTCTTTTCTTACAAATACGGTTAACCTTGGACTCCAACCTAAACTAATACTTTGCTCAGAGTCTCTAAAAATCAGTGGCAAAAATGTATATCTAGGAATCCTCATGAAATTTGCCCACACTTTGAACATACTCACTTGTTCAGTTTACTTGGACTGTGTGTTGTTTTTCCTTTTCTGACAGCTACAGAGTACTTAACGTGCTGCTTTTTATATTGAAATATTTTTTCTGTGCTTGAAAGTGTATGTAGCCTGAGTACTAATTCGAGCAGGTGGTGGACCATGTTTCACAGGGTCAGGTCCAATTCAGCTGTGGCAGTTCCTGCTGGAGCTACTTACAGACAAATCATGCCAGGGTTTTATCAGCTGGACGGGTGACGGTTGGGAATTCAAGCTGACAGATCCTGATGAGGTGGCGCGCCGTTGGGGGATCCGCAAGAACAAGCCTAAAATGAACTATGAGAAACTGAGCCGTGGATTGCGATACTACTATGACAAAAACATCATCCATAAGACGGCTGGAAAACGCTACGTGTACCGCTTTGTGTGTGATCTGCAGAGTTTGATGGGGTGAGTATTTAGTGACAGTACTGTCATAACACTACTACTAATATAAGTGAATTACTTGTCTCTGCAAGATTTTAATTTCATACTAACACTTTTGTAGCAATTGTAATATTTCTATTAATTAAATTTCATTACCATTTTAACTATAATTGTTATTAATATATTAAATTTTGTGTATTAGTTTATAGTCTGTTATGACTAATTCTGTATCCAACAGGTCTCTTAGACCTTATAATGGATTGATGGAATTGAATAAAATGAGCAAATGTATAAATAACATATGGCCCTCAATATTTTAGGGTAAGTATGAATTGTAAAAGTGTAAATAACATCCCTGATGATTCATTCTGTACTCATGGTGCACTCATATTTTTGGCAGGGTTGCTGCAATAAATGAAACAAGAGATGTGAAGAGCTAAATATGATGGAAGAGCTCATACAAACATATCTGTCTTTGGATTTGTACATTTGAAGCAGCTAGTAGTAATGTGTATCAGGCTGCCATTTTGAAATGCCATTATGAGCATGGGAAGAGTATTATTTCAAGTTCGCTCTGTCCTTAACTCTGTAACACCCTGTCGTTTTGCAGGTTAACTCCAGAGGAGATTCATGCAATGGTGGAGTTGAAACCAGAAAAGAAGGATGATGACTGAATGCATTGTGCTAATTTGCTGTCAGATGATTGCACCAACCTCCAGGCATAAGCAACTCATCTGCTACCGCTGTGTACCCACGTTGCTTGTCGTCTGTGGTAAGACAGGTCTGGACACATCCACAGAACAACTGTAACAATCTGTACATATTCCGTAAGCAATCACATTATCTGTCTGTGCAGACAGGAATTTCTAAATATCATTCAAACAAATAAAATAAATTAGCACCCGACCAAGTGTCATACCTCATACTTGTGTTAAGGAGATACAAAGTTTAGTCACCATGTCACTGTATTTGAAAGAAGTCATCTTCTACACATGGATATCTGCTGTAGGATTCTTTGTGAGTGATGAAGGACTGACAGGTCGACAGTTTAAAATGCTCTCTGTTGTAACATTTGGAAGGGGCATCCTTTCATTAACCAAGCTTGTATATCAAGTCTTGGTCATGGACAGCAGTTGCACTCTTGTTCTTGTTTTTTGAAGAATGAAAAGAAAAACTGTTTACAGCTGTTGGCATTGTTAAATGTTTTGAATCTATGGTCACAAATGTTCTAACATTCTTATTTTTCTCGTGTTTTGCCTGGCTCACAGGCAGCATAAGAGAAGATAATGTATTTGAAATACATTAGTGTACACAGCTGACAAAAGAAGAAAGTGCCTTGTACATACTGTATACCAGTTTGTCCCAGTAAAGTTGAGGGATATCTAACATGAATATTAATTGTGATTTTATGATACTAAATATAATGATGTCACTTTTTTTTTTTAGTTTTAAACTGTGTTTTCTTATGTAAGAGTGTAATATAATATTATAATTATGTATGATATACAATTGTTGTGACTGTACGGAAAAAGAAAGGAAGAAAGAAAGAAAGAATTTGTTTGGTATTTTTCTGTGTTTTACAGCTATTGCTGACAGTCTGTTTCTAAGATATGTAACGTATCTTAACAGTTTTATATCAAGTGTAATTTTTTTCCAAAATGTTTATAAGTACTGTTTTTATATGATATAACTATGTGGAAAATCAAACCTAAAAATATGTATTGGTCCATGTGCTATTAGGTGTAGACCTCATGTTTTGTAACTGGACCACACTTAGTAACATACTATATACAGGATGATTCTTCAGTTGTGGGCATTACTATAAGAGATGATTTCCTAGGTCTTTGTGATCAAACGAATCATATCAACCTGGGCCCTCTTACCAACGGGTATGATGCTATAGGTAGTTTTAAATTGTCATACATGCTCTTCTGTGAACCATGAATCACACCTCATGGAGTCTGTTATATACTACATGACTTGGAACAGCTTTTCTTGCTGCCACTGGAAGACAGGTGACATAAGCACATTTGAGGCTTATTTCCAGGACCTACTTGAAAGTCACTAATGGCCAAACAATGAGGTGTGTCGCAGGTGAGGGTGGGATTTTCGAAAACCCACATTAAGTACATTTCAGTGTAAATGAAAGCAGTTTATTCTTTGAAGTTACATTTAGATATTAAATTTATCAGGCAATGTGTTTATTAATTTATTCCCTATCTTTTCAGTAATCTTTACCTTGCGTTCTAAGTTTCAAATGGTCATTACCGTTGACAATCAGACATGTGTATACAGACTTTTTGATCACAAAGGCCTAGGAAATCATCTCCTGCAGTAATGTCCTCAACTCATCAATCAGTTTGTATATGGACGTAATACTCCATATTAGCCAATGTTTCTGGTACTGGATTAGAGGTTTGTCTTATTTCTTGGATAGCATTTATGTAAAAAGTGCAGTTCCATTAACTGTCCTCAAAAGGTTAAGTATCTTGTCACCACACAGCAGTGACTGTATTCAGTTCATTAAGCCTTTTGCACAAAATGTAAATCACAGTAAAATGAGTGTGATGCTCAAAGTAAACTGCAGTGCCTCAGTCATTCTCTTTACATCTCGTATTACAAAAAAAATCCTTCCACATCATAGACAATCAGCACTCTATCTACATCCAAAGCTGATGGCAGGCGTACAATTTATGAATATTCTTAGCATCTGTTCATCTCATTTGATGAAACTGGAACTGATCATACAGATTAGTGTATTTTGTAGATAAGTAAGTATTTGATCATGTTACATGCATATATACCGTGTCTCAAGGCATATGTAAGTATCTCTTACAGTAATTCCCAGTATACATATTGTCAGTTGTATTGTGTGTGTTAAAACATATCACATGTCCTAATTATTAAGAGTATCAAAACAATTTCAAGTTTGCAGTCAAGCAGAAAGTTTCTTATATTCTGCCATAGTTGTTGTGCAGATGGCACTAAGTCGACTGCAGGAATTATGGAAGTTCATAGTTTGTAAGAAAACATCATTACCTACTTACTGAATTTTATATTATGTTTCCTTAAAAATGCTATTTTTCAGTCTTGTCTTTCAAAATAAAGCAGTCATTCTGACTTACTAAAGAAGTCGAATTTAGTGACTGATGTGATTTCTAATAAGATAAAATATTCAGTAAGGAATTTTTGAAATGCTTGTCTGAAATGTGATTTTGTTTGTTGACAGCAATAACCTGTACAAACTCTTGTCCTCATGACTGCAATTACTGCAATTAAGAGGTGGAAGAATCTCAAACTGTAGCCATCCCAAAATTTGGAACAGTAGCACAGTCAAATCAAGTTTTGAGGTGGAATCAGGATGAATTGCACAGCTAAAATAATGGTAGTTGTGAATTTTCAGTTCTATTGACCAAAATCCATTGCAAATTAAATTTAATTTTAGGGAACTTAGTAGCACGGAAGTCTGTCTTGGTTGCATCTTGAAGAAACTACTGTAGTACATACAGTAAAAGCTGTGATATTCAGGACTGGATGATCTGGGAAGCTATGTTAACAGGAAGTTGACTATTCACTATTCCAGCTACTGGTATCACCTAGCACCAATTTGAAGAGTTTGTCAATTAATTATTGGTGTCCTGTAGGTATTTTTGGATTATATGTATACTGTGTAATGTGAGTAGTAAAGAAAAGGGAAAGAAAACATGGCATAGAAAGGACTGGATATCTGGTGACAAATTAAGTAGGTAGGTCTGTCCATGAGGTTGTGAGATACAGAAAAATATGAATTACGTATAAAAACCTATATCCAGAATATTATGATATCCAGCATTCCTTTGATCCTGAAAGTGCTGCATATTGCAACTTTTATTATATTTTGAAAAAACCAAGTAGTATTTCATACAAAAATTAGCATATGAGGCCTTTTTTCAGTATATTTATCTGTATGATCTGACATTTTTTTGTGTTGTTAATGAATGAAAGATATGCTTTTAGTTTCAAGACATGGCTGAGGAACTTATGCTGGTAATCAGAAGTTTTAAGACTTAAAAGTGAATGAAAAATTTTACAGTGTGTATATAGTTGCAAGAATCTTAACACTGGAACACATGCTAATAAGGACAAGGCAATATGTATAATAATGAGAATCGAGAGTGGGGGCAGGATTTTTTGCAAGGTGGAGCACATCACCTACATGAAAAGTGACCAGTTTTGTAATTATTAATGCTGGACAAGATGATAACACAATTAAAATCTCTAATTAATCCAGTGACTAAAACTGTAGGATTTGTATGAAATTTTATTTTGAGTTCGTAGAGTTTTTATGTTTGATGTAATAAATTATTAAATGGCAAAGTCCCAAGGTGCTGCAGGTGCGTCACCTTGCACCTCGCTGCTCACACCCCTGATGAGAATTAATAAATTCTTACACCAACAAGAATTTATCTTTTGTTATTATTGTACACTTTCTGCTAAGTTATAAATTTAACAGCTCTGTCTTCTACATCATGTTTGACAAATAGAACAGAAACATGTGGAAAAGTGATGGGGGAATGTTTAAAAATTTATGTAAAAGTTGGCAAACATTATTCATTATTCATTATACCTGTGGTGTTATCATTAGTAAGTCCTTGCAACATTACTGATGTCCAGTGCAATGTGCACATTTTATTTTGTATGTCACCACATGTTTTGATATGAAATTGTTGTTGGATAACACACAGCTTAATTTTTATATGGAAAGTTGGTTCAGTATTCAGCCTCTAAACCAGCTTTGTTACATAGTGGACTGTTAACGGAGAGTATAAACCAAAGCATGTGTGGGTTACAGTATGTGACTGAACATCTTGTACATTTAATAAAGACAGATACACAGGGTGATTCATATAGAACTGAAACCTAAGTATTTGGCAATAGCTGGCATGTTGTGTCCACCAAATTTTTTCTCGTATTCCATCATGTGGTGTGAACTGGTGACCAAGTAGTTCACCCAAGAAACGCACACTCCTGCAGTGTGTATGACTTGATACAGCTACTGTGTGACAGTGATGGACATCTTCAATTTTGTGTGAATGAGGCAAATGACTTGTGGCTGGACTTGGCTTGAAAAGCCCAGGAATTTGCAAGTAGATTGAAAATAATAAATGCCACTGTTCGTAATTTATAGTTAAATATTTGAGTTTTGTTCTATATGAATCACACTGTATGATGGCTTTCTTCACCTAATTTTACATTATATACACCGGTATTAGTATCATATACTGGCTGCCTTTGGGACTCATTATACATGACTGACATTGATCCCTTGTCCAGTGTGACCACGGCATATTGGGCAAAACCACATTCTGCAAACTTATTATGGGAAGAGTAGATGTACATAGGTGTGGATGCATATGGATACCCCTCCCCACCAAATCACTTAAACTACATACATTTCTTGACACTAAACATTTACCTGGTGTCTGGGTAGCAAATGTTGCCAGCTGCTGCGGCAGTTGAGGGAGTAACCACTTGAATTTTTCCTTGTGTATTTACATTTTTTGGCATTAGGCAGATACTTTTTTTTCACATGATTTCTGTCCACAATAATCAACTTTGAATTGTCAAAACCATGCTGGGCAGAACCACACTGGATGAGGTGTTACTGTATGTCTGTCTTCAACTATTGTTGAACTGGAAATCTTACACTAAGCGTTAAAGTGGATTCCCCACTTCATGTCTGTTAATTTACTCTGAGCACTGGCCTGGCAGGAAGAATTTCAGGAAGACTGAAATATATTGTAATGTTTTTTGCTGTATATCAGATTAGCATTTACTGATTGGCATGTTGATGGAAGTGAGTTCCAATTGATTGTAGTCTGCTGCATGTGCAAAGGGTAGGAGCCAATGTGTTTGTCTCAGCCTAGGTTACCTGTAAGCCAGTAATAGCTTCCTCAAAATAATAAATTGGTTAGAAAATCACTGGTATGAACATACTGCACATTTTGGGTGTTTATCAAGTTTCTAAACGCACAGGCTTGTGCACGTGTTCACCATTCTTCTTCCCCTTTGAACTGCTTTGACTGTTTCCTTCCAATATTTAGTTTCATTATAAGCATAGTGTGTCCACAATATGTGTAGCATACTTTATATGTCCACATTGAACTTTATATCTCACTTATGCTCTTCATACCCAATCCTTTGCTTTCTCACCATTTATCATACCATACTTTATTTCAATTGCAAATTGGTTTATTCAGATTGTTTTTTGCACTCATCTGTTCCTGCCTTACATTGTGTTAAATTACATAATCCATTGTTTAAATAACAGCCATGTTTACATAGAGTCTTTACAAGAAATCATTATTGTTCATGTGAAACTGTAAATGACACACATGCAATTGAGGTTTATACATTATATTAACTTCCTACCGTGACTCTGATTACGGACACTGGATATTGAACTCATAGTCCGTAGAAGATGCAGTTGTGAGTCATACATGAAAACAGTAACACAGAAAAATTATGCATATATCAGTAATAGTTGAAGGAATTACTGAATGGGGTTCAAGTGAATCAACCATTGCACACTGACGTACCATTCTTTGAAAGGTATAAACTTCTCCTGATTACCTCTACAAAGTTACGTATAACTTTTGTATATTATGTGCTGTTATTCATTGGTATGCTGCCACTTGTAATGGCACCCTCCAGTTTATAAGATGTATACTGCAGTGGGTACAGTATGAAAGAGCCTAGAACAAGTGACATCACATTTCTGAGGTTAAGAGCAAGGTAAATTGAAGCCAGAATTTTTAATATTTAATAATACAGGTATGTGCATCTTGCAAATATTTATTCAGTTCCTGCTCAGTTGTGTGTGCTACTGATGACACAGGATATTTTGTTCATATTTTCATTCATGTACTGAGAAAAGCTTCAGTATAAAAAACATGACGATTAGCATTACTGCAAATGTAGTTTCCTTAAACCTCTATTGATTATGCATCGTAATGTTGTAATATTGAAGACGCGTGCTGCAAGCGGCTGAATGCTGCAGTTTTAAATTAATAATACCATTACACTCAAGTAAAAATCCGGCCAGTAGCTCCATAATACTGGTGTATTTGAAATACTAATGATGAATGTTATGTGGTTTGTGTCCAACCTGATATTTTTATTATTTTTACTGTCACATTTTTCATTTTAATATAATAAAGTTCTTCCACTAGTAATTATGAGAAAGCTGTGTGATACGGCATATTTGTGTGTGAGGAATGCAGTTCAGAGCAGGTGAGAATCTTGATAGAAAAATGCCAAGAATTCTGTACTTGCTATTGAAGTGGAAGAGTTCATTTGAATTTGTACATTCCATGTAATTTTGGAAATGACTTACATGAGTGCAAGATCTTGAAGTAAAGTGGGCAGTGATGGTCCAATATAAGGATAAAATGACATCTTGATATAAAAGGTCGTAGTAAACAAGTGGCAGTATATCAAAACCTGCACTGTGTGTGTGTGTCTGTTTTACTGCTGCCACCACCAAGAAAGTAAATTTAGTATCAGAATATCTACTGCACTAAACTCTTACAAAAGCAGCCAGTACTTCAAAACGACTATGAATTGGGAATTTGTATCAGGAACAGGAAAGACTAGACCAGAATCATAAACCAGTAAAATTTCTGTCATATTGTGAATTAAAGTGTTTACTTAAATGCCACCTTGCCATTGTGAAGGGGTCTACATGGTAGCTTAACGCTGTTAAGTGGCCATTGATGTTACATATTTTAATAAAGTGAGGTAAGCAGAAGTACCAGTGGGCCTGTGTAAAAGATCAGAAGACTTCCACTTTCAGCACAGGCTGTTTTCATTGCATATCTGTGCAATTAATTTAGACCTACAGCTCTATCAGAGATGTGAATTGCTGTAACAAACCATATATAGGGATATGTCATTGTTTCAGGATGTAAGGTGTTATATTCAAACTTCATCTTGACCTACATCTGAATGTAAAGATTACTTTCTATTTTCTTTCTGACAGAAAATAGTCACCTATGTATGACGACAAAATTACATTACCTAGTTGGAGGGAAATTCATAGTTGCAATTCATAACCGTATCACAGAGCTGTCATGACGGTTTTCTGTTGCACAATCTATAAAAAGGTGCAATCAGTATTTTAGACAGGACATTTTTCTTATTTTGCAGTAAATACCAAACTGCAATCACAGTTCTGGAACACTGGTTACTATTCATGTGGGTGTGACACTTGAAATTTGTTTAGAATTCTTGTCATGAATTTTGGTTCATGATTTTATTGACATATTTATATTAAATTTGTCAACTTTGTAGGTGACATAGATTATCCAGTTCACAGATAAATGTAGATAGGAGATACTGATGCCTGCATTAATGTGAAAAGTACAAAGTCCATCACGAAAATAATGTTGAAACTCAAATGAGATAGTTCTTGTCTGCCACATATGACCAGGATTACAAGTTAAGATGTCATGGAGTATGCCAAATTATGAGATGAATTTGTCCTATTTAGGTGTGCAATTACTCTTGGATGTGTTGCATATAATCATTGCAGACTGCTTAAATGTATGCAATCAAATTTGTGCAGTGAGCTTATCAGTATGGCTCCTAAATCTGTTAAATTTGTGTTAAGTACATATAGTTAATAATTTTAACAGATATGACAGTTAAAATATATGCATATTAAGTAATGATGTCAGCATTGGTGTAGCATATACTGGGCTTACTTGGAATGTTCACAACTCTGGGTGAAATTATGTCATTGGTTCACAGACTCATTACTTCTATCCCACATGACATTCTAACAACTGGAATAATTGTTGGTCCGCGTTTATAGAGACAGTATTTCCAGTATCTATATAGTAATTCGTTAGTTGAATTTTGAATAGTCTAAAGATTGTTATACTTAATGCTACTGTCGTCTTGTGAACACCAGTTTCTTCAACTGACATAATACAGTACACTGTACCTTCATGCACGCCTAAAAAGCTCCATGCTGTGGTCCCATTCACTCCAGAGTTGCAAATGCTTTGTACACTGGATAGCTAATGTTACTGCCAAGGATCAAATTCCATCTCTCAAGCAGTGAGAAAATGATGCACATATTCAAAAAAGTTTGTAAGGGATGCACACAGCAAGTTTAGAAACCAATGAAAAATTGTGCATAAAACCTCAAAATATAAACTACTGTTTTCAAACTGAATATAAGATCTTGAATACATACTGCTGTATATTTGGAAAGGTATGTTAATGAATGCCTTCGCAGTACGTGTCCATAATATTTGACCAGGAGATGATGACTGGTGAAACTAGAAGTAATGTAGCTTTGCTGGGTGACATAGAATGTGAAGCTATACTTGTGTAGCTTTCTTAAATTAGTTTCAGTTTCTGAGATTAAACTGAACTTTCAAAAGAATTTTTGAGTTACTTTATGTATATTTTTGTAACAAATGAATGAGAACATGACACAAACTCAAACTGAGGTTTTAAACTAAGTCAGTATTTAAGTAACAAGAGTTTTTATTAAACCTTAATGTGATTTTTTTAAAAAAGTAAATGTTATTTGTATGAGTGAAGGATTTATGTTAACTGTGTGTGAAATCTACATTTTGACACCAAAGGAAAAAAAAGAAAACCTAGTAATATTGGAGCATTTGACTATGATGATGAATATGTAATATTTGAATGAGTGGTTGTTTCCTGTTTGATTGAAAGTTAATTAATTCTAATGGGTCAGCATTGTATATTGCAAATATATTATGGTTACAAATGGGCACATGATAAATAAAGTTATTACCCATGAGACAACATCAGCTCTGTACTTACGGAATAAAGAGCATAAATAAAGTTGAGATCCTAGATTTGGTTGTTTTTCTGGTTGATTTGTAACTGCCAATGTCGTACTGCTGTTCAGAAGAGGAAGTAAATTTAAAATATAGGTAGCAGCAACTTTTGGGATAAAATAATTTCAGAAGTTATTTCTGTTAACCACTTTTAAAACTGTCAATGTTTCATCTATTTTCTACGGTGCCAGTAATGAAGCGAGATGAAATATTATTCTCTGTGGTCGTGAAACATGGATCTCTTACTGTGATAAAAGAAAATAAATTCATACTCTCTGACCATAAAGTTAAGCAGCATGTTCTGGCTAAGTGAGAACAAAGAAATGGAAAATGGAGAAGATAATGCAAAGAGGACCTGATCTTTGCTGTACTCCTACTACTGTTAAATTAACTGCATGGTTATTTTGTACAATGAGTATGGGACACCTTTCATATCCCCCAGTCTTCAGTACTTCACATCCTCAGAACATTTCTCTTAAGATTGCTCTTCATGCCATCTGCTCATCTCTTCCAAGATCTTCCAGACAGTTGCATTAACAAATGAAATTTTGTACGTATCTTTAGTTTCGATTATCACATATCTTGCCCACTGTAACCTCCTTGATTGCACTATCAGAAAACTATTGACTTAATTTCTTTATTGTGCAGCATCCTCCATTTAGTTAACCTCTTTCAGATCCCAGTAATTTTATGAGTGTTTTTTAAGGCCTTGGAATTTTATATTGTTCACTTAGCATTTAAGCCCATGTTTCAGAACCATGCACAAGACTGGTAAAATTATTTTCTTTAGTGTTTTGGAAACTAGATGAGGCATACATTTTTGTAACTCGATCATAACAAGCATTTCCTCAACATACACTCTTCTTGATTTCATTGTGAACTGCACTTATGTTTGGTGGTCAATTCTGAAATGTTGAAACATTCTGAACTGATTTATCAGCCATCATATTATGATTGTTGCACATTCTAGTTCATGACATGCTCGTATAATTTGTTTCATGTAAATATTCTTGAGACCAATTGTTTTACTGCTTGTAAAAGAGTTTCGGCATTGTTTTTCATGGTATTTATGTTTTTATCCAATAAATCATCTACTTCAGCTTGTACACCTACATGACTTAGGTAGTTTCCTGATGGCATTTCATGCAGAAAACTTAGTATCACCTCTTTTAACCCTCTATGAGTGGCAAATTTACAAGAAACATGTTACTGTTTGAGTAGTTATGTAAAGAAGCATATAATGGGCCAGATGTAGGGATATAAGAAACACAGAATTATGATGGAAAATTCTTTTGAAGAATGGTTACTTGAGCCTAGACATGAGATAAACACAGGTACAGTAGAATCCCTGTGAAGGAGTTCTCAATTTAAGATTTTCCTGCATTTTAGATTCATTTTTTGTGGTCCTAGCTAAATCTCCATATAAACAATGTACAATTTTTCTTGATATTAAGTTGTGCCCACATTTAAGACATGAAAATTCAGTCCCTCTCCCATTTTGGAGCTTCATTATAGGGTTATTGTTTTACAATACTGGAGTTTGATAACACCATGATTTTGTATTGTGCAAGTGACACCAGAATCGACTGCCAACTGTCACAACAGTTTACTGTCAATTCTCAAAAGTCATGAAGACTCTGAGGAAGATTTAAAAAAAGAAGAAGAAGACGAAGAAGGAGGAGGAGGAGGAGATGATGATGATTATGATGATGATGATGATGATGATGATGATGATCAGAGTCTAAGACTGGAGAAAGCTAATGTCAAACCCGCTGACAAGGTTTTCAGATTTTGTGAATGCAACTGAAACCATTAAGACAATGGCCAGCATGACTATCAAGGAACTCTGTCAGTCAGTGACTAGTGAAAATGGTGAAGAAAGTGGTGGCAGTGGTGAAGAGGCAGACAACCACTAATTTCTACACTTGTTAAGGCAGTATCAAGTTTTGAAATACTTTTGCTCCTACATGGTTGTTGAAGCCAGTGTGAATGAACTTGAAGATTATGAAACAGAACTGCTGTTCATTCAACATTAGGAAAGAGACATCCCCTCTCCTCTCATTGCACCTGACCAACAGAGCTGACATCATTCCTTGATTATTTCAAAAATTAATATTCCAAGTACACTTACATGCAACTCATTTTGCATTCACACTTTACTCTGTATTGTCTGACTGTACAGACTTATGCAGCTGCACTGAAATTCATTGTCAATAAAAATAGGGAGCACATTATTGAAAACAACACAACTGTATGATGGATTAATATTTCATTACATAGGAAAAAGTAAAGCAAGGTAAAGCAGTCCCGTTACAGGCCTCAAGTGGCCCAGAGGGTTCCAGGAAGTTAAGGTTCCCAGATTTCATAACAACGGCACAGGATGGTGGTAAGGTTGTCAACCTTACGCACCGGCTGCACTTACCCCCAGGAAATACACCTGGTACTCATTTCTGTTAGAGGCTGAGTCGACCCCAGGGCCATAGTGCAACCGGAAGGATTACAATAGGTTAATCATATAGACATGGGGGCACGTCCAGAACAGTATCAACATGATAACAGTTGGCAGCTGGTACCTAACTGTATAATATTTTTAACATCAAGTATCATAAAATTTAGTATACAACACTCTTTACAATGCAAATGACAACCAAATCCTATAATTTATCATCAAATTATAATAAATTACAAAATTGTTACAAACAGAACTAACACATCTCAGTAGTCCTTGATATGAAATACATTAATATGCTGGTAACTGAATTTGATTTAAATTCAATTCCAAAATATATATATTTGACTCTAAATTAATAACAGATAGGTATAATGTACTGTAATTAGTAGTTTTGTGTAGTATGTATATTCATTGCCCAGGAGGGTTGAAACATGTAGTCTTAGGAGGAGGGATAAAATCATATTAAATATGAGTACATATGTTTAGGTGCAACGTTTGGTGTTGTGTGAAAATGGTACACCTTTATGTTATTTATCTCATTGTGCATTTATCCATAGTAGCTTCAAAAAGTTCCCAGAATTCACTGGTATCATTTATACGAATTGCTAATGTCAATAAAGAAATGAACATTGACATCTTTTGTTGCTGTAGGGATGTGGTCAGAAAGAAACACCCCAAAAATTGGAGAAACAATAGTTGGTTTCTCCCTCCTGAGGCAATGCTCCAGCACACCGGTCGGTTTCAGTCAAGATTTCTTCACAAAGAACGAAGTGAAACGTCACTGACATGATTTTTAACTATTTCTGTCATCAATGCAATTGACATTTCAAAAGTGCAGTGCTTTCATCCAGGCGAAGCAGGTGTTTACCTGTTCCCTTGACTGAAATTAGCACTGAAGTGACAGTGCTTTTGTGATGCTACTGATGTCATTTATGTGAGAAAAGAGCTGAAAAGGCTTTAACAAAATGGCTTCCAGGAATGTATCCAACACCTGGTAGAAGTGTTTAATTGCTCAAGGGGGCTGTTTTGAAGGAAATGTAGCTTAAATGATTGTACTGTTTTGTATTTCTTAGAAATTAAGTGATTTTGGGAACAACTTGAAGCTACCACATACATAGACTGTAACAGTAAGTCCAGCACTTTTATGTTTAGAAACCTCAGCTACATGCTTTAGGTTTTCTTATAAGCCATTATCAGGATGTAGAGAAATTTAAAAGAATGAACTGAATATACATCTTCTTCTTAGATGACACTACAGTCTGATGTGGACTTTCGCCGCCTTAATGGACTTCATCCAGTCAGCTCTATTTTTTTAATTCTCTGTCCAGTTTTAATTTTGCACCTATTAATATCTGTTTGTACACAGTTCCACAGTTTTAGGTGACATCATCCCATTGTGTATCGGATAGTAAAATAACATTTGGTTCCACTTTTTTTTCCCTCCTCTTTGTCAACTTCCCTGGGGATTATTATTGCATACTTTACTATTCTTATACTATCCATTCTACGAACACAACCAACGCAATTAAACCGACTTATTCTGAAATATGAAAGTATATCTAGATTTCCAAACAGCTGCATTAATTCCTTATTATATCAGTTTCTCAAGTTTACGGTCACATTCTTCTTAAAAATTTTCTTCCAAAAGCAGCCAGCCATTTAGAAATGTCTTGATTCAGTGTCTAAGGGGGCGTTAACACGGGTCCCCCAGGTTGATCAACGCGGTGGAATCAATGAAATTGAATTGAACGGTTGAACAATACTGTTTACACGGTTCCACAAAAGTGAACAATGCAGTCGATTCCAAAATGGTGGCAAATGAACTTGTGCGAGAAGGTGTTGTTGTAATATGTGACTGTTTAATAAAAGAATGTCAACACATTTTAGAAAAAAGAAATAAAAGAAAAAACGACGGTGGATTAAGCCGTGGATAATGAGACGTAACATATTAGGTGCATCAAACACATTGTTAGTTGAATGGACAAGTGAAGATCAAGATATGTATAAAAATCATTTAAG
>JGI20166J26741_10254448_pt1 | contig 16661 bp, 16 predicted proteins | sample TergutCu122P5_FD_26741 | JGI IMG/M metagenome (IMG submission 26741)
GGATTGTTCATGCCTAATATTAGAAAATATTGACATAATATGCAAGCTTTTTTGTCTAATTATTGCAAAAATTAGTCTCTCTGTTTAGGTGAAAACTCTCACAAAATGACAACGGGCGGTACAAATCGGATGATTGAAAATATCGTTGGCACAAATCGCACATCTGTGAAACAATAAATCGAGCGATTTGACAAGGAGGTGTTTATATGTTGATCACGGCGACAGAGTTCAAAACAAACTTTGGCAAGTACTTGACCTTGCTCGATAAAGAAGAAATAATTCTGACTAAAAATGGCAGACGGATCGCGCGGATCATCAAGGATGATGACGAAAAGCGCTCTTCTTTGCAATCATTCTTCGGTGTCCTCAAAGATTCACCGCTGGCCAAGGCGACGGATGAGGAACTCCGCGAGGTTCTCGTCGAAGAAAGGCGCAAGCGCTATACGGCTACGGAATTGGGCCGTGAGTGCGTGCATCACGGCAAGTATTAACCGACCTACGGCGGTGCGGGGCACGGTCTTTATCCCCGCGTCCGCCGTGCCGATCAAAAGCCCCAGAGTAGGTTGCGTTTGATCCAGCCTTCGACTACCACGCCAGGCTCGACGTGGCGCACTTTGACCCAGCCAAGTTTTTGTTCCAACGTCGAAAATACGGCACCGTAGACCGCCTGGCCGACCAGCTCATATTCTTCGCCTGGACCTTTTCTGATGTTGACGGCATTGGTGGGTGGTTTGATCCAACCTTCCAATCCGGAATCGTAGCGTACCTTGACCCAACCAAGCTTCTCTTCCAATACAACCAAACCAAGTTTCTGGTCCGGCCCGACCCAATCAGGGTTCTGTCCCAGTGTCGAAAATACGGCCCGGTTGACTTCCTCCTGGCCGATGATCTGGTATTCCTCGCCAGGGCCTTTTCTGATGTTGACCTTGACCTTCTCGCCAGTGTCCTTGTTGACACGTACCACCATATGCGGTTCTTTATTCAGATCGGCGACGCGCAGCCAGCCGCCATCGCCCTCGAAATCGCTGACCTTGCGCCAGTCGTCTTTGGCGCCGGTGATTTCCAGAGGCAAGCCTTTGTCATACTTCCACAGCACCTTAGCTTTCATATTTGGGGCGTCGCGCAGAATGACGCCATCACGAGCGACGGCGAGCATTTCCGCGCCATGCGCGGATGAAGCGGGCAGCGCCAGAACAACCAGCATCAGAAGCGCCCAAAAAACGGCGTGGCGGTATGTCTTCATTTTCTCTCCTTTCATCTCTTACCTGACTATTAAAAACTACCTGTCAATCGTGCCGAGAAATGGCAGATGGCGGAAATCCCCGGCGTAATCCATCCCGTAGCCGACGACAAAGGCATTCTCGATTTCCCTGCCGACAAAATCGACCTGGACATCGGTGCGGCGGCAATCCGGCTTGCTGAGAAAGGCGCAAACCCGCAACGAGCGTGGCTGCCGGCCCGTTAAAAGCCGCCGCACCGCCTCGATGGTGATGCCGGTATCGACAATGTCCTCGACCAAAAGCACGTCACGCCCGGCAATATCGGTGGCCAAATCCATGGTCAAACGAATATCGCCGCTGGACACCGCCGTGTCACCATAGCTGGAAACACCGAGGAAATCGACGACCACTGGCAATTCCAGCCGACGCACTAAGTCGGCCATGAAAATGAAAGCGCCTTTGAGCAAACCGACCACCACCAGTTGCCGGGGACAATCACGGTAATGGGCGGTGATCTCGGTGCCAAGACGCCGGACTATTATTTGAATTTCATCCTCGGTAATGAGCGGAAGAGGCGCTTGCGGATAGCTCTTCATAGATTTCAAATATTATTTCAGCCCAGCGTGATTGCCAAAAACATAACCTATTAAAGCAGTTATGCCCATTGCCGCCGTGCCCCAAAAACAAATGCGCAAAACGCTTTTCCACAGAGAGAAACCACCTGTTTCAGCGGCAAGGGCGCCTAGCAACATCAGGAAAACAATGGCGAAAGCGTATTGAAATAAGACCATATATTGAACAGGCGAAAAAATAGAGACTAAAAACGGCAACATGCCTCCGACGACAAAAGAGCCGAAGGATGCCATGGCCGCCTGCATGGGCTTCGCCTGCGTAATATCGTTGATGCCCAATTCATCACGGGCGTGCGCTTCCAAGGCATTGTGCTCCATGAGCTGACGCGCCACCTGTTCCGCCAGATCTTCTTTCAAGCCGCGCCGCACATAGATTTCCATCAACTCATTCACTTCGGCTTCAGGCATTTCTGCCAATTCCCGTTTTTCTCTGGCCAAATCGGATTGTTCGATATCCGATTGAGAACTTACGGAAACATATTCTCCGGCGGCCATCGACAGGGCGCCGGCAACCAAACCCGACAATGCCGATAGAATAATCGCGCTCCGGCTGCTGGCGGCGGCGGCCACGCCAATAACCAAACTCGTGGTCGAAAGAATACCATCGTTGGCGCCCAATACCGCCGCCCGTAACCAGCCGCTGCGATTGGTGTAATGCTGCTCCATCAAACTATAATATTTTTTGCGCATTTTCGATTTTTCAGCATTCTGTTAGATGTTGGACAAAAGAAACTGACAGAGGGCGGCGACCGTGATCCCCGCCGTCTCCGCCCGCAGGATATGGCCAGCCAGCCGCACGGTGTAAAACCCATGCGCCCGCGCCATCGCCGCTTCTTCTGGCGTCAAACCACCAGTGGGGCCGATCACAGCGACAATGGCACCGGCGTCGGCAAATGATATATCGCGCAGGCTGGTGGCTTCTTCTTCTTCCCAGAACATCAGCCGCCGCCAGCCGGGCTGTTCTTCAGAGTAATCGTCGAGAAAGTCGGCGAAGCTTTGTGGTCTGGCCAGGCGCAGTGGATGGGCGCGGCCCGACTGTTTGCAAGCGGCTTCGACGATCCGACGTTGCCTTGCCTGACGTTCAATTTCTTTTGATTGATTAAACGAACCCTGGCACCTACTCGTCCAAATAGGCACAAAAGTATCGACGCCAAGTTCAGTATACCGTTGGAGAAGCTCATCCATTTTGCCGCCACGCAATATCGCCTGGGCGATGACCAGCGGCCTCGTGCTGGCCGTTTCTTGGCGGGATGACAGAATCCGCACCCGCGCGCGGTTCAGAGCGCCGGTCTCAAGAATGACGCCATCATAGACCGTGCCTTCCCCGTCAAAAAGCTGAACGTGTCCGCCCGTGGTCAGTCGCAGCACCTTGGCCAGATGGTGGGATTCGTCCGCGTTTAGCACTGCTTCATCGCCGTCGATAGCGGATTGGTCAACAAAAAAACGCCGCATCGCTTATGACCCGATCTTATCCAGCCGCAACGCCGCCCACTCGCCTTGCCGGCGCTGCTCTCGCGGCGAAAAGCCGAGAGCGGCAAAATGCCTGACGATGGATACTTCCTGCTCGCCGGCCAGGATACCCGACAGGATCAGAACACCACCCGGCACCGTCAGTCTGGCCAAATCAACGGCCAGCGCCAGCAGCGCGTCGTGGATGATATTGGCCATGACCAGCCGGAAATCTCCTGATATATCGGCAATATCGTCACCAGTGACGCTAATATGTTCCGCTAAATTGTTTCTGGCCACGTTTTCCCGCGCCGCCGTTACCGCCAGCGGGTCGTTATCAATGGCCAAAACTTTCTTGGCGCCGAAGAGCGCCGCCACCATGGCCAGAACGCCGGTGCCGCAACCGACATCGAGCGCTGTCGTCGCGTCCGCCTCAACCGTTTCCAGCGTCAGCGCCGCCGCCATGGAAGTGGTAGCGTGATGGCCGGTGCCGAAGGCCATGCCAGGGTCCATGACGATGACCTTTTCGCCGGGCTGAGCTATGTATCGTTCCCAGGTGGGGGCAATCACCAGGCCAGGCGTCAGCGTAAAAGGATGAAAATGCTCCTTCCAGCGGCTGCCCCAATCCTGGGCCGGCAGAATTTCCCAGGCGATGCGGGGCGGCGCGATGAGCAAAGCCTTGGTCAATTGCCGGCAATAATCTTCCAGCCGCGCCAGGATGGTCGTCGGATTTTCCGGCGCTTCGAGAAAAACCCTCAGCACCGGCGCCTCGGCGCTTTGCTCGACCGCCGCGCCGAAGGCGCCAAGGCAGAAATCGCCCAAAGCATCGAGAGCGACGGCATCGGCGTGAATGGTCAGGCAGAGACAAGAAAGGTCATTTTTCATGTCGTTTCAATCAGCACTCCCATAATTTTTCCGAACCACCGGTGAGTAGCGCAAATCCAGCACTTTGTAAAGAGAGTGGCACAACCCGGCCACGTCGCAAAAAAAATATTGACGGCAGACGGACGTGCCATTATCCCTTGCGCCCGCAGCTTTCGATGAAGGGCCGCGCCTTTTCAATTCTTTTTCTGGAGGAACACCATGGCCAACCCAATCAAAGACAGTTTCGCCGCCAGTGTCGCCCACACCTTCGGGCTGATGGACGAATTTTTGAAACTTTGCCCGGAAGACATCTGGGCGCAGCGCTTCGGCGGCTGGCCGGTCTGGCGGCAATTTTTTCACTCGCTCAATGCCTTCCATTTTTTCCTGCGTGCCGAGAACGCCGCCGAAGAGCCATCGCCGTTTGGCGCCGATGCTGGAGATCTCAAGGTGAAAGACAGTTCCGCGCCAACTCCCAGCAAAGAAAAAATGCGGGAATATATGGAAACAGCGCAAAAGCGCATGGATAGCTATCTAGCCAGCCTCGACGACGCGGCGCTGGGCCAGATCAACAAGAGCGTATCGGCTCGCATGGGCCGGGAATGCACACACGCCGCCACCATCACCCTGTGCATTGGCCATACCATGTATCATCTCGGCAGTTGCGACGCGGCGCTCAGAGAAAGCGGTAGGCCGGGGGTATTCTGAAAAAATACTTTCATAGGGCGGCATCGTCGAAGAGCCGCCGTAAAACGCCGTAGGTGAAACCCCAGAGGTAGTAATCCTCCAGCGGAAAGACCGGGAAATTCATGCCCGGCATCATTTCTTGTTGGCGGTGCCGCCGCTCGTCACAAAAGGCCGCCACCTCCAGCCAGTGGGCGCTGGTGATTTCGCCGGGATCGACGGCGATCTCGGGCCGCTCTGTCACCTGAAACAGATAGGGCTGCACCAGCATATGGATGCGTATGAGTTCGCCGACCGGCGCGGCGGGCAGCGCTTGATAGAGAGAACTTTCCGGCAGAATGATCCCGGTTTCTTCCCAGGTTTCGCGCAGGCAGGTGGAAAGCAGGCTGGCGTCCTCCTGGTCGCGTCGCCCGCCGGGAAAAGCGAAATGCCCCGACCACGGGTCGCCGGGCAATTGGCGGCGGCGCAAGAGCAGGATGCTTTGCTGTGGTTTTTCGGCAATGATGACGGCGACGGCGGCCGCGGCGTCCATGATCATTCCCTCGTCGGTTCCAGCCGGAAGGCCTGGATATGTTCCAGGCCTTCGAGTTGCCCAGCCAGACGAGAAGCGCTGTCGTGTCTGGTTGAGCGCAGCGTCATGGTGTAGCGCCTGAGACCGCTTTCCCGGTCAAGGCGGCGGCTGATCCTGGCCACGGAAAAATCGTGCTGTTCGATGAGCGCGAGCAGGGCCTGCTCGTTCAGCAGCGACGGATGGGCCAGCCGCGCCTCGAAGCGGTAGTGGCTCTGTGCCGGCATCCGCACCTCGATCCAACGCAGGACAGACAGGATAAAAATGGTCAACATCGCCGAAACCAAGAGCGGAAAATAAAAGCCGATGCCGGCGAGAATCCCCATAGCCGCCGTGATCCAGATCGAAGCGGCGGTGGTCAGGCCGCGCACCGTCAAACCATCTTTCAGGATGACGCCGGCACCCAGGAAGCCAATGCCGGTCATGATCCCCTGGCCCATGCGAGTCGGATCGAGACGCACCATGGCGGCGCTGGTTCGTACCCACTGGTCGTCATAGAACGTGACCAGCATCAACAGGCTCGAGGCGGTACAGACCAAAGCATGGGTGCGAAATCCCGCTGGCCGGCCATGATATGACCGCTCGCCGCCAATGCAGGCACCAACCAGCATCGCCACCACCAGCCGGATAAGTATCTCCCAACTTTCACCATCCAGCTTCATCCATTCCCAGCCGTTCATCGCGCCTCCATACCGGCACATGACGAATCGCATGGCGGCAACCCGCGCAGAAACCGCCGCGACAGCCGCATTAAAGCCACAGGGTCGCTTGAGCCGGTCATCTCGCGCGCCGAATGCATGGCCAAGGTCGGGGCGCCAACATCGGCGGCGGTGACACCAAGTTTGGCGGCCAGAGCCGGGCCAACGGTACTGCCGCAGGGCAAATCGCTCCTCATGACGAAAAATTGCGTGGCAATCCCGGCCTCTCGCGCCAGAAACTGGCAGATGGCCGCGCCATGGCTGTCGGTGGCGTAGCGTTCCTTGGCATTTATTTTGATTACCACACCACCATTTATCGCCACCGGATGGCCGCTGTCGTTCGCCTCGGGATAATTCGGGTGGCTGGCGTGGGCGTTATCTATCGACAAGAGAAAAGACCGGGCCAGGCAGCGCCGGCGTTTTTCGCGGTCGGGGATAATCCGGCCTAAAACATCTTCGGCGAAACCGCCTTGGGCGCCGCTGGCCGATAGCGAGCCGACTTCTTCGTGGCTGAGACAGAGCAGGAAAAAGTTGCGGGATTTCTCATTTGCAACCGCCATCATGGCCGCGTGGCAACTGAGTAGATTATCGAGGCGGGCGGCGGCGATGAATTCGCCGCTGGCGCCGAGAAAAGACGGCGGCTGCGGGTCATAAACGAAAAGATCGGCGGCGAGAATATCCCGCGCCTGCGGATGCTCCTGCCGCAGGCGGGCGAGTAGGCATTCTTCCCAGGGCAATTCACCCTGGCCGAAAATGACCGGCAGATGCTTTTGTGGGTTGATGGCGCGGCCAGCGCCGGCGTCGCGGTCAAAATGGATGGCCAGGCTGGGGATGACAAGAAACGGCTCACGAAAATCAATCAGCGTTTCATGCAAGCCATGGGCATCGGCAAAATGCAGGCGGCCAGCCAGCGACAGTTCGCGGTCGAACCAGGTGGCCAGCAAAGCGCCGCCATAGACCTCGACGCCCAATTGCCTCAAGGCCACTTTCGGCGAGGACACGATAATTTCCGGGCGCGGTTTCAGCTTTAAGGCCGGGCTGTCGCAGTGGCAGGCGAGAAAACACAGACCGGTCGCCGCCGGGTCGCCGTCCACCGAGAAAGCGGCCAACGCCGCGCCACGCCGAGTGACGAGATAACGGCCAGCGGGCAAATCCGGCCAGGCGTCTTCTTCCCGCAATTCAGCAAAGCCCGCCGCCATCAGGCGCTGGCGCATAAAAGCGACAGCGTGGAACGGGCTGGTCGCGGCCCGCAGGAAGGTGAACAGGTCGTGATTGTGTTTGAGGCTGTCTTCATCCATTACGAAACTCCCATGCCTAGCGGCGTATTACCCAGCGTTGCCTGGAATTATACGGACAATCGCCGGAAAAATGTATAAAGGAATGGCATCGGGCGCAATTTCTGAATATTGACATGTTGACAGAAGATGCGGTTTTCTGTTACTGAACACATCTGTTTTCCTCTCGGAAAAACGCCAGTGATTGTCAGTCGTGCCGGTCAATCTGTTGTGACCGGTCCTGTCTTTTTAAATTTCTTTTTTGGAGGCTTGTCATGTCTGTCTATGTTTTTGGTCACAAAAGTCCGGACACCGATTCCGTCGCCGCCGCCATCGCCTATGCCGCGCTGATGAAAGCTAAGGGAGAAGACTTCGTTCCCGTCATCCAGGGTAAAGCCAATCCCGAAACCGCCATGGTGCTGTCTCGCTTCGGCTTCTCCGTTCCGGAAATGATGACCGATGCCGCTGGCAAGAAAATCGCCCTGGTTGACCACAGCGACCTGGCCCAGGCCCCGGACAACATCGCTTCCGCCGAGCTGGTCGGCGTGGTCGATCACCACAAAATCGGCGACGTAACCACCAACAGCCCGATCTTCTTTTTCAATATGCCGGTTGGCTGCTCCTGCACCGTCATGAAGACTCTCTATGATATGGAAGGCGTCAAGGTCGATGCCAAGGTTGCTGGCCTGATGCTGGCCGCCATCCTCAGCGACACCGTCAACTTCAAATCGCCGACCTGCACCGAGGCCGACAAGAAAGCGGTAAAAGCCTTGGCCGCCATTGCCGGCGTCACCGACACCGACGGGCTGTTCATGGACATGCTGAAAGCGAAAAGCGCCGTTGCCGGTGTGCCGCCGATGGAACTGTTGCATCGCGACTACAAAGACTTCGATATGAAGGGCAAGAAGGTCGGTGTTGGTCAGCTCGAACTGGCCACGCTGGATCAGGTTGCCGATATGCGCGACGCCCTCTATGCCGCCATGAAAGAGCAGAAGGGCAGCGAGCGCCATTCCGTCTTGCTGATGCTGACCGATGTCGTCAAGGAAGGCACCGATCTTTTGGTTCTTTCCGACGAACCGGCGATCATCGAAGGCGCCTTTGGCAAAAAGCTGTCCGGTAACTCGATGTGGATCGACGGCATGATGAGCCGCAAAAAACAGACCATCCCCAATCTGCAGAAAGCGTTTGGTTGCTGATCCCGCCAGGCGATTGAGGCGGTTTTTCCGCGTCTTTCTGCCGTATAAAAAAGACCGCCCCGGATGGCACAAGGGGCGGTCTTTTTTTGTTCTTTATGCCCGCTCAATCGCGCTCACAGGGCAAGTATCTTTTGCCTCTTCCGCGCAAGGCGGGTCCTTGTCATTATAGGCCATAGCTTTACCGGTGGCGTCAATCATTTTGAAAACATCTGGGCACAGCTCAACACAGGATTCACAACCGATACATTCTTCCTCATTCACTGCCCAACTCATATTTCCTCCTTTTATTATAGATGTACGATACCTTTGATCGACCTCTTCGAAGATATAGGTTCATCCATGAAAAACACAAGTTAGGCTTGTGGCAGGTGAATGCGCTGTTCCTTAGCGCGTTTGGGGTTTCCCCGATAGAGGACGATGATTTTGCCGATCACCTGCACCAGATGACTGCCGGTTGCTTTGGTCAGAGTGGTGGCGGTTTCTTCCTTTTCCAGGCCGCTGTTGTTGCCGATTTTTACTTTGATCAGTTCGTGCCGCACCAGTTCGGCATCGGCGGCGGCGATGGCTGAGGCGCTCAGTCCCTCTTTGCCCAATTGGACGACGGGCGCGAGCGGATGGGCCAGGGATTTCAGGTAGTTCTTTTGTTTGCTGGTCAAAGGCGCGGATGTGGTATCCATATCGGTCATGAGTCCATGGAAAAAGAAAAAGGTGTTTGCCGCCGGCATGGCGATAAACACCTGGAAGAGAATGTCGTGAAGAAAAAGAGCTTACGCTTCGCCGACCCGCAGACGTAAACCGGCGTGAATGGCGTTGGACTTCAGGTTGTTCCACTTTTTGATCTGATTCATGGAAACCTTGTGTTTTTGCGCGATGCTCCACAGGGTTTCGCCGTTTTTCACCAGATACCAATCGGCATCGTCGTACTGGTGGCTACCGTTAGCGGTGGTTCTTGCGATTTTCACCGGCTTCAGCGCGTCGATCAACTCTTTGGTTTTCCCGGCCTTCAGCGACGCCATCTTGGTCCCGGCGTTTACCTGCGTGTTGACCGGGTTGTCCACCTGGCTATCCATGGCGGCGAGCATATCGGCATCGTCGATACCTGTCGCTTTTTTGCCGCCCAAGGCGTAGCTGGTGACGGTGTAAGGAATGAGCAGCGTCCGCCCAGGCGTCAGGCGGGCCGTGTGCAGGTTGTTTGCTTTCAAAAGAGCGGTCCGGCTGATGCCGTAGCGCTTGCAGACCGTCGTCATATCTTCCCGCCGTTTGACGACGTGACGTTGGTATTTGGTGTCGTGCACGGTGTGTAAAAGGGCCAGATTGCGGCTGGCCAGCTCCTTGCTGCCCGTCGGGATGCGCACCGCATAGCGTCCGGCGTTCGGCGGGATGATGTTCCGATGCAGTTCCGGATTCAAAGATTTGATGGTTTCCGCGCTGCAACCGGCCACTAGGGCCACGGCGTCGAGCGGCAGGCCGGGCGAGACGGTCAGCCGGTCGTAGCTGAGTTCCGGCTGGTAGGAAATATCGTCGAAACCGTATTTCTTCGGGTCCTTGGCGATGATGATGGCGGCGATCAGCTTCGGCACATAGCGCTTGGTTTCGAGAGGCAGATACTCTTCGTCGGCCAATTCCCAGAAGGTTGTGGCGTCAGAACGCGACAGACCGTTCTGTACGCGGCCAGGGCCGCTGTTGTAGGCGGCGACCGCCAGATACCAGTCGCCGAAATCTTTGTACAATTCACCCAGCATATTCACCGCCGCTTTGGTCGATTTCTCGATATGGCGACGTTCGTCGATATAGTTGTCGATGCGCAGCGTGTACTGCTTGCCGGTATCGGGCATGAATTGCCACAGGCCAACCGCACCCGCCGACGAGCGGGCCGTCGGCGTGTAACCGCTTTCAATCATGCTCAAGTAGGCCAGATCCTGCGGCAGTCCGGCTTTGGCCAGTTCACGCTTGATGATAGACAGGTATTTGGTCGAGCGGGCCAGCCAGCGCTCGAACATCTCACGCTGCTCGCCCTGAAAAAGTTCCAGGTAGGCCGCCACCTGATTGTTCAGCACCACCGGAAAATCGTACTTACTCATATCGAGCATCTTTTCCGTGGCCGGCGGTTCTTTGTCTTTGCCGTTCCATTTGCCGGATCGTTCGAGGGCCTTGATCTCGCTGGCGATGGTGATGTCGCCCTCGGAGGGTTGCAGGTCGTCATCGACATTGGCCGCCGCCAACGGCGCCGCCTTTTTCACTGTTTCGGAAGCATCTTTATGCGCCGGCACAACCAGCGCGGCGCCATGGTCATGACGGGCGCAGCCAGTGAAGAGCAAGGCCACGGCAAGCGCCGTCAGGCCCAGGAAAGCGAGCGGGCTGGCGATGCCAGGCGCCGACCGGGCCGGTTTTTTCGCGGGGAAAGAGAAATTCATGCAGCCTCCTTTGTCAGTATTTTCGGTGCGCGCATCACCCGAAAGGGTGTTGAGATAGGCGCCGGAAACAGGTACATTCGCCGGGGCGGCTGGCTAAGGCTGACGCCAGGAGTTGCCCCGGAGCGCCGATAGTCAAACCGACAATGGCGCGAATTGCAAGTTTTTATCGCCCGCATCCCAATCCCTCGATTGTTTTCACGGATAAATCCGACCGCATGTTCAAAAAATTGTACTTCTCCCTGTTGGTCCTGATGGCCATCGCCGCGCTAGGCGCCGCCGCCGCCGCTGGCCTGTATTATTGGTATGTGATTGCTCATCCCGGTGGCATGATTGCCGAGGCGCACATCACCGGCATCCTTGGCCGGGAAAGCCATGTTTACTACAGCGATGGCAAGACGGTGTTGGGAACGTTCTTTGACCAGAGTCATCGCCAGTATGTGCAATATACGGATATTCCAGAAAATTTTGTTAAAGCTCTGACCGCCGCCGAAGACAACCGCTTCTTTGTTCACCATGGCATCGACCCAAAAGGAATTGTCAGGGCGGCGCTGAAAAACATCCAGGCAAGGCGGGTGGTCGAGGGCGGCAGCACCTTGACCCAGCAGACTGCCAAGAACCTTTATCAGCGCGCCGACCGTTCCTGGCGCTCGAAACTTGCCGAATTGCTCTTCGCCTTGCGCCTGGAACGTTATTATTCAAAGGAAAAGATTCTCGAGTTCTACGCCAATCAGTTCTTTGTTACCGGCAATGGCCACGGCCTGGTCATTGCCGCCCGTTACTATTTCGATAAAAACCTCGCCGATCTTTCCCTGATCGAGTGCGCCTACATCGCCGGCAGCGTCAAACGACCGAATTACTACAATCCATTTATCAAAAAAAGCGAAACGGAGCGGAAAAATGCCCTGGCCCGCTGCCGCCAGCGCACTGACTATGTCCTTGAACAGATGTGGAAACTGGCGATGATTTCCGAAGCCGAGTATCGCCAGGCCACTAGCGAAGAGATTCCATTCAAACAGGGGAAAATTGGTTATGCCCTCGATTATGTCATAGAGGTGGCGCGCGAGGCCGCCGAGGCGCCGGAAGTGGCCGCCGCCCTGGAAGGTCACGGCATCACCAACATCGCCACCGCCGGCCTGAAGATCATCACCACCGTCGATAAAGATTTGCAGCGGCGAACGCTGAACGGCCTGCGCCACCAGCTTTCCCTGCTCGATACGACGCTCTCTGGCTATGACCGCGCCACCGTGCGCGAGCACTACCGCAGCCTTTCTTTTGCAGGCGACGCCGGGCTTGAGGCGGGCGGCTACTTTCCCGGCGTCATCACCGCTATTACCGGCAAAGGCGAGCGGCTGGCCATCACTGTCGATCTTGGCGAGAAACGTGGAAGGGGCATCATCGACCAGGCCGGTTTCAAGGATATGGAAGCCGCTTTGGCCCGTCACCGTCAGGCGACCGGCCAGGGCGGCTCGCTGCTGGCGCAACTGGCCGTTGGCGATACCGTCTGGGTCATGGCGCGGCGCTTGCGACAGGATGGACCGGCTTTGCTGAGCCTTGAGAAATTTCCCACCGTCATGGGCGGGGCGATTGTCCTGCGTCATGGCCAGGTGGTGGCCATGGCCGGTGGCGCCGAGAACCGTTTTTTCAACCGGGCGATGGCCGCCCAGCGTACCATGGGTTCAGCCTTCAAACCCTTTCTCTATGCCGCCGCCCTGCAACTGGGCTGGAACAGCGCCGACATGCTCGACAACCGGCGGGCGGTCTTCGTTTATCGCGGCCAGCCCTATTTCCCCCGGCCCGACCATTTCAGCCCATACGAGCGGGTCAGCCTCAGCTACGCCGGCGTCCATTCCGAAAACCTGGCTACCATCTGGCTTTTGGCCCACCTCTGTGACCAGTTGACGCCGGCACAGTTCCGTGAAGTTGCCGACTCTCTCAGCCTGACACCAGGTGAGGATGAAAGCTACAGCCGTTATGCCGACCGTATCCGCGACCGCATGGGCATTCAGGTAAACGACACGGCGCTGGCCGAGGCCGCCTACCGCGTGGCGCTTGCAAAAAGCGCCGACGATTTTGTTTTTGACAATTTGATGGATGATTATCTGAAGCTGCGCGTCCTGCCCTACGGCGCTTCCTACGCCCGCTTTGCCGAGGAGGTGCACGACAGCACCCACTGGGCTGGTTCCCGTGACGCCGACGAGGAGCGGGAGCGGTCGGTCCGCGCCGCCGTTTTATCCAGGAATTTTGCCAGAATCGAAGAGGTTTACCGGCAACTGCTGGCCTACCGCGAGCGGCTGGCTCATCTTCTCGATTTTTCCACGCCGGAAGCCGAGGCGCCGGCAGCGGCATTGTTTTACGATGAGTCAACCGGGCGCTACTTTTTCCTGCCGCCAGGGCAGGTGTCTTCGTCGCTGCGGCGGCTTTCGGAAACGGAAACGCTGGAAACGCTGGCCGGCATGACGGAGGACGAGCGGCGGAGTTTCTGGCGCGCGGTGACGTTGCCCGGTGGTGTTTCGGCAGCGGCGGTGGAAATTATTATCAAACAGATGGATGCTGAAAAAAACCGGCTGGCTGAACTGCGTCCTTACAGTTTCGAGGTATTATCAGAATTGGCCGATTTCCGTATTCTGGTGGGCATGGAATACCTACGGACTTTTGGCCAACGGCTGGGCATTGCCTCGAAACTCGATGGCGTGCTGTCGCTGCCCTTGGGGGCGAGCGTCGTCACCTTGTTCGAGGCCACCCGCATGTACGAGGCCCTGGTTTCGGGTCGGGTCAACCTGTACGGCGAATCCGGCGCCACCGGCGACCCGGCTTTGAGTGTCCTGGCCCGCATCGAATCGGCGGATGGCGATATCCTCTATCAGCCGAAGGCTCGCGAAGGCCTCGCCCTCGATGAAAAAAGCCGCCTGCAACTGGGGCATGTGCTCGAGAGCGTCGTCCTCTTGGGTACCGGCAAACGGGCGCGGCACGAGGTGCGACTGTTCCCCGGCCAGGCGCTGTCCGGTTCGGAAAAGGGCTTGGCCGTGCCGCTGTTGGGCAAAACCGGCACGGCCAATAACTACACCAACGCTTCCTTCTTCGGTTACCTCCCGGCCCTTGCCGAGAGCGGCGACGCCTTCGTCACCGAGGATGGCTATGCCATCGGCGTCTATGTCGGCTACGACGACAACCAGCCGATGCGCGTCGGCAGCTTACGGGTCAGCGGCGCGGTTGGCGCTTTGCCGGCCTGGGTTGACATCAGCGCCGATCTCCTGCGCCAACTGAACTATGAACAGCGTCTCGATCCGGTGGACGTGTCGTTCAATGGCCTGATGCTGAGACGCCCGCGACTTGGCCAGCAATTTTACGCCGCCGACCCGGAAGCCGGCGGCGCTCTGGAGGAACCGCCACATATCCTGAGTGAAACCGACCGCGCCTTGTCCGCCATCCTCACCTTTGCGGCAACCGACGATCAGGGCGTCTTGAGTCTCGAACGGCATTTCACACCGTTCTGGCACAATGGCGAGTGATGGCCAGCCGCCTATTTCGCCGCTGCCTACGGATTACGCGCAAGCGATTCAGTGGTTTGAAAAAGCTGCCGACGGATATTACAAAGCTCACGCCAAGCTGGGCGCGATGTATTATCAGGGCATAGACACCCCGCAAGATTACGTCTTGGCAAGGCAATAGTTTGCTCGACAGCCGCACAAACACAGTTCGACTGGTTGTCTATCACGTAGTTATCAGAGGCATCAATATGCAGAGGATATTTGAAGACAACGAAGACCGCCTGACTTGTCTCGATCACCTGGGTAGACAAATAACCGTCCCCTTGTCTATTCCAACCTGACCGATTACGGTGATGATTATCTCGATGGCGGCGACGGTGATGACATCCTGGTTGGCGGTAGTGGCAATGATACTTTGATCGGTGGCGCGGGCAATGATTTTCTCTATGGTGACAACGGCGACGGCAGCGGCACCGGCAACGATACGCTGTATGGCGGTGACGGCGATGACCAGATGGCCGGCGGCAATGGCGATGATACCCTGTACGGTGGTAGTGGCAACGACTTGCTGTATGGCGATAACGGCGATCAGACTGGCATGGGCAACGACATCCTTTACGGGGATGACGGCGATGATGAGCTTCAGGGTGGTAACGGCGACGATCCCCTCTTTGGCGGTGATGGCGATGACGTGCTGGAGGGTGGCAACGGCGATGATTTCTTGTATGGTGGTAGTGGCAACGACATGCTGTCAGGCGATGCCGGCAACGACGTGCTGATTGGTGGCACTGGCAATGACTCGCTTTATGGTGGTGATGGCAACGACGTTTATCAGTTTTCTTTGGGCGATGGCATCGACTATGTGATAGACGATTATAGCGCCAACAGCCTTGAATTTATCGACGTGTCGATTACCGACTGTCAAATCTGGTACGATTCTGGTGACTTGTACATTCAGTATTCCGCCGGCGATGCGGTAATCATCAAAAATAGTGCAGCCGCCGCGTCTTACACCTACCGTTTTTCCGACGGCCAGAATTATACCCTGGCTGATCTGTTTAGTTCGCCGCCGGGTATCCCGCCGGGTATCAACCACGCGCCGGAAGCGGTCGGCACCATCGCCCCGTTGGTGGCGGTGGAACACGCACGCTTCACCCTGACATTGCCGAGGAATGTCATTACCGACCCGGATATCGGCGATGTGCTGACCTATTCGGTGACGATGGCTGATGGCAACCCATTGCCGGATTGGTTGACCTTTGACCCGAACAAGATGACCCTTTCCAGCCTGGCGGCTGATCCAGCGACGTTAGGTTTGCGGCTATGGGGTACCGACCCGGAGGGTCTTTCGGCCTTTGTCGATTTTTCTGTGAACATAGTCCTTGATGACGGCACGTATGGGTCTGGTAATGTCATGAATGGTACCGACGGCGACGATATCCTTACCGGCACCGAAGGCAATGATACCATCAACGGTTTGGCCGGCAACGACACCCTGTACGGTAATGGCGGCAATGATATCCTCCAAATAGACAGGGGACGGTTAATTGTCTAAGACAGCATAAACAGGATATATATAGGGGGGATAGACGAGGAACCGTCCCCTTATCTACTTCATCTTCCGAAAGTGTCCGGTAAATATGCGTTTGATTGAGATGACGCGCCATCATGCCCTAAGTTTTAAAAATCCATTTTTGATTCAAGTCAAAGAAAAAATCATAACTTGTTGTACAAATGCAAATTTTCAACGTGAAGGCCTGCGTCAATTAAAAATTCTTGCGATGTATTTTCCCACCGTTTGCCGACGCTGGCCGAACCGTTTCATGGCACCGTTTACTTCAATGGCCTGTTTCTTCAAAAGGGGAGGAGGGGAATGCGCATCAACAGAAGGAATTTTTTACGGGGAGCCGCTGGCGCCGGCTGCGCCCTGGCCTTGGGTTTGGACTTTTTCCGGTTGCTGGATGATCCCGAGGCGCACGCTGAGGAAATCGAGCAACTGGTGCGCTCCACCTGCTCGCCCAACTGTACTGGCGCCTGCGGCTTCAAGGCGCGGGTGACGAATGGGCGCATCAGCACGCTGATCCAGGCCGCCGATTATCCTGAAGACTCCTACAATCCCCGCGGCTGTTTGCGCGGCCTGTCCATGGTCGATCTCATCTATGGCAAGGATCGCCTGA
>JGI20166J26741_10255560_pt1 | contig 16661 bp, 10 predicted proteins | sample TergutCu122P5_FD_26741 | JGI IMG/M metagenome (IMG submission 26741)
CTTCAGTCTTCCATTTTCTTAAGCAATACTGTGTGGCACTTGTAATTTAAAATTTTCTTCACAATAAGATATATTTCATAACCACATAAAACAAATGTCATAACTATTGACATATATTTTTCATTTGAGTGTTATGGAAAGCAGACAGGATAAAAGCTTTGACCTGGACAGTAAACAGTATTTCCAAAATATATTTTACACCCCAGTTTCAGCACAAACCTCATTTGTAACTGCCACTGCTGCTCCCAAATACATTTTACGCACTTTCAAATTCTTTATTATGTACAGTTAATCCATTCTTATTCAGCCACATGTAATCACCTGAGATTACACCTAGCCCTTGTTTAACACCCTAGCTGCTTTCCTGAAAAGTCGGCACAAATTAAAAAATGACATTCCAATCAGAATCAAGGGGTTAGCATAACAGAATGCAGCCAGCCCAAAGGGCATTAAACTGAAAATGAGAATTACTGACAGGGCACAAATTAAATAAAGCAACAATGTGTAAAAAAAAAATGGGATGAATGTGCATGTACAACTTCTTCAGGTGAAATAGCATCAATCAGTAACTTAAGACAAGCAGGAATGTCATGTGCTTAGCAAGATATAACATACCGAATCACAATAACCTAACACAATGGTGACACATCTGATGGCCCACCACTTGCTCCCAGACTTCATTATAAATAGCTAAATGTCAGGGTGTTGAAGTACTATGGCAAAGGGGAGGAGGAGGCTCAACTGCTTCCAGGCCTTAAGCCAACAGACAGCCCCATTCTGTCTTCAGGCAGGTCAAATTTCACTGCTAATATTATTAATTATTTCAACAGATCACCTTCATCTCATTCCTAAAGGTGATGATATTAATAATCATAAGGTGGTAAAAATTAATTGTAAGAAAATGGCTTCAAGGCCACTCAAAAACTTATACTGGTCAGTGTGTGAACACCTAAGGTGCACCTAGGTCTCAGTAATGCTACCACATTAGTAAGTCCAATCTAGAATCACAAAGTCTGCATCTCTGATGATTAAATAATATTATTCTCCTACTTCCATTTCTACTCACTTGCAAATAGGCTCCTCCACCAAAAATCATCCAAGCTACAAATCCTTTGTGTTTCACTACACGTGTACTTGACAACTACATATCACACAGCCCCTTATTACAGAATTTTCTTCATGCCCTTCACCTTAAGCACTTTATTTTCAATTTACATTACTTGTCACACTAAACAATGCACAAACAGGTAATGAACTATGTGTTAGTCAGGTCTTGAAACATATTTCACAAGGTGGGCAAAAACTAGCAGCAAATACTTTCACGTAACCAGAATCACTATCTTGCATAAAATATATCTCCCACCCTTCTCTCTTGACTTCCTATCAACTTCAATGCTAAATAACGTAACAGTAGATACCATATCACAAAATAACCAGTCAGTAAATCAGTCATTCTACACAACAGAAAGCAATAAGTAGCATACACAAATGGTTAAACAAAACTTTAAACAATGTACATTTATTTACAGCATGCATGCCTACAAAAAGGAAAAGCTGCTTCTAATGCTACAACTAAGCTACACCTAATGCCATAATATTACATATGTCTAGTTCCTGCTCACAGCAAATTAACCATGCTTTGAAACAGTGTACTGCCTGAGCTTTCAGCTAACCTTTCTTCCGAAGAAGAGTAAAGTAGGCCTACAAGACAATGGTTAGCATGTGTCCATTTCAATTTTTGAACAGCTGAACAATTTTCACACAATTTTGTATGACTGTTATGCCAATGAAAGACCACCCCTTGCCATACTTTCAATTACCTATGTCCAGATATATCAACATGTCAGACATAAAAGCTTTTGAAAATTGTACAGTGAAAATTTACTTCTGAAGGTGAAGTACGTTGAGGGGTTCTACCTTTCTTTTTGCCTTTCTCTTCAGTTCAGTCACTACATACATTACTAACAGCCCCCTCACCTAGTCACAGATACTCTGACAACTACATGGAACATCATCTCTGCCCTTTCTCTGTTTGTCATAAAATGTTATCACACCTGTTCTGATGGGCCTACTCTCCAGGGTACAATTCTCTGTCATGTTTCCACTGTAAGAACTATTTTCCCTACAGCACTGTGTCTTGCAACCAAGTGCGTTCTGGCTATCCTTCATGTTCAACAAAGCGAAGTTATCAACCAAGATGCAGTATCAACAGTAGTAGCAACAATTCCAAGAAACCGCCTAATCATTACGTTCTTCATATGAATGGCCATGACTACTACCTTATTAATCTCTACTTCCTCCATATTTTATTTAAATAAACAAAACAAGGAAACAGTTTTAATGAAGTTGTGAGTCTAACATGATATTATACCACTGGTGATATTAGGTAAATGGTTACCAGTGTTATGAAAGAGCAGGGTGCCCTCATCTCCAGGGGTCGTTCAATCCACGAAGATTTCTCTTCCTGAACTGCACCACTCATACTTAAACTCAGCACTAGAGAGAAGTGAGTGATCAGCTTCATGTCCCATCAACTTTACCCCCAGCAAAAGACCCCCCTGGTACCTATTCAAATAAGCACATCTACAGCATCATTTTGTTTGGCTTCACTGATAATAGCATCACAAGAAGTGAGCAAGTTCTTAGGCACCGCTAATCCCCCAGAACCATACTTCTTGGTATGCAATGAAATTTGATTCCATCACCAACATTCAGAAGGTGATGACATATCGCCATAACATTTAATAATATCACAGTGCACACATAGTGACAGCGATGATAAACTTGTGGCCCACTCTCTCTTAATACACAAGAACACCTACATATTTTCAGTTAGTAAAATAAATAAAATAACAAACACATTTGGAGAGAAAACATGAAGGTGATCTGCTGAGTCACAAACACAAACACACACACACACACATGCACAAAGTTCAATGATGGTAAATTACATTTCGGTTCAGTAGTGTCAGAAACCAAAAAAATCTGTGTGTATTAACAACAGTCATGGTGTTCATTTTAATAAAGTGCTGTGTCCTAGTATAGCAACAGTAAAGAGAAGGAAAGTTGCAGATGAAAACAATGCATTTTGAAGCAGGCCAACCGATGAGTGTTTCTGTAATTAAATTAAAGAGGCAGCAGTTTGCACTGTTTGTGATGAAAATACCCGTGTTTTAAGGGAATACTATTTAAGAGGCACTACGAAACAAAGGGGGTCAGTCAAAAATGGACAAAATAACTAATCTTAAAACTGTCTTGCTCAACACCAAAGTTTATTTGCAAGTTCAGTCTCACAATTGGAAACTACAATACATAGTGATTAAAGGGAGTCTGAAATATTAGCAGCAGAGATGACAGTCTTTAGTTACTGGGAAATAATTTTAAAAAATGCTTAGAGGCAGCTGAAGAGGTAGCATTTCCTCATGAAAAACACAACATTTGTAAAATTCATTTATCAAGATTCACTGTTGAGGAATCAAAGAACTCGCAAACAGTGCAGAAAACTTACAAATGAAGACCACTAATTTTCTGTCACTTTCTGTGGTATTGCAAGAAAACACAAACATAAGGGACAGCACACCTTGTTCTCATTCATGGAATCAACATAAGTTCAACATAACCTAAGAATTAAGGCGCTCTGCTGCTAAAGACAAGGCACAGAAAAGGCAGAGACTTATAGAAATACATCAAGAAGGTGCTGCAAAGTCCAGATATCCCATTACATAAAGCAGCTGGACTCCTGAAAGATGGAGCACCAAGCATGGCTGGATGGGTAAGTGGCATGTCTTCACACATGTGTAAGATACAAAAGATCATGATTTGATAACATGCCACTGTTTAATACACCAACATAAGCTGCATATAAAATCCCTTACAATGACAAATGTCTTTTATTTTCAACACTAGTTACTTTTACTGGGCCAAGAGGAATGAACAATTTGCAATCTAAGGATTTCCTGAGTGATATGGAATCACAATATGGTGTGTTCTCTGTTATCAAGAAGTTCACTGGCCAAGTTGGAAGTCACAAACTGAATGATTTCTGAGAATGACAGTGAAACCTTCTCCTCTACTCCATGATCAAGACTTAATGTGTGTTTTAGTGTTTTGCACAGACATCAAACAACACATGAAGGAACTGCTACAAGGAGTGCATCACCTTCTCAGTCACATATTGAACAAAGAACAGCAAATTAACTGGAAGTTTTGACTGTGAGAATTATATACAACTGTGATCAAACAATACGACAAGCATCCAACCTCTGAGCATGAAAACCCAACAGACGCAGATGCAGAAAGAGAGATGGAGAAGGAAGAGAGATTGCAGCAAAGATTAAAATAAGATGGTACTCCTGCAAAAATTCTTAAATACAAATACCCTTCCTTTACCCTCAAGAACCTACGGCAATTTATTTATTAATTAAATACAAATACATCACCACTCCCACCTCAGCATTAGTACTGGTGGTAGACAAATAGTGGCAACATAACAGTGTGATTGTACTAACATGTTACTCAGAAACATGAACAAAAAAAAAACAAGACAAGCAAATAGCAATCACAGGCATGAGGTTTTTACAAAATTTAGTATGTTATACAGGATGTGATTCACTTACAAATACAAAAATGTGAGAATGTATTTTTTATTTAAACGATACAGCTTTTAAACATAAATCTCAATACATATCAATAATTGATGAATACCAACACATGCACTTTTCACATTCAACACTGTATTAGTCTGGAATGTTGATTTTAAAGTTAAAATACAATAAAAATACTTAAGGGTACTCCGACATGTTTCAATCTTAACAGATCATCATCAGGGAGTAGGTCTGTACCCCCTTGTGGTGCAATGCGTTGGACTGTCCAACGCATTGCACCACAAGGATCACCACGTATACCTACTGCACGTATTGCTGCCACAACACCGAGACTGATCGTCAGGATTTTAAATTCAGTGTTTTTAAAAACTTTTAAAAATTTTAAACTACTCAGTAATTTTAACGAGGTACAGACCTACTCCCTGATGATGATCTGTTAAGTCTGAAACATGTCGGAGTACCTTTAAGTATTTTTCTTGTATTTTAACTTTAAAATCAACATTCTAGACTAATACAGTGTTGAATGTGAAAAGTGCATGTGTTGGTATTCATCAATTATTAAAATGAAAAATGCACGGTAAAACATTGAAACTCAACACATATCATTTACATGTCAGACTATAACCTTTCATAAATAAATTTCAGCCCTTAACAGAAATATCCAAACATCTCCATAAAAGACCTCTTGACAAGACATACATTTCAAATCAAATTTCTCACTATTCTTTTGCCAAGTTCACCAACTCTGAAGACCCGAGACTCCTAGGATGTGATGTTATGTAACTGAATCAGTAGATCCTGATGATTCGAAGGATCACAGTGCCTTTATCTTCAGGGTCCAGCAGTCAAGTCACTCTTCCTGGGCTGCCTGACCATGAAGATAAAGGCACTACAATCCTTCAAAATATCAGGAACCACCTGCCCAACGACATACTGTTACATTCCATATGACTGGGATTTTCAGCAACGCTGGTGAAAAAACCTCAATGTCGCACTTCAGCAAATCTGTACCAGATGTCACTAGCATATAGGCTACTACCAGCACAAAACTTTACATACATCAAACAGCAACTTACTGAGAACTTGTACCACAAAAATCATTGCCTTTAAAATTAAATTTCACTCATAAAAAGTTGACATATAAATGAAAAGAAATGGGGTATATCTACCATTAAAGCTGTAGAATCAGTAGACTGTACAAAAGAATGGAACAGTTAAGAATCTGCCCAGGCCAGTAACCTTCAGACTCTCAATATGTGTGAAACCCTCATGACTAAATCCAAAACACGAACTTTTAGGGTTCAAAAATGAAGTAAAATTTTTTAAAAGATAAACTTTTATTTTAAAAGATGAATTTATGCACATTTATAAAAAAATATTAATTCTGATTTACAATGAAAAGAAACTCAGCTCTAATTGTTCAAAAAGACAGGGAACAAAAAAAAAATTCAATTCAAAATTACTGAAGTAATATGAATATGTAAAATCAGTATCAGTCTCAACACAACTATCTCAGACCATCTAAATTATGTTTACCAATATAATTATAAAAGAAAAATGCTTGCCAAACCCCTGAAAGTTGTATGCGGAACCCCTAGGTTCAACAGACCACAGTTTTGTAGCCGAACATTTTTGGTACATTTGTTAATCAAGTAAAACAATTGCTAGCCCTCAGTTACGGGCAGTTCAAAGCCATCAGTCATAAACTTCACTGTACATGTCCTTTCAAGAAAAATTTAGTGAAAGGGAGGATGACATTGCTCCAGAGATCTTTGAATCTGAAACCCTGTGAGCAGCTGACAAAAGGAAATAAAATTTGTGTAGCTGATCCCTGAAAGGCATGGGAAACATGCAGTATACATAATGTAACATACAATGAAGGGCAAGAGCCTAACAGAAGCCAACCTTCAACTCAAGATGAAAATTAAACTAATAAAAGAATTTTTTATACTGACAACAAGTTTTTGACACTGGCTGTGTAAGCAAGGTTACTCATAGTGAGGTCACCTACAGCACAAATTAATAGTTCTGGAGTGAAGCGACTATTGGTCTCTAGAATATGATTTTTGAGGTCGAGTGACAGGAGGAGGTCGGACAATTGGTAGTTGATTAACTGGACAAGTGCAGACTTTTTACCTCAAATGCAAATAAATAAAAAACAGAGAGTACTTTATCCTATTCGATGAACCCCACCCACCCCCCTTAAGAAGCCTCACCTACCATACTAGGCGAGTCAGGGCACACAATGCACATAGGGTGATCGTCTACAGTTGGAATAACCCATGAAGATGATAGTGGTGATGGAGGTGGAAGTGGTGGTGGTGGTGGTAATGGAGGTGGTGGTGGTGGTGGTGTCTAGGAATAGAAATCATTGTGCACATATATGTAGCTAACAATGTAGAATTTCAATATTGTACAAATACAAAAGGTCACAATTAACATGCATGAAATAAAGAAAACAGCTAGTAGGTGAGAGGTTGCCAGTTACCCTATATCAAAATTAATACAAAAAGTTGAAGCAAAGAACACAGTTTTATGTATTATGTATAACACCAACTTGCTGTACAATGTTTTTATTTTATAATTATTGCTCTGACACATTTCGGCCTCAGCTCTTGGTCATCCAAGCTCCCTAAAGATGGCCAAGAACTGAGGCTATAACATGTCAGAGCAATAATTAATAAATAACATTATGCAACAAGTTGGTATTAAGTATTATATATGTAATATAGTTGCACAGAAAATGTACAATATTTAACACGGTTTTGTTTTTAGTAAACACCTGTCCTGAATAATTAAGTAGTTTGTTAATAAGGAAATGTGGTACTTAATCTTTCAGGGTAGGTGGTGTAATTTACTTGTTGTAAATGTTCATGCTCCATTAAATACAGTGAGTTAACTGACACCTTCTATGAGGACTACAAAGACGTATTCAAGTGACTTCACAATTACAGTAACATGCAAACAATTTTTTGGTATTTCAACATTAAAATCAGACACAATGTTTTCAAAACAACTATAGCAACAAAAGCTAACGTGGAAAGAGTAGCCTAGTGATAATGGGGTAATAGACCTATGATTAGCACTTTGCAAATAAATTATTTCCTATCAATCAATCAATCAATCATGTGTCTATGACAAATTGGCACTTACTGTGGATAAAAAACATGCCATACAACACTTCCTTTAATTACCATGTCTTTTAAGTTCTTTCAAATTAAATTAAACCTTACTTGGTAAACTTCAGTTTCTAATCTGAAGCAGATCAAATATTTACACTAGCATTCTAGAATTAAACAACAAATCAAGTTACTAATGTCTTAATATGTAAGCATAACCTCATGTACATCTCTCTTTTCCAGATTGATTCTCAGTGTAACTATGAACATGCTGATGATTCAAAATGTTACCTTCATTCAGTGGTAAGATTCCTTTAGGAGACTGGTATCAGTGGGTTTATCACATGTGGCGAAAAACACTGCAAAACAAAGTAAGTTCTTCTCAGATACTAAATAGTGATTTCAAACAAAACTTAAATTAATGCACAATCTTGGCATTTTATTCACCAATACACATAATTAACAATTTCCATTAGAATAAAAATTACGTTATTCAACTCTGCCAATAACTTAATCATGTATGCTGCATGCTACCTAATCTGTTTACATATTTTGTACCTATATCCCTAAAACTGTTAAACAGCGCTGCAGCAACTTCATCATTTCGATAGGCACAGTTCACAACTTACGACAGCAATAGTATCAACATAAACATATTTTATACAACAAAGCAGCTAAACAAATCTGCTGTTTTACAATGTGAAGGCCGCTCGAACTATAAAAACAATACAAATAATATCAAACAGTCAATTTCATAACTTGACCTCTACCGCCTTCTTTTTGCACTGTTTGATTATATCACATAAGCCTGTATCGTGTCAACTGTCTTAAACACAATGCGAATAACTGTAACATTAAAAACCAACTATTTGTCGTAAGTTTTGTACGTAATACCTTGACTTGATTAAACACAACATCCATAACATATTAGGCCTATGATTTCAGCACGTACCACAGTAAATCCTATCCTACAAGTGCACTTCCTCTGACGTCACCGATCGCTCCTTGCGCGTTCAACTTGACCTCGTCCTAGGAAATCTTCCTGAATTAGTTTATGTACATGATATGTTGAAATTACATTTTCCAGTATTTCATGAAAGTCATAATTTATTTCCACGTCAACCGAACCCGCAACAAGAACGTTAACATGACCCCACTGGTGAATATGGTGAATATTACATTTCCCGATGATGTCATTATGACATCACTAATCGCCAACCTTCATCTCCCGCAACATTGTGACCTTGATGTGCAAACACGCTGTTGTCATTTACATCATGTTTATATTCTTGAGTCGCATATGTCTGTTGACAATATCAATTATAATACAGCTTAACGACGGTGTAATTAATTTATCGTTACGACATGCTGGTAGTATTCTTCTTCTAGCGTTGCCTCAATTGAAAAGCTTTTGCCTGGTATGATAGTGCCGTAAAATCGATATTTCTGTTTTGTATGTAGCTTGCATTATACAATTAGGATTAAGTTTCATGGTTACAAAAAGTCAGTGTCACATACTGGCAAACAAAATATAGAAGAATAAACCGATGAAATAAATCACTCTAGTGATCATGACGTTTTTATTAGGTTTATGCCACTGATGACCGGAATGTATATCGTCTCACGTGTAAAACCTCAATTATTACTATAATAGTTGTGTATGCAGTTTCCCTGTCAATGCTGCAATAAAATACGGAAAGCAAAGCAGTGTGGGCATATAAGTGATCATCATCTCATGTCTTGCGATTAGTTTACAATACACCAATATTTGAGGAGGCACAAATATTTGCATTACTTGTGGATGGTCTTTTGTAATCGGATTTTATTGGTATTCAAACTGAGCGCGAACTGAACTCCACGACTGTCATTTCCAGTCTCTGGAAATATAAACGGGAGTTAAAATATATTGCATTCGCACCCTACTTCTACTGAAGTAGGGGCAGAAGTACAGCACTGGATATTTTAATTTGTGCTTGTCTCTGTACGTAAATAAAAGTTACGGAAACCTACACGTTTGAACTAGATACTAGATACCAGCGTTTGCATTTCGTGTAGTAGGAAATTGGCTTTACTTTACAACACTAAAAGGTTTTGAAACTCTGTGCTGTGAGGGTTCTTAGTGCAAAAACGTCACCATCATGTGACGCGGTTAAATCGGTAGATGAGTACCAATAAAACGGTACGCCAGAATACAGTAACAATCATTGTCAAACTGGTGTGAAATTTACATATATATATATATTTATTTACTTATATTTATATATGTCTTCGGGACTGTTGGGTTTAGCATCTAGCTCGTTCCGGCCAGAAAATTTGGCAGGGTTGTCAGCCATTGCGTAACTATACTGAGCACAGATAACTCTTGCCCAGATGATCATACATGAGCTGTGTACATGCGTCTAGACTACAGTTGTACGCTACAGACGCGTAAGAGCGTCATATTTAGTTTTTGGTATACGTACACGTTAAAGTGTGAACTCAAACATTACGCTTGTGTACAGAAATTAAGTACTGTGTTTTAAAGTGAAGTCACATTATGTTTTCTTTAAATTAACAAATTAGATGAGGTATTGTTAAGTTTCAGAAACTTGAAGTTTAATATTCTGGACAGACATGTAAAATTTTCCTTGCAGGAAACCTGTAGTTTGTTGTAGGCCGTAATTGTTTCATTCTGTTTTGTGAAACAGAAGATAAGTGTGTAAAAATGGATCATAATTATTCGAATGAAACGGAAGATGAACATTATTTCCCTGTGGAAGTTGAACTGGAAGAGATAGAGAAAGATGGAGATAGTCTTTTGATTGATCTCGTGAAACGTTACCCACATTTGTATAACAGAACATGTAAAGACTACAAAGATGTACTTGTGAAGGAACATACATGGCAGGAAATAGCAGTCATGATGAGTATGCCTGGTATGTGTCTGTTTTTACTTTTTAGGGTAGATAGGGTTAGTGTAGAGGCATTGAATAGAATAAAGAACTTGTGATTATTTATTTTAATCCATGGGGCAGGTATACATTTTATCACGAATTGAAACATTGGCAAGTCTGTGACACTTGGATTCACTGATCAGAATTAGCAGTCCACAACAAACGGTGAATTCTATTTCCACAGGTACAGGTGATGAAAAATATATTTTGAGTGTAAATGGGAAAATATGACCCTGTATCAGTAATGCATGTTTTGTTTCAAAGGTAATGCATGTGACCCATCTAGCCAAGCTTTTGAGTACAAAATTTCAAGTCAAAATATTGCCACCATGTTTGAAGTAGCAGAGATTTAAATAATGCTATTGCTGTAAGATGATTGTTAATAGACGTCTGAGGGATATAGAATGTTGTGGTGTGAATTATGAGAAACTGGTTCAGGATATAATTTCAGAAGTACCAGATTGCATTGTGATGGTGATGAGTGCTTGGATTCTACAACTGTACTACATTTTAATTGCAAATTGCGTTAGGTTTTTGAGGTAGAAAATGCATGGATAGTCATTAGGAACAGGCATTTGCTGCTTATTTTATGTTATTCGTACTGTGCATTGACTTACATTCCATATTTTTAAAAAAACCAACAAAATGCACTAATAAAATATAAAAATGAGCTCACAAAACAGACTTCATATCAGGTGCTGAAACATGTAGGAGCTGGCACCTGATATGAAGTGTGTTCTGTGATTGTTTTTTGTATTTAATTAATGCATTTTGTTGGCTTTTTAAAAATATGGAAGGTATTTGCTTGCCTGTAAGGAACTATGAGCAGTCAGCAGGTTGTCTGTTAATCTATAACAAAATGTCTGTTATGTCTTCTCTTCGAAGACAGGTTTTGCATTTCCTTGTGTCATCAGCATTTCCATTTCCTTTCACAGCTTTTGTAGTTCATAATTTGAAATGCAACATGAAATATTAACGGTACTCATTTGTTGCAATATTGTTTGAAATATCATGTATGTTATGGTTCTTTAGATTAACAGTTAAGTGTGAATCCATGTTTACCACTGAATTAAACAAAGGAGTATATACTTCTGTTTACAGTCATGGCAGTGTATACTTTTCCACCTGAAATGTGTATTCTCTCTTCATTTATACACTGATGATAGACTGAGAAAGGACCTAGTTTGTAGATTGAGACTGTGATTATTTTTGCCTTTTATCCAATAGGTATTGTGGACTCTTCCTTAGGGTAAAGCCTGAAGCTGACCATGTAATACATTTAGCATGGAAATTATGAATGTGTGGAGCTTTACCTCCATTATCCACAGTGTTGTGCATAGGTATAGCCACAGCTTGCCTTCTTCATTGCTGCTACTAGTACTGAGTATCACTTTATCTTATAGCTGCTGAATGTCAAAATAGATGGCTGCGACTTAGGGAGAGGTTCACAAAAGAAAAGCGCTTGGAAGAAAAGGAAAGACGAAATGGATGTACAAGTGAGATTCCAAAGAGGAGGCCTTGGCACTTGTTTCCAAACATGTCCTTTCTCACCACACACATTAGGAAGCGGAGGTAGGCATGACATGCATCATATTTCATGTAGCTGAGTTTGCCATACGGTTTTAATTGTATGGAGGATTTTTATGAATTTACGTATAGGTTGTAGATGGATATTTTGCATCAAGTGTACACCCTTAACTGCTAAGTTTCATGTATCATTTTGATGCACTTTCACAGTTCACATTCTCTTTATTTTCTTTTAAAATAGGAATTGCAGAATCAAATTGTGAGACTGAAAAAGTAATTCATATGTGTCCATGAAAAACAGATGTAGCAAATGTAATGATTATTCCCAGATGGGCTGAGTAGGAAGTGAAGGTAGGTAAAGAGAGAAAGATGGTAGCAATAAGAGAAATGGGAGAGAAGTGATACATCTACATGTTGTTTGTACATTTTACTAGGTGAGACCGTTATGATCAACCAGATTCATTGTATAAGATTTAAGGGTCTCAGAGGTAGTAGTGTTCTGGGATGTGAGGTTGTGTAGGCTGGAATGTGGTTACTGGCAGTTTGGAGGAACCTGCTGTTTTCCACCAGACTACATGGCATATTGCATAAGACCATAGCCTTAAGAAAAGTTAGGATCTTTGACAATTTCTCATGTCTATATGGAGTGTTGTGGTAACTACATTTTGTCAGTCTTCACAAAAATTTATGCCTAAAGTTATATGTACATTGCACTGTCACTCTGATTTCAGATCTTTCAGACCAATAAGACCTTTAATTCAGTCAGTTTGCTCATTAACATCTGCAGAAATGGCCAATTCGCCTGAGGAGGTTGTATGTAAGGTTGAATTGTTACCAGAAGTCACAACAGAAGTGGTACCACCTGCGACAACAGAAATGTTACCAAATGTGGGTTCGTCAGTATCCACAACTGCTGCAACTACTGTGGCAACAACAGTATCATCTCCCATCCCAACAACTGGGTCATCACCTGTAGCAACAGTGGAAGCAAGCTCAACAACTTCTACTATGTCACTGCCAGCAAAGCTTCAATCAGATAAAACAACAAAATGCCAAGCCTGTGAAGACAGACACAAGCGAAAAGCTGGGGATGATTTGGGACAGTCATGTTTGTCACTGGCGTCGGTATTAGCAAAACTTGTAGAAAATTTACCAACAAGAAAATCCTTAGATGAAGATGATCTTTTTGGTGAACTGGTAACAGCAGAACTTAAGAAAATGAAATCTGGTGAGAAAGAGAGTGTAAAAATGGAACTGTCACAAATACTGTACAACAAAAAAAACAGCCAGCAATAATAATTAATGTAGTAAAATCAACAGGGTTTTGTGATTATGAAGTTTCCTTCCATGCTTCAGGTTAAGATATTATTACTGATAGTTTATTAGGCTCCTTTACAGCTTTATTTCAACTGTACTGGTTATATAGCATCAAATGCAATGGGAAAGTGATCATGTATGATGGGTGACTAGGTAATTTACTGGTAATGGCCATTAGCACAGCCAAGATTTGAACCTGGTTCCCCCAAATATAAGGTCCGGAATTTCAGTGTGTGTCATTGTGATGCCAACCTGTTTCATTAAAATATAGTTTAAAGCGATATATTTACATTTTTGTATCAGTTCGTGCATAATGATCACCCCTACACGTTTCAGCCGTAACATGTGGGTGTAACCCTTATTAGGAACTAGGGCAGTAAGTTGGAAATAATTCACCTGCATATGTTTATTGCATGGAAGACGTATAATATTAAATTTATATTTTTGTAATATAGGTCACATATATTGAGCTGCAGTGGGGTAGATTCAGTATGTGTTCTAATTCTTAGCATGTGGCTTGCTGCCATGATATTTATATATTTTTTAATTGAAGGTCATGTTGTTCAGGTATGTTGTTTTTACGCTGTTGTGGGCTGTGCTTGGTGCTAAGCGCAGCAGTAACCACAAATCGTTTAGTTTGCATGCAGCAAATGGATACTTGGCATTTATATGGAAATATATCCAGTTATCAGGGTGTTGACATCAGGGTCCTCAGTAGGAGCACAGTAAATGGCCTGTGGAAGACACTGGTTACAACCGTGGAAGTAAAGTGGATGTTTTGCACAAATACCAGTGTCTTCTGTACAGACATGTTAAACATTTATATTAGCACTTGAAGAGAAGTCTTAATTTGACTAATAGTGATAGAAACAGTGTCTTATCTGAGTGGCTGGACTGTGTTTCATATTTAGAAGACCTGAGATTTAAGTCTTGGCACAGAGCCCTGGCTGTAATGATGGTTCTTTTTTTGGTGATTTCTCATGCAAATGCTGGGACACCCACTTCCACATCTTTCCCATTTCATAATTCACTTTCTTATTTTCCATTTTATGTTATATAGCCTATGCAAAAACTTTTTAATATGTACAAAAATGTAGGTGTTTTGTCATTTCCTGTCTTCGGCATGTTTTGTATCATGACCTAATAGAAAACACCCACAGGTACAAAACATGTATGGTAGCCAAGACTGTTAGCATAATGTGCAAGTATTGGATGTGATTTGAATCTTTATTCTCAGTTTTTCTTTTTAATTATGTGAATGAAATTTAATTACTTAATTTGAATATTCTTTTTAAAGTTTTAGCTGTTGTATTGTGTGATATTAACAAGAAAAGTAACCACATGCTGATGAACAAGAACTTCTGCTTGTTTTAAATAAACTTTTAAGACAATCAAATTGATTCAGCCACACTACTTGTTTTATTATCTACAGATGTTCACATTAGAATGCAAGAAGAGTGTATTTTCACAGACACAGTGCCTCTGAGAATCACAGTTCTCGCTCATTTCTAATATTAAGTCGTGTGGATTTTGTGTGTTTTTTCATAAATATATTTCAGCCTGTGTGTTTGAAATTAACAGTATTAGGTTGAATGCTCAGAACAAAAATTGTGTGTGCAGTAATTTTTATGATATATATGAATGCATTGATAAGATGCTCATAAAGAGCATCATGCCCCAATATTTTAGCAACCGTGTATGTCACTACACATGAATGGACTCTCTAATAAAAACTTTAGTTGTTAGAATTGATATTATTTTTGATCATTGTGAATTTTATATTTTCAAGCACTTTTATTAGTGTAATAAACGTCTAGATTCTGGTGTATGGTTTGAGGTTTGGTATCCATGTACCAGACTACACAGTGTCACAACCCAGAAGACCATAAACTGAGTACTCCGATTTATGTTTTTAGACAATATTACATAAATATTACTGTCTCCCGGGGTTTGGCACCATGTAGACTGGCAGACAGCAAAATCCTTTGTAACAGTGGCACACTTCTGCCACACTACATGATGTTACAAACCGGAAGACGGCAAAATTCGTAGTCACTGCCATTAGAACCTCAAATCTTATAAATTAATGTTACATATTTATTTTACTTTGTATATATATATAATACTATTTTTATTTAGTTGTAATGTATCAACATTTTAGTCTGCATTACCGTGTATATGATGTTTTTGTTGTGGCAGGACCTTAGATTCATGTAGATCTCAAAGAAACTGAAATAAAATGTTTATACTGTATATGTAATTGTTTTATGCATGCTAGTATCTTTGAATGGTGAAATGTGCCCAGCGTGAACATGATGATCTTGTGGTATGTGATGCCATTTACTTTGTTACCTACCAAACTACATGACTGCAGATTTCAGATGATGATACTTGCAGTATTCACTGCCCTAGGAATCTAATGTTTACAACCCCAGTGTGGAAAAGACAGTTCATATAATAGCCCGTTTTGTCTTACCTGTGATTTTCCTTCTTCAGTAGAATTGGGTCTTGTGAAGCGCATGGCTGATAAAGTACATGTCCATCATGTGGGAAGTGAGCAGTACCAAGTAGGAAATGGAATATTTATAAGGACCACTCTCTTTCCTAGGGATTGAAGGAACATACCCTGCAAAACCTAAACAGTAAAAGACAATTAGTTCCAAAAAAAAAGTGTCAGCTCAAATCAAAAGTGGCGCCGATATATTGGGCACTGACCAAGAGCCTGTAAGCTGTGAAAGGCTAAGGCACCTCCATTCCTTTAGCATGTGGATGGTCCTCCAGGCTAGGTTATATCTGATAGTCTCCTTCCTTGTACTTTCTCTGCATTTCTTAAAATGTGCACAATAAGGAAGAGTGCTTCAAAGAGCAGTTGTACATCTTATGAGCTGCATAGTTCAAAATACCTGATTGTCATAAAATGAGCTATCGTTTTTAGAGAATTTATATACCGTATTTTCCGACCGATAACGCACACCTAACGTATAACGCGCACCCCAAACTTTTCTACATTCCTTTTGAAGTACAGATAACGCACACCTAACGTATAACGCGCACATAACTCTTGTGACATTGTGTATGTACTTGTGCACAGATCATCTAGTGATCTGTGGTCAACTGGAGAACTGTACCTTGACTTTTGTGTGTCCATTGGCCCTGAAAGA
>JGI20166J26741_10256671_pt1 | contig 16660 bp, 7 predicted proteins | sample TergutCu122P5_FD_26741 | JGI IMG/M metagenome (IMG submission 26741)
TTAGCTAAGTACTGGCTGTGGCTCCCTGATGATGGTTTCCTTGTAAACCGAAACATGTTGGAGCAGCCTCCTTAATTTTAAAATGTTTTAATAACTCTACATTTTTAACATTGTGTGCATTAGTTGGACAATGAAGTGTTTGGTATCACTGATGCACAGTGTAACCATGAAGACTAACAGTGAAGTTCAACATCAGGTAACTTTCTTCATTTTCTTGTTGCTTCATCTTCCCTTAATTTCAAATATACTCTTATGCACCAATTCTAACACACATGATATTTTCATTCTTCTCTCTGAGGAACTAAGTGTCCATTACATTGTAATCTCCTTCACTTGACCACCCTAATAATAAAATGCTACTATAACTGCAATGTTTATCATTATGTACTACCCCTCACATCTACATTATCATTCCATATTTCCTTCCCTTTGTAATGAAGGTGTGAGCAAGTAATGAAGCAAAATGTTCATCAAATTTCTCACCTCACAAATGGGCTGCGATCACGGAAAAAACTGAGGTAGGTCTCATCCCGATACATGTAACGCAGATCATTCTTACAACCAACAAGAAGAACAGGAGTCTGTGGACAGAAACGCCGGATCTCTGGGTACCACATTACCTTGCAGTTCCGCAGAGATACAGGGTTTGTAACAGAAAAGCAGAGAAGTACCACGTCTGACCTGGAAAAGTATTAATATTATATCAGTGATTTGATCTCAGGATGTCATCAATGGCTTGCAACATCAAATACAGTAGATGAAATATTAGATTTCTCTTCAACAGATGTGATCCAACTGCTGCATAACCTACACAGATTACAGAACGTTGCAAAACATTAAATTTCCACTGGTTATATACCATATTTACCAGAATATGAGCCCCCTTCACAGTCTTCAATTTTCAGGAAAATATCTACACAGAAAACTTTTAAGCCTTCTGTAACACTGAACTTAAATTTACTAACTGCTGCCCAAGATGGTGAAGTTTTAAAATCAAACTACCCTAAAATGCACACATGAAGTATGGCACACAGAGACTGGCAGCATGTGAGAAATTAATGACCATACAGTGCCAGAGTTCAGTGCTGAAGGGCTAATTCTGGGCACAATTATAAAATAATCTGTTTTCTATTAGGGAAAATATGATAGGGACTACAGTTTTCACACCCACTAATTAAAATTTGCAACAAACTACCTACAACAGGCTGGATCTTCTCCTTCAACTTGTTGCTGTGGTCATCATCAATGTCACCGTCATTGTTGTTGTTGTCATATTCATTACTATTCTTGTCAACACCATCATTACTACTGTCATAATAACAATTTCTACTGTTGTCATCATCATTATTACTGTTGTCATTATCATTGTAACTATTGTCATCATCATTGTTACTACTGTCATCATCATTGTTACTACTGTCATCATCATCATCATCATTACTACTGTCATTATAACAATCATCGTTGTTGTAGTCGTCATTGTTGTTATTGTTGTTGTTGTTGTTGTTGTTGTTGTTGTTCAGATTTTCCAATTCCACACACCAAAATTCGTGATACATTATAATTATTATTATATAATTATTGTAATTATTAAATAAATTATAATTATTTATTCTTACAATTACTCACAGAATTAATCTTGAAACAACTTATTTTATACCAGAATTATTGATTTCCTTCATCACCATCATTTACTTAACCCATTCATTTATTAATTCACTGTTTACAATATTTAATACAATTCATCTGTTACAATCAACACTGCACTAAGGAATGAAAGCATACATTAAAAACATTCCTTTTATTTCCTTCAAATAAACATATCTCCCACAGAATCCAATGTCCTTAAATAAGTTCATCTCCTTCAATGTGACCATTAATATGCATAACAACAAAGCAAAAAAATAAACACCACATCATAATTCATTCCATTACACACACAAACACAAAGAAACTTAGAATGTATCTAGTTTTTGAGCATGTTTAACAAAAGCAATTGACATTCCTGTTGAAAAGGTGGTATTCAGTTTAGTCAAGGATGCTTGGACTTTTAGGTTTAAATTGGCAGAGGATATGTTAAAAACCCTTAGTAGCTTATCCATTCTTACACACCTGCCATATGCAAATCGTCTGTCTTTCTCATGATCACCAAACGTGTCCCACAAACGTAGCGAAACATTTACACCATCAACCACCTCCCACGAACGCTCCAACACCTGTAAACAAGTGACACACACTAAGAAGTACATACATCATATACATCACAATGCACACATACCACAATATTTGTTCATATCATTATTACTGATCATCTGTTACCAGCATTTGGTATATAATCTCTCCATTTCAATGAAAAAACTCTCTTGAAATTCAAGCACAATACATTAGGCCCACCACACTGTCACATATGAAAATAAATTGCAGTTACTTGTTTTTCATAAGTTAAAAGTTAATGGCCCCTGAAGGTTAAGTGACTGGAATACATAAGGTTGCTGTGTTTTAGTAAAAGTTTCACACTGCACAGGTAATGGGCACAAATTTTAAAAATGCAAGCATGTTACACAGTAGTTTATAGCAGGTTCTAAAGCGCTTTAAAACGGCAGTAAGCTCAAGAAAAACATACACAGTCAACCTTGAATGTTTGTGTTCAAGCCTGCTATATGTAACAAGTAATTTTATGTATGTATGCATATACAGTTTATCCAATTATGTTCATAAAAGGCACAGTTACTGTCAATGTCTGACAGATGGTGTTCATCATCAGACTTCACATATTCAGTAGCATATACACAAACATCATTCGAAAGCACAGTTATGCACTTCACACATATGACCATAAAAGTCAATGTTAGTGTATATGTGTGTGTGTGCGTGCGTGTGCATGCACATTCACGTATTGTTTTGCACTCACAGAGAATGAAAACATCAGGCAAAGCATTGCAATAATGTAGGAAGTAGCAAATGCCTTATTTTTTCTTGCTGTTCTCCTGTAAAGCATACTTTCAGTAATTTTTATCTAAACTGTTACAACACCAAACAGAGGAAAGTACAGGGACGGGAATGACATTAGAATGGACAAATAAAATGGGCTGAATACTTTAACCTGTGCTATGGTCAAAGACATGTGAAGTGTAATTAATTAATACCCTGTTCCCCTATAAGTTTTCATGGCGTGGTCACAAATGTTGAACTTTGTCCATATACTGGACCCATAAAAATGTACAAATACCAGAAAATTATAAGCATATAATTGCATAAATGTAGCATTAAATATTAATAATTCTCAACGTCAGTGATAATGTGGCTTTTTTGGCTGTGTTACAGCTCTGTGGTTAGCTGCAGAGTCCCTGGTTTAGTCCCAAGGCAGGATACATACAACACAGGCTGGATAAACCGACAGTGAGGGCAATTTTTTTGCAAGTTGTATAATTTTCCTATAAACCAAGTATCCACCTGTACTCCATCCTCATTTATCACTTCCCAGCAGACCAACTGGCCAGCACACCACCACCTCACTCCTAGACTCTAATCTAGTAATAATGTGGACTCTGAAATTAAACTTAACTGTGGAATATCTCAATACATGCAGTGCATGATGAAACTCCAACCTGTAAGCGAGTATGTCTGTTTAAAATACACCACAAACAGTATAACAGACAAACACTAAACACCCTAAAGAGTCAATAACCTCTGTTAACGATCTCCTTTACAGTGACCTTTACGTGACTTGCTGCTTCAGCGAAAGCGGCCGAGTGATTTAAGCTCACTCTGACTTTCTAATCACAAGTCACCCTAACACACAATGTGTGTAACATTAAAACACCAAGCATTTAAAATACCTGTATTTGACTGTCCAATATATGACAGCAGAGGCAACTGCACTATACCTTGGCAATAAAAACTTGAAAACCAAATGCTTTGTGATGTATATCTAACAATAACCTCTTTCTTATAACTGGGTTACACAGATTCAGGTCTTCTGGAACATTACACTGTGATCCTAATGTTTTTTTTCCCCCTAATGGCAGGTCCATTGATTATTTATCATTGACCTATACGGCCAAAAAAAAAAAAAAAGAATATTAAAAGTTACATTATAGATACTACACTTGACAAGAGAAAAAACATTAAAAACATTCAAAATAAGCACAGAGCTCCTAATAATAGGGAGCAGTCACAGAAATAGAAGAGAAGAAATCAGTTTTCCATCATTTTTGTCCTGGCCTTCCAGTATTGCTCACACTCTGTCCCACTAGATAATGCGGTACATCGTCCTAGATGGTTTCTGTCCATGGTTTCGTGGAGGCTGAACAGCATGCAGTAGGGGCCAGGACAGATTCCAATGCGGTGAAGATGTGTTCCCAAGCAATCATGCCCAACGCACGATCGAAATTCTGCAACTGCCTTTCTTCTTGGCCAGTCTGGTATTTTGGCTAATTCTTGCATCCATGGTTTTTGAGATAGCTTTGTCCTTAATTCTTGTCTGTACGCACTTCGGAACACTTGTTTTAAGTGCAGTTTGATAGAGTGGTAAGATGTTTCTCTAATATATGTTTGTGTGATTTTGGTACCATTTTTGGCCAGTGTATCAGCGTATTCATTTCCTGCGATTTGGCTATGTCCTGGTATCCACTGCAGTACAATTTGTTTATGTTTTGCCTTAAGTTGTTGTATTTTGACACATCACAGTTCCTTCATCTTCAGACTCCAACAGCCCAAGAAGAGTGCTTGACACTGAATATGAAGGTATTATGTTCCCTCAAAACATGGGACACTACCCACCTGACACAGCATCACACCCCAGAAGACTTCAGTCTGCTTTGCACAAGTGCTCTGCGCAAACAAGACTGTCACAAAACTCTGCTATTGACACTATCATCGGCTAGTTTGTTTTAGTTTACACATCCTCTCCAAGAAATATTGAAAAATTAACTTCCCATGAACTGATATTTAGAAAACTTTGTTAGTAGTAAGTCTCTAAACTGGGACTGTATATTTTCAATGTTCTCAATTTTATGGTTCCTTCTCAAATGTATAATTATGTAGCATCAAATGCAAGCAAGGCTGTGCATGATGAACTGGAGAAGAATTGGACATTAAATATTTTAGAGGCTACTGTAACATCAGCCAGGTATGACTGTAGAAAACTTGTCAGAATATTTGGCCTCAGGAACAAGAAGTGAACTTTGGACATCTGAAATACAAACAGGAGCAGCACCCATTCCAATATGATGTTTGTGTTTCTTTCATAAAAATATGAAGATTGATAAAATATATTCAGGCTTTTCGTGCCTACACTGATGGATTTTCAGACATTTTTATACTGAAAGAAACAGTTCGATTAATCATTGTACATCTGGATTTCATGAGTTGTTTACACAACCAATATGACCACAGTTATTAGCAACATTTGTCAAGTACCATTCTGTGACTTGTCAACATACATGTTCCAACCCCGCACAGAAAGTTAATTATTGCCTCACCATGTAATGAGGGGGTGGAGAAATGCATACAACTTTTTTGTTGGATAACAACAGGGCAAGATTCTAGGACCTATGTAAAAATGGAAGAATAGTTTAGCATGTTGGACTTGTATTACTTTGTTCTAGAGAACTCCATGAGGATGGCAACCTGGAGCTGAAACATGTAGGAATTTGATACTTGTCATGAATTGTGCTTTATTATGTGCAATTGTTGGTTGATGTGTTGATTACAAGAATATGAAAGGTGTGAGTAACATAAATAAAAATATGAGTGACATACAATGGAAGAATAGTGTTTAAAATGATCTTACATAAACAGAGTGTGAATGAGTGAAATGGACTGCACCAGTACAGGATACAGTCAACTCTGGGCTTTTGTGAACAACATTTTTATAACAGCTATTTTTCTTCTTCTTCCTATGGCTCTTCAGCCCATTTCTTGGGCATGGCTTCTCCCACTGTCTTCCTCCAATCACCACTTTGGCTTGCAACTGCAGGCCAGTGTTTCGTATTGAGAAATATGGCAGCATTTAAGTATCATACTTTGTGGAACATCACACCATGTAATATGGCAGATGCTCCATCAGACCTTGAAGGTGGAGGTAGCAGGTCACTCCAATATGTGCTACTTAACTACCAGACTATATACATCTTCACAGCACAGAGCTTCATAATCTTAATATTCACTATTACGAGACCCTCAAACCTCACGTAGTGATGATACATTGGGTACTGCTATAGCAGCAGTAGCTTGATTATCGGCTGCTCGATACATGATCCTATACAGGTACATTACAACTACAGACAATGCACATGGCAACAGTATTCCCATCTCCACAAAACTACAGTTGCCCACTCCTGCCATTCCGTTCAAATTGTGAACAAAGAGATGCTTTCATATACACCACGTAAATGTTCAGAAAACGGTATGATTTCTTGACGTCTTGTTCCATTAACTTCCTACCTACACATCTCCACAAAAACAAGGCAGATTTACAGGCCTGTCAGCCTAATGTTAAAGTTGCTACAGAATATAATTTGTATTTGATACTGTCATTCCCAAGCACTTGAAATTTTCCACATTATTAAGGGATTTATTTGCTATCCTTATTCTATGATTACACACTGAACTCTGGTGACAAAACATGAACCAAATTATGTACACACTTAAAGGATATTTAACTCTCCTTGTAGCTTATTAGTTTCAGTTTACACCTCTACCTTCAGTGAGATATTAACTTACGTCCTTATAAATACGGTACTGGTCTATGGCCCAGACTGTTGGTACATGGGTTGTTAGCAGCTGAGACAGCGAAACATGTTTGTTGCATGCCCGGGCACAGATGAGACGTGTCTTGCCCACGGCTGTGTCTCCCACCACCACACATTTCACCAGCTCCTGATGGGGTTGTTCATTATCCATTATCATGAGCCATTATCTAGGAAGCACCCTGAAGCAACAAAAACCACAAACATAACAGTTAAGGGTATAATTTCAAATCTGCTAAAAAAAATAACAAAACTTGATATGAATGTTATGCAACTAGAAGTCATTCCACCTCTTTTTATTTCCTACCAAAAAGAAAAAATGGTGACAACACTTGCTTCCATTGTGAGAAGCACACTAAATATAGGTCATAAGGTTTTGTGTGTTGTTCTGAAAAACGTACATAACCTTTGCTACTTTTGTTATGGTTATTTTTGTGAAATATAAAACAACATGGTGGCTACATAAAATCTGCATTTAACCTTTTGATTTGATGGTAACAAGCAATGCATCACAGAAGACACAGATGGTACAGAAATATATCACAAACATAAACATATCTAGTATCCTCTATAAAACATTGTTTCCATGTCAACACTTACATACATGGCAGTAATTTGACTTTATGTCTACAACCTGAATGTCCTCTGGTAAAAATTATGCACACAAATGGATCATTAAACACAGTCATTTGTTTCTGGTGCACTACCCTCATCACAGGCAGTAAAATGTTTGAAATAAAGCAGGTGACATGAGTTGTTTCAAGTAATTCTTGTTATACACTCCTACTAATTTGGTAGGTTAAAGTAGGAAAAAAGAATTGCTCTGAGTTGGATAACAAATGCAGGAATGATTTGTACACCCATACAAGCCACCAATTTTAATGAAGTCACATGTAATATGAACAACCCAGTTATGTTTACCGTTTGTCTGCATTCTTGGTCAATGTTAATAACCATAATAAAAGTGTAGGCTGTGTACAGACACACATTACATGGCTGCAAGGTCCAGGTTGCCTGAATACACACACATATAATAAGGAGATAACATGTGGAAGCAAGACTAATGACAAATATAATCTGAAGTCTTTATGTGCTGTGGAGACCTATTAAAGGTAAATTACTGAAGTTCCACAGTACTGAAATGTTTGAATATGAACCCCATTTTCAGCTGAGTGCTAAGCAATTTGTGTATTAAAGTTAAATGCATAAACCAAGGACTACAAATATTGATGAACACCGGCATAACCACTCACATAAGAATTTGGTGGCAAAATAAGCTCTTTCATGCATCTCAGTTATGTACTTTCACCACAACATTACACACATTACGGTCATTACCTTGAGTAAAAGTGTAAAGTTTCATTATGAGTGAGTTCACATTTCTTTCTCATGGCATGTGTAACACAATTAAGTTTGTTTCAGTGTATACAAAGCTAACAAGTTGGATGGAAAGGACATTCCTTGGAAAAAGTGTAAACCAGTGCTATATACATTTCTGAAATGTCCTCTTCAGAGTTATGCATATATCACATGCCCTGATGGTCAGTGACTGCAGATATGACTGTAATGTCACAAACCTAACAAACTGCAGACATCAAAATATTTTGTTAAATATTTGCCACAATGAAAAATATTTGCAACTAAATTTGTCTAATTCTTCCATGAATGAATTATTTGTAAAGTAACCCACATTTTAAAATTTACAGGAAATTCAATTTGTGTATCATGTACAGTGGGATGTAACTGAACTGTACATATCAAAATTAAGTTTTCCTGGCAGAAGTGTTGTGTAAAACACCATAAATGAACTGAGCTGAAATCTGGTGAACAGTCTCAAGGAAGAAATATAAGGCTACAATATGCCTAACATGTGGCACTGGAACACATGGGCAATATATCCCTAAAATGGATTAATTTTACAAATTTGTGCAAAGAATGTACCAAAACTAAAACATGTATAGCCTAATTATCCATATGAAATTGCCATTATTTGTATGCTGATGTTACAAAAAACCTTCCTAAAAAGGAGGGTTGGAGAATATTTTTTTTTAATTTCAAGTCACAAGTTTTGAACATCTTGCATCACCTGATGCATGCTTCTAAAATAGTCATGTTACAATATATCCAAGAAAACATACATACATACATACATATATATACACATACACACAAATTTACAAAATTTAAATGTGTGTAATTTATCACTTAAACAGTCTCACCAAAGCCGTTTTAAATTCTTACAATCACCAACTTAAAATCGGTCAGAAGCAAGATCTAGTCTACAATTTCTGCTGTAATATCAATAGCTTTCAGCAAATGTTTCAGTACACTCTTACAGTAGCAGGATAATTTCAATTTTTAAACCAGTAAACATTCTAAACCAATGAAAATTTTTAAGACAAAATTCTCATCACCATCACTTAAGAGCTAAGTTATGATAATTACAACATACCTTAATAAATGAAGGGGCCACCTAATGAGATTCAAGTACAAACACATCCTGGACTTACAACATACAACTAATTCCACATAGCATATTCCTTTAAAAGTGAACACTTGCTCAGCTAGTCACATAATAACCTGCTTTCATGAGAGATATAGGTCGAACACTATATTCAAATATACATATTTAAAAATATGTCACTGGACTCTATTCATACCAGCCAAACTCAGTCCACAATTCACACCTTAATTCTTCCAAAGTTTACTTTAATATTATTCTCCCATTTATGCTTGGGTCTCCTTTCAGATTTCCATACCTAAATTTCGTTGCATTCCTTCTTAAATATTAAAGTAATAATATTAAACTAATAATATTACTTTCAAAATTATATTTTTATGAGGAAGGAACACAAACAAGTTCTGAACTTTTGTATGATGACATCCTTAAAGTGTACAAGTCCCTCTGTCCAGAATGAAAATAACATGGGGACCACATCAAATATGTAAGACAGCATGTCAGAAATATGAACTAGAGCATTTGTATGTGCTATTAAACCCTTCAACATCCAAACTCTTCAAAACCACTTTAACATACTAAAGCCAAGTTGTTCCTGTGCATGCAATGAAGGCAAACGGAGAAGTGAGGGCGTAGTTCCACGGATTCTTGTCCTTGGCATTAGATGGAGGTGAACGGTCACCTCCATGCTGCCACTTTACACCCTTGGAAAAAGCCCCTCATAGCCAGTGAATTGGAAGCTAGATGGACCCCGGAGCCAGTCAATACACTTTGGAAAAGAATACAATCCATTCCTCCTGCCAGGAATCAAATCACAATCCCATGATTGCCTAGTCCATAGCCTATCCCATAAATGTAAAGACATCAGTAGACTTGAAACACAAAATCAATAAAAATTTCACTAAATCAAAGTCTGAAGCACGAACTGTTAACAATTAGACTCTAAATTTCAGACGAAAGATCCTGCCAGACTTCTCACTTTAGTGTTATGCCCAAAGATAACAAAGAAAATGAAACATATTTCACAACACTACAAAATTCTTAACTTCAGGTGGAACTGTCTGACCATATGGGTGATTACTTTTAATTTAAAGTTTAACAGAGGTTTCCTACTGGTTCAGATAGACAACTTTTGTGTCACACCAAATTCCGAATCAATTCCCTTCCTCAGTGTGCTAAACAAAGCTTGTTCTAAACCCCATGCTATTAGTCTAAGGCGGAATGTCTTCTAGAAAACAAATAACACTTCAAAATACGCACAAATTTTCTAACTATAATTAAAGGTACTTGCTGTAGAGGGCGTGCATTTTAGGGCTCTGATAGACTGGACAGACCCAGGGCATGTCCAGTGACAGAGTTTTAAGTAGTTTGATATAATCCAACCCTCCTGTACTTTAACATTAAAAATGTGTCAATCCCAAGAAACACAGATCAATGGATCAGGTGACATATGTCAAACATACGTATGGTGGACTAATGTACTTCACATCACTACCACCAAATGCTGTTGTTTCTAAAATGAAATTTCTCCCTTTCTGAGATCAAGTGTTTATAGGCAGATCACATTTGTTCTCATGACACAAACGACATATACCTAAAACGGATTTTCCCTTTTCTTGTTACTATATTAGTAAATGCCATGTTTCAGTATATGATGTCTGAGAGAAACTCAAATACTCATATATTTTCTAATGTCTTTGGTCTTCCTCCACATGAGAAAGTCTCCAAAACTTCAATACACTCCTTGATCGTATTAGTGTATTAAGAAATTAATTACATAAATAAAATTGATATAAACTACCTCTTTTATCCTTCTATCTAAGAAATGATCTGATCCACAGTTTCAGTTCTATCACCTACCTCTCAAAGAAGTTGTGCACGTGCTACACCCTTGATAATACACAATATTTCAAGTATTAGATGCATGTAAAATTCGCTCATCATACAAACATATAGACAAAATAATTAGATTATGAAACTTACTTTCTGTGATAAAGTTAAGGAAATAATGCATGAATGTCTGGACTGAATTTATCTGGCTCTGAACAGGGTTCAGTGACAGTGGACTTCCATGTTGCATAAAATATAGGAAGTTTTTAAACCAACTGGGTAACTATCAGCTTCTCAACAATTTTGTTGCATGAATTCAATTACTCATATCTCAAAAAAAAAAAAGTCAACTGCAAAGATAGTTCCAAAACTTTGTTCTTGTGCAAAACAATTACTGGACTTATGAGCAACAAACCTAAGAAATCAACAGGAAAAAAGAAGCAAGTTGAAACGTAATGTTTGAAGTTCATGTTACCACACATTATTTCAATGGCATCTTCAAACACATATAACCAAAATGTCACACCTGAAATTCCATTCACTTTCCTTAAGTTACTACAATTCAATTTAAGAAAATTTCTTCCACCAATCAGGAGATACAGACAGGTACAACAAATTACATAAAGTATTACACTACTTCACCACATTTCTACTCTATATTAACTGTGGGTTACAATTGCTCCTTTCTCTCTAAATTCTTTAACATTGTATTTAACGTTCAGGGGGGTGTAAGAAAAATATATTGATACATGCAACATACTCAGACGGTACAACAATGTTATAATTAAAACGGCATTGATTATTCAAAATCTAAAAAGCGTGACAATCGATTTCTCGCTTCCCAAACCTACTCGACGTTTGACTGACATGGATGTGCTATAGCAATTAGCGCCACTGCCATTCATCCAGTATGTGCACTGCTAATCTCATTCAGGTGGCTCCTCTCACGACGGTCGGTCCAATGACAGGTACGGGCTGGCTCGCACGTGGTCCGCTAAAATGAAAAAAGGTCCAACACTCCCCACACAGGCGGCTCACGCACTAGCTTCTTAACATACAGCATTGATATCAACTTCAACGCACATTTCCACACACTTTTTCTTCCATCGTACAGTTCCTATATTCCAGGCTAATCTCACTTCAGAGTCGGTGTTCTTTTCTAAGCTCCGTTGCGTAAACAGTGTAAATGAAACTAGCAATGTCATTTACCTAACAAATACGTCAGAGGTACTGCGCGGCGGTATCGTACGACCAGACAGTGGAGAAGCCGCTGTAACACTGACAAACAGACCGGACGAAAGGGAATAAATACTCGATACTGGCGGGTGTTAACGACTGGTTGACAAGATAAGGAAGATGTATTATGATTGGCCTCAGCTTACGGGCACGTTTACGATTCCTGTTTCCATGACTATTCCGCTGTTTACTACAAACGTTACAGAAAATATTCAGTACCTAATGTTCCAATTTTGGTTCCCTGTACAGAATTCCACTGGCTTTAACTGACGATCGATCCAGAGTCACTATCAATCGCCAATAATACTTCACCAGGGAATATGACTTCATAAATGAGACCAACAATACTGTCTTCCGTAAATATTGTTTTAAAGATGCCAATTTCCTCGGTTTCCAAACAGACTTTACAGAATGCGTAAGTTCAAAAGGGCGTGTACTAAAATCTGCCACCAAGTTACCTTACGTAGTCAACTTTACACGTTATGCGTAACGGCGGGAAAAGGTACGGGACCGCAAAACACGTATTAGAAAACTGTTGGGATAGCTGGTAACAATCAGATCCTGCGATGCAAATGTTTATGACACACATTTACGCACGTAAGTGCAATGCACACCGACTCAGAAATAGCACAAGAACACACGACACAACGCGCACGCTACACAATGCACGAGCATCCAACCGCACGGAACGAACTCTTGGAAAGGCCTGGAGATACTGCCAAGTTTTATTCGCATCGCAAGTCAGTAGAGGCAAGCACGCGGCGGAATTGTTTACTCTTTGGTAAAAGCGCTGATACGAGCAAAATGGAAGCAGCTCACTCAAAGCAGCATTTGAAGTCAAGTATCTGAAATGATTCTTAGAGGCCAAGAATGAGACAGTTGATTTACACTACTGTTATCTCAAACGACTAACAAGCGTATTCTAACCAGCAACATTCACTAGACCGCGTTTGGTTCGCAGACATGCGGACAAATAAAGTCCTAATTTAAAACAACGCCAAACTGGATCCGTTGTGTCAAGGAACGCTAAATGGGTGAGACTTGTGGGCAATTATAATGATACTTCAGATTACAACATCTCACTCTCGGATTAAGGTGTGCCCACATTCTGCGATCGTGAACTCGAATTCCGATCGATATGGACTTGTCCTAATTACTTTTGTCATGTGAGCTTGAAAATCGGCTGACCTTCAGCTGAAGTCCTCCACCGAGTTCGAAATCTCATAATTAATATCTAAAGTCTTTTTAAGACAAGCTGCAGAATCTTGGGAAGTGGTATCAGATCACCTCAAGGACTGTGACGTAGGACGTATGTACATTTTTGGACTTGGTCACGACTGCTGCAAAGGTTTTCCAAATCACTGTGAAGAAAATAAGCAAGATACTTGAAAAGTTGCATAAGGCCATCGCGAGGCAATTACTGTCACATGACGATACACGTAAACACAAATAAAGATCCGTGTAACCAAAACTAGAATACGGGATAGCAGCGATGAAACGGTTTAACGGATCGGCTATGCAACAATTTCCTGAAAATTTTTCTCTGCGATGCCAGAGACTAGAACGGCTGTGAAGGAATCAAGTTTGGTCAGCGCTGAACAGCTCGGTCCTTCCTAGCCGGTATGTTCTCCACTTTTATAGCATGCCAGAAGCGACGATAAATACAAACGTTTCGACCCTGAACCGTTGGAATTTATGTCAAATAAAACAGGAACTTTAAAACCAACAAAAATTCAGTTACTGTGCGTACGTCACTTTTCAGTGCCTGTTCCAAAGACATCATTGGAGCTGGCAATGACGAATGACTTCGGTTCAGAAATATCAGTTTAAGGTTCGAACATGACACAGACTGTTAATACTGATTGCACTCGCTTTACAGCAACTACACTACAGACTTGACGGTCCGGGGTTCCAATTCCGGTATGGGTAAGAGACTTTTCTACAGAACGACCGCCTCCTATTCTTCCCCAGGGGTAGAGAGGCCGGGGCGTGAAGTTAAGCACTCACCTCCATCTATCGCCAAAGTTAAGAATAAATGAGCCATACCTCTACTCCCCTTTATGGCGTCGACAAGGAAAATGTTACCTTTACCTGCTTATACTGAGACTGGTATGGGAGGAAATACGGCGTAATTCGACTTAAAGACTCGGTTACATGCACTTCACTTATTTGTCGCGGATATGCAGAAATATTTGATCTGGATTGCGACACCAAAAAGAACCTGTTAAATTATTGGCACAAGCCTGTCGATTGCTTCATTCAAGGCGACCCACCGCCTGTCTAATATGTTAGCAAGGCTTCAGAAAAATTCCGCAGTTGCACAGGCCAGAACTGAATCAGGCTGTATAATCAAGAAGAAACTACCGACCTGACTGTAAGGCGCGTGTAATGGTCTCACATCCATGTCGCAAGTCATGCCTTTTAGACGAATTTTAAGATTTAGAAAAAAAAATCCACATTAGACGAGGCCAAAATTCAAATCGACCTGTAGTGACAAGAAAAATGAGAGCAGTTGTATGATACAAATAAGGCTCTCCGAAAGGGAAGAAATGCGTACGTACCCCCATCATCAGCACTGCTCGGTGAGTGGCCCGTATTAGTCCTAAACATCCATGGGGAAAATGAACTCAGTATTGGTCATTAGGGGAAGCAAGAAGCACAGATTAATATCAGAATAGAAACTATTCTACAAACTTTCCACGCGCCAGATGACTACCACGGCACAGAACAAATAACTTGTGTATCCAGCAGCGATATTTCATCTGCACTGGATAAGACCGAAAGATGGTCACGGCCAGTAAATACGTAACGATTTGGAACGTGGCAGTCGTGGCCTGGTTTAATTTATTCTATTGTGTAGACGAAGGATAACCACTAAAAATCTCTATCAGGTCTGCCGATAGCCTGAACGAGAATACGGCTGGTTACTTCTCGAATGCACGTTTAGAGCGTTACCACTACACCAATAATATGAGATGACAGAGCCACTCCTCTAAATCTAAAAGAATTACAATGACGTACAGTCAGTTCTGCTACAACAAGAGTTTTCATACCGCGAACTGGATATCGCGCGATGAATGTACTATGCGTGTTAAGTATTGCGGAACTAATCTTTTACAAGGCGGATGCGAACTGGATATACTGTGACTGTGTAAACAAACAGAACTACATCGCGCGAGCAGGAATAAGTGGTCCTGCGGCTGACTGGGCGTAGCTTCCAGATCACCGTTTCTCAGCCCTCCTGGTTCTGCGGACCCCTCCACGAATTTATTGCAACTAACAAACCCCTAGGCACAGCTGGTAGTAATATTTAAAGTTGGAATATTTACAAATAAACATGCCTCAGTCATAAAAACATTCATATAAGTTAATGGAAACATTTATTACAAGAACAATAATTTTCCTTAGAGTAATGACAATAAATCTACTCTTACAAAAATGCCACAAAAAAAACTATTAGATGTTTTGCTAGCACAGTCAATTCAATACGCGGTCCCCCTGTTGAAAACAATGTTCCAGGCGGTACTTTCGTAAAAACTAGGGACAATATGATATGATAATAAATATAGCAAATTTAAATAAAATTATCAAATATGCTGGTGTTTTCGAACCTATTACCTCGTAGAGCCCTTAACTCAGACTGAGGTGATTTTCTCACAACGTAGTGTTCTCCAGCAAGGCAACGATTGCGTTACAGAACAAACTGTACTAGTAAGAGCACAAAAACTGAACGGTAGGTACCCAAATAAAATCATAAAAGAAAACGTGCATCAAGAATCGGGGATGAAAGGCCATATATACGGAAAATTATATTCTACAAGGTATTAGTCGTTTCAATGAAAGATTGTTTTAATGTGGCAGAAGGTAAAGTTGTCCCTCTACAAGTCATGAAGGCATAAAGTTGGAACACAGGTATAGCTAAACTCATTCTGAGCCTCGAAACTAGATGGGTCAGCCTCACGCGCCAGCTGTTTTACCCCCACAGAAAGTGCCACCCGTAACCATCAAACAGAAGGCTGGGTGGGCCCCAAAGTAGCAACCAGTAACTATACACCTTATATAAGCAACTCAGAAAGCAAAACATGCCGGAATGTCGTATAGACATACAGCGGCATTACACCATGTATCAGCTGGAGGCTCGGTACTTGCTACATCGGACTTTCTGCACAAACTGAGAAGCGAGGGCTGTAATATCTATAGTATCTATAATAGCATAATACAAAGATACTCACTGCCAGTTCCTAACAATGAAAATGACATCGTTTATAAGATAAGGCGATAACGGCCGATTTAATTATATAGTGCGCGGTTAACAAGGCATGTATACAGTTATTCTTCATGACGGACAAAGGTAAAGGGCTCTTTGCAAGGCTGGGGATTTGGG
>JGI20166J26741_10258893_pt1 | contig 16648 bp, 11 predicted proteins | sample TergutCu122P5_FD_26741 | JGI IMG/M metagenome (IMG submission 26741)
TCTGACCGTGCATCATAGTATAGACTTGTTTCAAGTTACCAACTTAATGCACACTTCCTTTATTCTATAACAATATATATGTTACATTATAATCCTCAACGTTTTTCGAGCAGTACCTTGCTCATCCTCAGGAGGACAAATTGTATTATTACAGCCTCTGGTATCATCACTGTCTGTAAACGGCCGTACAGTATGCCGGCCATTTACAGAGTGATGATACCAGAGGCTGTAATAATACAATTTGTCCTTCTGAGGATGAGCAAGGTACTGCTTGAAACATGTTGAGGATTATAATGTAACATATATATTGTTATAGAATAAAGGAAGTGTGCATTGAGTTGGTAACTTGAAACAAGTCTATCAGTACATTCCAGGCACTCACAAATGTTGACATTTATACTTAGAGATCTGAAAAAAACTAACATTAGTTGCATTGATAATTATCATTGCAACTAATGTTAGTCATATTATAATATGACTTTATTTACAAGAACTCATAAGAGGCATATTTTGCCAGATTTCAGGCTTCCACTGTGTTGTAGTTGAAGTCTTAACTGTCATGGGTTTTTACACAGCATTGGTTGGTGCCAGTCAACCAGTGGTGTGTGAAGACCGAGAAGATTGAAGCCCTCAAGAGTTGTATTGTTTGTTTGTGATATTCATTATCCACAACCACAGTAGGCAAATTGGGGTCTTGGCATATACGGGTGATTGTGTACTGCAGTGGCATGATTGTTACATGTCACATATTTGAATGCTAGTCAAGTCTTGTAAACTAAACAAAGCACAGTTTTGTACATTTTACCATTGTTATGTAGAATAACGATTATGTTACTAGCTGTGGTGGCGTGGAGTCCGGAGCTCCAAGTTCCGCCATGTGTATGGGCGCCCTGCTAAACGTGAAGGCTGCTATGAGAATATTAAGATCACAAAGAATGCACATGACTCCAACTTCTGTGCTGTTAATCCAAAGTTTGTTGCTGTTGTCACAGAAGTTGCAGGTGGAGGGACCTTCCTTGTTCTTCCTATACACAGTGTAAGTGAAGTTGTGTTTATATTTGTTGTATATTATAAAGTGAGTCTGAAAGTAGCAGATGATCTAATGGGTGGTTACCTTCTTAACACTATGGGTACTGCAGTCATTGATCATAAAATAAGTTTATATTCTATATATATAGGATTCTTTATTTTCAGGTCTGATGATACAGTTCAGATCTAATTGAACTGTTCTACTTTTTACGTATTCCCCACCAAAAATGAGGTATTAATCATGTCATGAGATGAGCTGTTCTGTTCCCTTGCAATAAGTCTGTGTCCTGTATTATCATCCATCACTGAACAGCTGTTACCTCTACATGATCACTTTTGGGTGTGCTCACAAAATTGCGAAAAGCATGTAAAAGCTTCATCATGTCCATCTGTCCGTCCGCATGGAACAGCTCGGCTCCCATTGGATAGAGTTTCATAAAATCTGATATGTGTGTATTTTTTAAAAATATGTTGAGAAGATTCGAGTTTCATTAAAATCTGACAAGAGTAATGGCTATTTTACTTGAAGACAATACACATTTATGATCGTATTTCACTAATTTCTTCTTAGAATGAGAAATGTTTCAGATAAAAGTTGTAGAGTAGATCAAAACACACATTTTATGTTCAGTAACTTTTGTTTTTTTAAATCATGCCATTTATGACATACTGCAAAAAAATGTTGTAAAGCCATATAGACCACAGATGACAGTATGGTGCATGCACGTTGCATGCTGGATACCTAAGGCTACAAACACACACTCAGAATAAATATGGAATACTTATTGCTTTACCACAACAATAGTGGTTGCACAAGCACACCTCAATATGTACATTGCATGTCTTGTTAGATCTGTGGCTGCCGCGATTTGGTTCAGTGCTGGAAACAGATGATATTCGCCTGGTGACATGTTCAACTGATGTAATCACAGTGTGGGTTCTTTACTTGTACCATATACACTTATATTGTGATGAATCCGCATGCACATGCACTGTATGCATGCACTTGCTTCTTGTTTCCACAGATCAGAAATTGGATATATATTTCTTTCTGGTCTGAAAATCTTGTCCAGAGTCTTCATCATTTTTCCCCTAACTTTATTTTGCAGTTATAATTACATTCTGTCTCCAGCTGCAGTCTCTACTGTTGTATACACACGGTGTTTCAATCTCTTTCTGTGCATGAGGAGAGGGACTGTGTTTCCCAACGAAGTCAAACGCTATGATGCTGTATATCCTGGTTAGGTGGAATATCCAAGGCAAGTTTGAAAGTTATGGATTGCAGCCCCACCGTGAAATTTGACTTTGGAAGTCTGGCAGTTTCTTACTCAAATGCAAATAAAAAAAAATGTTGTCTGATCTTTATTTTGGAAGAGTGGCAGTATAGATTAAATATCTTTAAATGAATGAATAGTTGTTGGTATGATTGAGTGCTGGAGAGTGGATATATGAAGGAAAATAAGACGTCAACATCTACTCGGGTGATAGAGGCAGCAGGATCATCTGAAACATGAGAACACTCCTACCAGTCTACACAGTGCCAAATTTCAGAAGAAGGTAGTCTTCGGATATGACATGGTTTGTGTGTTCCATGCTAATTTACTTCCTTCTCCTGCATGTGTTTTCATCAGCTTTCTACATGATTTATAATTGGAAAATTTTTTGGTTTATCCAACACATAATGCCACTTACTCTTTTGTTGCCAGGGCACTTTGTATGTGGAGATTTTGGATTTTATTCACCTCACCATTATCATTGTCATCTTCTGTGACACTGTTCATTTGGGCTATAGTTATAGTTTTGTTAGACAGTCTGATTGGATCAGTTCTCTTGTCATTACCACTGTGGCTGTCATTGCCGTTGTCTTATTGACTGATGAATTCATATTACATTTCTATGCACTTTATGAAATATGTGGGTAAACATTTTCTGTAATTAATTAATTTTTTTTTTTCTGTTGCAGACAGGGAGGTTAGATTTCAATGCAAGTCGGGTAACAGGACATAGGGGCCCTGTTCTGGATGTGAAGTGGAACCCCTTCAATGACAACATTATTGCTTCATGTTCTGATGATTGCACAGTGAGTATTAACATGTGTCTGTTATCCCGGAGAACCCACTGGTCTGTGGAGAGACACCAGATTCTTGGGTTCTGACCTGTACTGTAATGACTGGCTAAGGAATGGCCATTGAGGAATTGAGGTTAGATTCCTGGCAGGCATAAAGCCTTTTCTCTTCTTTGTAGTTTCTAGGCCTTATGCAGTAAAGGTGGTTTCTTTCTTGATTGATCCTCAAAAGTTTGACTGCGTACAACTGTTTCATGAAATGCAACCTGCAACAGTCATTTTTTGTTAATTTTGGATGACATTTGGGACACTTCATTCTTCATGGCTAATGATCTACCTTGGGTGTAGAACATTGCAATAAACAGTGTCTGTGCCATCCTGTTTTAAGTGGTGGAGCAATTTTGCCTCACCGTCCCATCTGGTCCTACAAAATCAACTAGGCATGCAAGCATTTGGCCGTGCATGCCCCACAACACAGTTTGGCAGATTCTGAGAAGAAGACTGAAGTTCAAACTGTACAAAACTTCACTGCTTCAAGCAGTAAGTGACAGTGCCAAGCAAGAAAGGAAGTACTCTTTTTACTAGAACATGCAACTAATGGGGAAGCAGAATGTGATTTATTGTAGCATATTAGTTTCTGTGATGATAAGATGTGATGTTCCTGCTGAATAGATGTGTAAAGAAAAAAATTGTGAAGATATGAGGACAACAAGAACAGATGCTTAATGAACAGACTGCCTGTGAGAACCAACATGCATAATTTTCCTACATTAGGCACTATTGTTCTTGAGATAATCATCTGTCTAATGAGGTATCTGATGCTTATGTAGCTTTTACATTTGGCCAACTGAGATTTTGTCCAAGTGTATAACGTCTCTGCTTAGGTCCAGTTCAACCTTTTTTCTTGATCTTCTCAGATAATAAAACATAGTTCAATTTAATCAAGTTTAACCTTGTATTTTTTTTTTTACATTTTTTGTAATTTAAATCCACTCTCCTTCAGCAGGGTTCTCCTGATAAATGCTTTGAACACCAGAAAACTAATTTATTTTTTTCAGTTTGTTCATGATTTTTTCAGTGTTGGAATATTTTTTGTTGTATAAGAATTGTCAGTTGACACTTAAATAAAAATGTCATCAAGTTTGATACTTTTATTATTGGATTTGTGACTTATTTATTAGGCAACTGTTTATTCTTCACTGATGCTTGTCATGTTAACTTTTCATTATTTGGCATGTAACATGTGACATGCCATTAGGTGCAGTAGTAGGTTTTGTTACATTTTAAACTTGAGGTTTCAAGTTTGTACTTCCCTTTTCTTGGTTGAAAGTCTATTTAACTTTGTTATATGCATATTGGCATTCATTTTGAATAGTAGGCTTAATATTTGTTTTTGAATTTAGTGTTGTTTTCAGGAATATTATGTGAATACCACAGGAATCTGGTCCTTTCTGTGCCACAAAACCTTGTCTTCATATTTTCCTCATTTAAATTTAATGTAGTTGGGTAGTATCAATTACACCTGCATGGCATAGTGCTTCAGGCACATTATGGTTTTGTTTTCTTTAGCCTTTTATGTATGTACATATTACCTATGAACCTATCACACTATGCACAGAATTATGAGGTGTATTGGTTAAGTGTAAGTTTAAAATCTTTGGTATCAGAGGGGGAGTGAGGAACTTCTGTTACATGCTGTAATTGTTCCAGGTCAAGCTGTGGTATATTCCTGATGGAGGACTGACCACCCATCTGTCAGAGTGGCTCATTGACCTTAATGGGCATAAGCGTCGTGTTGGATACATTGAGTGGCATCCAACAGCAGAGAATATCCTAGTCAGTTCAGGTTTCGACCATTTGGTATGTACACACAGTATGGAAGTGTATTGCTTCATTCTTTTTATGTGGGAGTGTATGAGTAACTAACCAACCAACCGACTGACTGACTGACTGACTGACCGATTGACCAACGCACTCACTGCATGCAGAAGAGACCCATTCAGCAACTCATGAAAGCCTCCAAGTTCTCCTCTTCCCACATTTCGTACCACCTGAAGTCAACCACATTTACAAAATTAAAAGACAATAAAATAGTGCCTGGTTTCAGTCAAACACAACTATATATTATATTATTTTATTTGATCTTGATGATGACATATTTTGGTCACTGGACCATCTTCAGTCCGTCTTTACAAAACTTAGAATAAGGTATGAAAAGTGCAAGTAACATTCATGTAATATGGGATCCCGTAAGACTTACGGTTGTAGTAAAATGTATTTAAACACTATAAGATGAATGTTTTTTTTAGCCTGTGATGTATTAAAGTTTTTTATAATAATAAGTTAATTGTTGGAAGCTGCAACAACTTTAAAATTAACATATATTTTTCATTTAAAAGTTTTTCTATTAAATTGGATTATGTTATGTTATTAAAATATATGTATATATTTTCTTGAATTACAACTTATTGCACATGATGTGAAGCCGGGGTTTGTGATTTTTTTGTATCTTTCGTATATACCGAGTTCCGGTCGGTAAATGTAGATATTTCTTTATCTCTGCTCAGTGTTTTTTTATTTATGTTGATGGATGTCTATTTACATTGGTGTGAACTGTAGTTTTTATGTACCAAGGCAGTAACCATTAGTTTTTTGGTGTATTGGAATGCACAGTGTATACGTGTGTGTGTCTTGCATTGCAATGCAAGTTGAATGTTTGAACAAATTATTAACTTTGGAACAATCTACAGAGTAACAGTTCGAAAATATTTTTGGCCACCGGGAGTCTTAAAATGTTATGCATAATACAGGTTAAATACATGAAACATACATCGTCTTGACATAATGTTGTTCAAGAAGTAAGTGGCACAGAGGTGAAAACTAGCATGTTTTGACACATGTCTAATGAGGGCACTGTGAGTGGCCAAGCACGTACCATAATGTACATTCAAGTTCAATTCACACATTTGTAATCATGTCAGTTGTGAATGTCATTGCAGCAACTTGTGCAGTCCCATCAAGTTTCAACAAATTGCTGGGCATTGGTGGAGTGTGAAAATTTTCCATTATGTAGCCCCAGAATTAAAAATAAAGTGGTGTAAGATCAGGAGAATTAGGTGGCCAAGTGTTAGGGCTGTGTCTGCCAACTTATTTTCATTGAGATTTTCAATCCAAGAAACCCTGAACTGCATTGTGAAAATGCAGATGTTCCCTTCTCCATCTTGCTGCAGTAGCTGGTCATTAGGATTTTTTTTTTAAACTGGAGCATCATGAGGAATTTCTCAAATATGTCTAGTTAAGTTACGCCAGTCATAGTGTGTTCGGAAAGAAAAAAAGGCCAAATATTATTTGTTTGGATACATCAAACTTGGCACTGTTCCTGGTACCTTCAATAATTGCATGCTGGTTGTTGCTTGCTCAAATTTAAACATTACTGTGGTTAACATGTACAGACCAAAGGAAAGTAACTGTTATTGACAATTTTTGGCTGTAAAAGTGGTTGCCTTTGAGTTTTCTGCAAATATGCAACATACTTCTTTGGCTTTGGCTGTTATATGCAGCAACAAGTGGTATCTTTAATTGTTAAATTACAATGAATTTGTGGAATTTTGTATACTGTCAGCTGCTGGATGCCTAATTGTTTGGCACCTTGTGTTGTTGAGTTTCTTGGACTGCAGATACAAGTTGCCCTACTTCATTCACCTTATCTTCAGTGATGTCATTTACTGGGGTTTGTTAGAGTTTTGCTTTTATGAGTACAACTGACCTCACTGAATGAATGATAGCACTTGTAGATGGTCATTTATGTTGGTGATTCCATACCAGACTATGTACGAAATCTCTTACGCATTGTAACCACAGATTGTGATTCATAATACCAGAGCATACACTTAGCTTTCTGCACTTGAAACACCATTTTCCACCATTGTGATGGTAGCACCGTTAGTCACAAGACTTGGAAACTCGAGTAGCATGGCTTCTAAACTTGATCATGTAACCTGAGATAATATGTTGAAATATTGAAGTTGTGTATATAATTGCTGCAATTTGGAAATGTCTTAATTTATTTCCATTCTAAGTTTTGATCATTTTTATGAAAATTAATTTGTAGTAGGGCTATTACTCTTGTAAAATTGTCTGACTGGCTATGTCATCAAACCCTTTTGACAGTAGGATGGAAAGAAAGAGTTCAGTGCCCAGAAGTTTTCTTCTTTTGGCTAATTATGACTTAACCCTAAATTGAATGTGTATGATGTTTCAGATGATAGTTTGGGATGTTGGCTGTGGTGAAGCAGTAAATGTGATTGACTGCCATCCAGATGTCATCTATTCTATGTCATTTAACCGTGATGGTTCACTTATAGCTACAACCTGCAAAGACAAGAAACTGAGAATTATTGAACCACGTCGAGGCATTGTTCTCTCAGTAAGTTTTTGGTCACAAATTACAATGTGGATGGATATAAGACTGAACTTCTTTATGTAAATGTTATCTAAACACAGTGATTATATTATGTACCACATGCTTTAACGGTCACGCTCTCTGCGTATTTTCCCTGTAGAGTCTGTTTATGTGTATCACATGAGTCTCATATTCAACAACAATTATTTCCCATAAACATCATTTGTCAGATCATCTTTGTAATGGAGATAACGTACTATTATTTAGGTTTATGTAATATCCTTCTGGGTGTTCATACTGGGGGTACTAGGTATAACATTCTGAAGTGAAGGTGAATTCTGGACAATTGCAAAGGTCAATTTATGCCACTTATGTGTACCCACCGCACTGTGAATGTTGTGTGATATGTCGAAGTGACATTCACACATATTAACCTCTACACTACACCAAATTGTCAGGTTGGCGTAAGTTCCATTTAATTGAATTTTTCTTGGAGTAGGTAAGACTTAAGTCCTTGGTATTTGCTATTTCAAATCAGCATGTTATTTGGAAAAATGGAGATACTTTCACTTCGCTGCTGCACAAAATAAGGCACTGTGCGGGTGAATAATTTCACTGACATGGCTTGTTGATTATACAGGGGACTGGAAGGAATGCCCCTCACAGCAGAGTTTAAGTCGCAAACCTATGTGTCGGTAATGATGTGTGCATTCATTTTGAAATTGTCAATATATTATTACATTATTCGGCACCTGCATGTGTATTGTATCTCTGTCAGATGTTTCAGACATATTAGTAGCACTCCTACTTCATACTTGGAAAGTCCATGGTTTAAATCATGACACACAGGTCGTGTCTTGACTGAGATTTTTTATGGTTTTCCTCAGTGTCTCAAAGGAAATGCCAGACTGTTAAATGAAATAAGTTGAAAACTGTTTCATTTCATATTGTTTCCAGTTAATTATTTGGTATGTTACGCCTGTTAGTGCCATACTTTGAGCTACTGATGGCATCATTAAATCAATCATAAATTATTAAAAAGTCATGTACTGATGTAATATACCTATGACAGGGCTAAAGATGTTAGTGGGTTTTACCAATATTGTAAATGGGCATTTAAAATACACCAAGGATTGCCTAGTAGTAGTAGTATTGTATGCCATATTTGTGTTTGTCCTCATAGGAAGGAGTATGCCATGCTGGTACAAAGGCATGCAAAGCAGTGTTCCTTGGTAACACAGGTTGTGTGTTGACTACTGGGTTTTCTCGCCACTCAGACCGGCAGTATGCTGTTTGGAACCAGGATGATCTCTCAACTCCATTGTGTACAGAAACTATTGACTGTTCATCAGGAGTTCTCTTTCCTTATTATGATCATGACACTCGTATAGTATTTCTTGCAGGCAAGGTGAGTTTTCTGTTACAATGAAGTGGAGGTTGTCAAATATTTCATACCATAAAAATTTAGCAAATGTAACACGTAATTCATATTTTGATCTTCTGTGTTATGATACTGTATAGCTGGGAAGGGTAGGTGATTTCATCCCACCATTGTGAGCAAGGAATTCTGACCAAGGAAGGTCTCCCCCTCCCACTTCTTATTGCAAGGATGAGTATGTGGACTTGGCTCCAATCTACCCATGGCCGTGCAAGTGATTCATATAACTTTTCCTTCTGTGCCTTGAACAAGATCTTTTTGCCACCTTTTCTGGCTCTTGTCCTTGAGAAGATGCTCTTTTGAAGGTTGGTAATTCCAATTGGCCTATATCTGTCCCATCTCGAGCTCTATGTGGCCATTCCTTTTCTTCATGACCTGCTTCTTCCCCAAGTTCTATATAACATCTGCTTTTCCAGTGTGATTTACTTCTACCCAGAAGATAGAAGCAATAAATTCTTCCTAAATTTCAGTACCCACTCACCAGGCTACACCAGTTGTAAACCAGAAGACCACAATTTGAATCTTAACTGTTTGACAACTTCAAACCTTGACATATCCTGCATACAAAATTGCTCTCCCTTTATTGTTACAAATTAAACTATGCAGACTGTTAACTACAACTCATATTACTGAATGTACTAACATAATAGCTGACAGGTTTCCCGTAATGGTAGCATCACTGTTTTGAAATTGAAAACATGATGTATTTTATTAAATTCACAGGTTTACAAAATTTCTAGCTGGAATGATATATATTCCCAGTTGCAGACATGCATGTAAAATGTCTTTCATCTGAACCACCCTGATTAGCCACCCCACTCACATTATGTAAAGAGTACAAAGTATGAAATATCCAATATGAATTTCATCCATTTTCTCCTTCATCTCTCACTATACATCTCTTTATCTCGGTCATATTGCAACATTTTTGGCATTAATTCTGTTGATCCTGTTTGTCATCAGGCTACAAAAGTATCAGATATCAATTTTGTTGAGTTATTCCGTCCATACTTTAATATGTAATGACCTGAGTTCTGGCAGTACCATTTTTCTGCTTTGAAGTTCCCCACTGTTTTCTGTGTCTAACTTTTTAGTGTTCAGAATGATTAAATTATGGTAGAGAGAGAATGTGTACTTGCCACTACTTGTACATGAGCATGAAGTGTATTTTTTATGTTGTCCATATGTTGCAACAACATTTATGCCAAATTGTTGACCAAGGCATACGTTTGCAGGGTGATGGGAACATTCGATACTATGAGGTGGTAGATCAGGCTCCATGGCTGCACTACCTAAACCAATTCCTGTCTGGTTCTCCTCAGGTAAGGTTTTGTTATAATGGGATTACAGTCCACCCTCATTTGTCTGTGTTCATGGTGGATAAATAAATCTAGTTTAAAATTATCTAGATCCTAACTTTGGGGGGGATTTATAATTATTGGCCAAGTGAAAGAAGAGGTTTTTAAATATAGAGATAATCTGTTTTTTAATACGATAATTTCTTTAGTACGTCTTGTGTTTGAGCAAGTTGTCTATCCAGTTACTTAAGCAATCAAAGAGTAAAGAAGGTTTTTGAACTATAAATTGCAGTATGTAAACATACATGTTAAGTATGAGTGTACATGATGCATAGTGTGTTGAAATGTAAACACAGTGTACTTTGTTAGCCTCTACTGCCCCTTGTTCAGTCTGGAATTTGACATCAACATGCAAATGATGCATATTGATGTCTGAACTGTGTTACACTGTGCTCTTGAAATCCTACCCCCTCAAATGAAGCATAAAACTAGGTGAGATGAAGGTATCTTATACTAGTAGTATATGAGTATTTGCTACCAGCAACGTGATTTACAATTAATTTTACCTTTTGAGTTATTTTAAATTTTTCACTATGTGTGAAAGTTTGTAAATGCATTACATTAATATGCACTCAGAGTGCAGTTTACCACAGTTATGGCCATCAGACTGGTTGGTTTGGATGAGCATACTGCCTTCATTTTCAGGAACAAAGTGGTTAGTGTCAGAATGGGGATTAGTGATATGTTGTCAGTCATCCTGTGATGTGTCTAAAATGATATGAAAAATATATAAGTCCAAATTGTTCAACAAAGAAATATTAGGTAATGAAAGGACCAATATTTGTGTCAATAGCATGGTTACTTAGCATATTTATGTAATAAACTTTAAATTTTATTTTCATAACACCCCCAACATGAAATACTACATGGTGTGATTGTAGAACAAACAGTTTTGTGTGGAAGTAACTCATCTAGTTCTAAATGAAAGACACAACTTAAAAAAATGCCAAAACAAAATAAAATAATTACAGCATGAACTAGAATTGTGCATAATACAAAATGGTATTTTTTTTTTGTTTTCAAAAAAAATAAATAGAGATACATTTCTTTAATTTCAGTTGGCTTGTCAAAATTTTGAATCTTCATGGATGACTGGATTTTTCAAGCCCTGGTCAAACTTTACATCATGTTCACCCCAGGTACACAGCTTCACGTTTAATTTGAAACTGTGTATATATTCTCCTGGGCAATGAAGGGTGTTGGTCTTCCCCCTTACAGGACTTTTTTGAACTTTACCTCATGTCTCTTTCAGTCAATTATAAATGGTATTTTGGTAGTTTAATTTAATGGCATGCAGTAATTTGTATCATAGATGCATTTATGTAATGTGGAACAAAAAGAACTTGGAAGTTCCTATCTTTGTAACTTCTGAAGACAGAACCACCTCTTTGTGCCATCAGATACATGCAGGCCTTGTATAGGATCAGGCAGTGAGGATTCATGTGTATGGTCCTCAGGGTCATGACACTGGAAGTCTGGTGCTTGGGTTAATTTCTGATTGTGTTGCAGTTGTAAGATGAACAGTATCAGTAACTTTCTCTGTGCAAAAGACACTGCCTGAAGAAAGCCCAAAGTGTTCCATAAATCACTGGATTGCTATCATTTGAACCAGACCCAGACTAGAACATTATGTGTGCAACCATTGCTGGGTTCATATCCATGCTGCCCTCAACCAGACTATGCTGTGTCATATCTCTGAAAACCAAGATCTTAAACTAGAAGTATGATCATGTTCAATTTCTGGTCTGTGATGCAAGGTCACTGGTAACCTGTAGGTCACAGGTGTTATGGTAACTAATTACTGAACTTCTTGTACTTGCACTATTGGCCAACCAAGGTGAGAATCTGTCAGAGGTGCTGTTAGATTATTGTTATTTAAATAGTTGAATGGAATTTGTATAATTTGGTGTATCACTGACTTGTACAAACCTCACATCTTTGTTATTTGTTATCCGTAAATTCTGTAAAAATTAAATGCAGTGTATTTAAAAATGTTATCAGAAGTGCCGTGAAGGAAGAGATAGGAAGGAAATCTGTGACACACCATATCTCTTATTCTAATCTGGTATCAGTTTAGATTTATGGTCAAAGTAAACAAATACATGAGGTATAAGTCTGAAAATGGACCCATGTGAACACAGTAATGAACCTCCTGGTTTCATGAAATTTGGGGGAGAGTTGTAAAACTGAAAAATTGTGTGTAGGTCTATATGGTCACAGAGAATTGGTGATAGAGATTGTGTTATGTTTTACATTAATACTTTATAAATTATTTTGTTTTGCAGCGTGGACTGGGTTTCATGCCAAAGAGAGGCTGTGATGCTACACAGTGTGAAATCTTCCGGTTTTACAAGCTTCATGCTACCAAGGGCATGTGTGAGCCTATTTCAATGATTGTTCCTCGAAAGGTGAGTTGTGCGTTCTTCTTGCATATGTCATTGGTTTCCTCATTCTTTTGTTTAGTTTTCACAATCAATAAGTTTATGGCATTTGAGTTTTCACAGCTGTGATTATGAAAAATATTGTGTTCTTGGATGTGATTGCAGAGGGCCTGCTAAATGCTGGTAAATATCAACCATGCTCAGTGACGTTACACTCCACAAAACAGCATTCTTTTTCATATCTTGTTTAATTAACATCCATGTTTATATTATCCTCCCATTTCCTTCTTAGTCTTCCAAGTCTTTGCTTTCCAAGAGGTTTCCATCTGAATTCTGTATGTATTTCTTGTCTCCCTTCTGAGCTCTGTGTCTAACTCGTTTTGTCCTCATTTAATTTACTCATTCACTGCCGAATAATTAGTGTCCATCCATAAATTCTGTGCTGACTTATTTTTGAAATTTTCAAAGAAGTGTAAATCTGGAGAAATTAGGTAAAAACAGAATTAATGCATACAGAATTTTACCTTATGAGCTGTGTGGGAATGCTTATGGACACCACTATTACTACCTGTATGACACTTCATGTCAAGTAATTTATACTGTAAGATATTCCTGCAGCTGCTAGATGCTGCAGTTTCTGCATTCTTCTGGAGAGAGGTCCAGCTGTTGTTTTATGATAGATGGAACTGTGTACCAGGAAGGTTGAATGTATTTGCAAAGTTAGTTTGGGAGATATACGTTTTTAAAGGTCACACCGGCGATGAAGTGGGCACAATGACACCATATTGCATGGCCCAATAAATTATGGGCTGAGCAATGTGACTGTTAATTACTGTGACAAATTGTTAAAACTGTAGGTCAGAAGTACTGTCATAATATAATATCCAGCATTCCAAGTGTACTTTATTTCTCTTATATTCAAGTATTTTTCTCAGTCTTACTTCACAAATTCTTGGTTGCCCATATTATAGGATGATTTGCATTAATTAACTCTTGAACTTCTCCTCCTCCTCCTCCTCCTGTTGTTGTTATTGTTGTTGTTGCTGTCATTGTTGTTGTATGGCACTGCAGCCCAACTTGGGTCTTGGCCTCTTCACTCCTCTGCCTCCAGACATCTCTGTCCTCTGCTGGCTTTCTCCATTTCCTGCATTTCACCATCCTCTCACCATCCCTGTCCACTGCATCTAACCATCTTCCTCTGGGCCCAACTGGTCTTTTTGCTTCTGTGTATCCTTTCAGTACTTTCTTGGGCACCCTGTCATCCTTCATCCTCATCACATGACCCAGCCACTGGAGTCTTCTCAATCTGATACTCCTGGCTGTCTCCATTTCCTTGTATTATTTATAAATTTCATGGTTATACCTGTTTCATAACTGGGGCCTGGGGTAGCATAATGGTTAAGGCACTGCACTACTAGTCGGGAGGTCACGGGATCGATTCCTGGTGGTGTCACTGGGGATTTTTTCCGTGGTACCCCCGACAGAACCATGTGCCCTGAGGTCGACTTAGCCTCTGAAAGTGAGTACCGGGGATTTTTCCTGGGGTAAAGGCAGCCGGTGCGTTTGGCTGACGACCTACCACCCTTGTAGTGCCAAAACGTCAAGAAATTCCGGGGCCTTAATCTACCCAGAACCCCTTGGGCCACCTCGGTCTGTCGTGGGAGACCTTTACTTTTACTGTACCTGTTTCATAACCAACACAGGTGCATAGAGTTTCCTTAGGAATGTTGAAATGCCTCACAAGTTTTTTTCTTTTCTTACACTATCATAGATGTAGCTCTTGAACTGCTTTAAAAATTTATTTTGCTATTACAGCCAAATTTTTGTTATTTGTGCGATATGGGGAAACTGATTGTTGTGGTTGACAGGGTATCAATCCTGCCTATTATTCAGGAGTACCTGCACTCAAAAATCATGATGAAGACTAGCTGCCATGACTGAGATTTTCCATGGTTTCCCTCAGTCCTTTTGGACAAATGCTGAGATGGCATCTCACATTGTTTCCAATTCATTATTCACTGATCATTCTTGAAAGCAGGGCTGGATAAAGGAGTGCAGCCAGCCAGACAGTTGCCCAGGGTGCTGACCTGTAAGGGGCACTCAGATGTCACTGCAATAATTGGAAGAAAGGTGCCAGTAAACTCAGGTTGCCACATATGACTGCTGACATAACTGTCCATATGAGTCCTTAGCACAAATTCCATTACATTTGTAGCTGTTAATATTTCACATTTGTTGAAATTATGAAATGAATGGACTTGGAGAAAAGTCATAAAATGTAGAAAGTGAAATAGGAAGTTGGAGAGCATTAAAATTGAATGGACTAAGAGAAAAGGTGTAAAACGTAGAAAGCATAATAGGGGGTTGGAGAGCATGTTTCCTAACCTTAGGGATAAACTCTATCAAAAATAGAAATAAATGTATCATTATCACTTATGACAGAAGATGTGCATTGTATTGTACTCTAGTAAAAATATGAGTAACTTAAAAAAATTAAGTTTGTCAATATATTAATACAGTGTTTTAAAAACCCTTTGTAGCTCTTTGCCTGACCACTTGTATCTGAACGGCTGATTGTTAAAAAGAGTTTAAGCACCACTGATGTATATAGGGAAATTACAAGTTTTGACAAAGATTAGTGAAGATGTGGAGATGACAGATATTTACATTATTATTAATTGGACTACTATAGACTCGGTTTCCTAGATTCTAAGAAGCAGCTTTGTCACATTTTAAAATTTTATAAATGACGGTGTAGTAACTAAAGTATCCAATATTATTCCTGGGAATGCTTTAAAAAACAATTTCAGAATTTTTTGAGCTACTGGATGCATCATTAAAGAATTAAGTATGAATGAATGAATAAATAAATAAGTAAATATTAAAAGAAGACAGCTACTTAGTAATTACTTTGTGCAGAACATACATGGCAGATCATTTTACTAAACCATTGTCCTGTCATCCTGCTTAAGTTTGAAGTATCCAAGAAATGCAGCATTATTTTGCATTACTTTGCCCTGTTTTTTTTTTTTTTAATATTTTTGGCGTAGAAGAAGGAATTTTATTGCATCCCTATGAATCTATGCATTTGCAATGCTAAAATAAATTAATGTGTTTCTGATATATTTTTGTGTGTTGCAGAGTGACACATTTCAGGAGGACTTGTTTCCAGACACAGCTGCTCCCACACCAGCAATCTCCGCTCGTGAATGGATAAATGGGAGAAACTGTAACCCAGTTCTCATGTCCTTGAACACAGGTAAAGAGCTAAGTCTGAAGGTTGTAGACAAAGGTGTGTAACAATCTTTTGACTGACATTTTGAACATTGCCCATACTAGTTGCAATATACACAGATAGCAAGATAACTCTAGACTTACTGCAAAACAAATCCAAGCGAAACTGCCTAATAGAATCCATTAGGAACAAAATCATTGAACTGACGCACTCAAAGTGAACCATACATTTTAGATGGTTAAGAGGACATTCAGGTATAGAGGGGAAGGAGCTGGCGGACAGACTGGCAAGAGCAGCTGCAGTGGAAGATGAGCCAGTTATATATGACAAGATACCAAGAGAGGTGATCGTGACGAGAGTTAAGGAAAGTGGACTCAAACAGTGGCAACAGTAGTGGACAAGCACGGAGAAAGGGGCAGTGACCAAGTCCTTTTTCCCCTTTGTGAGGAACAGACTACGACAGGAACTTTCTGTGTCCCCAGAGTTCACATCTATGGTAACGGGACACGGGAAATTGAGATCATACTTCCATAGATTTGGAATAACAGACAATCCAACGTGTCCATATGCAGAAGCGGAGGACCAGACCACAGACCATTTAATATTTCGATGTAAAAAACTAAGAAAACAGAGGACTGAAATGACAAAAAAAAAAATAAAAAACGCCAGAGGCGATTGGCCAATGACAAGTGAAAAGCTCGTTAACAGTTACCTAAAAGTTTTTATCCAATTTGTCAGTT
>JGI20166J26741_10261115_pt1 | contig 16643 bp, 16 predicted proteins | sample TergutCu122P5_FD_26741 | JGI IMG/M metagenome (IMG submission 26741)
ACCGGAAAAATATATTAATAAAGGATAAACATAAGAATGAACAATCAAGGCTTCCTGCTTCTCTCCTGTACGCCATACTGAGGAAGAGAAATGGATGAGCGTGTGTTAATTTTTTCCAGCGAACAATACAAACTGCATTCTCCCTAGCAAGAAGAAATTTAGCTAATGCCTTTATCTTCAAGGTAGTAGTTGAAGAAGAATATGTTCATGGGAGAAATGGTTCTTTTTTGACTACCCTGAGGATGGAGGCAACAAGCTCCTCTGAAATGTCAGTAATGAATTACTGATCAACACAGCATCATATCTGACAACTGTACATCTTAATCAATGATGCTGTAAAACCTTAAATCACACAAATGCAATATGCCTTACTGTATTCAAATTCAGTATACATATTTGACTCATGTTTGTGGATTATTTGTATTGATCTGGCCTATAGGTGCAGGAGCAAACAAAACATTTTCTATCTACTTCACAAGTGACATGCTAATGTGGGAATATAAATATGGATCCATATGAAACAGAAAAATCTTCATATTATTCTGAATTGAGGAGTTATGCCAACTAGTTCCACACTGCTGGTGTTACTGAGCCACACTACTTGTGTTTACCTATGACAATGTCAACCAGCAAGAACCAAGTCAATAGCTGCAGACTACTTGCAACATTCACAAACTGTCATGTTCTGTCAATATGCAATACTCAATTATTATAAAGTATAGAATTAAAATCCAATAACCAGTCCCCAAGTTTACATACACTAGCTTATCAACAGCTGTTCCTCAGTCTTGCAATGATCATTATTTCATCAATGAAAAAGTTGTGAATGTTGGACAAATCCTCAGCGTATTGCCACTAATTCTTTATTTTAACTGTTAAGTCTACGTATGTAAAAAAAAAAAAATCAAGCTATTAATTCATGGCCTTGAAGTTTTTGAAATACACAAATACCAACATCCTTACTTTGTAACAACTTAACTGTCTCAAAACTGCAGTGGAAGAGGGGGAGGCCTGGCCTGAAAGTGGGCCAAAGCACCACAGAACAGAATGCGAAAATAGTTCATAAAAATATAACACAATTTGTGAAGTTGATATTCTGAGATACAATTTGGCAGTCAGGTGGCTAGTAATCATGCTGTTTATCTGGTATAATCTGAGTTTGTGTCTGTAGGTTTCCATAGTCTCTTCATAAAAATTCTGTGTGTGCATCAAAAGAGTTAATGATGCTTGAGAAAACATCATTAAATAATCAATCAATTTTATACCCTGAGAACAATTGATAAAATTACATCCCTATGACAATTTTAACACTGTCCATTCATATGTGATTTACCATACCATCAATGTCACCAGCAGCATGAAACAAGCTTAACTGAAACATAATGAACTCAAAATACAACACACCTCAAGAAGGGCTGCATGAATATTCTATTCCAGGAAGTGTCCAGCTTGAAACTACTCATGAAAATGTAACCCCAACCATCTTATGGGGGAGAAGGCAAGCAAACAAACACAGAACACAAGGGCTCAGCTTACTGGAACCATCAAATACTGGCAACATAATGGCATGAGAATACCAAAGACTGGAATTCAATTTCCAGCACGGTCACTTCAATTCTTGTTACCATCATATCCAAGAGACAAAGCAGTTACCAAGGCAACAGAGTGACATTCCCTGTTATGTAGGCAAACTGCCCATCACAACAGTGCCAAACATAAAAACGGAAATAAAAGTACGTAAACTAATTGTACACTTGTTGCTTTACAGCTTTATGAAATATACATGTTCTTTTTTTATATTTTAATCTTTCTCTTGTTAATGTGTGACTACTTAATTTTGCAAACCTTCTGTGCATAGTGTCACTAACATACTTTGATGACTCTGACATATCTGGTTGTTAAGTTACCTTTTAAATATTTTGATGATATTTAAATTTGCATGGGCAAAGATTAAACAGATTACTGTTAGATAGAAGATATATTTAACACACACAAAAGTTTTATGACAATTTTAAAGCATTTACTTTGATACAGAAGAACTAATACTCTGTATTAATTCAGAGGAGAATAAGTCCAACAGCATGGTGCAGGCTATCTACAATACGCATAAGAAACAGAAATGAAATTTTTACACCTGATGTTCATGTATGGGCATAAAAGGACAAAACAGATCTCAAAACCATAATGGTAATGTGTTAACTAAATGATGGTTCCAACAAATCCTGAAGGCAAAACCAAGATGCGAAAGGTATGAAAATAGTAGCAAGTGCCAATCAAAAAACCAGCCTACCATTGAGAAAGTTCTTACCATCGTCCACTGTTGGAGGTGAGAATTCTGATGGGCCACGATTAGGCTCCCTAGATCTACCTACATCTGTGTATATGGAAAGCAAAGAGAGATCAGACCAACCCAGGGAAAGGAAAGTTGACTGCAAGATGACGTCACAGAAAATACAGTCACATTTATTAGAACAATACTGCATTGCATGAACATTACACAAGTCACACTTCATTCTAACTCTCTATACTACACGCACAGCTTCAAGAGGACTTGATTTAGGAGTTTCAGAATATGAAGTTGTTGAACTTTTGAGCTAAAGAGAATGCTATTTACTCTCATTTCAGATGCTGTAGTAATTATCCTAATTAAAGATCACTGCTCAATGAATGCCAAATTTCATGCAGCAGGAAACAAATAAAAAGTTGTAATATCTTCTCTTAAACCTCTATAAGCAGTGTCCAAATGTATGCACAATGTAAGCCACAATAAGAAGTGAATATCAGTACAAATTTACTGTTTTGTTTTTCCAAGCAAATTAAATTGATACCAAACATCAGCAGTGTATAATGTACCTCTAGCAGTAAGCATAAGATCTACTGCATGACCTTTTTTTTTTTTAATTTAAGCAGTAACCAATAACTTGAAAGATAAAAAGCACTTTCAAAGGGTTGACTGATAGTACATACTGTAGAGATGCAGAAAACATAAAAAGTTGGAAAACCTGAAAAGAAGACATCCTGTGGGAAGACTTGTGATAGTATTAAATATGTTACAGACCAACAAATGCACTGTAATGGTATTGACGCACTTGTGAAGGATTGGTAAATCTGGGAGAGGGGGCTTGAGTGCCTCAAGGATCCTAAAGTGCTATGCTGGAGGTAGCGTAGCTACTGACAGGATCACCCATGCCAGACAGGATGAAGGGAAGAGGCAAAACTAAGTGATATGTCCTGGTCCTCCAGGTTGGGGGTTTGGCTAGAGGATAACAACCTCTTCCAGTAAAACAATCACTGTTAAGAAACCCAAGGATCAGCCTTGGACAGGAAGGATAGATGGAAGATGAATGGGAAAAGCAAAGAGGATTATGATAAGGGATATAATAATGGCTACATGGGATGTAAGAAGAATGGGTATTAGTGGATGGATGGAGAAGGCGAGAAATAAGGATCAGTGGAGGTGGATAGTTGAGGAGGCCAAGGCCCACCCAGGGCTGTAGCACCGAGAAGAAGATGGTTACCAACATGTTTTAGCCACTCATGTGGCCATCCTCCGGGTTATTTCTTTGAGAACAGGAACAAAATTGTAGTTAAAATGTGTCTGAATCACTCAACAGCATTAAAAACCACATAATTTCTGGTTAAAAGTCACTGTGGAATAATAAAATAAAATAAAATAAAATAAAATATGGATGACTAGAAAAATATGGGAAGTTAAAATTATTTGGAGTGTGAAATACTCAGAGCAGATTCTGAGTAGCTGACAATCCAGGCTACACATTGCCCAACAATCTGGATTATAATTCACATGTATCTGCTATTTACATCACTCAACATACTCCAAATAATTTTAAAGTCTGATATTGTTATAATCATCCATATTTTATTTTATTATTCAACATTGGCTTTTAATCAGAAATTATATTGGTTTTAGTACAGTGGAGTGACTCAGAAACATGTAATTACTATTGTATTCTTGTTCTCAAATCAGTCACACTGAAGATGGCCACTGGTCGAAACATGCAGGTGACCACAATACAATACAAGTACATTAATAAAACTGAAGTGCATTTGTTTATCTTTAGTACATTTTATGTACATAATTAATGCACAAACTATGGAATATATCAAACCTGTGACTGCACTATTTGTCAATTTAACAGCTGAGGTTTTCAACTGATTATTTGTATTAACTTCTTCCAAATACAGTTCATCACAGTCAATCCACAGAAACAGAATATCGAACCAGCTAAAAACTATTTAAATTTTAGTCCAGCATTAAGGTTTTAATCTTGCTCATGTAATGTCAATGTACTGCTATGACAACTGACAAGGATGATTTCTGTCTTTTATTTGAATCCCACTGAATAACTCTTCATGGCACTTGTAGTGAAAAATACATTAAAAAAATGAAGGACACAATTTCACCTACACCAGTGTTCACAAAAACTAAATGGAATGTAAAATTTCACTTAGCAAGGAAAGGGTTAATTGAGAATAACACTTGCAAACTCCTCTATTATGTAAAATTTCATGCAAATATACACAAGATCCATCACTCTCAACACAAAACTGTGCCAATAAACCATTTTATGATCCATGTCAGTCCAGTCAGCTCTCTGTTTCCATAAAACACATTTTAGTCATCCTCAGGATGTGAAATGGTCTCATTCCATGGTATTTCCAACAAAAGATCTGTACATATTTTGTGTCCCCATCTTAACCTCTTCCATTTAACCACTGTAATATAATTAGGTAGAGAATACAAAATCCATTTCCTTGTTACTTGTTTTACTATTGGTCCAAATATTTTCTGCAGAATTTTGTTTCCAGATATCTTCAAGACAACGTTCTTCTTTCAGGCAAACATTAAATTTTGCGTTCGTATGAGGAGTAGGTAGTAATACAATTATATTACTCTAATATTCATTCTTTAAAAAAACAATTCTTCACTTAAAAGTAGCATGCATTTCCTGACATGGCCCTTATATAATTTCAGATTTTCAATGAACTCAATGACCTGTTTCTAAATATTGACTGAAACAAAAAGACATACAGACAGACAGATCAACAGACAGCATAAACAACATGCCATATATCATAGAGATACAAATACTTCATATTCTGAATCTTAAAAATCAAGGCCAGCAACCATACAGTCTGCAAGAATATATACACACTTGACAAGGAATAAGCAACATTGCCATGGAACTAGAATGAAGCAAGAAGGTGTAACACGTAAAAATACATTTGTAGTGCATGAAATCAACTGAATGGTCACTTAAAATTAATATGTCAATGCTGAAAGAACATATACATGTTGCAGAGCATTAAATGATCTCAATGAGTGTACATTCTTTGTACGAAATAAGGAAAAAATATATTTCTCTTTTCAGAATGATCTGGCACTTCACATTTTGTAACTCCAAGCTATTCTTCAAAAAACCATAAATCAAACTGCTATAAATTTTAGCTCATTTCATGCCTTCATTCACCTACAATTTGTTGCTTTGCTGTTTTACTTCGCTTTTGCTGACATATGTTCTTGTAAATGGACACAAATTACACCTCAGTAAAACTTCTGTACAGGAAATGTTGATCTCATGCACTGCAGTGGTATACACAGTTATCATGAAGCATCTTGAGGCATACTAAGAGCTAAATGTTAAGATACACATTACACAATGCCATCTCATATCCCTAAGATGCACTATGTTAAAAGTGTACTGTGTTATTAAAACACAGAAATCAGGAAAGTATATTAAAACTGTGTGTGCATAGTCTCAAGTTTGTGCCTTCTGGACTCTATGCTGATTAGGACAGCATTCTAGCAAACTGTGAGGTTAAGGTGGCTTAGAAGACATTAAGGCAATCAATTGAGCTATATCAGATCACCTGAAATTCAACAAAGACACTGGCTATAAAATGGATGATCAGGGTTCAGTTTCCAGCTAGGGTATTAAAAATGTCTCTCTTTACACTGGTGAAACGTTTCACTTTACTCACTAGTATCAAATAAACTTCCATTTTATAGCTGTAAATTAGAGGTAAGAACTTCACCTTATATTAAGATAAGAAATACATGAATGTATTCGCAAAAATCTAACCTCAAGCTTTAGACACTGAGGAAATATTATGTATCGCAATGAAGTGTCCAAGGAATTATATTCTTTACAAAGGAAGTAACTGTAATGCTGATATTAATGGCTGTCCTATTTCATAACATTTTTAAAAGTTTAAGACAACTGGATACTGTGAACAGATAAATGGATAAGTTTAGTTCTTGATACAGTACAACCCATACGTTGCATTCCTGCACTTTGTGTTTTCCAAGATTTTACATACTTGTTGTACAGTCCTGGCCAAATGCCCATAAGAATGATATTTCCTGGATTTTTCACCATTTTAGGTGGTCCCTACAAAAACGTAAATTCGTGGTTTTACTGTATACTGTAAAGGGTGATCTCTTCCAACTTGCACTAAGATTTCAAATAAGAGTACAGAGAAAAGAGTGAATGAATTAGCAGAGCATATGTGGTTATTCAAAATGTTTATCACTTCATATAAAATTATTTCACTGCACATCTATGCAGACCTGAATACAAATTCTGAATATGAAACTGGCAAATAATTTCACAATCCACATCATAACATCAATGGAAAAGAAACAATGTAATTATCAGTATAACAGTGTAACAATTAAGTCAGAAAATGATGGTATTTGAAGACGTTTAACATTATTTTCAATGAGCAGTTATACAAAATTAACAATAGTTCTGGGAAGTACTTGCAACTATTACTTTCTTTAAAATGGTTCAATATGCACACTATGGATAACAGGAACTATTTAGTGATCCATTTTTATACAAAATTTTTACTAGTACAGACTTCAGCTAATTAAGTTTATGTTACATACCCTTACAATTTATGACTATTACATTACAAAAATAAGGGAAAAAGTGAAACACGGCATTTTGAATAACTCTATACTTGAATAAAATATATGGCAATTATTATAACAGGCAGCAATACCCTTGTTTCATTTGGGGATGAGACACCACTTTGTACTGAATGGCACAACTGTACAGAAGAAAGACATACCTTTCAGTGTAAACACATCCTGCTACAATCAGAATTAACCAGGTAGACATTCTAACTAGTGCAAAAAGGAAATTCTTTACAGTCACAGATGTACAAAATCTGAGTCCAAACAGATGAACTGTACCATCCAAAGAGTTAAATCAGAATGGATAGCATTGTCATTTAAAATAATGAGTCAGATGTAAACATTAAAAATATCATTAACATGATTTAGATCAGAAAGCACAGAGGGAATATTAATGACATGTTACTCACCAAGTGTTCGGACAGTGATAACCTTGCTGAGCATACCGTCACCTAGAGCATTCTTTCCAACTACTTGGAACTCGTATGTTGTACCTGATGAGAGCCTGTTTATTGTAACCTGAGTGCTTTCGGGAGGTATCACTGGAATGATGGACCACTCTGACACTCCAGCTTCCCTGTACCTGCAGTATAAAAACAAACACAAACTGCAATTTGAAGATGTATTATGCAGATGTGACCTTTGTAATTTCTGTTTTGTATCATGCCATACCTTTCATGAAAAACCATTCCACTCCTTAAAAGTTGGAGTATGGTGTGGTGTCTCTCAAGAGACCATAATTGGTTCCATTTTCTTCAGACCAAAAGTAACAGCATAACATTACCATGAACTGTTTGTATTTATTAATTTTGTATTTTTGTTGGAAGTTGATGAATAAGACTGCTGGCTCCAACAGGATGGGACAACAGCAAATTCAATCAGACAAACGCTGCATGAAACCTTCAGCAAACAAGCTATTTCTTGAAACTTGTGGCCCCATAAATTCTAAGGACCTAACACCACTGTATTTCTATCTTTGGGTTTTTGAAAGACAGTGTGTAAACAAACAACTCACACACAGCAGAAGAACTGAAACAAAATATTCGGCTGTCCATTTCCATTGTCACTGAAGAAACTCTTCACTGAGTTGTGTCAAACATGAAGGAAAGAGTGAATGCATGTATTGCTAAGCACAATAGACATTCACAACACTTAAAATAACATTGTGTTTGTTTCCAGATTTCAATGCATTTTTTTTACAAACAGATCACGTTTAAAAAAACTGGTTGCATAACTTCTCTGATTAAATGGTACATAACTCCATAAGCAAAGCTGGGATAGCTCAGTTAATATAATGACTAGGCTATAAGCTAGATGCCAGAAGAATCATGGTTAAATTCCCAGCAGCTGCAAGAGATTTATCCTTTACCCTAAAGCATCCAGACTAGCCCTTAGGCCACTTGGCCTTCTATTAAAAGGGTAATAAGAGCTCTCTCCCCAGCAATAATGTGCACTTGTCATTAACCTGATTACTCACCTACCTTTAGTAACAATGTTCAGAACCCATGAAACTAAACCTTTGTTCCCTGCACACCTTCCTAAAATGCTGCTCAATTAGATACATGGAGAACTTCATCTTCTTTCATCATAAGTAGTATGTAACCAAAGCAAGAGATACCATATTTACTCAAATGCAAAATGAGGTCTTTTCCTTTAATGTGGTGCTTAAATATAGGAGGTTGTCTTAAATTCAGGTATTATGTGCCAAAGCAAACTGCACTGTACCAGACCACACCAAACCAAGATCACTTTGAACCAGACCATGGGGAGCCAAACCAAGAGCTGCATCACCAAATTGTCAAGTACAGACAAAAGAGAGAACAGAGCTGGCTAAAGATCACGATACTTTTTTTTTTTTTACTTTGTCCACTGTCTGAATTTTTTTAAACATGCATGACATGTCAAAAGCCAGCTCTGTTTCTATCGCAGGCCAAGAAAAACCTAACCTGCTGGATCCCTTAGATTGAACTATTCACAGTCACTGGGCACCAAAGAAACTATAAACTGGTTAAAATATGCACCTCAGAACAGATCTAGCCCAAGGGTAGTAACAGGAATATGGCTATTGAAAAATTAAAACTTAACTATTAGACTAAAAAATAAAACCTGGACTAAACCTAAATTAAAAAACCATAAAAACAGTCATGCACTCAGACTGACCAAATCACAGACACAACACAAAAATCCAAAACACACATGTTTAAAATATTTAACACCACTAACACCATCACTCAAGAAAGCTGTGAATCTTCTTCATGGGTTCAATTACATTTATAACCAATAATAAATAAATGTATTTTTTCATCAATGTGGATCAAAACAACATGGCAGTACAGCGCCTCTCACCAGAAGTGACTGTGAAGGGTTGTCAGAAGTGCTGAATATCCAATCCAACAGAAGAGACTGATGATGATATGTTGTAGAATGGCAGTGAAGAGGATGGGAATGTTTGGAGTGAGTGTGAGGAAGATGAAGGCACTGTGTGTGAAGATGGAGACAATGACACTGATTGGTAAAGGTGGGTAGAATTTTACATGCTTTGTGTGTTAAGTGTACGAAATTTATAGTAAAATATTTTTTCTTAGCAGATGTTTCATTTTTGGGGAACTGCCTTGGATTTTTATAGATACATTTTCCCTTGGCAGATGTGTTTTATTTTCAGGGTCATCTTAGATTAGAGTCGTCTTGCATTCAGGTAAATACGGTATAAAAATAACACTTACGAGATAGTGTAATTCTGCTTGTAGTCAGGTCCACCACTATATCCTGGCAACCACTGCAGAGTGACAGCAGTTTCACTAGCATTTGCAGAGAGATTATATGGTGCATGTGGCCGTGTGCCCTCCACAACAAGCTGTGTTGAAGTTACAATTGTTGCCACCTCATTGGATGCCACACACTGGTAAAAACCAAAGTCTGATTTTTGTAGCCTTTCAATTGTTATGTTACCACCACTCGCTCGGGCACGGTTTCGTTGAAGAGGAGATCCATCCATCTGTTAAAATTGAAAAGTAGAAAGTGTCACGTCCTCAGAGTTATATCTTCCTGTGCTGCACTCATTTCTAGGTTAAGGTAAAGCACAATTGCATTTTTTTTCCCCTCAAGCACTTTTAGAGAAGAAATTTCAGGCAGTGATGTGCTTGGGTAAGGGAAGAAATGGATGACCAGGTTGCAGGTCTTGGCAAGGTAGGTATTATTGTCTTCCCATTACATTCGGACTGGCTTTGGTGCCTACCAAACCTTCTAGGTAATGCATAACAAAAGCTGTCTCCCATGGAGTAAAGCAGGCTGACTAATCACCTCCATCCAGAACCCAAGGTCCAGAACATGTGATGACTTACCTCCATGCCCATTATATGCTACCACAGCATGGTGATTATGTCCAGATGTAACTCTACATTTCTACTTCTTAACAGATAAATTTTAACAGGCTGGTTTAATGATCCTTTTGGCAAAGACAAGAAATTAAAAACATTGAAATTAATATCCTGGTAAATATGCATTTAGCTCTGAACATAGAAATGTATACAAACACTTACCTTCTGCCATTGGATGGTTGGCTTTTGAGTGCCTTCTGTCTCTTGAGCATCACAATGCATTTCTACAGTCTCTCCCACTTTGCGCTGATACATACTATCTGGCTCAATAGTGAACACTGGTGGTTTACGGACTAGAACTTCCATTGGGCCAGAAGAACCCTGAGTTCCTTGGGCATTGTATGGAGTACATGTGTACCGGCCTTCATGGTTCTGGTTCACCTACAGGACGAAAAAAAGTGCCATACCAGACTCCCTCATTTTTAATGCTTGCAATGTACACAGAGTTTAAACACTGATAACACTTCAACAAATGAATACAGAAATGAGAGATACATATATTGTGTCAAAGACCACTATTCAGTGTTAATGATGTCACATTACAATACTAATTGCATAACAGGCAAAACAGAAGAAATTCAGAATGAAAAGCTCACATCTGATGTTTGAGCAACACAAAGTGTCATTGTAAAATTGTTACTGAGATATAAAGACATTAAATCTCAATAGAAAAGTTCACACTGCCGGTAGAGTGTACGTAGTGTGTAAGGGCTACAGACACTGAAGCTAATATACAGAGTGCACAACCATATAACTGTATGGTAAGTTTCAGGGTTGTCATGAAAAACATTACAGGAAGGGTACGGTCTTCAGACCAGCACCTGCATAATCAGCATCAATGAGACCAATAAAATGAAGTGATGAAATTCACTGAAAATTTTGGGTGAAGATGATCCTGAATATCATTGTCACCAATGTATACAGGGTCATAGTAAACATTTTGAATATCTGTGTCCTTAATCTTTATTGGATGAATGGCAAAATGCTGTCTCATTAAATGTACAACATGTCATCCAAACAGGAAAACACTGTCTTGTAGTGGGCATTTAAAAAAAAAACAGTGCACTGATCACAGCAGAAAACTGGCGTTTAAAAGGCCACATGCTATATATTAAGGTATATGCTGTATCACTGCAACAGTATAACTTTTGTTACAAATATAAAAATACCATTTGTTACTGAAGTGTACACCTTGTATACTATAGCAAATTGACAACCATTCAGTGGTGTAATGTTTACAGCTCTGGGCCAAGAATGCCCTGAGTGTATCTCTTCCATGTAAGACACATCATCACTCTGCTAACCCAATTAACTTACTCGAGTAAAGAGTAAAGATCCATTGTTCATCATTACAATCTCCTTGGTCTGGTATGGCTCAAGCAGGCGCTTGTCTTTGGTCCAAGTGACATACTGTAATGGAGGGTTTGCTTTGATGTAACACTGCACTACGCCAGCCAGACGGAAAGGCAGAAACTGCACTGAGGGAGTGAAGGTCACCTTCGCTGGGTCTGTGAATATTACATAAATATGTGGTGAGACCAATAAATGAAGAACAAAATCACGACCTTAATAATATGTGTTTTCCTTCAGAGACTGCAAAAATTATGAATCAACAAGAAATTCTGAGAATAATTTCAGATAATACCCACTTCCTTTACTGTCTCCACATTTTTGGGAACGCTAGTACAAGGAAATAATTATACCATTTGAAGGTTTTCATGACTGTAAATTTACACTGGTACAGATACTGGTTACAGTTCTGACTTCATAGTCGGGTGTTACAGCTCTCCGTAACTGCTACAATTTAAGGAATATTTCATAGGGAACAGAATTTGTACGCACTTTTACGAACCAACTACACCAAGTTTCACATATCTAGATCTATAGGTACAGCAGTCCCGTTACAGGCCTGGAGTGGCCCAGAGGGTTCCAGGAAGTTAAGGTTCCCAGATTCCATGACAATGGCAGAGGATGGTGGTAAGGTTGTCAGCCTTACGCACCAGCCGCCTTTACCCCCAAGAAATACACCTGGTACTCATTTTTGTTAGAGGCTGAGTCGATCCCAGGACCATAGTGCGACCGAAGGATTATGTCACTGAAAAATTTGAATGACACCGTTGGGAATTGAACCCGCAACCTGCCGGTTTGTAGCGTAGTGCCTTAACCACTATGCCACCGCGCGCCCCATCTAGATCTATAGATCCAATGTTATTAACCTCAGACCTAAATGTACACTTGGCATGGCAATCACATTATTATTTTACATGAAACCAATAAATTACAGTAACAAATATTTCATACTTTAACACTTACTACCACATACAATTTCAGGGCCCTGCATTAAGTACTGTGTCATTTCAACCTCAAAATTTCACATGGCAGTCATGATGGTATTATTGGTAGGAAATCGTGTGATATGTACAAAGGCCTATGTGATACAGTGTTCTTACAAGTTTTATGAAAATGTCTTAATTCTTTCAATAGTTAAAAACAAGAGAATGGCTGGATACGTGGATATTATGTTCATATGACCATCTTCCCCTGTAAAACATGAGAAGTAGCATAAGTGTAACATTCCTTAATGATATGTGACATACAGGGGATGGACAAAATAATGGAAACACTAGACAATATAGGAATAAAACTGTTTGTGTTGGTCGCACTGAAAGAACATTAATTGGAAGTATCTCTCATTATTCTTTTGTTTGTTTATGCTGTGCAGTGCCAGTGTCAATGCATTACAGATTGTGTTTAGTAACAGTTCATATGAAAGTACAGCAAAATGGTAGAATTATCACATTTTCAAAGAGGACAGATAGTTGGTGCACATTTATGTGGAGCATCCGTAACCAAAACAGATCCTTTATTAGTTATATCCAGAGCAGCAGTTTCCAAGGATATGACGGCATACACAAATCATGGGAAGACATCATCAGATGAGAGGAATAGTGGCTGGAAACCAAAACTAAGTGAAAAGGACCACCATACACTGAAGAGGATTGTGTCTAAAAATTACAGAAATACTGCGGCAAGGTGACAGAAGAACTCAGTATTCATCTTTAAAACCCTCTTTTGACACAAGCAGTCTATTCAGAGCCTTACAAATTCAACATCCATGGTAGAGCTGCAATTGCTAAACCTCTTATTACTGAAAACAATGCTAAAAGCTGAAAAAGATGGTGTGTTCATAAAACCTGGATGTGTTACCCTACACATTGTTCCCAACATGATGATGGGTTAATGTTGGGACAGCACCCAAGGAAGCCTATAAACCTGAATGCCTGGTTCCAACTGTGAAATATGAATGTGTATCTGTGATGATTTTGGGGGCAATATTTTCATATTATGCTGGTCCTATAATTACTTTGAATGGTTGAATTACTGCCAGTGACTACATGGACATTGTAGGTAGCCAGGTGCATTCTGTGGTACACATGTTGTTTCCTAATAATGATGCAATTTTTCAAGATGACAATTCGCCCATACACACAACCAGAAGTGTTCAGTCTTGGTTTGACGAACATGAAGATGTATTACATCTTCCCTGGCCAGCACAATCACCATACTTAAAATATCATTGAACTGCAGTGGTCGGTTTTAGAGAGTAGGTTGAAGAGCAGATTCCCTCCTCCATCATTTCTCAAGCAACTGGAAGATGTTCTTCATGAAGTGTGGTCCAATATTCCATTAGAGACTATTCAAATTTACATGAGTCTATTCCAAGAAGCAAAGAAGCTGTATAACAGACAATGGCTACCCAAATCCATATTAACAATGAAATGTGTACCCTTCACAACTGTTTCCATCATTTTGTCCATCCCCTGTAGATAGCCCATGTACATACAGATACATACATACATACATACATTCCATGGATCCATAAGTGCGTCACAAGGACAGTAGGATGTGGAACAAGTAATGAATACACAAACACACACAATTTTTATAGTATAAAATACTATAAACATTTTATAAAACAGTATTATATATCATCCTTACACATAAAAAGTTCATCTACTGAGTACAAAGCTAAGGCTGCTTTGAATTTTGCCTTGTCAGTCTTGAGGATTGTCAGACTACATGGTAAACTGTTGAAAAGTTTGATGCCAGCACAAAATGTATTTTTTGGGGCGGGGGAAAGACAGGTTGGTATTTGGTCTATGACGGTGGTACTTATTCCTTGTATAAATACTGTGTATAGATGAATTTTTTGAAAATTTTTCTGAGTATTGATAATGGTGTTCATTAAGAAAAGTGCAGTATATATTGGCATGGAAAATGTCAAATCTCTAATTGTTTAAATAGACTTCTACATAAAGCTCTGGGTTGTGCACCAGCCATAATCATGATGACTTTCTTTTGTAAAACAAAAATCTTCCCACTGTTGGAAAAATGACCCCCCAGAATTATTCCATACTTTATAACAGAACGAAAGTATGTACAGTAAATTGATTTCAGAGTGTTAATGTTACTGATATGGACTACTGACCTAACAGCATAACATGCTCCACTTAACTTAAAAACCATTTGCTCAATATGGTTGTGAGGCACACATGGGGAAATTAAAAAAAAACAAAGAACACATACAAGATTTTGATGGGAAAACTTGCAAATAAACCATCTGGAAGACTAAGGTGGATGTGGCATGACAGTAACTGAATCTCCAGGAAACAAATCACAAGGATGTAGAATGGGGTGAAATCCATACAACCATACACAGGACTTGGTATTTGTGGTGGTGAGCCTTGACATTCTGCAACCACATATTTAGTTGCAATTGATTTAAACCTTCTTGTTTACTCTCTTAGAGAGTAAACCAATTTAAAGGGTACCTTGATGAAACCTTCACTATTTCTTTTATACTATGGTTTATACTGATTAAGAACATCTTTAGCCAAAGACAAAACAACCTTTACATATTCCAATATAAAAAAGCAGAGAGCTTATTGAAAGCTTGTGTTTTCACTTACACTCAACATTGAGGTAAGCTGCAGCAGACTGGGGCTCGCCAATACCATTTGTGACTTCACAGAGGTACTGCCCCGAATCATCTGCACTCACAGGGTTCACAACGAGTGAGCCATCACGACGAATTGTGACACGAGTTTCGAGTGCTGCTACCTCCTTCACAGGAACCCCCTCACGGAACCATCTGACAGTAACATTGCCAGGCAGAGCCTTGGCTTCACACGAAAACTGCACCTTCTCTCCCTCCAGCTTCGACTGGTTCGTTGGTGGAACCATGATGACTGCGCCACCTGCAACCACACATATTCAGCTATTGAGAGACGGGACTGATTGTTTCAATCAAACTGAACCTCAAATGGGGCCCTTCCTTATTTAAAAAAAAAAAAAGTCTCTTTCTCTCTTCTAACAAAGCACACAATTATACATCTTTACATTTTTTGTACAATGTTCTCCACTGGCTCAGAATGAGTTCTATCTCTTGGTACATGTGTGGACTTTCCCTGAAATCTGGCTATAAAACTCTACTCCCGTCAACCCTGAAGATGCAGGCAGCTTCTTCCTCTGAGTGTTGTCCACTGGTAAGATTACAAGGTGTCACAAATGGAAAAATCACAATTCAAATTACTTAGCCTAGTTTGGGCGATAAAATATATATCAGTCACAAAACATCTGTAAAAGTATCTTAATTTGTCACTGTGAAATACAAAACAAATTTGACAACAGTCACCACACATGTGTTGAATATGGTATATTGAGGTATAATGGAAATATACAAATTTTTAAATCAGCTCTGTTCACATCTTCAGGTTCTCAATGTACTGACAGAAATTTTAATGTATTTATTTTTTGTTTAGATTCGTAGTAGCAATCAGGAGGGAACTCAAAATGTTTGTACACCTACTGCATATACTAGCCACCAATTCAATGCAACCTGACCACCAGAAGACTGGTGCAGAGGCAAACTCAAATCACAGTATATATCAAATAAACTTTCAACAGCAAACATTATGCAACAGAATAATGGCACATTAAAGCAATTGCCATCATAATCTACATAGAAATGTCAATTTAGAATACATTAAATAAGAACATTTGTTTATATCAGTATTCCTGCAAATGTTTCCCTGTGCCAGGCCAAGCAAAGCATTACTACAAGCAGTATCAATCTGCTGCATTCGGAATTCTGACCTTTCACCTCCGATGCAAGCTAGTACGTACATTCCTTCTTCTGTTCCTTCAGTTCTTAACCATCACTACCCCTACCTGCAACTCCCCATTTGTTTTCAACACTGTGAAGTAGGGTTGTATCTGACAGCTGGGTTTAGGGGGTTCAAGGACCCCCCCCCCCCCCCCCC
>JGI20166J26741_10262226_pt1 | contig 16642 bp, 12 predicted proteins | sample TergutCu122P5_FD_26741 | JGI IMG/M metagenome (IMG submission 26741)
TGGAGGTTGTGGCTTCACTCTCTCAAGGTCGCACAGCTGCTGCGCAGTGCGGATTGTTTACACACAAATCAGTCCCAGTCATATTTGAACCACCTTGTATACAACATTTACAAAATCTCCATCCTCAGCCTTCAGTAAACATCAAAAGACCGTCCAAGGAAACACAATGAGTTCCATAAACATCACTCATGCCCTCAATTTTTATTATTCTGAGATGGTTTGCATGGTCTGAGATTCTCACAGAGGCCTTGCTGAAGCTAAAGGTCGCTTGCAATGCGGCACTGTGTCACTGGGCGCCCAGTGACACAGTGCCGCATTGCAGATGGTTTGTTTGAATGTTATTTAATGTCCATGCCATTTTTCCCAAGGTATGTTGGGTAGATATGGTAGATCCCAGGCAAACAAACGTACCTACTCCTCTAAAATTGCTGCCTGTTGGCATTATATAGGCAGAGTGCAGAACAATATGAAACCAAGAAAGTGGATCTGCTAAACTTAATACAGAGAACTGCACTGATTGTAAATTGCTATTTTTTATGTTCAATTTACCCAGGCCACAGGTGCATCCACCACAGTTATAATCACTCCATACACAGTGCATAAAATAAAGAATGGTTGACAGTAAGTCACACCCACTTATCTGTCTACATGTTTAAGTTCTGAGGCCAATTAAATCATATGAGTAAAACTTGATAGAGGTCTTCTGTGAATGTTGATGGGTTTAGGTTGGCCTAATATGACCTTTATTTTACAGAAGACCATAACTTGATTCTTTTCTGTATTTCAAATTTAATATATATATATATATTGGGTTATGCATGTTTTGAGGAAGTTTCTACAATTTAAATGTGGAAAATTGCTAATGGATGCCAAAAATTAGCAAAAAGGTGGACAGGTATCAGTAGGTTATATTGCATCTGTAGTAATCATATAATGGGACAGTTTTTTCTAAACTGACTATACAGAAGGAGTAATTTTAATCTTTTGTCTGTCAGGTAGGTGTCTCTCTCGACGAAACAGTCAGAATTCAAGATGTTGAGGACTTACTCTGGGTCTTTGGTTCGAGACAATCAGCTGAAGAGGTATGTTCAACTGCATTCAAATTCTTCATCCACTACAGAATTAAAAATGAGGGAAGGGATGTCAGCACTGACACAAAATGCCTCCAAAATCTTGCTATGAAATGGAGAAACAGAAGCAAAATCAGGACAAATATGTATGGAAAAGACATGCTACTTCCAGTTATTTTCATGTAGATTATTAGCAACTGTTCAGTAAATAATCTTTGTTAATTTTCACATTTACCAAACCTTATAAAATGGTGCCTTATCATGTCTAAAAATATTGTCATTGGGTGGAGTGAATGTGGTATGATAAGAGGAAGAAGTAAGTGCTGAATCTTTGCTATACTTCTCCATGACACTACTTTGATCCTGCTGTGCTTTGAATCACCAATATTATGATGATATCACATGAGCCGTTCAAGGACACAGTTTGTGTCAAATTGAAAAAAAGATTACTTTTTCTATATGTGTCTCTCAAATGTTCATGTTCCCTCTCTCTCCTCTAACGGTCCAGATTAGTCTGAATTAGATATTTCAGATATCAATCCCTGTTGTGCATCCTATTTGAGGCTGTGTTGGTTCCAGGCCAATATCCAACAAATACGAGAAATCCATTTAGCGATTCTGCATACAGGGATAATCCCTAGGATCTGCAATATAAAAGCTGTCACTGCTTGGGACTAAATCATGCCTCCACATTAATAAGCCACAGTATAACCACCTGCATTGTGGAGTGGTCACAGACCTCATTTACCTGTATAGAAATTACCCTACTGATCACTTACCCAGCTGTTTTTGGTGTTTCTTGAAGCTACTGTTGTTTCAGATTGCTGCCAGTTGTAACCTCAATCGAAGCAGCATATTTCAGTCCAGTTTTCGCCGTACATCTCCATTTCTCACTCATCCAGTGTTTAACTCATACCACTCAGAGACCCGGATTGTGCGATACATGAAGACATTGGAGAACAAAGACGTCTCCTTAGTACACTCCATGATACCTCTTGTAAGTACAGACGTATCTCTAAATCTCCAGCATTGCCCTTCCACATTCAAAATAAAACAATCAATTTTGACAAATTGTAAAGGTGACATTATCCCTGTACATATTATGTAGGCACACAGAAAATTGGAGGAATAACTCAACTCATTTTTAACTTCAACATTAGGTGGTGGTGAATAATAAGCATCATGCTTTACCTCCGGGGAAGGAGGCTCTAATATCTATAGTGCAGGAGGATGGGTGGGCTGCAGAGCCAGTTAAGGTGCCTTGGCAAAGCGAAAAATCTCTTGTCCCTGCTGAGGATCAAACCATGATTCCTTGGTTGTTGGGTCTGTAGCCAAGAGAGGACTTCACAATTTACAAACAAACAAACAAACACACACACACACACACACACACACACACTTTAAAAAAAAAAGTAAATTTGTTTTAACATGGAAATGGATGGTGCAGTCATTCACCATCATTTGCAGTTATACTGCCAATATGCATGCTGTATGCTGGGTTAAAAGACTATCCAGTGGGGTTATTTCTATTAGCTTTGTAATCTACATATGATTCAGAATACAAACTGGCCTCAACATATTATATGATAAATGATAATAAATACTTCCTTACTTTGGCCCTCTGTTTCCTGCATATGGATTTTTGTGAAATGCATAACTACAGTGATGCAGAACAAAAAGAGATACTTAAACACTTTGTGTTAGTGTAAAGACGCTTAGTGAGTAGATGTTAAAAATGACAAGGCAAATCACTGTTTTCTCCCCTATTATTAAAATGTATTTGTTTTTGTGCATTCCAGCTGTGAGTCTTAGCTTATATAAATGACTATTGCTACAGTAATGTAATTAATAACATTATCAGCACTAAAAGTACTCTGTTTTCCAAAACATAACACAGTGTATATAGGAAGAAACATACTGATGTTTTGAGGGAACACACTGCTTCTACATCAATGGTATCCTCTTCAACATCAACAAGAAGGAAGCATATTTCTCCAAAACAATGGCATATTTCTGACAGAGTGCATGATATCACATCCCAGAAAATAGCATCCTTAGAGTCACCCCTGTCAGAAACTCAAATGTGACACTTTTAATGCAGTCATCGGGTCAGTATTAGAGGTACCTTAAACACTGATTAAGAAGTACCATACCCACAGAAATGTTGTGTGTTTTTTCCATCAACCATGTTCAATCTGGGCAAATACAGTACATCTACTATCTTCATAAATCAAATGTTTTGAAATGTTTGTTCAGCACCATTTCCTGGGATTACTGCATGACAGCACAACTGATGGACTCAGTCAAAATATAATGGTGTTGCCTACAGGGATCTTGTACTATGAAGCTCAACAGCACCACAGAAATGATGCCATGCAGTTTCCGGCATTTCACTGACATTCATCCATTTGCACCACTGGATCAGTCGCTTGGTTACCAGCAACTGTTTGAGGAGCTGCAACAAGATTTGTGTGCTATCACAGGCTATGATAGAATTTCATTCCAGCCGAACAGGTAACAACAGTTTCTTTGTTGGCTGTGAAGAAGCCAGGTTAACTCTTGTAGTTTTAATAGTAGCAAGTGAGAAACTGTACAACAAACCCATGTGCCTTTTGAATTCCACATGAAGTGTAAAATATAGTACAAATTTAATATCTGAATGTATATTTACTGATACTGCATACATATACAGTTACAGTACTAATTAAAGAAGTAGTACTTACTGCTTAGGCATTTGGAGGAATTCCATTCGCCTTGTGTTAATCAAACATACTTGTAATAAATGATTGCAATAATATCAAAAAGTTAAAATACACAAAACCGAAATCATTATCACTCAGTAAGAGGAAAAATGACATGAGAATATCTGGCCATAAGAAATGAAAGAAGCAGAAGGCTAGGAAATCTTATGCAATCAGAAATTCATAATTTCCATCATTTGTCAATGTTAAAGGAGATCAAATTAAGTAAGGTCATGAGGTCAAAGGGACATGTGACATCCATGTGGAAGATACAAAAAACATTCTTATATTCTTAAGCACAACCAACAAGATGCAACTTTATACAATATTCCTTATTGTTGTCAGTGCTCTACATGTTTTGAGCAGTTTTTCCGCTCATCATCACGAACTCAAAAACTGTGCATGCAGCATCAGGTACTTGTCAAACTTGTTTGGTGCAACCGCTAGTGGTCGCACCAAACAAGTTTGACAAGTACCTGATGCTGCATGCACAGTTTTTGAGCTCCTGATGATGAGCGGAAAAACTGCTTGAAACATGTAGAGCATTGACAACAATAAGGAATATTGTATAAAGTTGCATCTTGTTGGTTGTGCTTAAGAATACATTAACAATGCATGGTCCCATGAACTTTAAATACAAAAAACACCCATAATTTTGGTTACATAAGATCACTTGATGGACTTTGAGATGTATGGGATGGTAACAAGACAGTGATCTTAGAAAAATGGGACAAGAAGACAAGGACTGTACTGAACTAGCTCAGGATAGGGTCCCAGTGATGTGATTGTATGAACAAGAAAATAAACCTTCATGCCCCATGGATACAAAAAGATTTCTTGTTCAGTTGAGTAACTATCAACTTTTCAAAGAAGACCTTTTTCTTTGGAGTGGGCTAGTTAGAATAAGAAATCCACTTAAGAAGACATTGTTGCCGTACGGTTTTAGTGGAGCACAAGGTGAATATGCTGGACTGAGGGCCATCAAGTGTTATCATGAGGCACGCTCTGAAGGACACCGTAACATCTGTCTCATACCAGTATCTGCACATGGCACCAACCCTGCCTCTGCACAAATGGCCGGTATGAAGGTGGAACCAATTAATGTGTGTCGTGATGGAAGCATTGATATCTCACACCTTGCATCTAAGGTAGGTATAAAGATGTGTTATGTTTTATCATTATCATGGGTTACACAATATAAAGTTACAGGTTGGTTATGAATATTGAATGTGAAATGGCTGAGCAAAATCACATAAAATTCAGGAAATTAAATGTCTGGATTAACCAGTATTCTCAGTCACACAATATTAGATAAAGGTTCCAGTATGCCCATGCCTAAGCACCAAGTTACAAAAGCAGGTAATAAGAGGCATGGCAATAGAGGCAGAAATATTCTTAACCTGGTCACTATATGGAGATTCTCAATCTGGCCTCTTCACACACAGGTAGAGTCGTTAGTGCCCATTAAACAGGAGAAAAATTGCATCTCACAGCATTTTGGATTAGGTAGCAAAGAGATGAAAACCCATCTGTGGAAACAAACACTTGTTATCAAACATGCAGTCCATAATTTCACTATCAGAACCTAAGTACTCATACAAGTACACGAAAAGAAAATACCCCTCCGAATTAAGTCAATAATTTTAACCATTGAAAATATTCTTAACAGAGGAACCAATTTTGCATAGGGTCAGTTATACTGTATTGAACTAGCTGATTATACTCAGATATTCAAGGAATATTACTGACACTGAAGTCTGTGTGTACTTTTGTGATGGTGTTATGTAAAGTGTATTTAAACTCTTCTGTTTGTTACAATAAGGTTGAGAAACATGGGAAAAATTTGGCTTGCCTCATGATCACTTATCCATCAACAAATGGGGTGTTTGAAGAAACTATTGCTGATGTTTGTCAGATGATACATGACAATGGTGGACAGGTGAGACTTGGAATTTGATTCATGTTTCACATTCTTGTAATGAGAAGCAAAGCATCAAGTTGGGAGTGATGGCCTGCTTTTTCTTTTTCATAGAACTAATCTGTTCAATGAGGGATATTGGGTGGCATTACCTGGTGTAATGGATCTGAAATATTAGAGGTTGGAATTCACAACAGTTCTACTTCCACGGCAATGAATATGTTACATCTAGAACACACACTTGTGTTAATTTTGTAGCATTTCGCCTGCAATGCCTGAACCATTTTTCAGGTTTAAAAGACAAACAAATATACTCATGAGCATTATTTAAAATTTTGTAAACGATTCTTCATTATCTGAAATAAAACACAGAAGTACAAGCTCATTTAAATAATCACAGTAGCAAATTCAAATGATGGGAACTTGATGTTTTTCTGATAGTGCATCATGAATTGACTATACATTAATTACCAACTTGATACACTGATTATTATTTATTCATAAAATATTATTTTCCTCTACATGTTTCGAGCCTTAAGTGCTCATCTTCAAGAGGATACAAATGTATACATGCAGCATATGGTACTGTCACTCTCTACAAGAGTTCCTGGCGGCCTGTCAGTACACAGCTTAAGCTGTGTACCGACAGGCCACCACGAACTGTGATAGTACCATATGCTGCATGTATATAATTGTATCCTCCTGAAGATAAGCACTTAAGGCTCGAAACATGTAGAGGAAAATAATATTTTATGAATAAATAATAATCAGTGTATCAAGTTGGTAATTAATATATAGTCAAATGACGGTGTTTTTAATTTTGCTCTCAAAAACTTATGTTTTCAGGTATATCTTGATGGAGCAAATATGAACGCACAAGTTGGCTTATGTCGACCAGGTGACTACGGTTCTGATGTGTCCCACCTGAACCTGCATAAGACATTCTGTATCCCTCATGGTGGTGGAGGTCCCGGAATGGGGCCAGTAGGCGTGTGAGTCATTTTACTTTTGACATCACTAGAAATGTCTTTACAAGATACAAGATCAACTAACTACAGTCTTTTACTACTCATTTCTAAGCTGAGATGAGTAAACAATGTAAGCTCTGGCCCAACCAAATTTAGGGGCATGTTGCTTGTTTATTGCTTTATTTAATAATGCTCTTCTGGCTGCACAGTATCAAATGGAGAGTAAGTGTGGAAAATGAATTTGCCAGAGTGTAAGAACACTCATACAGCAGCAGTCAAACTTGGAGTGATCTCCCAGCATTTGCCTGAATACACTGAGGGAATTCACACCTACTCTGTTAGAAAATGTGGCTTCTAAATTTAACACTCAAATGACAGACTTCCAGTAATTGAAATGGATCTTAAAAACATGTGAGGGGAGTCCATTAATTTGGCTCAGGATAGCAACAGTGGCATCCTCCCTTGAACAAATCTTTGGTTTTCATGAAGGACAGGAAATTTAAAGCAGCATGTGAGTGACTATTACCTTCTTACAAACTCTTCTCCACAGAGGTAGTTAATCAGTACCTGCATGGGGTGTGCAGCACACATGGGTGTGAAATTTATCAATATTAATAAAGTTGTAAGTGTTCCTGAGATCTATGTTTTATGTCACATACCAAATTTTGATAGGAAGAGTCATTTTTGAGAATATTTCTACAATTGGGTACATACTTCACAGAAATAAGGGTTTACACTGGTATGACAAAAACCCAGTAATCAGTATTCTGTAAATCTACTTCCCCTCTTTGCACAAAATTCCACTAAAACAGCTTCGTAGTTTCAAAGATTGACAAACGCAAATTCTCATACATTTTATGTATTCTCAGCAATGAACACATGAGAATGGGTTTCTGATCAAACTGTGACACAAAATAACTTAATAATTTGAAGACAACAAAACTGCTATTGATTTCAACATGCTCATCTTTTGTGAATGACTGTCTACAGGAAAGCTCACCTGGCCCCATTCTTACCCACGCACCCTGTAGTGAACCCAATGGCTGATATGGGACGCCATTCTAGATCATTTGGAGTTGTAAGTGCAGCTCCATTTGGTTCATCTGCAATTCTTCCCATCTCATGGGCATATATTAAGGTAAGATTTATTTTATTAGAAAATGTGACAAAAATGACTCTGCTAATAAATTATAACATTTCTCAAACTGATATCATTATGTTCTTACAAGGTAATATTTTTTAAATCCTTTCACAAGTATTCAGCTTCACAATTTTTTGACTTAAGACAGGTGGTAATTATTCAATCAACTTATACAAATGGCACTGTTGATATCTGATGAATGACCATGTACAGCAAAATTAATCATAATTGAACAGATTGTTCTGCATTACAAATTTAAGTATGTCAGAACCAAAAGGTGCCCATTTTCAATAATAAGTCAAGATTATGATTGTTTTTTACTTAGACCATTCAGATAAATGGTGAAGAGATTAGAATCAAGAGCAGCTGTTTCTTTCTCTGATGTTTCCAGTTATCATCCACAATCACTATTACAGGATTTTAAATACAAAAACAAAATCAATGGAAAATCTTCTACACACCCATCATACTCACACATATGGTTAACTCAATTACTTCCCTGAAGAGAGTTTTTCTTCTCTTGCTACCATATCCAGACCAGCTTTGGATTGCTCTCCAATTTGACGCACAATGGGAGTACCTTCATTAAGGCAGTGGCTGAAAAGAGAAGCTGACCATCTGGTGACAAAGCTAAACACATGTGGATATATACATCCACACACCCTGTGCACCTTCATGGTCTAATGCTTAAGCCTCTGGACAATTTGTCTGCTGTGTCCAGTACAGTAATCTGTCTGAAACTAGGCCAGCAGCATGCATGTCAATAATTAATAACCATCTGCATACACAACCCATTTTATCATTCACTCAATGCAGTACCATCACCTTGTCTGCTGTGACACATTTCAATGTCAAGCTGACCATCATGATGGCTTACTTATCATTGGAAATTAATCTTGCTCTGTTACAATCAAAAACACAAATCTTTACAGTCATTAAATGTCAATTCATTAATATCTGTATCATATATCTCTTAGGAATTCCTATTTAACAATAAAAATTAATAAAATTGAATTGAACAGTTTTCATTTTTAAAACATCTTCTCATTAGTACTTCTGTTAACTGTCTCTCTCATTTTATTTTAATTCATTGCCACGTATCTTGTGAACTAACATTAACAACAATAATATCTTTCTCATGTCTTTAAACTAACAGTAGAACATAGACCACTGCATTTACATGTATTAGTAGAATCAAGCTTGGCACAATATGTTTGTTTCTTGGTAGTTGTAGATGGAATCGATTATTTATTGATTTCAAGTCCTGATGAGTTCAGAATCATATAGTAATTTCTAAACATTCTTATTCATCTTATTTCTTAGCCTTTTTCCATCAATCCCATTTATACTCCCAGCAACATGTAACATACTTGTATTATATATATGTATTGTAGATACTAATTATGTGCCACATTCAAATCAAATGAACTGTAACAACAGCACAGTCTTTTGGTTTGGTTATTAAAAAACAAAACTGCACCAGCATAAGGTATATAAAATAAAGACATATTTACTAAACACAATATCCATTCTTGAAATTTAGTGCTCAAAAAATGGGACTGCAAAACGTTGATTGATTCCATGATTGACAGTGATTATTTGAGAGTTCTGTCACAGACATGAGGGAAGAACAAGGAAGAACAGACTGAAATAACATTTTCACGCAGAGTGTTTCAGACAGCAAACAGTGACCACTTGTATATCACTGGCTCAATTTACAGATGATGGGAGCACGTGGACTGAGGAAGGCAACTCAGGTGGCAATTCTCAATGCCAATTACATGAGCAAAAGGTTAGAAGGTCATTACAAGACATTATTCAAGGGTCAGAACTGTTCTCTCGTAGCTCATGAATTCATACTGGATGTTCGAGATTTCAAAAAGACAGCCAACATTGAAGCAGTTGACATTGCCAAGCGACTTATGGACTACGGTACAGTATTATGTTTAACAGACACAAGCTTGCCAGCTTTTCAGTATCAAAGTAGGACTCATTACTTGTGCATGTGTGCACATGTAAGGGGTGTGTGTGTGTGTGTGTGTGTGTGTGTGTGTGCACGTGCGCGCAGGGGGCAAGTGTCTAGTTACACAAAAACTCTTCAACACCAAAGTCATTATTGCACATTATCTCACGTCACTTAAAATCCATTCACCTTCCCAGCACATTTACTTCAGCTGCAGTTTCACATTTTACTGCTAAGTGATTCCTTCCAAGTGACCAACTTAATCCTTTTAGTGAAAACGATTTCCAAATAACAACAAATCCAAAAACTATAATGCTCGCAGAAAACTTCTCTGAAGACTGTAAATTTAATGTAATTTAAGTCTGCTATCACACTATGCAATATATGTGTTGTTATACACACACATCACTTGTCTGATATGACATTCAGGTTTTCACGCCCCCACAATGTCATGGCCTGTTGCTGGGACCCTGATGATAGAACCAACTGAGTCTGAAGACAAAGGAGAACTGGACAGGTTCTGTGATGCCTTGATTTGTAAGTAACAAACTTATGAGGAATAACACACCTTACTGACCATCTTTAATGACCCCAAAACAAATGGAAATCACTGTATGCAAGCAAAAAACACAGCGATGCTGAAGACATGGAGGACATCATTTATTTTTCAATTCTTTTGATAATGTTTAGATATCAGACAAGAAATAAGAGACATAGAAGAAGGGAAGATGGATGTTCGCACCAATCCACTTACAATGGCTCCTCATACACAAGGACAGGTGATTGCAAGTGACTGGAACAGACCATACACAAGGGAACAAGCCGCATTTCCAGCTGTAAGTACTTTATATCAGAGCTCTAAAAAAAACATTTCCTTTGGAACATCATGGGTCAAGTAATCTGAGAAGAGTATTTTTGGACTGTTTGACCCTTGAAGCTGAGATCAATAGGTTGTACCAAAACATCAGTTCAAACTACCGATCTATGCTGAATAAAATCCCAGAAGACTGAAGATCTCATTTACACACATTGTGTGCACAACTCTGCTCAGTAAGTTATTGTGAAAAATACACATTTATTAGTAGCTTTACTTTACTTTTGATCTCACTGAATTTATCATGTAAGTTGCAGGTAATCCTTTTGCAACCTTGCTACATACATCTTCTTGATATGTGAATTATTAAGAATGGACCTAGCTGAAACAGCCCTTCTATATTTTGTCCTTCAATTTTTGGGTCTTCTATTTATGGTATGCCTAGAGCTAAATATGGTCTTTTTGAAATTTACTGTCAATCCCATTTTAAAAATTGTTTTAAAACCTTTTGTGATACATAGGGAGAGTCCCTTTTGCCTTGTGCCACTGCGTACTGCTTAGCAACAAAACTCACAGTACGTATTATCATATCTCTAAACCCATCATTCCACACTGTCAACCAATCCCACAAAGCAACTTGTAACTACCATACAGCATGACCTCACCTATCCTGGATGTGACTACATGCAATTGAGAATAATTAAATACAAGCCTGTGGGAAAAATCTGCTGAATGTTGCAATATTTAAATTTTCAGATAAACATACATAGTTACACATTCAAACCACCACAGAAGCTGACAGCATCAGCTACCCAAGCAGCGTAAATGTTTGATGTCCATAAATGTACATATTTTATGCGATAGTGAGGGGAAGGGAGGTCCACACACTTCTTTGTTCAAGTAACCCTACTTTGTCTTTAGTAAGTGTTAACCAACATGCTGTGATCAGCCACCTTAACCCCCACATCAGACAAGGAATCACTGCACTACGTTCTCATATTAGATTTTGTGCTGTTTGGATCTTGTATATCAGTCAGTTACCAAATCTAACACATGCATGCAGGCATTTCAATAAATCAGTTAACTGCATAAGAGTACTTTTTTTGTGCAGTAAATATTGACTGCTACAGCTGCTAGAATCACAACACTACAATGAGATATTTTTGGCATTATAATGACAGATTATTTCTTTCTTTCTGCTCTAGCCATTTGTTCATCCTGAAACAAAAGTGTGGCCAAGTGTTGGAAGAATCGATGACATATATGGAGATAAACATCTCGTCTGCACTTGTCCACCAATTCTACCAGCTTACTGATCTGTATCTTATCATGTTTTGTACAAAATTAAGAACTGAGCAATAAAAATATTTTTCTTTCTTATGTTGTTTCACTTCATGTTCTGCTGCATAATGGAAACAACATACAGTGAAACCCACTTGTGACAATCCTGCTTAAGATGTTTGCTTATACAAGATGTTAGACTAATTTAGTACCAGAACTTCCCCCATAACATTAACATACATACTACTGTTGTAATACATTTTCTCCTTAAAATGATACCCCACCTGAATAGTATAAAAAGTTAATTATGCAAAAAATTTGTAACCTTTGATACATTTTCTGCATCCAGTTCTTAAACAATTTCCCCAGGTTGCCACTCATTCAATTTGTTCCAAAACCACCAACAAACTGTTGCCCTCAACTTGTTTTGACCATGGACCACAGATGAAAATAAGTAACTCAACATTAATCCACAGAAACTGGCAGGAAATAATGTCACATTCTGGCTGCGCTGCCACTATATCCACAGGAGCATTTCATGGCACACGGTATCAACAACGTGACTAAGGTTTAATAAAGCATGTTGTGACTGTAACTTTTCTATTTCAATTTCAGTAATATGAAGTACTCTGCATGCAAGATTTATATACCTTTTTGGATTCAAATCATGTACAGTTTTCATCCTGTACAGAAAATTACCAAACATGTGACAAGCTTCATGACTATATCAAACAACCAGCATTGCAAGCTGTTGTAAATTTAAAAAAAGCCATAAAACAGCTGGTTGCTACTTAAAATGCTCCCCCAAAGAAAACTATTTCAGTGCTCAACATTTCTGTATCAACTTGAAGTATAAGACAAAGCATTCAGTCTGTAAATGCCACAAAGGTGAAAACAGCAAAATACAGAAAGGTAGAACAGGTACTTAACAAACTAGTTCCAGCACATACAAGCCGTTAACCTACCATCTGCACTTGTAAAATTGTGTTTTCTCATGTTCAAGAATGTGACAAAATCACAAAAGAAGATAAGACTTCAGAATATAATTTGATAGTGAATATGGATCACTTATTGGAAAGTTTATGTGGAATAATACTCATGTAAGTTCAAATAGAGAACTATATAACACTCTTTCAAAATTTTACCACTTAATATGTCAAAGTTGTTGATTTTTTCCTGAAATATCTTAATAGGGTTTCACTGTATATGCACAAAGGGTCAGGAAAATAGGCAATACAAAATAAACAGCATATCTTGTTTTCTAGATGCAATTGCACTCGTGTAATGTTTACAAGTTGTCCACGATTACAAAGATTTTGCACATGTGTATCTAACACACAGGTCACAAATATGACACTATTATATCAGAGCAGTGAAAACAAATAAATAATCTTTCACATATTAGAAGTTCATATACCAATACTGCACTAGAATTATGTAATTTATCACCATAAAACTGCCGTAACAATCAAGATCACCACCACAACTTCATCTGTAAGTTTAAAATGTCATATAAAAGAAGAAAAGGGTGTGAGTTCAAAGAGGGCTGCAGAGAACATTCTACACAGTGAAGACTGTCATATGATAAAGATGACGATTATATAATAATAATAATTCATTTTTTAAAAAGTAGCTGCTTCTTCAGTTTACACTCAGACACAGAATAAGGTTTAGCATAAACACAGAAGTATGGCAACTACTTTGATAATTAAAATGTACATACAAATCAGGGATTAAAAAAATAAAGAGCTCCAGATGCCCATACATTTTCTATTAATGTCTGCATTAAGTGCACTAAACATAAAAGGCTGTGCAAGAGCACAAGTGGAATGCAATTGTAAGTAATAACAATATGATTCTTTCAGTACCACGCCCAGCAGCAGAACATTCAACTGTATTTTACATTGCTGAAGTGTAAGACTGTATGCAAACAACACTGTTCTGTAAGAATTATAGGATTGGTTGAAATAATGCCTGTTGGAAACTGAATTTTACATAAAATTAAGTATCTGACAGGATGAGAAAATGTGAAATCATGTCATGAACTGCATGGGTAATAGATAACACATGACTTCCAAACATAAATGACATCTTCGCTGATCAGAATTACTACCAGCTCTAAATTTCGATGTGACATGACAGCTCCATTCCCTTTATTTATAACAGTGCATAAATGGCAAAATTAAATTTTTAAGGAGCAGCCAAATGATGTTAGAAGGTGCAGAAAAGTTGCCTGATACAGCATACCTCAGTACTCTTAGTGACTTCATCATAACTGATAATTTCTAGAAGGATACTGAGTGTAAATGTTTTGGGAATGACTGTGTTACAGACCCCCTTTTTACAGATGGGTCCAAAATGAAAAACTATGGATACTGGCAAAATATGCGAAGCTATTACAGCAAGAAAATTAAAGGGCAACTATCAGCAAAACTGAGCATAACTGAGCAGAACTGTTATCAATTTGCAGGACGAGAAGCTATTCAGAACACCCTATGTTCCAGCAGCATGCAAGCAAGTAGGTTCATTCCCAATGATATTTCTGAACCCATTATTCTTTGAATGTCTCTATTCAGGAGCATATAAACTAGAGCATTCAACACTACCACAGGCCTTATCCTCTGAAGTAATTTCAGTGACACAAAGTAACATTCCAGCATACATTAAATCTCCAGCAAAATAGCTGCTAGCACCTCAAACAACACATCACCTACACTCTTAAACTCACTTACCTCTAAAACATCAGCTCTGTAACAGCCAAGCACTTCACATACAACCAGAGGAGCCATTTCACCCTAAAACACAATCTGAGGAAGCCCAGTAATCATACTGGAGAATCATCACACTCCATGAAGAGAGGTGACTGAAAGAAGAATAAGCAAAGAACCAAAAGAGCAAAGAAGCTCAAATTATGAAAGAGAAAAAAGTATCGCTGTGACACCAGCGTCTAAGATACAGTGAAAATTAGGTTGGTCCCTGAATCTCAAGCATGTAACCAGGACAAACATGGGCCTAAGAATACAGAAGTGATGCCAGATTCATAACTGGAATATAATGATCATATGCTCTACAGTGATGGGTGAAGAAAGCTATGAGTCAAATATAGATTGTTAACACACTACTGTGCATGGGCTTTTGTTCAGTCCATGAACACATAGGAATGAAGAAGTACTGTATTTGCTTAAGAGGACCCACACAGCATGTTCAGATATTAAGAAAAAACTTTTGGTTACAATATTCTGCACCCTTGTCTGCCTTTGTTTCTGAAATGTCTTTACTGAACTAGATTTTACTCGTTTACCATCACAAAGCAATTTAGCTTCTAAGTGTTACTCTCTTTTCACTGACCACCTTATAATAGCTAAAGAAAGAAAATAAGGTGTATTACAAAACAAAATGGTTGTTCTCAGCATTCATTAGTTGGTTGAAATAGAAAATTGGGGCACCCATCACTGTTGGATACTTCTTAATGGACCAGTTACTGTTAGGTGTTGCTCTGAACTTCAAAAGAGAGAAGAAACTGGCAAATATTTAATGCATGATCACCTTCTGCAAGTAGTAATAAATGGAAAGCACAACCACCTTATTCTTCAGTAAAGACTGCTGTGGTACACAGAGATGTACAATAAAATCCACCACTGCCAAACTACCTAAAAATCTCTGCAAAAATCTTATCTACTGTATTAATTTAGTTGGGCCTCTTCTTATTTATTCAGTACCAAATAAAAGCAAAGCAAACATATATTATATACATATTTTTGATTACACACAGATGACCATTACAGTATAAACCTAGAAGCAAAAATTTGTTACATTTTATACCATCCATATTTTTAATCCCTGATTTTAAATTTCATTAAAACATATTACACACAGCTAACAGAAACACCCTGCTGTTATATGACGTACATGATGGCAACAGCATGACGAACAATACACACCAATGGAATGACTGAATTACAAGTGTGTGATGTATCAGATGCCAGTTTATATTAAAACTTGTAAATATGAAAGTGAAGTACAAACAAACACTAAATCAAGTGCCAATGCATTGTACTTCAGCAAACTCCGAGCATGATGCATATAACCTGTTGCTTGCAATACATGATAAAACATCTTACAAAATGTAGACAAAATGAGATCATTTAAGACAAGCTGCTCTATACCTCACGCTTGCTTGTGACTTATTTTGGAACTTACAGCATGCCCCACAAGACAATTCACATAATTATACTATAATATTCCTCTGTATTAGCAACAACAATAAAAAACATTTCACAAAAATAGTCCTAAAACAGCTAGCTACCATATGTCTCTCTCTTTGACCATACAAATTTAAAACAAAAACTAACAAAAATATTTTACTTGAAAATTACAATTCAACAGCTAAAGTAAAAGAGATAATATTTTACATGCAACAATGTATATTTCTTAATAGTAACTCGTGAGTTTCAAGCTCCTTGCAGAGGACGGGATGGGACACTGCAGCTTCAGTTCACAATGTTATGCCCATGTCATACACTAACTTCCCATCCCCACCCAAATAAAAACAATACGAACGAACAGAATATAAAATGACAGCACTACACACACTACTATAGCACTTACCGATTACCAACATGAAATATGGCAAAGTTCCACACAAATGAAGATAAAAATAAACCAACAAAATGCACAAATTAATTCTGGATAATTTATTACTGATCAATCACTCCAACATGTTTCGGCCCCTCAGTCGAAGCCATC
>JGI20166J26741_10264448_pt1 | contig 16631 bp, 16 predicted proteins | sample TergutCu122P5_FD_26741 | JGI IMG/M metagenome (IMG submission 26741)
CTCCTGATGATGGGCAAAAGATTGCCCGAAACATGTTGAGCTGATCTTATAGATCAATAAATCATTGTTGCATCTAGTTAGTTCATCTGTATTACTTTACAAATACTGGGATTTTGGACTTGTCTGCCAACAAGTATTGTAAACAGAACATGTTTATGAAACTGTACCTGTTTCCATCCCAAGTATAAAAGTTGGGGATGCATCTGATGAATCCACTACAGGGTGATAATTTCAATCACTGCACAATTAAATCAATCTACTATTTCTACTAGACCCAGCTGGGTAGATGACTCTCCATATTTTCACCTGATGATGTAAACATCCTTGTTTGGAACACATGCTGTTTAGAATGTGGAAGGAATCCATCTGCTGCCTGCCACAATGCACTTTGTCCTGACAAGTTCCTGAATCAGTTCCACTTGACGAAGCCTCGTGTCGTTCTGTATCTGTTGAATCTCAATTTATTACACTTCATTTCACAGTGCAAATTCTTGAAACAGAAACTGTTTGTTGTAGCATTATGTATAATGGACATTATGGTACCATCAGTGACACTGAGTTCAACTGTTGTAGCAAAGGAGACTAAAGAATGATATTGAATAGTAGTGACCTGTCATGAATGTGGTCTATCCAAGCTTTCATGACAAGAAAACAGGGACGAGTTTAATCCACTCTGCTGATCCAGCCACAATTTGACAAGAATACTCCACTGGCACAAGTTGAGAATATTAGCTCTTTAGTGCCAGAATTAAGTGCCCAGAGAAATGTGCAGAAGACCAGAATTTAAATTCCCCCTGCATAAGAGCAGAATTATATATTTATATGATGTTTAGTGTTGTGAGCATAACACAGTTCGTTAGCATACCTTGCAGCACCAAAGGGTTGATGCTGAATTCAAAAGCCCAGTAATAATATTAAAGGAAGTGGACACATAATTATGTTGAGTATTGTGTTAATGCCTGTGTTTCTCAATTCATCTTAAGTGTAAGAGATATACTGCCCAATATGAAGTGACGCCTGTGATCCTAATATTGCTTTCACTTGGTGCACCCTGTTTCCACAAGCAAGACTTGCAATCAAGTTATTACATCTGGCATGGAGATAATGCGAGGACCTAATTCAAAATGACGGTCATGTTGTCATGCAACCAGTATTCATGATTTAGAAGAACTGTCAGTACTAAAGGTGAGATAAGTATGGATTTTACTTGCAGGCTTAATTCGTTTCTCATGTTCACACTTGCATACAGGCTCCTTAACAATCAAAATGAACTGTAAACCAATATGAATTACATAAAAAATATGCTGTAAGTCATATTACCATTCGATATGAGTGTCCTGGTTTGGAGTTGGGTTCTTATCTAAACTATACTCCATCAGCTCTGCTACAGACTTCCATTCAGGCACAGTACTGGAGATTCTATATGCATCTCTGTCAATTAGATGTTGATTTTCTTCATACATTTTTTGTAGTGTTTCATAACTGACTGCAGCTGCAGCACCCTAAACATAAAATTATAAAATAGTACAAGTCGCGTGAGTCATTACACAATTACCATAGTAATATCTTAATCTTACATGCTAAATCAGTGACAAGTGAAATGTTACCTTAACAATATAAGGAAAACCTGCATGTGGTTGAAAATCTCTCGGGTTGCTCATCTCTGAGAGATCAAGCACACTTCGGACTTCTTCACATGCCCAACAGTTCAATTCAGTGGTTCGGAAATAAGGGTTCTCTATGAGACATATTTCATCATACCACACTACAAATACAATCAAAATCAGCAAAAATGCACAGCACATTACAGATAATCACAATTCATATACTGACTGGCTATCTGAAGAAAAACACATGAGCAGAAAATATAACTAATAGGGGCTACTTGACTATCAAGTCTCCTTTTATTAAAACTGTGTGGTAATGTTCTAGAGTGTCAAAATATGGTAAAGTTGATACGTCTGAAACAGCTTTACAATACACTGGCCACATTTATTTTGTGCAAAATGTGATGTCAGCTGCTAGATATAATGTGGTATTTTAACTTACCTAGTACCCCTAACCTGCCACTGAGTTCAGGGTTTACTTCAGGTTACAGCCCAAAGCTATTCTTACTTAAGTCACTGTACCACAAAGATATACAGATCACTGCAAAAAGGACCCTCCTAAACGTCATCCAACCTCAAGTACAGCTATTAGATGAAGCTAAACTGACTTGTCAAACATAGGTATTTGCCAAGTGTCACAAAAAATACCTAGAACCTGAAGCAACATGTACATTCTACAATCTACATACAATTGTTTTCAAACACAATGAATTTCAGTAAATTGCTTTTTGTTTGTTCTTCCATATTCAGATAAATTACAGCATTCAGACAATTAACTTCTATTAAATTCCAATTAATGCATTCTTGTGATTCTGTCATGTTCAGTGAATGACTTGGTAAAGTACTGCATAAAAAAAAGATAATTTCTTTAGCATAAGTCACCCATGGACTACATAATTAACTGATGTACATATTAAACCAGGCTTTACAAAAGGACACATGAAATTTTTGACAATAAAAGGACTGCTAACAGTATTTCCTAAGAATATTTTCAATTGTTACAATAAGAGAAAGGGGCAGAAATCAGTTTGTAGATTTTCCTCTATAAAATGATAAAAGAATGAGAATTTACAGACTTTTTAAATTACAGAAAACTTACAATTTGTACATAATGTACATGGGAGCAAGATCTGGTGCTTGTGGACTACAAAACCTGTTTCTCACCTAATCTCAAGTTAGCCATTCTGTCAGCTGATTTCACCAGAAACTCTTTCATTTATTACTAATGATACTGTGAAATACAATCCCCTGTTCAACAGGAGATGATATCAAACTATGTGAGGAACTACCAGTGGCAGATTTACTGGTAAATACCACTATGCATTCTTTCCTCATGGGTTGCTGGAGACAGGCAAAACAAGGAAGAGTCCATACTAATACATAACATAACTAATTCACTCTCAAACACATACACCGATATGGCTTATGATATTACTAACAATGTTGCAGAATCTTTTGTCTGCCAGTTTGCTATCAAAAAATATAAATATTATGATATCAAGAACTGTAATTTTGCCTGTTGTTTTATGTTGTGTGAAGCATGGTCTCTCATAATGAGGTGGGAACATAGGCTGAGGGTGTTCAAGAATGGAGTGCTGAGGAGGGCATTTGGGCCTAGGAGGGAGACTACTGCATAATGAGGAGCCTTATGATAAGTACTCCTCTCCAAACACTGTTCAAATGATCAAATCAAGAAGAATTAGATGGGCAGGGCATGTGACACATACAGGAGGCAGGACAATGCACACAGGGTTTTCTGGTGAGACCTGATGGAAGGAGACCATTTGGAAGACCTGGGAATGGATGGGAGGATAATATTAAAATGGACCTTCAAGAGGTAAGATAGGAGGGCATGGACTGGATTTATCCAGCTAATGATGGGGGCAGGTGGCAGGGATTTGTGAATGCAGTGACAAACCTTCGAGTCCCATAAAATGCAGGAATTTCTGGACTACCTGAGGACCTCTTAGCTTCTCAAGAAGGACTCTGCTCCATGGACTTTGTTACTAAAAATGCGAAAGGTAAGGTAAAGTTCACTCGAGAACAGGCCATGAAGGTCCAGAGGGAAGTAGAGGTGTAGCTCTACTCTTTCTTTAACCTCAGCGCTAGATGGAGGTGGGTGGTCAACCAGACGCCCCGGCCGGTTTATGTCATTACTTGAAATGCTAATGCAATTGGGCCAATCTAACACTAAAGCTATTATGTCACACATAACTCTCTCATTGGTTGCACCATACTGCAAGTTTTGAGCATATAAGTTACCTGTGACGGATGGTAAAGCTTTAACAATTGGAAGCGTTATTCTTCTTAGGCATTTCATGACAGGGTATATTAATTCCTGCACATTTCTGACAGCTAGGTTATATGTAGGCTTGTGGTAAGTAATGCACAAACAAACGACACTTAATGTCAAAAACACAACAACAACTATTCTGATAATAAGCTGAAACGAATAAAATGGACGTATTGATTCTGCTGCAATTTTATCATTGGAGGACTTCACATTTTCTTTCTGGATGTGTTGCTGCTGTACAAATTGGAAAGAACTGTTAATGATTTCATCCATCTGACTATCCGTGAGTCTCCAGTCCTTTCCTAACCGACGGAGTTTCTTAACTTCATGTTCGTAGGAAGTGAAGACTTCTTCCCGCGACACATTCAATGGCATTTTCAAACTACGAAATTCCCTCGTTGGCACTGCAGATGTATCAAACGACAGCTGACATGTTGTCTTGTTTACAAACACGTTTCAATTTAACAGGCTCACCAACTTTTTGGACTTAAAACATTTAGTTATTGAGTGCGTAAACAGATATATTAACTCATTTTATAACATTTTTCTTGCACTATTCACACATTTCAGATCCAACATGTACACAGTTGCATATACATGTTTATTATTTTATGGCACATTTGTTACGATTTTCTTAGCTATCACTGTGGCCATATTAGAAACTAAACGGAAATTTATAACCTGTAACACTTCCTACTTCCGGTAGGTCACTGGAATTAATGCGGTCATGAAGTTTAACATAGTTGTGTTTGAAAAATGTTTGTAAATGAATGAACTGAAACTTTGTTTGTACGTGGGGATATGTAAGTATCAATATGCAGTATTCGTATATTACTTTTTCGAATTATATAATAGTGTGTTGGGAATTCGGGTTCAAAGTCCCGTTGCAGGCCTATCTCGTAGCTGTCTTTCACCTGCCTGTAACCTGGAAATGGAATTCAGGTCTCTACGAGGTCCAAAAAAATAGGGCGAAACGTGTACGTATTCGTAGAGAAGTTTGTCGGCAAACTTTTGTGTGTTTTGAGGTTGTTGTATTGGTTATAAATATAATATCTTTTATTAAGGTAGAGGTTATGATTTTATGTGTAGTGGATTTTGAGATGTTGGAGCAATTATATCATACATTTTAATTTTTGTAGATAGAGTTACGTCAATTATTTTTTGCTGGCCTGACATAGTTAAGCGTTTTGTTCTGAAGTATTTCATTTATTTTAAAAACGTATATGTCATCAGTTTCCAGTTGATGAATTCACTGAATATCTTTTATTAATGCAGGGGTTATGATTTTATGTGTAGTAGATTTTAAGATGTTGGAACAATTGCATTATGCATTAATTTGTACAGCCGCAGTTTGGTTAAATATTTTCAGCTGGCCAGACATGAGGTTGTGCCGAAGTATTTCATGTTTTCTAAAAAAAATAGATCCTAAGTGCCAAGTAATTGTAAACAGTATTAGTATAAATACACAAGTAAACTTTCCCAGACACTTAAGTGTTTAGTTATAACATGAAGGGAAGAAGTAGATTGGAGGCCAATTTCTCTTTTACCTGGGTTTTAAAAAATGTTTGTGGAAGTTCTGTACAGAATTATAATGCATCATTGAAACTCCTCTGACATTGATGAATGAACGTTTTTATTTTTAAAAGGCATCTGTGTTGATAAAGCTACGTACAGATTGTGTGTGTGTGTGTGTGTGTGTGTGTGTGTGTGTGTGTGTGTGTATATATATATATATAATAGCTGTCCAACAGTTTCACATGTCACAGTTCATGATGCATAAAATGCTGCGAACTCATTCAGATTTAAAAGGTATGAATACCATCTGTTGCATCATGTACGAACCTGTATAGTGCAGCACTACACATTTTGTTGTCGCGTCCTTTCAAAACCTACAGACAATATATGACTGTTTTGCAGCCAAAATTGTGTTCGGAAGTGAAACCAGTGTCTGTATGTCGTGGCATATTAACCATCATAATGTTACAGGATTTGGGTTTTGGGGGTGGGGGTGGTGGTAGATACAGCAGTCCACATGCAGTCATTGAAGATACTAGGGAAAGGACAGTCCCATATGTTTGGTACCCAATTCAAACAAGAAGTGTTCATTCCGCTCCCTCTCCTTTGTGTGTGTGTGTGTGTTTGTGTGTGTGGCATATGCACTGTGACTGGTGTAGTATTCAGATATACTGGCGGTATTTATCATGCTGACCTGATTTTTGAAGAAGAGATGATATTTTGGCAAGATAGAGCACTTCCACATTTTTATATTGCAGTTCGGGACACCATGGATGAATCAATAGTTTCCATAGCAATGGATTGGCTTGGACCACCTTGTCCCCCTGACCTTACAGCACTAGATTTCTTCTTCTTCTGTGGGTACATAAAGAATGCTCTTTACATGCCACCATTTCCCACCACTTTGCCAGGCTTGCTGGGATGATACAAGCTGCTGTCACTACAGTTACACCCATTATCCTTACAGATGTGTAGACTGAAATTAAATACAGCTAGTGTATGTGCTGGATTATGACACTTACATTGAAAAATCTGTGATCTGTTAAATGTACGTTTAACAAACTTGATCATATATGTTTAGTTTTCATTATTGTGCCTGTTCTTGAGTGATATGTGCTTCCTGCATGGGGCAAAGTCCTTCTTGAGAAGCTAACCAGTTCTCAGCAAGTCAAGAAATTCCCACCATTTCATGGAACCCAGAGGTTCATTACCGCGTTTACAAGTGTCTGCCTCCTGTCCCTGTCCGGAGCCAGATCAATCCAGTCCATGCCCCCACATCCCACTTCCTGAAGAACAATTTTAATATTATCCTCCCATCTATGCCTGGGTCTTCCAAGAGGTCTCTTTCCCTCAGATTTCCCCACCAAAACACTGTATGCACCCCACCTCTTCCCATATATGCATATGTGCTTCTTCTCAATTGGATCGCCCACATAATATTTGGTGAGGAGTACAGATCATTATGTAGGTTTCTCCCCTGCTGCCTCATTCCTCTTAGGTTCTGGAGCAATACTACATTAAAATTGTCTTCATTTCATATACTCACTCTCTGTGTGTATATGATTTTATATTCTCTGTTTTTTATATTCTTGATTTGTTGTATGATGTTCTTGTTGCATGTTTGGTGTCGTATTTCATATTGTTCTCTGCAGCGTACATCCTGTACACTGACTTCTCACACATATTACTGTGTAGGGTCTATTGGACGCGTGTATGTGTGTGTCTGTCTGTATAAGAATAAAGACAGTTTCGTAACAAACATTTAATGATTCAGGAAGGCAAAGATAATCAAACATTTTACAGGTTGATGCTATTTAGCCTGGGAAACTGGCGGAGTCGTATAATAAACCACAAAAGAAGAGCACCGTTGTCATCAGAGAAAACAATTTTCTGGGTATGCTGATAGTTATAAACCTAAAGGATGGAAAATGCATTGTGCCAGCCTCATTGCAAGTTAATAAAAAAATTATATACACCCTCTTTCTTGTGGTGTTTGCTGGATGCAAAATTTATCATCAACAAGAGCCATGCTGGCTTGTTTTGTCTTTTTTTGGTATTTGTGTCTCAATATTTTCCTGGTTAACGCATGTTATTCTGGTGAGAATTTAGTTATACACTAACTTGGGAATGAATGTATCATTCTTTGCTAATAAGTGCCATGTGCACTTGCATCTGTAATCTACAATAATTTTTTTGAAATTGTATATGCACGTATTTGTTTCTCCTTTGATCTCTGCATTTGTTGTTTGGTCATGTAATGTGTATACATCCTCCAGCAGTTCCCATGCCATTTTTCAGTAAGTGAAACAGCCCATAGCTTTGTTATGCGTGCTGCACAGGGTAAGTGTATTGTGGGTGGTGGGGTTGTCATCTCACTGCCTGTAGATCCGCAGGGTGTCACTTTGACAGATGCCTACTCTTTGACATGTCCAGCAAGGGAGGTCATGCTGGTAGCTACACTACCACTTTCTAGATCTCAGGGTCATTAGCATTCTTCACCACAGTAAGGTGGAGACACCACCACCGAGGACTGAAAAAATTACTATACAAAAATGACATGTTCTATCATTTTCAGAACTGTGAACATCATTGTGAGGTTGATTGAATCTTGTGAATAGTTGGGTTAAGGTTCAATAATTAAATGTGGAGGTGAGAGCACACTGAAATTGAAAATAAAACCTCACATTGAAGTAAGAAATGAAATGAAATGGTGGAATTTTTATACTACAGAAGGTAATTTGTGCTGACAAATCTGATGTATATTTATTGTTTTTCATTTCTATAGGTTACATTTCTGAGAAGCTCATGCATTTGCTACATCCAGTGTAGCAGTTACAACTTTTAATTTCTTGCCAGCATGCACATTCAATTCAGGTAGTTTCAAAGGTCTTTCTTCCTTCAGTGAAAGGTAATTACATCTTAGGATGATGAGAGATTTTTGTAAACTGTCATGAAAATAGGGAGAGAAAAGTAATTTGTTGATATTCTCCTTTTCTGAACATTTTCTGCAAATGGTATTTAGTGTTTAATATAAGGTGATAGGGGACTGCTGTTGTCATGCTGCTCATATAGGACGATATTTTGTTTCTTTTGAAAGTTGCTAGACATAATTTCACCAAGAAATGAATAAATTCATTACTGTAATGGAAAATGGTTCTGTAGTGTGTATTATTAAAATGTTGCTATGTTTTAAATCTCCTGTGACACACAGACAGACAAACCTATTTGTTGTATAGGATGAAGTAACTTTGATTTTGTCCAGGGCTGGCCCAAGACATGTGGGCATGCCAGGCAGGTTAATAGTTTTACACCCCTTCAGTGCAGTATTCTTTAAACTTTTTTTTGGCCTAGGCTAGGGCTAGCAAACATTTTTGAGGGTGCACATCCAAACTGCTGATAATTTTCAGAGAAATTATATCATATGTGGACACTTGAGTTTATTATGAGCAACGTATATCTGATTATTTGAGTGGTGTCTTAGTGCCCCTTATAGGTTGGCACCATGGGCAGCTGTTCAGCTGGCCTGCCCCTTATTCCAGCCCTGATTTTGACATGTCATGCATAAGAATGAGAATTATTTACAGCATTACATACTTTTGCATCATGTTACAGTTATCTGGAACAGTGGTGTGGTTTTTTCCATCCTGTTACAATATTATTTCTGTGGATTTTTATTTGAATGTGCAACACACTTTGCTCCATGTTTTGGTAGGTTTTGCAATGTGCAGGTGTAGCATACACAAACACCAAATTGCAAGGCACCAATTTTAAGTGTAAAATAATATATAACTTAAATATTAGAAGTTGCTTCTTCAATTAATGTTTTATAATTATAATAATTGATACCGTTTGTAATCATTGAACATTGTTACAGTTGTGAATTATTGAGGTTACTCACTGGGCCGACCAGCAGCACACTGTACCACATTCCTAACACTGGCTTCTCATCCACACATCATAGACAAAACATAATAAGTATATGTGTAAAGAAATATGACCAATTTCTTCAACATAGTATCATTACATTTACAGCTAACAACGTGGAAGACAAGGGGCTGGACAGACACAGGTTCAAATGCTGGCAGGGCCATGAGTCCCCACCCCATACTGTCCAGACTCACTCTGGGACCCACCCAGCCTCCTGTTAAGTGGGTACTGGGGTTCTTTGTCGAGAGTAGGGTGGCTGGGGTGTGATGTTGACCATTCTGCTACATTAAGTGCCAAGGTTAAGAATGAGTGGAGCTGTACCTCTACACCCCCTGTATGCCATCATGGTGTGGACAGGAACAACTTTACCTTTAACACAGAAGTCACATACTTGAGCATATTAACAGTACTGATTCAAAACAATGAATTAGGGAAAATGTTTAAATTTGTAATTGCATTCAATCACCAAACATCTGAGTGTGCAGTAACCGGTATAGCTCACAGTTGTAACAGTAACATTCAGCAGTGATGAAGAGTGTCAGTTTCAGTAATTATGTGAACATATATTCATATTATAACTTCTTATTTTAATTTTATGTTATTTGATATTTTAAGGCAGGCATGTTGCAATTTGGTGTTAGTGTGTGCTCCACCTGAAGACAGTAGAAATTGCCAAAATGTGGTGAAATCCAGTGCATCTTTTGATGCAAGTGTATTCAGACTGAAATAACTACAAGACTGATTTCATTTAAGCATTTGTTTTTTATGGTGAATGACAGTAATTGAAAAGCTGACAGTAGTGCTGCAGTGATGAGTGCTTCTTCCATTATGCCAGTAACTCTGGTGAAACTTATAATCAATTGCAGTTCAATTCTTGGAAACCCACTCACACATAAACACAGGCACAGCTTGTGCATGCAACTGCAGAGAAGAAGTTTATGCTACACAGCACATAAGACTAGGTTTTGTGAAATTCAGCAGATGAGTCAAGGCAGTACTTGAATGAAATGTACACCTCATATATAAGCAAGGCATATCAATACAATCCTAAATTCTGGGGGAAGAGGCTGTGGACTTGCTGACCTGAGATACACAGTTTATGACACAGATGTGGGCAACAGTACAAGTGTTCAGAAATTAGACATTTATGTGGGGGGACCCAAAAATTCCCGGAATTGTTACAAAAGTTTTTTAAAGTATTTGTACAAGATTGAAGCTTTAGTCCCCTTCGAAGTACTCCCCCTGCAACTGGATGCTGCAATCCCAGCACCGCTGCTAACTGAAATGCTGTCAAGGGCCACCAGTGATCCGCTGGCGGCCCTTGACACCATTTCCGTTGAAGATTTTAGACAGTGTTTCCAGCATTGGGAGCGGTGCTGGGATTGCTGCATCCAGTTGCAGGGGGAGTACTTCGAAGGGGACTAAAGTTTCAAACTTGTACAAATACTTTAAATAAATTTTTTGTAACGATTCTGGGAATTTTTGGGTCCCCCCATGTATATATCTTTTGTTATACCCATATTATGTCCAGATATTTTATATCTGAGGAGCATTTTGTCATGATCATACTCATGTGCTTTGTTTAGTTGCATGATTTTTATAATATGTTTTTGAGAAACAAAATTCAGTTAATTTCTTCCTCATAATTTGTTGCCTCTAATTTGGTGCAGTTGCCATTTACTCTAAAGATTACTACTACTACTACTACTCTACTACTACTACTACTACTACTAACTGCAATTGAGTTGTCACTCGGTGGCAGTAGCCCTTACACTAGTACAGACAAAACAAACAATAAATATACATAAAAGAAACAATATAAAAAACACAGTACAAACAATACAAAACACAGTAAATACAAGCACACATATTACCAAAACACCCACATTATCATCTCTTGGGATAAGATGTAGTGTGGTAGATAGGTTGCAGGATTTCATAGGGTTGTGCAGCCCTGCCTTCAGTGTAGAACTGAAACTTACTCTTGTACCTTGAAGACGAGGGTAGTACGTTCCTTTGAAATGTTGGAACATGCTGAATTACACAGTATCACTTCCAAGAAGACCGTAGTCTTCATAGTAATTGCCGTGAGAACCCCAGGTCATTTTTACATGTATTGGTAGCTCAAAGTACAGTAACCCCTTGCCAAATGCAGTTATGCCCAGTATGGTTTTGACTATATGCAGTTCAAAATGATCAAATGTATGGGGGAAAAATTTTCCACATGCTGAAAAATTTAAATATATGCAAATAAATATGCAGTTGCTCAGCTGCCACGGAAGCTGGCAGCATCAGCCACCCAAGCACTGTGTAAATATTTACTGTCCAAAAATTTTTGTATTTTAAGTGATGGGGAGGACCATAAGGGTTGTTATTCATGTAATGCTACTTTTCACATAAGAAGTTTGTGCAGCGTGGTTAGCCCAACATGCCATGATCACTGACCTAAACCACTGTGGTGTGTGAGGTATCACTGTATGCACAAATGTTGCCTGTAGAAACATCATTATTGACTTCCCGACATGGATTTTGAATGTTTGGAACTGCCAACAGCATTGAAGAATTGGCCAAAATTTATAACACTGTATGACATTTATTTTCAGTGTTCTGTGACAGTAGTAGTACAGTTCAAGTTTCTTTCGGTTTTCGTAAATATGCGTTAATTGCCAAAGTTTTGATACTTAATTTTTTTGTGCTATGTGTCACATATCTCCCACACAGATTGAAAATACCCTTCTTATATGAGTAAATGTATAATGGTTTCTAAATTGTGTTTCTTTAATTTTATGCACGTACCATCAGAGAAATGGTCCAGTAAACTTACATGTGAACACCTAGTGTGAATTAATTGACAGGCTTTGGGCAGTGTGAGGAAGCAGATAATGGCAGAGCCAGATAGAAGCTCAACAGATGGAACACCAGAAAATGAAAATGAGGCCGACTCTGGTACTCAGAATGAAGGTGGTCATAGTAATGAGGAAAATGGTGATCAAGACAATGAAGCTGATCAGTCCGGTGGACAAGGCAGTCCCTTAGCATCAGGGGGTCCAGATGGTGCTCTGAACACAAACTATGATTCGAGTGATGGTGCTATACCAGTCCATCGTTGTGAACGATGCGACAATTATGAGACTTTGTCTCGTGCTGCCTTGCTCACACATCTCTCACGATGCACTGGTGGGGAGGGAGAACCTTCTGCACCAGGAGAAGCACATCGAGTTCATGACCGTAAAATATTTGAATGTGATGTGTGCAACATGAAGTTCTCAAATGGTGCAAATATGAGGCGCCACAAAATGCGCCACACAGGTGTTAAGCCTTATGAGTGCAGAGTCTGCCAGAAGAGATTTTTTCGCAAGGACCACCTGGCAGAACACTTTACAACACATACGAAAACTCTGCCTTATCATTGTCCTATCTGCAACCGTGGATTTCAGCGTCAGATTGCCATGCGAGCCCATTTTCAGAATGAACATGTGGGGCAAAATGACATGATAAAATCCTGTCCACTCTGCAGTTATCGGGCTGGATCCATGAAGAGTTTACGAGTGCATTTCTTCAACAGGTAAGAATCGTTCACAAAATATCTTTGTGATCCAGTGTTCTATCGCAAATAGCTCAACATTTTGGGCAAGCAAGTGCTGTTAGTACTATATGTGTCAATGAAGCACGCCAGATGTATTCTAAGTACTGATGTGAATGTGACTGTTCATTTTAGTGAGCTGCATCATTGCTCATTAGTTTCCAGCTTTTTATCGTAGTGGCCCATGTTCACGTGCTTACGTTTTTTCTGGTAGTTGTCATGCATAGAACTAATGCTACGTACACAGGTCAGCATTCCACGGAGTGCGGTCTAGCTTGAGAAACTGGTCAAACAATTCCATGCTCTATATAAAATTTGAAAATTGATTATAATGTGCACAAGAGCCTGCTATGTGAACATGTTCAGAGCCAGGTGGATCCAGTCTACTTCTTGAACAGTACCTTTTAATACTACCCTACCATTTACTCCAAGGGACGTAGAACTGAAAAAGTTGTGTACTCCATCTGTTCTGAATCTTGCAATTTTTTTCATGTTCTATGTAGCTTTGAATTAAAATGAGGAAAGTTTCTTTATATCAACCCAAATTTGTAAAATGCACACAACCTACAAAACATCACTATTACAAGAGAAGCAAGAAGAAGGCTCTCTTTTACATATTACAAATGTTTGGAGAGGTAGGACACTCCGTACCTGTCTTGGTTATTCTTTAAGATGCAGTTGTCACTCTTTACATACCATAGAAAACCATAAGTTGAATGATTTGCTACAAGTTAACTGAAGTTAGCCTTAAGTGGCAGTTAGCTGCCTTTTACAGAATGGGCTGTATTGTGGCAGCACATAAATGAGCCCATTGCTGGATGGCATATGTGATTTAACTGTACAGAGAAAGTGTAACAGATTTTGTAGGTAGTAAATTATCTTTCTACAATGTTGCTTCATTTTATATTGCTTTTTAACATTTTCTTAAGAGCTGTCCTTATTTTTACCTTGGTTTAATATCGGTAATTATGAATTCAGACATGGAATTGATTTGGACAACCCTGGACCAAGTGCGCCCAGTGCATCTTCATTACTACAAGGCAGTCATTGCTCACCACTGGAGGTGAGCTGCAACCTGAATGTTGCAGCAACATACAGTGACAGTGGTGATTCAATGGGGGCAAGGTCTGTGGACAATGCCACTCCTCCAATGCACTTCCTCACACCTCATGTTGAGATATCCATGGCTGATGCCCCTGCCTCATTTTCACCCGCTCCGGTATGTTTCATATATGTTTTTGAAGGTTTAGTTAGTAGAATTTCACCGTTTCCATACAGTTTGATATGTGTAATGTAGGAATGTTTTAATATCCAGCCTTGTATGCTGTAACTTATCTTGGATCTAGTGATGAATTTCCAAACGTATCATTTATTTCTGTACCTAAATCAGGCAACTCGTGCTAGATCACATGGCACTTCTTTGCTGCATTTTTTATTATCTTCCTTGTAAAGCCAGTCTTAAAACAAGTCACTGTTTCTGAAAAATTACTTTTCATGTCAAGTTACTACATAGTGTAAGCCCTAGGCACGCCATGCTGTGTTATACTGTGGAATCAGATTTGCACTGATGATAATGTCCACCGAAGATGGTTGTTTTTATTTGATTGAAAGTGTATAATCATATAGAAGCCTGCATGCAGGTAGGTACTTGTTTTTGGAACCTACATCAAGGTAATATGTATGTCCATATTACACTGAAGGGCAGAATGTCTTTTTTGAACAAGTATTAAGTCTCTGAGCCCTAATACCATGTTCTGCAAGAAATATCTGATGTTTTGGGGGAATTCACTGCCCTTATCTGCACTCATTTATTGGTGGTTTGGTTGTTCGATTACACTGTACAACAAAGTTTAACTTTTTTTTCATCCTACGAACTTCAATAGATGAACTTAGCAGTACTTTTTATGCTGAATTCAGATATGTATACAGAATTTTTTTGTCACACAGAGTTTCAAAGATACAGAGGACTCTATTTGTGGTAAATAGTACTTTACGTACTAATGAAACAGGCAGAAACTTACCTCTAAAATGTAGAGGTGTATGACTTTCGCCAGTAATTGGCTTCAGGTACATCCCTCTTCAGTGTCCAGCAATAGTCTGCCAACATACTTGAGGTCCACTTGCTTTGGCACCACTTTCCCATAGCAAAAATGTCTTGGTGAAATCTTTCACTGTGTTCGTCACTGACTTTGCTGAGATTTTCTGGGAAAAAAATCCAAGTGGGACTCCAGAAAGTGGATTTTCAGACTCATATTGCATCCCATAGCTTTGTAAGAAGTCAACAGGTCCTGCACAGCATCCTGATAGTTTGCTGCTTTGTGATTTCCTAAGAAGTCCTTGCAAATCCTCTTAAAAGACAACCACGCATTTCTTTCAGTCTCATTCAGGTCTTCATCGAACTGTTTGTCTTGCATCAGTTCCCTGATCTGTGGTCCTATATATATATATATATCTTCCTTTATTTTTGTGTCACTCACATTTGGGAACTTATTCCTCACATATTTGCATCCATGGCCGGTTTTATCCATACTTTTCACAAAGTTTTTCATGAGGCCCAGCTTTATGTGCAAAGGGGGCAGAAAAATTTTCTCCGGAAGAACGAGGAGGATTGACAACATTTTTCTCCCCTGGCATCAGTGATGTTTGTTTAGGCCATAGTTTATTTACATAGTGATTCTTCTTGTCCTGGCTGTCCCACTCACACAGGAAACAGGAGTATTTTGTGCACCTGAGTTGCATTGCGAGTAACAGTGCCACAACCTTGAGATCACCACATAACTTCGACTTAAATTCGTCATACTCAATCTTTCCCAACAGTAGCTTCATGCTTTCGTAACTTTCCTTCATGTTGGCTGCATGAGCCAAAGGAACAGAGGGGAACTTATTTCCATTGTGGAGTAGAACCCCTTCAAGCTCACTTTTGACAAATCAATGAACAAGTGCCGCTGATCTGGGTTAAATTCACGGCCAAGAACTTCCATAATGGAACAAACATCATTGCAAAACGCTACACCATCTTCCTGGGAGAAGAAATCCTTGAATTCTTCATGGCACCCATGGTAAAAACACACCTTAGTGTCCTGGCGCTGAAGATTCCAGCCCTTTAACCTGGAGCCTAAAAGTTCAGCTTGCTTCTTTGACAGGTTCAAATCGTGGACGATATCATTCAGGTCCCCTTGAGTCAGCAGGTTTGGTTCATTGGAAGAACTGGCTCTTGCAAAAGTTGGATCACAATCCATATTGTTGTTAGCTTGGTCTACATCTTCATCACTTGACTCACTGTCACTCAGTGTCATGTTTGTTGGAGGCTTTGGCACAGGTAACTCTGCACTGTGAGGTACTGACCTCATCACAGATGGTAAATTTGGATATTGAACAGTGTGTTTGGACTTTGCTGTTACACCAGTGACACTGGCCAGGCAGAAGTAGCAATCTGAAACATGGTCTGTGGGCTCTCTCCAAACCTTAGGAATGGCAAAAGGCATTCAGTGTGAACCTTTTGCCCATGCCGCGAGACGCCTGGCACATGTCACACAACAAAAATTGGGAGCCCAACTCTTGTCCTGATCATCCACTTTGCAGCCGAAATAATGCTCATAGCATTTCTTAATCAGGGATGTGAAAGACCGTCTTCGGGATTTAAATGTCACCTCACCGCAGATGTAGCAGAATGCATCCGATGAATTTACGCACTTTCTTGGCATAT